>Ga0210378_10000940_pt1 | contig 15348 bp, 16 predicted proteins | sample PLM1_60_b1redo_FD_155465 | JGI IMG/M metagenome (GOLD analysis project Ga0210378, IMG submission 155465) | Groundwater sediment microbial communities from an aquifer in East River, Colorado, USA - PLM1_60_b1 redo | ecosystem: Environmental > Terrestrial > Soil > Riparian zone | place: USA: East...
GAACCGGGGACGAAAATCGGCGAGGACGCGACCGTCCCGCGGTTCGATTATCCGAGGCGGGCGCGAGCCAAGTCAAACCCCGCGGCGGGGCGTCGTTGACGCCTCTTGCGCGGGCGTGCTAGCGTCGCCGGACGTTCATGCCCTCGCGCAAGGTGACCTTCATCGGCGTCCCCCTCGACCTCGGCGCCGGCCGCCGCGGCGTCGACATGGGCCCCTCGGCCTTCCGCCTCGCCGACATCCATCAGAAGGTGCGGGAGCTGGGCTACGAGGTCGACGACGCGGGTGACATGGAGGTCTCGATCCAGGAGACGCGGGAGCCCGGCGACCCGCGCATGAGGTTCCTCAAGGAGATCCGCACCACCTGCGCGGCGCTGCGGGACAAGGTCGTCGAGGTGCTGTCTCGCGGAGCGATGCCGGTCGTGCTCGGGGGCGACCACTCGATCGCGATGGGCACGATCGCGGGGGTGTCCCGGTTCCACCGCGAGCGCCGGGAGAAGATCGGCCTCATCTGGTTCGACGCCCACGGCGACATGAACACGCCGCAAACGAGCCCGAGCGGGAACATCCACGGCATGCCGCTGGCGGTCGCGCTCGGCCTGGGCGAGGAGACGCTGATCGGTCTCGCCGGCCGCGCCCCCATGGTGGACGGCGCGCGGGCGGCGGTGGTGGGGCTGCGGGACGTGGACCCCGCGGAGCGGGAGAACATCAAGAGCTCCGGCATCGGCGCCTTCACCATGCGCGACATCGACGAGCGCGGGATGCGCACGGTCATGGAGGAGGCGATCGACCGCGCGACGACCGGCACCGCCGGCATCCACGTGAGTGTGGACCTCGACGGCATGGATCCGTACTACGCCCCCGGGGTGGGGACGCCGGCGGCCGGGGGCATCTCGTACCGCGAGGCCCACCTGGCGATGGAGATGCTGGCCGACACGGGCCAGGTCCTCTCGGCCGAGTTCGTGGAGGTCAACCCCATCCTCGACCAGCAGAACGGCACCGCCCGCCTGGGCGCGGGCCTGCTGGCGTCGCTCCTCGGCAAGAAGATCCTCTAAGAGCAGTCGGCGTAGAATCACCCATCGCCTCGGAACGGCTTGCCCGCCCGCCGATGAAAGTCCTGCTCGCCGAAGACGCACGCTTCGCCCGTCACCTGCTTCAGGCCGCGCTGGCCGCCTGGGGATACGACGTCGTTCTCGCCGAGGACGGGGAGCAGGCCTGGCGCGCGCTGCAAGGACCCGACCCCCCGTCGATCGCCCTCCTCGACTGGATGATGCCGGGCCTCGACGGCCTCGAGGTCTGCCGCCGGGTGCGGCAGGCCGGGCGCGAGCCCTACACCTACCTCATCCTGCTCACGGGCAAGGACCGCCAGGAGGACGTCGTCGAGGGCCTGGCCGCCGGCGCCGACGACTACCTGCGGAAGCCCTTCGACAACCAGGAACTGCAAGCGCGCATCCGCACCGGACGGCGTATGGTCGAGCTCCACGCGGAGCTCATCACGGCCCGGGAGACGCTGCGCGAGCAGGCGAGCACCGACCCGCTCACCGGCCTGGCCAACCGTCGGACCATCCTCGAAGTGCTCGACCGGGAGCTGGCGCGCTGCCGCCGGTCGGGCGGGGTGTGTTCCGTCGGCATGGTCGACCTCGATCATTTCAAGGCCGTGAACGATACCTACGGGCACGCCGCGGGTGACGCGGTGCTGCGGCAGGCGGCCTCGACGATGCGAGCCACGCTGCGCCCCTACGACCTCCTCGGGCGGTATGGCGGGGAAGAATTCGTGGTCGTGCTGCCGGGGTGCGACGCGGCGGGCGCACGCGCCGCCGCCGAGAGGCTGCGAGCCTCGATGGCCGGGACCACGATCGCGGTGGGCGAGGTCAGCCTGCGGGTCACCTGCAGCCTGGGCATTGCCGTCGGCGCCACGGAGAAGAGTTGGGAGCGTGACCGCCTGCTGAGCACAGCCGATGCCGCCCTGTATCGCGCGAAGGAAGAGGGTCGCGATCGGGTCGTGGTCGCCGAGCACGACCCGCCGACTCCGCGTGCGGGAAAGGGGTCCGGAAGTGCCCGGTGACGACGCGGCTCCGCTCCAAAGCGAGCGTCCGCTCCTCGACACCCTGGGCCTCAGGTTCCGGCTCGAGGAGGAAGTCGCCCGCGTGCGGCGCGCGGGCGGGTTCCTCTCCGTGGCCGTGATCCGGATCGCAGCGGGGGCCCCGTCGCCGTCCGACGGCGAGGGCCGCGCCGCGCGGGTCGCGCGCCGGTTGCGCAGCTCCATCCGCCTTCACGACGTGCTCGCCTGGCACGGCCCGAACCTCGCGCTCATGATGCCCGAGACGAACGGCAGCGAGGCGGTGCGCGCGGGAGAGCGTCTGCTCTCACTCGTCACGAAGGCGGAACCGATTCCGGGGCAAGAGACGGGCGGATCCGACTCGGTGGGGGTGGCCACCGCGTACGGGGAGGTGGAAGGGGGCGGCGCGGCCTTGTTGGGCGCGGCGGACGAAGCGTTGAGCCGGGCGGCACCCGGAGAGGTCGTCCGCAGCCAGACGCTGGAGGGCCGGCCGCGCATCCTCGTCGTCGACGACGATCCTGTCTTCGCTCAGGTCCTGGCCGAAACGATCTCCGAGCGCGGCTGGGAAGCCCACCCGTGCTCCGAGATCGCGGACGCCCGCCAGCGGGTGAAGGAAAGCAGCTACAGCGGGTTGTTCATCGACATGGTCCTGCAAGGCGTTTCCGGCGTCGACATCCTCCGCCAGGCTCTGGCCGCCCACCCGCGCCGGCCGGCCATCCTCATGAGCGGCCACGATGCCAACCACGCCATGATCCTCGAAGCCCTCGGCATGGGCCCGGTCATGTTCGTGCACAAGCCGATGTCTTCGGCGGACCTGGACTCGGCACTGCAGATGTTCCGCGAGCTCGTACCCGGCGTGGTGCGGCGCGGACGTGTCCCGCGCTGAGTCCTACCGGCCGGCACCCCGGAGGTGCGCCCGCAGCAGGGCCCGGCGGATCCGGCTCACCAGGCGCGCGCTCTCGACGGGCTTGCTGAGGTAGTCGTCGGCCCCGAGGTCCAGCGCCTTCGCTTCGGCGTCGAGGCTTTCGACGACGGTCAGGAAGATCACGGGGATCTGGCAGGTGGCCAGGTCGCGCCGCAGCTTGCGAAGCAGCTCCAGGCCGTCGAGCCCGGGCATCTGCATGTCGGTGAGGATGAGGTCCCTCGAGGGAGACGGTGGCTCCACCCCCTTTTGCTGGGGCTCGATGTGGATGTCGGAAGCGCCGGCGCGGATGGCGTCGGCGAGGATGGCGTTGACGAGCTTCACCAGGGGCGCCCCGAGGGGGCCCGCTTCGAGGTCTTCCTCGCCCGTGCCCTCCACCTCCTGGTCGCTGACGACGGAGAGCTGGTCCGCGAGATCGAGGTTGTCGAATTGTGCGAGCGACTCTTCCTCGGCCGGGTAGAAGCGCTCGAGGGCGGCAACGACCTCGGATTCGGGAGCGACCACGGGCTTGACCTTGAGGCTGGTGTGGAAGGCGATCGCGTCGGCCGCGGTCACGTTGGTGGGGTCGCCCATGATGAGGTACAGGTCGCGGCCCTCCACGAACCAGGGCAGGCATACGTGCTTCATGGCCAGCTCGCGGGTCACGAGGCTGAGGACCTCGTTGGGCACGTCCACCGCCACCATGTCGGCGGCCGGGATGCGCAGCTGCTCCGCGATGACCTCGCAGATCTGCGCCTCGGTCGCGTGCCCCAGGTCCACGAGCAGCCGTCCCATCCGGCTGCCCTTCTCGATCTTCTGCCGGGCCAGGACGTCGTCGAGCTGGTCCCGGGTGATCACGCCCTGGTCGACGAGCATCTCGCCCAGGCGCTTCCGGCGCGCGCGCGGCGAGGCAGGAGGAGGGGAAGGGACCACGGGGCCGCGCTCGGACATGGGAACTGGAGCCGATTATAGGCGGGGCACCGCGTGACTTCCAGATCACCCCGGTTGACACCACGCTGGTGGTGGGTTAACACGGAAGGCAAGGAGTTCCTCCCATGTCGATCACCCATACCGACCCCGTCTGCGGGATGCAGGTCGACGAGAAGCACGCGGGAGCCAAGAGCACCTACCGCGGCCAGACCTTCTACTTCTGCATGAAGGCTTGCAAGGAGAAGTTCGACGCGAACCCCGAGCGGTATTACAACCCCGGCGGTCTCGCCCGTTGACACCCCCGTATCTGTCGGCTAACATTCGGGTTTCCGTTTGATGTAGGCGCGTGGCTCAGTGGTAGAGCGCCTCCTTGACACGGAGGAGGTCGGTGGTTCAATTCCACCCGCGCCTACCATGACGCTTTCGCTCGCGGAGGTCACCGCAGTACGGATGCTGAACTCGTAGATGTCGACGGTCCCCCCCGCCGAGCCCCCTGACAACACTGGTCCGTCGGGCGAAAGCAAGCCAGCCGATTCGCCGATCGAGATCTATCGCCACTCGTCCGCCCACCTGCTGGCGGCGGCGGTGACGGAGCTGTTCCCGGAGGCGCAGTGCGGCATCGGTCCGCCCACCGAGGAAGGCTTCTTCTACGACTTCCTGGTGCCGCGTCCGTTCACGCCCGAGGACCTGGTCGCCATCGAAAAGCGGATGGCGCACATCGTCAAGCAGAACCGGCCCATCGAGAAGAAGCTCATCCCGAAGCCGGAGGCGCTGGAGCTGTTCGCGCGCAAGGGCCAGACCTTGAAGTGCGAGCTGATCCGGGAGAAGGCGCGGGGCGATCAGGTGCAGTGCTACACGATGGGGGAGTTCATCGACTTCTGCCTCGGGCCCCACCTGCCGTCGACGGGCCACATCAAGGCCTTCAAGCTGAAGGAGACCCCGTCGCAGTCGTACTGGAAGGGGCGGGAAGGCAACCCGGAGATGCAGCGCATCTACGGCTACGCCTTCTTCACGAAGGAGGAGCTGGACCAGCACCTCCGCCGGCTGGAGGAGGCGAAGCGGCGCGACCACCGGAAGCTCGGCCGTGAGCTGGACCTCTTCTCCATCTCGGACGAGACCGGCGCGGGACTCGTGCTCTGGCACCCCAAGGGCGCCTTCATCCGGAAGCAGATCGAGGACTACTGGCGTGAGGAGCACTACCGCGGGGAGTACGACCTCGTCTTCACCCCGCACATCGCCAAGCTCGACCTATGGAAGACGAGCGGCCACACCGAGTACTACAAGGCGAACATGTACGCGCCGATCGAGATCGAAGGGGTGCAGTACCAGCTCAAGCCCATGAACTGCCCGTTCCACATCACGATCTACAAGAGCCGCATGCACAGCTACCGTGAGCTGCCCCTGCGCTTTGCGGAGCTGGGGACGGTCTACCGCTTCGAGCGTTCGGGCGTGCTGCACGGCCTGCTGCGTGTGCGCGGCTTCACCCAGGACGACGCGCACCTGTTCTGCCGGCCCGACCAGATCGACGCGGAGATCCTGCGGGTGCTCGACTTCGTGACGGGCATCCTGAAGACGTTCGGCTTCGAGCGCTACGACATCTATCTCTCGACCAAGCCCGAGAAGGCCAGCGGCACCGACGAGCAGTGGGCGGTGGCCACGGCCGCCCTCAAGCGTGCGCTGGAGACGCGGCAGCTGCCCTACGTGGTGGACCCGGGCGAGGGCGTGTTCTACGGGCCGAAGATCGACATCAAGATCAAGGACGTCCTCGAGCGGGCCTGGCAGTGCTCCACGATCCAGGTGGACTTCCACAACCCGAACCGGTTCGGGCTGGAGTTCATCGGCGAGGACGGCAAGGCCCACCAGCCGGTGATGATCCACCGGGCGCTGCTCGGCAGCCTGGAGCGCTTCTTCGGCGTGCTCATCGAGCACCACGCGGGGGCGTTCCCGTTGTGGCTCGCGCCCCTGCAGGCGGTCGTCATCCCGGTGGCGGAGCGCCATCAGGAGTACGGCCGCACGGTCGCCCAGGCGCTGAAGGCCCGGGGAGTGCGGGTGAGTGTGGACGATCGCAGCGAGAAGATGAACTACAAGATCCGAGAGGCCCAGGTGCAGAAGGTGCCGTACATGCTCGTGGTCGGGGACCGCGAGGCCGCGGCGCACACCGTTTCCGTGCGCCACCGCCAAGCCGGAGACCTGGGGGCGATGTCCCCCGAGGACCTCGCGGCGAAGATCGCCCGGCTCGCGGCGGAGCGGGCCATCGCGGAGGAAGACCCGCCCGAAGAGCCGCGGGTGGCCGCCGCAGGAGGTGTCTCATAGATCCGAGGACGGTCCGCATCAACGATCGCATTCGTGCGAAGGAAATCCGGGTCATCGACGACGATGGCGCGCAGCTCGGGATCATGCCTCCCGCCCAGGCCTTGAGCATCGCCGAGGAGAAGGGGCTGGACCTGGTGGAGATCGCCTCCACCGCCACCCCGCCGGTGTGCCGGATCATGAACTCGGGGAAGTTCTTCTACCAGCAGGCCAAGCGGGAGTCCGAGGCGCGGAAGCACCAGAAGCACATCCAGGTCAAGGAAGTGAAGTTCCGGCCGAAGATCGACGAGCACGACTTCCAGTTCAAGCGCCGCAACGCGGAGCGGTTCCTGCTCGGGGGCAACAAGGTCAAGTCGACGGTCATCTTCCGCGGCCGCGAGATGGTGCACAACGAGATCGGGCGCGCGATCCTCAACCGGCTCGCCAGCGAGCTGACCGAGGTGGCGCTCATCGAGGTGCCGCCGCGGCAGGAGGGGATGACCATGGTTCAGATCCTGTCGCCCAAGAAGGAAGCGGCGCCGGCGAAGCCGAAGGCGAAGGCAGCGAAGGCAGGCAAGACCGCCAAGACGGGGAAGGCCGGCAAGACCGGCAAGACCGACAAGACCGACAAGAAGGAATCGCCACCGGCGCGGGCGGAAGGCGGAGGGGAATGAGAAAGCCCAAGAAGAAGCTGAAGCTGAAGAGCCGGCGCGGCGCCGTGAAGCGCTTCAAGCTCACCGCCACCGGCAAGGTGAAGCGCTACCACGCGTTCAAGCGCCACATCCTGACCAAGAAGGCCACGGGCCGGAAGCGCCATCTGCGCAAGGCGACGCTGGTGTCGAAGGGCGAGGCGCCGCACGTCCGGAGGATGTTGCTGGGCTAGAATTGGCTCTTTAACGCAGAGGACGCGGAGAACGAAACGAAGAGGTCGCAGAGACGTTCATATTTGAATTCTCTGCGTCCTCTCCGTTCTCCTCTGCGCTCGCTGCGTTAAAAGGCAAAGGGGGGCCGTCGAGCCGCCCGGGCTTCGTCGCCGCCTATAAGCGCGACGGGCGGGCCCGCCCGGGTCCGGCCATCGAAGGGACGCCGTCATGCCGAGGGTCAAGCGGGGTAGCAAGCGCCGCGAGCGCCGGAAGAAGATTCTGGGGCTCGCGAAGGGCTACTTCCTCACCAAGAGCAAGCTGTACCGCTCCGCCAAGGAGTCGATCGAGCGGGCGGGCAACTTCGCCTACGTGGGACGGCGGCGGAAGAAGCGGGACTTCCGCCGGCTGTGGATCATCCGGATCAACGCCGCGGCTCGGATGCACGACATGACCTATAGCCAGCTCATCGCCGGCCTGAAGAGGGCCGGGGTGGGGCTCGACCGCAAGTCGCTCGCCGAGGTCGCCGCCACCGATCCCCAGGCGTTCACCGCGCTCGTGGAATCGGCCAAATCGGCGAAGGCGACCGCCTAGGAGTCCGTCCGGGCAACCGGAGACGGACTCCTAAAGCAGCCCTTCGGGCTGCAGGAGAACGTAACGTGACTACTTCTCTCAGGGTTCTCATATTAGGAGCGTGTCCTCCGTCGTTTACCGGGACACGCTCCTAGGTCCATGTCCGATTCCGGCGGTCTTTCGGACGGAATTGTCCGCGAGCTTCCTCGGCTGCGGCAGGACTTCGACGCCGCGCTGGCCGAGGTCCGCGGGCCCGAGGATCTGCAGGAGGTGCGCACCCGGTTCCTCGGCCGCAAGTCCGGGGAGCTGACCCTCCTGTTCGGGCGGCTGGGCAAGGTGAAGGACGACGACCGCCGGGACGCCGGTCGGGAGCTCAACGCCTTCAAGCAGGAGGTCGAGTCCCGCCTCGAGGCGCGGCGCGCGGACCTGGAGGGACGGGTCCGCGACGAGAAGCTGCTCCGGGGCCGCGTCGACGTGACCTTGCCCGGCCGCGTGCCCCCCCGCGGCCGGCGCCATCCCCTGACGGTGGTCCGGGAGGAGCTCGAGGACATCTTCGTGTCCATGGGCTACGAGGTCTACGACTCCTTCCCGGAGATCGACGACGACTTCCACTGTTTCGAGGCGCTCAACATGCCCCCGGACCATCCGGCGCGGGACATGCAGGACACGTTCTACCTCGAGGGAAACGCGGCCCTGCTGCGCACCCATACCTCCACGGGCCAGATCCGCTACATGCTCTCCAACCCGCACCCGCCGAACGTGCGGATCATCTGTCCGGGCAAGGTGTACCGCCGGGACGACGACATTACCCACTCGCCGATGTTTCAGCAGGTGGAGGGACTGGTCGTCGGGCCGGGCATCACGCTCGCCGACCTGAAGGGAACGATCGAGGCGTTCCTGCACGTCCTCTTCGGCCCCCAGTACCCGGTGCGCTTCCGTTCGTCGTTCTTCCCCTACACCGAGCCGTCGGTGGAGGCCGACCTGGGATGCGTGGTGTGCGGCGGCAAGGGCTGCCGCGTCTGCAAGGGAACGGGCTGGCTGGAGATCCTCGGCTCGGGCATGGTCCATCCCGCGGAATTCGAGGCCGTGAACAAGCGGCTGGGCCGGGTGGTGTACGACCCGGAGAAGGTCACCGGCTTCGCCTTCGGCCTCGGCATCGAGCGCGTGGCCATGATGCGCCACGGTGTCGACGACATACGGCTCTTCTACGGCAACGACCTGCGCTTCCTGGAGCAGTTCAAGGCGTGAAAGTTCCCCTCTCGTGGCTTCGCGAGTTCGTCGAGTTCCCGACCGAGCCGCGCCAGCTCGGGGAGGACCTGACCTTCGTCGGCATTGCGCTCGAAGGAGTCGAGGGCCGGGGGGCCGAGGCGGTGCTCGACCTCGACGTGACCACGAACCGCGTGGACGGCATGAACGTCTACGGCGTGGCGCGAGAGGTGTCGGTCCTCTATGGCATTCCCTTGCGGCCCCCCGAGATCTCGTTCGTCGAAGCCGGCCGGCCGGCCTCCGAGTCACTCGACGTTGCGATCGAGGCGCCCGACCTCTGCCCGCGTTTCTGCGCGCGCGTCCTCGACGTGCGCCTCGGACCGTCGCCGGCGTGGCTCCGCGACCGGTTGGAGGCGGTGGGCGTGCGCCCGATCAACAACGTCGTCGACCTCACCAACTACGTCATGCTGGAGCTGGGCCAGCCTTCCCACGCCTTCGACCTCGAGCGCGTACCGAGAGGGCGGCTCATCGTGCGATGGGCGCGCGAGGGCGATCGCCTGAAGACCCTCGACGGCGTGGAGCGCACCCTGAGCGGGCGGGTGGGGGTGGTCGGCGGGACCGAAGGCCCGCTTGGGCTGGCCGGCATCATGGGCGGCGCTTCCAGCGAGGTGTCCGACCAGACGCGCGTCGTCGCCCTGGAGGCCGCCTGGTGGGATCCGCTGTCGATCCGGCGGGCGAGCAAGGCCCTCGGCCTGCACACGGAGGCTTCGCACCGCTTCGAGCGCGGCGCGGACCCCGAAGCACCTCCCGCGGCCACCGCGCGCATCGCCCACCTGCTGGGGAAGATCGGCGCGGGCACCGCCCGGCCGGGGCTCATCGACCGCCATCCCGCGCCCCGTCCCCGGCGCACGACCGTTTTCCGGCTCGACCGGGCGGCGGCGATGCTCGGGACGAACGTGCCGGAGGGCCGCGCGCGAGAGATCCTCACCGGTCTCGGCTTCGGCGTGAAGGAGCAGACCGGCTCGTGGAGCGTGGAGGTCCCGTCCTGGCGCGGCGACGTCAGCCGCGAGGTGGACGTGGTCGAGGAGGTCGGCCGCCATCTCGGCATCGACCGTATCCCCTCGACCGTGCCCCCGTCGCGCGGTGCGGAGGGCCTGCGTCCGGCGCAGGCCGCGACGCGCGCGGTGCGGGAGGCGCTCGTCGGCGCGGGCTTGACCGAGGTCGTCAACTACGCCTTCGTCTCGGACGCGGACGCCGGCACGCATGCGCCGCCGCGGTTGCGGCTGGCCAACCCGCTCTCGGAGGAGCAGGCCGTGCTGCGGAGCAGCCTCGTCATGCCCGGGCTGGTGGGTACGCTTCGCGCGAACCTCCGCCAGGGGCGACGCGACCTGCGCGTTTTCGAGCTGGGCCGCGTCTTCGGGCCCACGCCCAAGGGGCCGGCGGAGGAGGCCAGGGTCGGGCTCCTTCTCGCGGGCGCGGGCGCCACGCACTGGTCGGCGTCGCCGCCGCCGCCGGACTTCTTCGACGGCAAGGGCGCGGTGGAGCTGCTGGCCCTGCGGCTCGGCATCGGCCCGTTTTCATTCGCGGCCGACGGGGCGCCCGGCTTCCTGCATCCCAGCAAGTCGGCGGTGCTCTTGCTGGGGGGGCGTCCGCGGGGGTACGTCGGGGTGCTCCATCCGGACGTCGCGGAGACGTGGGAGCTGCGTGACGAGGCCGTGGTCGCCGAGCTGGAGCTGGACGTGCTCACAGCCGTCACGCCGCCGGTCCGATTCCGGCCGCTGCCACGCGCGCCCGCGGTCGCTCGTGATCTGTCGGTCATCGCCGACGAGAGCGTGGCCGCCGCCGAGATCGAAACCCGCGTCCGGGCGGCCGCCGGGTCGTTGCTGAAGGAAATCTCGATCGTGAAGCGTTACGCGAAACCACCCATCCCGCCGGGCAAGGCGAGCCTGACGCTGAGCCTCGTGTACCAGGACCCGGGCCGGACCCTGACCGGAGAGGAGGTCCAGGCCTCGGTGGACCGCATCGTCACGGCGCTGCGGGCGGCGGGGCTGGAAATCCGGGGAGAGTGAGGAGGGCCGATGGAAGAAGGCTTCGAGCTGCTCGAAGAAAAGGTGCGCAAGGCCGCCGATCTCGTGAAGCGCCTCCGGAAGGCGAACCACGACCTGGAGGAGGAGCGGAGCCGGCTGGAGGCGCGGGTGAAGGAAGCGGAGAAGAGGCTGGACACGCTGGAGAAGCAGCGCGGCTCCTCCTCCGGCGACGGACCCCGGCGGGAGGCCCTGGCCGAGGAGGTGGCCGGCCTGCGCCACGAGCGCGAGGAGATCCGGCGGCGCATCGCCCGGCTGGTGGAGGTACTGGACGGCCTGGAGTAGGATTTAGGCCGCCATGGCGGACAAACCCAACCTGGTGCACGTCCAGATCTTCGGCCAGACGTACTCGGTGAAGGCCGGAGCGGAGGCGGGATACGTCGAGGAGCTGGCCGCCCACGTCGACGCGCAGATGCAGGAGGTGAGCCGCAACGCGGGGGTCGTGGACTCGCTCCGCGTCGCGGTGCTGGCCGCCCTCAACATCGCGGACGAATGCTTCCGGCTCCGCACCGACCTGCGCGAAGCCGACGGCCGGGCCTCCGGCCGCGCCACCGCCCTCGCCCGCGAGCTCGCGGCCGCCATCGAAGAGAAGTAGTTGCCTCCGCGCCGCGGCGCGGCTATGATCGTCGAGACAAGGTCCCCTGCGTTGTCCGTGATGGAATAGGAAACCCTGGACCAACGTCCTTAGCAAGGGGACCCGCCGTCACGCCGTGGTGTGCATGCCTCCGCGTCGAGGAAGCCTAAAGCGGCGTGCAGGGTTCCCACCTTGTGACCAGGTTCAGGTCACCCTTCCACACGGCAAAGGCGGGGGGCCTTCTTCGTTAGACCGGGGGGGTACCGGCGAACGAAGCACCCCCCCGCGCGCATACGCGCTCCCCCCCATGTCGCTCGCGCCGGAATGAATCCGGCGCTCGCTGCCCTCTTCATTGAACTCCGCGTCCTCCGCGTTGAAAAGTAACCTGGATTGTCGGTTCGCGCCCTGCCCTGAGCCTCTGGTACTCTTTGCGCGATGGAGCCGCAGACGCCGGTGGGGGAGATCGGCGAACGCGCCCTGCTCCGGCACCTGCGCTCGCGCATACCCTCCGGCCCCGGGGTGGTGGTCGGGGTGGGTGACGACGCGGCGGCGGTCGAGACGGGACCGCTGACCCTCATCACCACGGACAGCCTGGTCGAGGGGATCCACTTCCGCCGCGAATGGTCTCCGCCGCAGCTCCTCGGCCGGAAGGCCCTCAGCGTCAACCTCTCGGACGTCGCGGCCATGGCCGGCGTGGCGCGGTACGCCACCGTTTCGCTCGGCCTTCCCCCGGACCTGCCCCTCAGCTTCGTGGACGCGTTCTACGACGGCCTGCTCGAGCGCGCGGCCGAGACCGGGGTGAGCGTTGTCGGCGGCAACTTGACCGCGAGCGCGGGCCACGTCGTCGTGGACATGACCGTCCTCGGCCAGGGCGACCGCCTCGTGCGCCGCGTGGGCGCGGTCCCGGGCGACCTCGTCGTGGTGACGGGCACTCTCGGTGCGGCCGCGGCCGGCCTGCGGGCTCTGGAGAAGGGCGCGCGCCTGGACGCCGACGGGGGGCTCTCGGACCGTGGGCCGTGGTCGCCCGAGGCCGCCGAAGGCCTGGTGCCCTGCCTGCGAGCTCAGCTCGACCCGTCGCCGCCGCTGGCCTTCGGCCGCGCGCTGGCCGAGCAGGACGGGGTGGTGCATGCGGCCATGGATCTCTCCGACGGCCTCTCCGGCGACCTGCTGAGCCTCTGCGAGGAGAGCGATGTCTCGGCGTGGGTCGAGCCGGAATGGCTACCCGTGGACCCGTGCGGCGCCGCCCTCGAGAAGGAGGCCGGCGGCGATGCGTTCTCGCTCGCCCTGCACGGCGGGGAGGACTACCAGATCCTCATGGCCGTGCCCCCCGAGCGGGTGGATGCGCTGCGGGAGGTGGCGAGCGTCTGGAGCGTCACGCTGAGCGTCGTGGGACAGTTCGCGCCCGGCCCTCCGGGCCTGTCCCTGCGGTTCGGGGAGGCCATGCGGAAGCTCCGGCCGAAGTCGCACGACCACTTCGCGGCGCGCGGCCGCCGTGAGCCGGCGCCGGAGGCATGAGCGGCCGGCTGCGGCGGACGGTCGAGCTCCTGCTCCACCTCGAGGACACCCCTCACCGCACCGCCGTCGCCTTCGGCATCGGCTTGTGGCTCGCTTTCTTCCCGATCCTCGGCATCCACACCGGCCTCGCCCTCCTGATCGCGTTCCTGTTCCGACTCAACCGCGCGGCCATGCTCGTCGGCGTCTACTTCTCCAACCCGTGGACGGTGGCGCCGCTCTATATCGCGGGGACCCTGCTGGGGGGCGCCATGATGGGTGTCCCCACCGAGGGGCTGGAAGCCATCGACTGGGACCTGCGCGGGGCGGAGTTCTACCGCGCCCTCGCGGTGCACCTCCGCCCGTACCTCTGGCCGTTCGTCGTGGGTAACACGGTCCTCGGAGTGCTGGCGGGCCTCGTCGGCTACGCGGCGCTTCGCTTCGTGCTGGAGCGAAGGCGGGCCTCCCAGGCCGGCAGCCCAGCCTGAGGAGCGACTAGGGCTCTCGCTTCCAGCTCCGCGAGGTGATGCGGCCGCTCTCGCCTCCGGGGGCCCAGATCACTAGCGCCTTGGCCCCACCGGGACCCACCTTGTGCCGCACGCGGTCCGGGGGCCGCACGTATCCAACCATCCCCGGCTCGAGCCGATGGCTCTTTCCGTTCACGACGTGCTCCAGCTCGCCTTCGAGGACGTAGAAGATCTCGGTCGAGCCGTGCGCGTGCTCACCCGAGTCGCCGTTCGCGGCGAACGTGATCTCCCCCAGCTCCACCTCCTCGCCGCCCAGAGTGCCTTTGTCGACGAGCATGCGCAGCCGCGTGCCCGAGGGACTGACCCAGTTCGTGCTCTTCTCCACGGACTGAGCGAGCGCCCAGCCGCCCAGCCCGGCGGCCGCGGCGGTCAGGACGAGGACGAGAAAGTTGTTTCTGTGCATCGATACATCCTCCGGGTAATGGTCGCTCCGTTGCACCGCGTCAAGCTCGGTTGATCGGTGGGCGCGCGAGGTGATGGGTCGTGAGGCCCTGGTACGCGTGGCCCGCCCGAAGAAGGGTCGTCTCGTCGAAGGAGCGCCCCAGGAGCTGGAGACCCACGGGCAGGCCATCGGCCAGCCCGCAGGGTACGGAGAGTCCCGGGATCCCGGCCAGGTTCGCGGGCACGGTGAAGATGTCCGCCAGATACATTTGCAGCGGGTCCGCCGTCTTCTCCCCGAAGCGGAACGCGGGGATGGGACTCGTCGGAGTGGCGATCACCTCGCACGTGGCGAAGGCCTGCTCGAAATCGCGACGGATGAGCGTCCGCACTTTCTGCGCGCGCAGGTAATAGGCGTCGTAGTAGCCGGCGGAGAGGACGAACGTGCCGAGGATGATGCGCCGCTTCACCTCGGCCCCGAATCCGCGGTCCCGGGTCTCGCCGTACATGTGCCTGAGGTGGCGTGCGTGGCCCGCGCGCAGGCCATAGCGCACGCCGTCGAAGCGGGCCAGATTGCTCGAGGCCTCGGCGGTGGCCACGATGTAATAGGTGGCGATGGCGTGCGCGGCATGCGGGAGCGCCACGTCGACCACCTCGGCCCCCGCCGTGCGAAGCGCGTCGATCGCCGCACGGAACGCGGTCATGATCCCCTCGTCGACGCCGGCCTCCAGGAAGCTCCACGGCACGCCGATGCGGAGCCCGCCGGCGCCGGCGTCGAGGCCGGCCGGGAAGTCGGGCACGTCGATCCGCGCGCTGGTGGCGTCTCTCGGGTCCCAGCCGAACAGCACACCCGCCAGCCGGGCCACGTCCTCCACGCTGCGGGCGATGGGGCCCACCTGGTCGAGGGAGGAGGCGAAGGCGACGAGCCCGTAGCGGCTCACGCGGCCATAGGTCGGCTTGAGGCCGACGACACCGCACAGGGCGGCCGGCTGCCGGATGGAGCCGCCGGTGTCGGAGCCGAGGGCGGCCGCCGCCATCCCCGAGGCGACCGCCGCCGCGGAACCGCCGGAGGATCCGCCCGGCACGCGGTCGCGAGCCCAGGGATTGCGGGTCGGCTTGAAGGCGCTGTTCTCGGTGGACGAGCCCATGGCGAACTCGTCCATGTTCGTCTTGCCGAGCACGACCGCCCCCGCGACCTCCAGCCGCGCGACGGCGGTCGCGGTGAAGGGCGGCCGGTAGCCGTCCAGGATGCGCGAGCCGCATGTGGTGGGGACGTCTTCGATGTCGAGAACGTCCTTGATCGCCACGGGCACGCCGGCGAGCGGCGGCGCCGCGGCGCCGGCGGCCAGGCCGGCGTCCACCTGCTTCGCCTTCTCGACGGCGCGCTCGGCCGCGACGTAGAGGAAGGCGCCGATCCCGTCCTCCGTCGCCGCGATGCGATCGAGATGGGCGCGCGCGATCTCCTCTGCGGAGACGTCG
>Ga0210378_10000941_pt1 | contig 15345 bp, 20 predicted proteins | sample PLM1_60_b1redo_FD_155465 | JGI IMG/M metagenome (GOLD analysis project Ga0210378, IMG submission 155465) | Groundwater sediment microbial communities from an aquifer in East River, Colorado, USA - PLM1_60_b1 redo | ecosystem: Environmental > Terrestrial > Soil > Riparian zone | place: USA: East...
CAGGCCGGTCTGGCTGAAGCCGAGGTCGCTCTGGATGGCCGGCAGCGCCACGTTCACGATCGTCTGGTCGAGGACGATCATCAGCATGCCGGCGCACAGCACCACGAGGGCGAACCACCGCGAGCCGGTAATCGGTCGAACCGTGTCGGACATTCTGGCTACCCTCCTGGTCACCTCGCGCCACCAGGAATCGACCGTACCAGACTGTTTGTTCCGAGACGATTCTTTATGGAACTACTTATCGGACGGCCAGAGCTGGCCGTGGCGGCCGGGGCGCGCGGCGCCGTGGGGGCCGGTCGCACGGCACCGGCGCGGAGAGCCTGCCCTGTACCAGGCCGGTGAGCCCGCCGACGAAGGCCGTCCGCTCGCCGGCCGGCAGGGACGCCAGCACGTCCTCGTAGACGCCGGCGACGACCTGGTCGGCCCGCTGCGCCATCCGCCGGCCGGCGTCGGTGACCGCGATGATCCTGGCCCTGCGGTCGGAACCGGACAGCCTGCGCTCGGCGAGCCCGGCCTTCTCCAGCGCGTCCACCGTCACCACCATGGTGGTCTTGTCTAGGTTGGCCAGCTCTGCAAGCTCGCCCTGGGTGCGCTCGTGCTCCAGTGCCTTGGACAGCACGCAGTGCTCGCGCGGCGTGATGCCGAGCTCGGCGAGCCTCGCGGTCAGCTCCGTCTCCAGCGCGTGGGTGGCCAGCCGCAGCAGCATCATGATGTCCGCGGTGCACCGCGTCGGCGCCGTCGTCATGGCCTCATGGTACGACAACCGTCTACAGCGGAACCATTTGTCAACGGAACGACCGGGCGGCCGTCTCGGGTGCCGCGGGCCAGGTACCCATTGGTGTATGTTGTGGTGTATGGAGCGCACGAACATCTACCTGACGCCCGAGCTGCGCGACGCGCTCGACGCGCGGGCCCGCGCCGAGGGGCTCTCACGCGCCGAGGTGATCCGCCGGCTGCTGGACCGGGCGCTGCACGACGAGGTGGACGACCTGCGCGCGGATCTCGCGGCCGTCGACGAGTCCTTCGGCGTGCTGCGGGACGAGCCCGTCGACGTGGATCGCTCGGACGGCGCCAGGGGCGCACACCTGGCGCGGATCGCCGCGCTGTGATTCTCGTCGACTCGGACGTCCTGATCGCCAACCTGCGCGGCCTCGATGCTGCGCACTCGTGGCTGGTCAAGGCCCGCACCGAGCGCGGGCCGCTTGCGGTGAGCGCCGTCGGCGTTGCCGAGATCACCGGCGGGATGCGGTCACCGGAGCGGCGCGAGGTGAACCGCCTGCTCCGTTCGCTACGCATCCTGCCGGTGACCGACGCCGTGGCGTACCGGGCCGGCGAGTTCCGCCGCCGCTACCGCCGCTCGCACGCCGCCATCGGCCTGGCCGACTACCTCGTCGCCGCCACCGCGGACCTGCATGGCCTCCCCCTCGCCACCCTCAACCTCAAACACTTCCCCATGTTCGACGACCTGCGCGCGCCGTTCCCCCTCCTCGGCGACGATGTGGAATTTCCCCGGTAGACGGGGCGATGTCACATCGTCGCAATAAGGGCAATAGGGGCTGGGTCAACACTGCGAGTTGGAGGTGACGAACTGGAGGGACACCCAGCGGTTGTCGCCGAGCTTGCGGAAGCCGTTGGCGGTGTCCGGCAGCGCGTCGACGAGGTCACCGCGGCTGAGCTTGCCGACGGAGGCGGTGTCGGTGCCTGGGCCGGCGCGGACGTTGAGCACGTCGGCGTTGACCTCGACCTGGCACCGGTCGGGTCGGCCGAGGTTGCCGAGGCGAACGTCGGCACTCCTGGACACGATGGCCAGGGCGATGATCGCCACCCCGATCCCCACCCAGCGCCACTGCTTGATCAGTCGCTTGCTCAAGCTTGGAGGATTCTGTACCGGCTCGGCCGCCATGCACTCGATTGTGCGACATCCTGGCCCCGGATCAACCAGTCATTTTCGCCTTGAGGTTCTCGTCGAGCGATGACAGGAACTCCTCGGTCGTCAGGAACGGCATGTCGGGCCCGACCAGCAGGGCCAGGTCCTTGGTCATTTTGCCACTTTCGACGGTCTCGACGCAGACCTCTTCCAGGGCTTGCCCGAACGCGGTGACCTCGGGCGTGCCGTCCAGGTTGCCGCGGTGCTTCAGGCCGCCGGTCCAGGCGTAGATCGACGCGATGGGGTTGGTCGAGGTCGGCTTGCCCTGCTGGTGCATGCGGTAGTGCCTGGTGACGGTGCCGTGCGCGGCCTCGGCCTCGACGGTGCGGCCGTCCGGGGTCATGAGCACGCTGGTCATCAGGCCGAGCGAGCCGAAGCCCTGCGCGATCGTGTCGGACTGCACGTCGCCGTCGTAGTTCTTGCACGCCCAGAGGTAGCCGCCCCCCCACTTCATCGCGGCGGCGACCATGTCGTCGATCAGGCGGTGCTCGTAGGTCAGGCCCTTGGCCTCGAAGTCGGCCTTGAACTCCTTCTCGAAGATCTCCGCGAAGACGTCCTTGAACATGCCGTCGTAGGCCTTGAGGATCGTGTTCTTCGTCGACATGTACACCGGGTAGTGGCGCTGCAGGCCGTAGTTGAGCGAGGCGCGCGCGAAGTCCTCGATGGAGCTGCGGTAGTTGTACATCGACATCGCGACGCCGCCGCCCTCCGGGTAGTCGGCGACGTGGAACTCCATGGGCTCGCCACCGTCGGCGGGGACGTAGGTGGTGGTGAGCGTGCCTGGTCCCGGCACCTTGAAGTCGGTGGCCTTGTACTGGTCGCCGTGCGCGTGACGGCCGACGACGATCGGCTTGGTCCAGCCGGGCACCAGCCGCGGGATGTTCGAGATGATGATCGGCTCGCGGAAGATGACGCCGCCGAGGATGTTGCGGATCGTGCCGTTCGGGCTGCGCCACATGCGCTTCAGGCCGAACTCTTCGACCCGCGCCTCGTCCGGCGTGATCGTTGCGCACTTGACGCCGACGCCGTGCTCCTTGATCGCGTTGGCCGCGTCCACCGTGACCTGGTCGTCGGTGGCATCCCGGTGCTGGATGCTCAGGTCGTAGTACGCCAGGTTCACGTCGACGTACGGGTGGATCAGCTGGTCCTTGATGAACTGCCAGATGATCCGCGTCATCTCGTCGCCGTCGAGCTCGACGACGGTGCCTGCCACCTTGATCTTGCTCATGGCCGGCGCCCTCCTCTCGGCACGTCTGCTTAAGCGGTACAAGCGTACTGCTGACGGGCGACGAACACGGTATCGGGCTCGCCCCTCGGCACGGGCACTGTCAGCACCTCGACCTCATCGAACCGTGCGCGCAGCCGCGCCGCGAACGCGGGGGCGGCGCAGGCTGACCAGACGGCCAGTACGCCGTGCGGCGCCAGCCGGCCGGTGATGGTGTCCAGGCCGGCGTCGTCGTAGAGGCCGCGGTTGCCCTCGGTGACGGTCCACTCCGGCCCGTTGTCGACGTCAAGGCAGATGGCGTCGAACCCGGCAGGGCCGTCGGTGGCGCGCAGGTAGTCGGCCAGGTCCGCCTCGACACACCGCACCCGCCCGTCGTCGAGCGCATGCCCGTGCAGGTGCGCCAGCGGGCCGCACGCCCACCCGATCACCGCCGGCTCCCGCTCCACCACGGTGACCCGCCCGACCCGCGGGTGCGCGACGGCGGCGGCCAGCGAGAATCCGACGCCGAGCCCGCCGATCAGCACATGCCCGCCGGCCGGCATCCGGTCGGCCGCCGCGTCGACCAGCAGCCGCTCGGACTCGCCGCCGCGGGTGTCCATCAGGAACACCCCATTGGCGATCACCTCGAAGTGCCAGCCGTCGCCGCGCAGCACCAGCTCACCGCAGTGCCCCTCGACCCGCTCCAGCACGGTGGGCGATGCGTCCACGGCGCCAAAGCCTAGCCTCGGCCTGACCGCCGCCGAGCTGTCGGCCGCGGTGGGCGCCAGGTCGTCCACCCTGACCGGGATCCTCGATCGCCTCGAGCGGCGCGAGCTCGTGCGCCGGCAGGCGCACCCGAAGGACCGCCGGTCGTACCTGGTCGTGCTGACCGCCGCCGGCGGTGAGGTCGCCGCCGAGGTGCACCGCGCCGTCACCACGCGCGAGCGAACCGACGACTTCGACGAGTTCGCCGCCCGGTGTCCCGACCTGCTGGACAAGCGGCTGCTCGGCCGCCACTACAGCTCGGCGGCGCTGGCCAGCGTGGCCGCCCGCCACGGCTGGGTCGAGCCGGACCTGCGACCGTTCCGGTGGCAGGCAGCCACACCATGAGCACCGCTGCCGACGGTCGGTGGTCGACGAAAGTAGGTTGACGGCGGGCCTAGCGTGAGGCGACGTGCGTGCGGACGCCGGGGTGTACCTGCGGCTGGTGGCGGCCGGGTTCCGGCGGTGGTCGACGTACCGGACGGCGGCGCTGGCCGGGATGGCCACGAACCCGGTGTTCGGGTTCATGCGGTGCGCGGTGCTGCTCACGGTGTTCGCCGGCACGGCACGGGTGGCTGGCTACGACCCGGCGGCCGCCGTCACGTTCGTGTGGGTCGGGCAGGCGCTGATCGACGTGGTGCTGGCGTGGGGCGACACCGAGCTGGCCGAGCGGGTGCGCTCCGGCGACATCGCGATCGACCTGGTGCGGCCGTGGGACCTGCAGCTGGCCAGGCTGGCCGACGACCTCGGCAGGGCCGGCTTCTCGATGGTGGTGCGGTTCGTGCCGCCGATGCTCGTCGGCGCGGCGTTCTTCGACCTGCGGCTGCCCGGCGACGTGATCGGGTGGGCGGCGTTCGCGGTTGGCGTGCTGCTGGCCGTCGTCCTTGGTTTCGCGCTGCGGTTCCTGCTCAACCTCTCGGCGTTCTGGCTGATGGACTGGCGCGGCGTGTTCGGGCTGTACGCGGTGCTCAGCGGCCTGCTCGGCGGGCTGGTGCTGCCGATCGGGATGTTCCCGCCGGTGGCGCGGGCGGCCATCTGGTGCACGCCGTTTCCCGCCACCCTGCAGGTGCCGGCCGACCTGCTCGTCGGTCGCGGCTCGCCGGTGCTGCTGCTGGCCCACCAGCTCGGGTGGGCCGTCGGGCTGCTGTGGCTCGGCCGGCTGGTGCTGCGGCGCGCGGAGCGGGTGCTGGTGGTGCAGGGTGGCTGAGGGCGCGCTCGGTGACCGGCGCCGGCCCGGCTGGCGCCACCGCCGGACGAACTGGCGCGACCGCCGGACGACCTGGCGCCAGCGCCGGGCCAGCTGGGCTGGCCGGGCCACCGCGTACCGGCGGCTGGTCGGCGCCGCGGCGCGCAGCCAGCTCGCCTACCCACTGTCGTTCGCGCTGCAGTGCGGCGGGCAGGCGGTGGGTCAGGCCACCGACCTTGTGGCCATCCTGGTGCTGTTCGGGCACGTCAGGGCGATCGGCGGCTTCGACATGCGCGAGGTGTTGGTGATCTACGGCATCGCCGGGGTGTCGTTCGGGCTGGCCGACATGATCGTCGGGCAGCTCGACTCGCTGCCCGGTTACATCCGGATGGGCCGGCTGGACGCCCTGCTGCTGCGGCCGCTCGGCGCGCTCGGCCAGCTCTGCGCCTCGGAGATCACCCTGCGACGGCTCGGCCGCTCGTCCACCGCGCTGGTCGTGCTGGCGTACGCGCTGTCCACGGAGGACATCCGGTGGACGCTCGCACGGGCCTCGCTCGTGGTGCTGGCGCCGCTGGCCGGCACGGTGATCCTGTGCTCGATCTGGGTCGCGGCGTGCTCGGTGTCGTTCTGGGTGATCGAGGGGCGGGAGCTGGCGAGCACCGTGACGTACGGGTCGAGCATGTTCACCGCGTACCCGCTCGGGATCTTCTCGTCGTGGCTGCGGCGGCTGATGGGCTTCGCCGTGCCTGGCGCGTTCGTCGCGTACTTCCCGACGCTGGCGCTGCTCGGCAAGCCCGACCCGCTGGGGCTGCCGCGGTGGCTGCAGTGGAGCTCGCCACCCGTCGCGGCGCTGTCCGTGCTGGTCGCCGGCGTGGTGTGGCGGTCGGCGCTGCGGCACTACCGGGGGACCGGGTCGTGATCATCGAGATGGACGGGCTGGTGCGCTCGTTCCGGCGGCGGCGCGGCGTCGAGGTGCGCGCCGTCGACGGCATCTCGCTGCGGGTGGACGCCGGCGAGGCGGTCGGCTACATCGGCCCGAACGGCGCCGGCAAGTCCACGACGATCAAGATGCTGACCGGGATCCTGGTGCCGACGGCCGGGCGGGTGCGGGTGTGCGGACTCGACCCGGTGCGCCGGCGCCGCGAGCTGGCCCGCCGCATCGGGGTGGTCTTCGGGCAGCGCAGCCAGCTCTGGTGGGACCTGCCGCTGCGGGACAGCTTCGAGCTGCTGCGGGTGATCCACGGCGTGTCCACTGTGGATTTCGCGGTGCGGTGTGAGGAGTACGTGGAGCTGCTGGACATGGCGCCGTTCCTGGACACCCCGGTGCGGCAGCTCTCGCTCGGCCAGCGGATGCGCGGCGAGGTGACCGCCGCGCTACTGCACGCTCCGCGGCTGCTCGTGCTGGACGAGCCCACCATCGGGCTGGACCTGGTGAGCAAGGAACGGCTGCGCGGCTTCCTCGCCGCCCTGAACGCCTCCGGCCGGGTGACCCTGCTGCTGACCACGCACGACCTGCCCGATGTCGAGCGGCTGTGCCGGCGGCTGGTCGTGGTGGACAGCGGGCGGGTGCTCATCGACGGGCCGCTCGACCAGCTGCGCCGCCGCTTCGGGGTGCGGCGTGAGCTGGTCGTCGAGCTGGAGTCGCCGGCGCCGGCCCTGCACGGGCTGCCCGGCGTCGAGTCGGTGACCGTGCAGGCCGACGGGCTGCGCCAGCACCTGGTCTTCTCCACCGAGCACACCACGGCCGCCGCGCTCATCGCCTCGGTGGTACGCCGGGTCGCCGTCCGGGACCTCGCCGTCCCCGAACCGGCCATCGAGGACGTGGTCCGCCAGCTCTACGCCCGCTGAGCCGGTACGGCCGCCGCCGGTTCCTGTCCACGAGCTCGACAGCATGGGGGTCTGATCTTGTCATCGGCCCGCTGGTGTCGAGTTCGTGGACGGCGGAGCCGGCCGGTACCGTCCGCGGCGTGCGTGCATTCGGACGGCTGATCGCCGTGGCACCGCTGCTCGTGCTAGCGCTCGCCGGCTGCGACGTGCTGGGCGGCGCGTCGCAGACCCTGGACAGGGCGCAGGTGTGCACCAAGGCGATCTCTGCGGCCGGTTACACCCCCGACCTGTCCAACCCGACCAAGTCTGCGCAAGAGGCCAACCAGCGCGCCGACGAGCTGCGCACGCTCTCCGGGCAGACCGACGACGCCGACCTGCAGCGCGAACTGCGCGAGCTGGCCGACCAGATGGGCTCGCTGAAGGCCGCCGACGTCAACCCCGCCGGGGCCGCGTCGTGGGCCAGCCGCAAGCTCGCGCAGCTCACCGACGTGCAGCGGGCCTGTGGATAAGTTGTGAGTGGCGTTTGGTGCTAGGACACCATTTACCACTCACAACCCCTGCACATCCTTCTGCTTGGCGCGGACCGCCTCGGCGGCCTCCAGCAGGGCGGCCTTCTCGGAGTCGGTGAGGTCGCGCTCGACGACGCGGCGCACGCCGGTGCGGCCGAGCTCGGCCTCGACGCCGAGGTAGACGCCGGAGATGCCGTACTCGCCGTCGACCCAGGCGCACGCCGGCATGACGGCGCCGGAGTCCTCGGCGACCGCGCGGGCCATCCGGGCCGCCGCAGCGGACGGTGCGTAGTACGCCGAGCCGGTCTTGAGCAGGGCGACGACCTCGGCGCCACCGTTGCGGGTGCGCTGCACGAGCTCGTCGATGGTGGCCTGGTCGAGCACGTCGGACAGCGGCCTGCCGTCGACGAAGCAGGCCGACGGCACGGGCACCATGGTGTCGCCGTGCGAGCCGAGGGTGAGGGTCTGCACGGAGGCGACCGGCACGTTCAGCGTCTCGGCGACGAAATGGCTGAACCGCGCGGTGTCGAGCATGCCGGCCTGGCCGAGCACCCGCTCCCGCGGAAAGCCGGTGGCGAGCTGGGTGAGCGCGGTCATCTCGTCCAGCGGGTTGGACACCACGATGACGACGGCGTCCGGCGCGTGCTCCGCGACGTTCTCCGAGACCTGACGGACGATCTTGGCGTTGGTCTCGATGAGATCCATCCGGCTCATGCCTGGCTTGCGCGGCAGGCCAGCCGTGATCACCACGATGTCCGAGCCGGCGATGGCCTGGTAGCCGTCACCGGTCTTGGCGTCCGTGGTCTGCCCGATCACCCGGGTCTCGAAGCCCTCGATCGGCCGCGACTGGTTGAGGTCCAGCGCGAGGCCCTCCGGCTTACCGTCGATGATGTCGGTCAGCACGACGGAGTCGAAGATGTCGTACTCGGCCAGCCGCTGCGCGGTCGTCGATCCGTAGAACCCGGCGCCGATGACGGCGACCTTGCCGTTGCGTGCCACTGGTGCACTGTCCTTCCTGGGGGTTTGCGTCGGGGCGGGGAGGCTAGTCGATGGTCACGGCCACGGCCACGAGTGCCAGGCCGAACGCGGTGTAGGCGAGCACGTCGGCTGAGCGGCCACGGATGGCCAGCAGCCCGGCGTGCGCGTCGGACAGCACGGCGCGCAGCCCGCCGGCCAGCAGCAGCGCGCCACCGATCAGGGTCGCGCCGCGGCGCCACCGGTACACGGCGATCAGCGCGAAGCCGGCCAGCACGATCGCGGCCACCAGCGCGAACGCCAGGTGGCTCGCGATGCCGGCGCGGTGGGCGCGTTGGCTGGCTGGCACCGCAGTCACACCGTGCTGCCGGCCAGGGCACGCAGGCCGGCGGCCCGCTCGGCCGCCTCGACCACATTGCTGAGCAGCATCGCCCTTGTCATCGGGCCGACGCCGCCCGGCATCGGGGCGAGGAACCCTGCGACCTCGCGGACCTCCGGTGCGACGTCCCCGACCAGCCCGTCGTCGGTGCGGGTGATGCCGACGTCCAACACCGCGGCGCCCGGCTTGACGTCCAGCGCGGTCACCAGCCCCGGACGGCCGGCCGCGGCCACGATGATGTCGGCCCTGCGCAGCTCGGTGGCCAGGTCGCGGGTGCCGGTGTGGCACAGCGTCACGGTGGCGTTCTCCGACTTGCGGGTGAGCAGCAGCCCGAGCGGGCGCCCGACGGTGACACCCCTGCCGACGATGGTGACCACGGCGCCGGCGATCGGCACGTCGAAGCGGCGCAGCAGCTCGACGATGCCGCGCGAGGTGCACGGCAGCGGCGCGCGTTCGCCGAGCACCAGCCGTCCCAGGTTGGTGGGGTGCAGCCCGTCGGCGTCCTTGGCCGGATCGACCCGCTCCAGCACGGCGCTGGTGTCGATCTGCGGCGGCAGCGGCAGCTGCACGAGGTAGCCGGTGCACGCCGGGTCGGCGTTCAGCTCGTCGATCACGTCGGCCACCTGCTGCTGGCTCGCATCGGCCGGCAGGTCGCGGCGGATCGAGTAGATGCCGACCTTGGCGCTGTCGGCGTGCTTGCCGCGAACGTAGGCGTGCGAGCCGGGGTCCTCGCCGACCAGCACGGTGCCGAGGCCGGGCGTGACGCCGCGCTCGGCCAGCGCGGCGACCCTGGCCCGCAGGTCGTCGAGTATCTCGTTGCGGACGAGCTTGCCGTCCAGAATGGTCGCCGTCACGCCGCCATCCTCGCACCGCGCCGTCGTGATCCGCGGGACAACCCGGTCGCGGCCACCGTGGCGACCGAGACCAGCGCGAGCAGGCAACCGGCGACCGTGGCCACCGACGGCCCGCGCCCGGCGGCCGGTGAGGCGACGTCCAGCGCGAGCGCGGCGAGGACCTGGCCGGCCACGGTGGCCAGGCCGAGGAGCAGCACGCCGATCCAGCGCACCACCAGGGCGGCCAGCACGATCACCGGGATGCCGAGCAGGCCGCCGACGTACAGCCACCCGTCGGTGGGCAACGCCGGTGGGAGGCCACGGAACGCCGTCGTGACGGCGGCGACCGCGGTGAGCACCACGGTGCCGGCCGTGAAGTTGACCAGCGCGGCCGGCAGTGGCGCTCGCGCCGCGACGGCGATCCGACCGTTCACCGCCTGCTGCCAGGACAGCGCGAAGCCGGCCAGCAGCGGCAGCGCCGCCAGGCCGAGCGCGGACGGCGCGGCCAGCCGGTCGGAGACCGCGATGAGCACTGCGATCACCGCTCCGGCGGCGCCGAACACCCGCCATGCGGTCACCGGCGCCTGACCGGCCGGGCCGATGCCGAGCCGGTCGACGACCAGCCCGCTGGCCGCCTGCCCGGCGACCGCGGCCACCGTGAACACCGCCACCCCGATCGTGCTGATCGTCAGGCCCTGGCACGCCACCAGGTACGCGCCGCTGGCCCCACCGCAGAGGTGCCACCAGCGCAGCTCGTTTCGTCCGACGGCCGCGGCGACCCGGCCGACCCCGGCCCGCAGCCGCGCCGACACCGCGGTGGACGCCAGCAGCACGAGCAGCCCGCCGCCGAAGCTGATCAGCGCGGCCAGCACGCCATCATGCAGCCGCTGCCCCAGCTCGCCATTGATCCGCGACTGCACCGCGAGCAGCGCACCAGCCAGCAGCGCAAACGCAATGCCAAGTGCGCGCCGGCTCTCCATCGGCCCGGCCACGGCGGGCCGGTCGTCGGCGGCGTTGGCGTCGGCGGGCCGGTCGTGGGCGGCGCTGGCCTTGGCACGGCGGCCAGCGGGCCGGTCGTCGGGGTGCCGGCCGGCCGTCATGGGACGCCATCGTCGCATGATCGCCGGGAGTGTCGGCCGGGGTTTCGCGAACCGGCAACCGGCGTCGACACTTCTGGCGACCACGGGGAGGGCAGGTCCACCAGCAGGCCGTGGGCCGCGGCGAAGGCGACCGCGGTGTCGATGTCGACCTTGGCGCCGTGCAACTGGGCCTGTACTAGCGCGTCGGCGTCCAACAGCGCGCCGCGCAGGTCGGCGTTGCGGAGCCGGGTGGCCAGCATCCGGGCACCGCGCAGGTCGGCGTCGCGCAGGTCGGCCCCGGTGAGGTCGGCCTCGGTGAGGTTCGCCTCGACTAGCCGCAGCCCGACCAGCGTCGCCTTGCGCAGGTCGGCGCCGCCCAGCCCGACGAGGGTGAGGTCCGTGCTGGTCAGGGTGATCGGCCGCAGGCGGCACTCGGTGAGCGTCGAACCGAGCAGGGAGCACCCGTCGAGCACGGCGTTCGTCAGAGTGCTCCCGCGGAACGTGCACGACCGGAACGCCGTACCACGGTGGCTCGACCGAGCGAGATCGGCGAGGGTGAAGTCACAGCGGGTGAAGACGCAGCCGATCGTGTGCAGGTCGCGCAGGTCGGCGTCCACGAACAGGCATCCGTCGAACCGGCGGCCCCGCAAGGTCTGGCCGGCCAACCCGGCGTCCGAGAAATCCTCGCCGACCAGCTCATCGACCACGGTCCGGCACCCTGCCACACCTCTGGTGCCCTGCTCGTGCAGCATCGGTCCACTCGGTCGGTGACAAATGCACTGGGTAGGATGACCACCTCACGTTCGGGTCCGACAGCGGGCTGGGCGTCACCACGGAGTCGGGACGGGAGCCATGACCGATCAATCCCATCGCGGGGTGGGGCCGACCTTCCGTACCGCCAGAGTCTTCGACGGGGCAGGCACGGACGGACGGCCGCACGTCGATCGCCAGATGCTGGACGAGGTCGTGGCCGGCAGGGTGCTTGCCTACCTCGAGTCGGCTCCGGTCGTGCACGCCGCCGACGGCTTCGGCCGCGACCAGATCGACCCGAACCGGGGTCGAACCGTGCCGCTCACCTGGCACACCGACGGCGTCTGGGTCTGGCCCGGCTCCGTCACCTACTACCTGCGCAGCTACGCCTTGCCGCCAGACCCCGAGTTCGTCGCCCACATCCGGCAGCGCAACTTTCAGCCGCCGACGGTATACCCGGAGACCAGGCAGGCGGCGATGACCGCGGTGTCCGGCCGTATCACCGACGACGGCACCCCGCGTCCGGCCGGCCAGCCGCCAGCCGGCCCGGCGGCACCCTCCAGTGTGGCCGCCGGCTCGAGCCACGGCGGATACCCCGAGCGCGGCGCCTTCGCGGGCGCTGCCCCGGCCAGCCGCGGAGTTCCCGGCACGCCCCTCGGCACGGCACCCGCCACGGCATCGGCGGCCAACCTACCCCCGAGTTCCGCGGTCGGCGCTACCCCAACGGGTGGCTCGCCGGCAACAGGAGGCGGGGCAGCCCCTCACGGCAGCGCGCCGGCAACCGGAGGCGGCGCAGGTACGCACGGTGGCACGCCGACGCACGGTGGCACGCCGACGCACGGTGGCACGCCGACGCACGGTGGCACGGGCGCCCGCGGCGCCCAGGCGACCGGCGGCGCAGTCGCGGGCGGAGGCGGGCCCACCGCCGGTGGCGCCCCCGCCATCAGTGGTGGCCGTGTGCCCGCGGGCAGCTCGGCTGCCCACACCGGTTCCGGAGCCGGAAGTGGCTCCCCGGTCGGCGGTGCCCTCGGCGTTGACACACCCACGACCGGCGGCCGTCCCGCAACCGGCGGTGGACCCGCGACCGGCGGCAGCCCCATCGCCAGCGGCCGTCCCGCAACCGGCGGTGGACCCGCGACCGGCGGCAGCCCCATCGCCAGCGGCCGTCAAGCAACCACCGGCGGATCCGCATCCGGCGGCCCTCCCACGACCAGCGGCAGCCCCATCAGCAGCGGCCGTCCCGCAACCACCGGCGGATCCGCAACCGGCGGCCCTCCCACGACCAGCGACAGTCCCACGGCCAGCGACAGTCCCACGGCCAGCGACAGTCCCATGGCCAGCGGCAGTCCCACGACCAGCGACAGTCCCACGACCGGCGGTGGCCCGGCGGCTGGCGGTGGGTCAGCTGCCGGCGGACCTTCCGGGGCCGGTGGTGGCCTTTCCGGAGCCAGCGGCGTTTCACCGGCCCGTGGCATCACGCCGACAAGTGGCACTCTGTCGGCGGGCGGACCGTCCACGACCGGGGCTCCCGGCGGCGGTGGACACGGCGTTGCTGCGGGTGGTCGTAGCTCCGCCGCCGCCGGCGGGCAGGTGACCAGCGGTGCGGGCGCGACCTACGACCGGGGCAGGAACGAGCCGAGGAGCACGATGACGTCAGGTGGATCGCGTACCGCGGCGCGCACCGGAATGTCGAGCACGAGTCAACCGGGCGACGACAGCTCCAGTTTCGACCGGCTACGGGCCGCCGCTGTCGAACTGGGCCTATCCACTCGCGCTTACCGGGTGGGGGCGTCCGCCGAGGGCTCCTGGTCGGTGCTGCGCGAGGGCTCAGGCTGGGCGGTGTTCCGGACCGAGCGCGGCGTGCGCCACGAGCTGGCCACCTTCCCGAGCTCGCAGCAGGCCACCGCGTACCTGATCGGCCAGCTGTACCTGTCCCGCGAGCTCGCCGACGAGCCCGTCGAGGACATGGCGGAGGCGGCGACGCCCCCCAGCGGGAGCCAGCGGCTGGCAGCTCCGGAGCGTCCAGCCGCCGGCTCGGGCGTCGCCGGCGTTGCGGTGGGCGCTGCCGGGGCGCTGGCTTCGGGCCTTACCGGGGCCGGCGGCCAGCCGCAGGCAGCCCGCGCACGATCCGTGACGGCCGAACCGGCGGACGCCGAGCCCATGGGTGCCGTTGCGCCAACGCCCGCCGAGCCGGCCGACGCCTCACCGCCAACGACCGCGATGGCAACCGCCGAGCCACTCGCCGCGGCTCCGGCAAACACCGAATCGACGCCCGCCGGCTCGCCTACCACGGAGGCGGCGGACCGTGTCCGCGCGATGCTCGCCGGCATGCCAACCGCCGGCGCGTCGACAACTGCCGGACCAGCCGACGACGTCTCCCCGACGAGTGCCACACCGGCCGACGCCGAAAGACGGACGTCCGGAACCGCCGAGCCGGCGAACGTCCCACGGCCGGCACCCGTTAGCGAGCTCGCGGCCGCCGAGCCAGCGCAGACGGCGTCCAAACAGCCCGTACCGGCGCAGCCGACCGGTGCCGCACCCGCCGGCACCATGGCTCCGGGGGCCGGTGGTGCCGGCGCCACGGTGCAGCCGGCCACGTCCGAACCGGCACCGGCCCAACCGACCGGTGCCCTGCCGCCCGCGCAACGGGACAGGCCCGCACGAGCCGAACCGACCGGTGCTGTGCGAGCGACCGCGACCGGGCGCGCGGATGAACCGGCCGGCACGGCCAATGCGCCCGCGCCGGAAGCCGGAGATACGCCGGCCGGTGTCCGGCCACCCGCCAGGGGCGACCGAACGACCGCCGCGCCGCCCAGCCCTCCGGCCGGGGTGCCGGCAGCGGCCCGCGTCCAGGGCACCGGCGGGCCGTCAGCGACTCGGCCGGCCGGCGCGACACCCGAACCTGGTCGCGCCACGGACCAGGTCGGCGCCGGGCCCGCGGCAGTCGCCCGGTCCTATGCACCGGCGGCCGAGGCCCCGTCCACCACCCCGGACAAACCGCCAGCGGCACCGGCGAGCACACCACCGGCGACTGCAGCGAGTACGCCACCAGCCGCCGCAAGGCCGGGCATGCCGGCCGCCACCACACCCGGCATGCCAGCCGCAAGGCCGAGCACGCCGGCCGCCGCCACACCCGGCATGCCAGCCGCAAGGCCGAGCACGCCGGCCGCCGCCACACCCGGCATGCCAGCCGCCACGCCGAGCACACCAACTGCCGGCAGACCAACTGCCGGCTCACCCGCCGCCGGCACACCAGCTGCCGCGACGCCCCGCACGCCAGCCGCCGCCACACCGCGCACGCCGGCGGCCGCCACACCGCGCACAGCACCGGCGGCGGCTAGCACGGCACCGGCGACCGCGATGGCGGACACCCAACGGACCGCCGCAGCGGGCGAGCAGACCGCCAAGGCGAGCGGCCAACAGCCCGCCTACGGAGCAGGCGGCGCGGTGACCGGGGCGTTGCAACCGCCGGCGCCGCAGTGGAAGATCCAGCCACTGCCTGGTGACCCGCCGCTGACGTTGTACCGCGACAAGCGGATCGTGCTGCTGCCGGCGGGAACCGAGGTGGACCGGTACGGCGAGGCCAACGGCAATGTGACGTACGTTGCGCGCACCGGGTACAGGAACCGGTCCCTGCCGGCGGACTGGAGCGGCTTGCCGTACCACGCATACCGGCTGCAGCGTCCGCTGGAGGCGCTGACCGGGCTGGCCGTACCGTGGTTCGAGCAACCGGGCGGCGGCACGGCGTTCGTGCTGCCGCGCTCGATCGCCGAGCTGGTGGCCGACGGGTCGCTGGTGGAGATCGAGGGCGCGAAGGCGCCGAACTAGCGGAAGTCGCGGGACCGAGAGGCCACCCCCAGGTCGAGGTTGTCAATGCGGTCGGCAATCACGTTGATCACGCCGTCGGTCCGCTC
>Ga0210378_10000942_pt1 | contig 15334 bp, 12 predicted proteins | sample PLM1_60_b1redo_FD_155465 | JGI IMG/M metagenome (GOLD analysis project Ga0210378, IMG submission 155465) | Groundwater sediment microbial communities from an aquifer in East River, Colorado, USA - PLM1_60_b1 redo | ecosystem: Environmental > Terrestrial > Soil > Riparian zone | place: USA: East...
GTTCGACATGGCGTCATCCTCCGGGGCCCGCCGGCAAGCGGGCGCAGTCGCTTTGGATTACAACTGCGCCGGATGATGACGCCTTCAGCACTTTTCCACCAGATCAGAGACACGACCCTTGGAAATAGTGCATCAGCTCTTTCAGGAGGCCGAGAGCGGGCGTGTACCCCACTTGCTCAGTAAGAGTACGGAACGTCGGACTAAGCCTTTCGGGCGGAACCATCGGCGCAAAGAAGTCCAATGGCTCGCCTACTTCGTCCCCTTGATGGAAGTCGGAGTCTGGAAGTAGCACAAGCTCCGCGAGGGATGCTGCCAAACGGTTCCTTGCCTCGTCAGCGCTGCCTATGGTGTGTTCCAGGTCGACGGCGCGAAAGCGTCCCATTGCGTCCCGACCCAGCACAGTGAACACGAAGTCGTGGTCCTGGATGTCGAGCGACACGACGCCCAGCAGCTTTTCATCACCTTCCTCGTAGTACTCGAGCTCCCGCGCGCTAAGCGAGATGTAAGGGCTTCGAGAGTAGCCGGCGAGGGCATCGAACCGCAGGGCCGACAACGGCTTCATAACTAGTATCGGTCGGCCGTTCGCGCCTCAAAGCCGCGCCCGTGCATCTTTGGGGGCCGGGGCGCTGCGCGGGCGCGCCGCCCCATAGGGGCTCCCTCGGCTTCCCTCCCGCTGTCGCGCCGGCTCACGACCTCGAGCCCGTCATCGCCACCGACGTGAGGTCGGCATTTGGCCTCGTCGTTTGAGTTCCTTTCCCGCGCTCTAGCTCGATCGGAACGGCGCTGAGTCCAATCGGTTTCTCTTCGGGTCTTCAACGATTACAAGTGCCTGCTGCCTCGCCCGAGTGATTCCGTTGTACAGCAGCCGTCTTTGCTGCTCAGCGTCCGGCTGGACTCTCAACGGCCAAAGCACGACAACTGATTGGAACTCGCGATTCTTGGCTTGGTGCACGGTCAATGCAAACCGCTGCCGTTCTCGAGACCGCCCAAAGGCGCGTCGACGGTGAATGACCTGGGCAACCTGGGCTCTCACGTCAGCCACCGTGACACTGTCTCTGCCGCGCACGTTCCCTTCCCGTTCGGCCCACATACGGAGCTCGGGTGCTCCAACCCGTCGACTGGTATCCGCAAGCACCGCGCATGCCACGAACGCGTCGGGCGCCGCCGGGAGAGCCAAAGCGTTCTCCATGTCGGTCCGGAGTTGTTCATCAGCCGCTTCCCACTCCAAACGGAATGGTCCGGCTGTAGCATTGGACTTTTTGGTGCTGGCGGTCTTTGTAGCTACCCAACGAAGAAGGTCATCAACAAAGGGAGACGTGCCCGGTTTTGTCGGTGAGATAATAGCGATTTCACCCCCATCGCTCCAGAGCTTGATGCGCCAGGCGAGACTGCTGCCGCCCACGGGGGCCGTTGGAACCGCGATCACTTCGAATCCGGCGTCGCGATCAGATCGAACCTCGCAACGATCCCGCAGTGCCCTAGCGGCTGCGATCAGCCCGGCCGTGCTTGTTCGGTGGTTATGGTCAAGGACGATGACTTCCCCAGCGGTCCTGGCCCAGCCAACGGCCGCGCACTCGTCATCGCCGGACAGGTCTTGGAACGAGTCGGCTGCGCCGACGATGTGAGTGCAGGGCAATAACCCGGCGAGGATCTCGACTTCACCGCCCTTGCAGTCTTGCAGCTCATCGACTGCGATCACAGGATAGCGACGGCCGACCCAAGCTCCCACATGCGCCTGTCGCAGGAGCATGCCGGCGGTCGCCGTGATCGATTGGTAGTCACCTTCTTGGGGGTTGCCGCCCAAGTGGCGAACCAGTGCTCGCCACCGCCGCACAAGGTGCCACGCGAAGCTGTCGATCGTGATGCAGTCTACGAGGCGGCCCAAGCCGGTCCTGCCTCCAAGCTTGGATTCCATCCGCTTCCGTGACCCGTGGTACTTCGTCAGAGCCAGGACGCGCTGCTCTCCTACGAGCGGTGCCGCGACAACACGATCGCGAAGCGCCGCGAGGAGACGGGTCGTCTTGCCCGTTCCCGCGGCGCCCTCGAACAGCACGAGGGTCACGGGTTAAACCTGAGGACCGTTGTGCTGGCAGTGGACCGCGGATCTGTCTCGAGTTGAGCGAAGCCCCGGAAATCCTTGAGCGCAGCGCGCGAAAGAGCCTCAAGCAGTGCGTCTGCCCTCAGAACACAGGACGCATGTTGCTTCATGGCAGCGGCGATCTCCTCATGGGCCATGTAGTGAGTCTTGAGACCACCTGCTCGACGGTCGGCGTTCTTCAGGGCGGTCGTGAGATCGGCGAGCGAGGTAAACTGCTGCCGCAACCTGGTTCCGATCTCTTGGAGGAGGTGCGCAGGGCCGGCAGCGAGGCACCACTCGATCGCGTCCTCCACGACCCACCCGTTCGGCCATTGGACGATGAGGTAGGGGGGTGGTTGTCTGTCTAGGAGCTCGCCAACGTAACGATCACCCTCCACGTCTCCATCAACGAGTGCGAACACTCTTTCGTGGAGCGCGTGGAGCCTTTGGAAGGTGACCCCGACAGCGGAATCGCGGGTTGGGATGACGCCGACAACAGAGCCAAAGGGAGGGCCGCTAGCCGCACTGCCTCCGACTGGCCGCCGCTCTCCCATCTCGGTGACGTCGAGGAGAAGCCGAAGCCACTCAAAGTCGATCCGGCCTTCGGGGACGAGCACTGCCGGAAACATTAGGGCTTCCACGACGCGCATGCGCTGATCCGTGTACAGCTGAACGAGTGAATTGGGATCAGGCATCATTGATTTGGGCGCGAGGGAGCGCCCTTCAAGTCGCCCTCCCGCCATGTCTCCCGTGGTGGCTGGATTGGCCGCAACTCGGGTGAGCATTTGGATGCAGCGCGGCTCAAAGTAGGCCGCCACGCGGGGGGCATGCGTCGTACAGATGATTTGATCAGCCACGCCCGCCGCTTCACCAATGAGGCGGCGTTGCAGCCCCGGCGGCACGTGCAGCTCGGGTTCTTCCAAAGCCAGTATGAAGGACTGATCCTTCTCCTTTCGAGCGCGGCCGATCTCCAGTAGGAGCACGAGGGTCTGCAGTGCTAGCAGTCCCGTGCCGTGACGCGCTGCTGGTATGGGCGGTTCATTCTCGAGCGCGTAATGGGGCACAAGTGCCTGCAAGAGGGACTCGGAATCCGTGGCAGTTACACGAAGGTGCAGCCGGGGCTTCCCCGGTACGAGCTGCGCCATCAGTGCGTCGATGCGTTCGACCAACGGCTGTATGGCAGCGTCGCGCTCGAGAGGTGAGGCCGGGTGGCGCAGCGTATCCCGATAGGTCAGAACTGAACGGGCGGGTACTCCACCGACTGTAGCCACTGCCTTACGAAAGAGCTCCGACCCAAACGAAATGGTCGATGGCCACGTACGGCGAGCTGGCAACACGAAGAAGCCGACTTCGGAAAGGAGCTTGGGCGATACAAGTACGATCGGTTCGTCCATGAATGGATCGACAGACTCATCATCGTCATGGAAGTACCGTCGCTGGTCGATGACCAGCTCGTCATGATCAAACCGTGCCGAATAGCCGATCTGGGCGCAGAGGATGCTCTTCGGCGTCGCGGATGCTTCGGCCAGGCAGAGATCGGGATTCCACCATTTCTCGACGGCTCGGCTTTCGCTGAACCACTGCGGGTGCTTGGCCGGATCATTGGGCGAGAAACCGCCGAGCGTGGCGACGATTCGGATGCGATCTTCACGCCGTGGACAGCTCCCGGTGAAATCGTGCTCCGTGAGGTCACGCACCAGCCGCTGCCGACCGAATACGAGGCTCAGGGCATCTATGATCGTGCTTTTGCCGCACCCAGTTGGGCCAACTAGTACACCTTGAGATGGGAAGACGAGCCGGGCACGACGAAGGCCGCGGAAGTTCTCGATCTCAAGAGCCAGAACTCGCATCGAATCTACCGAGCGGGCAGTATACGTGTCGACCATGACTGGACAGGACCGGACCCCGTCCAGGCCAAGAAAACGGAGCGCGCCCTTCGTCTTCGGGGGAGAGAGGGTTCGAGCTCGCCTCGCTCTCCCTACTTACCGCGGCGCCGAGGCCGGAAAGCAGCCTTCGAAAGGAACGTGGCTCTAAGATAGGCAGTTCCTTTCATCTTGACGCCCAGCCACCGTGGTATCAGCTGGTTGGTGAAAGCAGTCGAGTCCTTGCTGTTCGCTGCGAGATAGTTTAGTTCCAGGACATCATCATAATGGCGGGACGGCTTCAGGGCTCAGGGACACGAGATCGGGCCAGGCGATGGCGTCCGCGCCTTGCCGACGCGCCAGTCGGGCTCTCCGATGGGCTGCCCGGTGGACGAAGGTTCGTTGCTATGCCTTTGACCCCGATGGCTTGTTGTCGCGCCGAGCATCGATCAGCACGACGTAATTGTCTTGATCCAGGCCGAGGTCCTTCAGGACCTCCTTTACCCTGTACTCCTCGTCAAGTGAGAAGAACACGATGGCCTTGATTGACTGCATCGTCTGATTTGCCTTCTCGTAGATGGCAAGCTGCCTTTCAAGGTTCCGCCGCAAAGCAGTATTGCTGGCCAGCTTGAACTCGACGAGGCTCTTGTCGCGCGCGCCGCGAGAGATGGCAAAGTCCACGGGCCCCCGGCCGTTGTTTGCCTCACGATTGACGTCGGACGGACTGCCGAACCAGACGAGCTGGTACAGGATCTGAATGTCCTTCTCTCGCTTGATCGGCTGCCCATTCGGATCGTAGAAGATGCGGTAGCCGTCCTGGTTCTCGACGACCTGTTTGAGGTATAGGAGCCTTTCTCGAGCCTCGTCCAGCGTATTGTGGGGCGAGCGATAGAAGGAGGACTGTGCCGCCAGCTTCCGGGCGAACTCGGCGATTTGCTTGATGAAGACCTGCTCAGTCCATGCCACGCGTGCGTCGCTGACAGCCTGAGCCTCGGCGGGGTGATCCTCCTTGTTGCGGATGTAGTAGTCGATGACCTGAGGGAAGCGCTCGATCGTCGCTGACGCCGCCTTCTTCCTCTGCGCCTTCGTTGGCTCGCGATCTTCGTCCTTGTCGTTTGGTTTCACTTTCGGGAGGGCGTTCATAAAGTAGTTCACGACGGCGGCACGCAGCTCGGCATTCGGGATGGCTGGAGGGAGTTCGTCGAATCGCTCCAAGAGGTCGTCTCGATTGATCCAAGTATCGTATCTCGTGAGGATGTCGCGCGGTGTGAGTAGGACGTGGTCACCGTTCCAGTAGGGCAGTTCGAAGCGTGCGGGCATCCAACGCTCGGTCTTGTAGTCGAATCGGACTCTATCGACGACGCAGTACTTGCGCTGATGACGCGCCAGGTACCTTCTTGCGAAGGTTTGGGTGTAGGTGCACAGAAAGTCCAAGATCAGTCGTGCTGTGAAGTCGCTGATACGATCGTTGCCGACCCCTTTCCGAATGAGGCAGACCTTCTCCAGATGGCTGGACTTGGTCACCTTCTCTTTCCCAAAGTCCCTGAAGAGATCATGGAGGCTCGTGTGGAGGTTCTGCGCGAAGTTCTCCCCGAGACCCGAGCCCCGGTTGCCCCTCTGAGTGAACCCCAACCACAGTTGGTGCACTTCTTTGAAGGCGTACCAGGACTTGATAAGGGCAGGCTCCAGCCCGCCGCCAGCGGCCCTTCCTCGAAGGAAGACGAGGTATCTGATCATCTCGTCGTGGAGCTTCTTGTAGAGGCACTTGTTGCTGCCGAACAGCAGAAAGGGATCGATGAAAACGGGCAGGTCGGAGACCAGGGAGATGTCAAGGGCTCCGTACCGCCGCAGGGTCGAAGGGCGGATGTTGAAGAAGTCGGTGAAGTAGACGTTGACCGGCGTTGGTCGATGTGATCTCCGTGCGGAACTTGGGCGAAGGACCATCTGGCCCGTTGCCTTACTCATCGTCTTTCTCATACGGACTCTCTGGCGCGGCGATTCGTGATGGCGATGGAGATGGCCGCGACTCATCGGTTACTCCGAACTCGGCTTTCCCGGAAAGGGCAGCACACGCAGCACGGGTCCAACCTCCGAGGAGCGGTCGGTCAAGAAGTCCTTCGGCAGGCTAGCGATCTCCTCGATATCTCTGGCCGAAAGAGGCAGGTCCAGCAGAACTTGCGCTTTGGTTTCCATGCCCTCGTTGATGAGCATCTCGAAGCAGCGTCTCAAGAGTCGTGGTCGTTCGATGCGCAAGGACTCGTCCAAGGGCTCAACTTGCTTCCATCCGCGCCGCGTGTAGTTGATCCAGAGGCGCTGGGCCTGCTCCCGAGTTATGAGTTCGAGATCCTCACATCGCTTCACCATGGCACCGATCGATACCAGCCACCTGTCTTTGAGGGACCGGAATGCGTCTAGAGTAGGCGCCCACAATTCCTTTGTGAATGACTCCTGTGGCAGTAGAAAGGCGCCGGCGAACCTGAATGCCTGTTCCTCTAGGCGGCGGTGATCGATAACGCCGCGTTTACGATGGAGGACCAGATGTGCAAGCTCGTGAGCCGCATCCGTGCGGGACCGTACGGCAGACGACTTGTCAGCGCCGAGGACGATGTAGGCCGCGCCATCGCGGCCTGACCAACGTGAGAATGCGTCCAGCCCATCTGCGGCGAGAGGGATTCTGGACACAATGGCGCCGTTGTTCTCCAGAAGGAGCGCGAGATCTGCGATGGGACCGACGCCGAGTCCCCATGCCTCGCGTGTGTACGCGGCGAATGCGTCGATGTCCTTTGGGCTGAGGACACCTGGATTACTGATGCCGAAGTCAGGGATCCGCGAGGTGGGTAAGACGAGGTGGCATCTCAAGTACCTGACGACCTCTTGAATCCATGCGAGCTTTCTTCCGCACCGGCGACGTGCCACCTTCGTGGCAGAGGCCAACGAGCGCCACACTATGTCCTCAGCGGCCTCCACGAGCGGGTCTAACGGGCGCTTGAAGAACGCTTCTGGAAGGTTGAGCCGATCCGCAATCTTGGTCATCACCTCTCGTCTGGGCGATGTCTTGCCGGACTCATACTGTAATATCGCCGCGTGACTCACGCCGATGAGTTCAGCGAACACGGACGCGGGAAGGGCGCGCGCCTCTCTCGCCTCCGTTAGTCGCGCTCCGACGAAGCCAGGGGTACCGATCATTGCTGTTCGTCGCCCGTCCCTTCCTTCCTCTTGTCTTTCTTCCGGGGAAACGCCTGATCCTCCAACTGTTCGGTTTCGGCGCGGTTAGTCTCCGCCTGTGCCTTCGAGAGTTCCGCGAGTGACAGGCGCTCGACCCACTGCATCGTTTCGTGCGCCGGAATGCCAATGCCGACATAGCTGCATTGGCTCTTGTCGTCTTCATACGGCGCGTGGACGACGATGCCGTACACTGTCTCCAGCGCGTTGAGATCCGCCTGATCCATGAAGGGCAAGACGGGATTGGTCAGCAGGTGGTTGACTGTAGCGTGTTGTTCACGGAACTCCGCGTAACGCAGCTCAGCATCGTCTTCCGACTGAACGGCTGACGCCGTGAGAAGGAGTCTGCCCGCGCGGACCCAGGTGTACTGATAGGACCCGGTGGGGACACGTTGAAGCCCGGTCTTGAGTCCGGCATTGCGAGCCGCCTTCCTAAAGTGCGCGGCGAACAGCGCATGTCGAAAGTGCCCGATCAGGTAGCGCGCCTCTGAGTCCTCCCACAACGGCTGTACAAACGCCTGTTGATGTGCCTCTCGGTAGATGTTGGGAACCGCGTGTTGGAGGTCCGTTATGAACGACGGTGGAAGCTCCTTGATGAGCAGGTCAATCAAAGGATTCGTCCTCAAATTCGCACCCCCTAGGCGCGGGTTGCTTGGCCGTCAATCTGAAGTGTACAGACGTTTATGGCAATAAGCAACAAGGATAGCGTCGGTTTAGGCCATAGAGTGTAAGTGAGGACAGGCGTCCAGCTCCTACGGCCCAAGAGGGGAGTCGCGGGTCGACCCAGCTTCAGGTCGTCCTCATGAGCCGGCGCTTGGTTGCGTCGAATGGTTGGAACGAGGGTACTGCCCGCGGGGCGATCTCCCGATGGGCCCAGCGCAGGCGCGACCGTGGTCGCGGCGCTCACGTCGCTCCCCACGGGTCGTCTCCTCGAGGGCAGAGGGGGCATGTCGGGCGCGGTGACGCTGGAGGGGCGGGTGCTGCCGATAGGCGGGCTCCAGTAGGGGTGCTGGCCGCGCACGCAGCCGGCTTGACGGAGGTGATCCTCTCCGAGCTCAACGCGCCTGACCTGGACGACGTGCCGTCGGATGTCCGCGAGCACATGCACTCTCATCCGTGAAGTCGGCGGACGAAATGCTCGCTCGCGTTGGAGCCGCGCGCGCATGCGACGCCCCTGGACGGTCGGCGACCGACGTGTCAAACCGTGGCCGAGGGGTGTTGCGCGTCACAGGTGCGACGCCATACCATTTGCGCGCAAGATGGCCAATGCACGACACGTAGCGAGGCTAAAGCGCGGCGTCAAGGCCTGGAACGCTTGGAGAGAAGCCGGGCGGCAGAACTCAGCTGTGATCCCGCCGGAGGATTTCTATAACGCACCGAACCTCAGCCACGCCAAGCTGCGTGGTCTCGACCTCGCTGGTGCCTATCTGGTGGGTGTGGACCTTCAGGGCGCAGACTTACGCGACACGATTCTGAAGGGTGCGAATCTCCGCGGTGCAAGCCTGTACGGTACGGACCTACGCGGCTCCCGGATGGTGTGGTGTGACATCAGCGAGGCCAAGCTTTACGGCGCTAACTTCTCCGGCGCAAACCTTCATGGAACCGACCTTCGGGATTCACGCTTCGACCACACCCCGATGATTCGCACGAACCTCAGTGGTGCCGACATACGCGGCTGTCAGTTCTTGGGAGCCGACCTAACCCGTGCAGACCTCACGTACGCGCTTTTGTTGCAGACAGTCTTCGGGGACACCACGCTGAGGGCGACGAGAGGGTTGGAGTCCTGCCTACACGAAGGCGCAAGCATCATCGACTACCACACGCTCGTTAAGTCGGGAAGGCTGCCGGTCCGATTTCTCCGTGAATGCGGACTCTCCAACGGATTCATAAGCAAGCTCCCGGCTGTCCTTGACGCGCAGGCTCCGCTTCGCTGCTTCATCAGCTATTCGATCAAGAACGAGCGACTCGCGGAGCGCTTGGATGGCGACCTGCAAGAGCACGATATTCGCTGCTGGTACTTTCGTAAGCACGCGGTGGCAGGTGGGATCCTGGAAAAAGAGATTGCCGATTACATCGAGCGCTACGACAAGGTGATCCTCATCTGTTCCAAAGACTCTCTCCAAAGCGCAGAGGTTCTGAAGGAGGTTGAACTGGCGCTTCAGAAGGAGGTCCGAACCGGCAAAGAAGTTCTGGTGCCGATACGGATCGACGACTATGTGTTCGGAGAATGGCGCCACCGAAGAACGAGGGACGTCATCGCGAAGACGATCGCGGACTTCCGGGGATGGAGCCGCAACGCTGATCTCTACAGACACTCTTTTGACCGCCTGTTCACCGCGCTTCATGCGGAAATCGGCCGACGTCGGCGCAAAGCCGTCGGACGAGTGGAGCCAAAGACGAGGGAGGCCGCGCCTCGTTAAGGTGTAGGCGCTGGGCCTATTGCTTGAGCCTGTGCTTTGCCTTCGCCAGCTGTGTGCGCCGCGCCTTGGCTTGCTTCTCGAGTCGTTGTTTCGCCTTTTTGAGTTGCCTCACTGCTTCTCTGATCTCTCGTCCGGCTCGACGATAGGAGTCGTCGGCGGCCTGCGCCGTCTCCGCTCCGAAAAAGCGAACGAGTCCAGCGGTGTACTTCTTGCCATATTCTAGGTACTCGCTGAGCGCCTCTGAAATGTGCCCCGCGGCGCGTTCTGCCCCTTTGATTTCGTTTTCCGCAAGCCTAATCCACTTCTTTGGCGTAATGGCCATGCCTGACCTCCGAAGGCATTCTACCGGCTGGTGCTATGGACAAGAAAAGCCTTGACGGTGGCCGGCTGCGACCTTACGTTGGGTACACCGAAGCTGGGCGTGTTCGTCAAGTTGAAACAAGTGGCTGACCTCAAGCCCAGTGGAGAAGACGATGGGGCGGCTCGGGGGTAAGACCTGAAAGGGGAACGACTAAGCAGCGACAGCCGTTTGTCGGACGACGTCGAGCACCCTGATCAGTTCATCCACCTCGCCTGGGCGGAACAGGCCTTCGGGTCCGTGCGGGGTGAGATCGGTGAACGGCGACTCGTAGAGCCGGCCCGCCTCCATCACCCCATGCTCCGTCAGGTGATTCGTCATCAGGTTCACAAACTCGATCTGGCTCGCAGTCAGGGTCTTGCCGATAATGAAGCTGTCGAGCGCCTGCTTGGCAGCCTCGCGGTCCAATCCGACGAGCGACCGAACAAAGAGGCCCAGGCCGCGTGAATCCGTCTTCGCGCGCGCGATGTCCTGCGGTGTCCCGATGCCGCTCTCCGCGAGCATGCGCTCCAGTTCGGCCAAATCGATCGCCGTCAGAGGCTTGTTCAACCGGAGCTTCTGGATCGCGATGTGATCTTGATGAGCGCGCAGGTAGGCCTGCGCCTTCACTCGGAACTTCGTGAAATCCGCGCCCTCCCCGAAGCCGAGCAGCGCCACGCCAGTCTCCGCGCCCATCTCGTCCTCGAAGTCGGTGTAGATCGGCTTGCGCTTCTGTTTGTCGATCAGCCTGACCAGGTTGCGCAGGCGCCGTCGCACCACTTCGAGCATCGGCACCGTCACGTCCTGCCACCACTCGTCGGTCTGCACCTCTTGAATGAGCGCCATCTGCTCGCGGACCATTGGAATGGCCGACTTCTCCTCGAGCAGGCCGGCGATCTCCTTCACATGGTCGCGCAACCGCTCGAATCCCGGCTCCGAGCGCAGCCGAGCCAACTGCAGATTCAGAATGAGCAGGTCAAACCGCTTCGCCTCCTCGGCTTCCGCGTCCATCTCGGCAGGCAGCCCGGCCACGTCGTGCGCCAGCTCGCTGAGAGCCTCAGGAGGAAGCACGGTCCAGGATTCCGCCTTGGCGTATTTCTCGACGACACGCCGCTTGGGCCGCACGACGAAGTTGTCGAGGTTCATCGCGGCGACTTCCGTATGTAATCGCTCGCCGGTCGCCCGGCGAACGTCCGCCTCGGTCTTCGGATCGCCGTAGGTCGCGGCAGCCTCTTGGACCTGATCGCCGCGAGCAGCTGCGTCGTCCCGCTTGTCCAGCTCCCCGATCAGCTCCAACCGCGCCGTGAACAGTCGTTTGCCCAGCGAGGCGCCGAGGGCACCGTCGGTCATCTCAGGATTCTGGTTGAAGTGCTCCAGGTTCTGGCAGTAGTCGAACAGATAGAAGCACTGCTTGTGTTGCCCCGGCCCGAACAAGTCCGGGCACAGGCGCGTCCCGCGCCCCACCATCTGCCAAAACTTCGTCTTGGACCGGACCAGCTTGAAGAACACCAGGTTCACGACCTCGGGCACGTCGATGCCCGTGTCGAGCATGTCCACCGAGAGGGCGATGTGCGGTGCCTTGTCCTTCTGGGAGAGGGTGTCGATCAAACTCTGCGCGTACTCGGTCTTGAAGGTGATGACGCGAGCAAACTCGCCCTTGTAGTGCGGGTAGTTGGCGTTGAAGCGCTCGGCGATGAAATCGGCGTGGGCTTGGTTCTTGGCGAAGAGGATCGTCTTGCCCAGCCGGTCGCCGCCTGCGACCGTCAAGCCGCGGGTCATCAGGTGCTCCAACACCTTGTCCACCGTGTCCTTGTTGAACAGCCACTTGTTGACCGCCTGGGCCTCAACGCTGTCGGGTACGTTGCCCTCGTCGTCCCAGTCCAGCGCGTCCCATTGGTCCTTGTCGTCCTCGGAAAGCTCGTCGTACTTGATTCCCTCGCGCTGAAACTTGAGAGGCACCGACACGGCCCTCGGCGCGACGAGAAAACCGTCGCGCACCGCCTCCTCCAGCGAGTAGGCGTCCGTCGGCACGCCGTCCTCCAGCTCGAACAGACCGTAGGTGTTGCGGTCAACCTCGTCCTTGGGCGTGGCCGTGAGCCCGACTAGCAGGGAATCGAAGTAGTCGAAGATGGCGCGGTACTTCTGGAAGACCGAGCGGTGCGCCTCGTCGATGATCACCAGATCGAAGTGACCGACGCCGAAGCGGCGTTGCCCGTCTCGCGTCTCGTCGATCAGCCCCATCATGGTCGCGTAGGTCGAGACGAACACACGTCCCTCGGCGTCCTTGTCGGTAATCAGGTTCACCGGCGAGGCATCGGGTAGGTGCCGCTTGAAAGCGTTCACCGTCTGGTTCACCAGTGCCACACGGTCCGCCAGAAACAGCACGCGCTTCGCCCAGTTGCACCGCATCAACAGATCGGCGAGAGCGATCACCGTGCGGGTCTTGCCCGCGCCCGTCGCCATAACCAGCAGCGCCTTGCGGTCGTGGTCGCGCTCGAGTGCCTCGGCGATGCGCCGGATGGCGCGCGTCTGGTAGAACCGCTCGACGATGGCTGGGTTGATCTCGGCGCTGGCGAGTGGCTTGCGGCTCGCGCGGCGCTGGATCAGCAGCTCCAGCTCCGCCTTCTTGTAGAAGCCCTGCACCGCGCGCGGGGGGTAGTTCGTGTCGTGCCACAGCCAGTGCTCGTAACCGTTGGAGTAGAAGATCACCGGCCGCTGGCCGAACTGCTGCTCCAGGCAATCCGCGTAGAGCTTCGCCTGCTGCTGCCCGACACGCGCGTCGCGTCGGGTGCGCTTGGCTTCGACCAGGCCCAGCGGCTTGCCATCGTCGCCCCAGAGCACGTAGTCCACGAAACCCTTGCCCTGGTTGTTGGGCATGCCCGCGACTTCGCACTCGCGGTCGCGCGCCTGGTCCAGCGGCCAGCCGGCTTCCTTGAGCAGCAGGTCGATGAAATAGTCGCGGGTCTCGGCCTCGGAGTAGTCGTGAGTGTCGGGCTGCGCGGCGGCAGCCTTCTTGACCGCGCCGATCTCGGCGCGCAGGCGCTTCGCTCCTCGTCCAACGCGGCCCGGTCGGCCAGCACCACCGCGAGCTTCTCGTCGCGCTCGCGCAGGACCGCCTCCAACTGCTGCAACTGCTCCGCCGTCTGCTTCGGTGCGGGGGCCGGCTTCGGCAGCTTGTTGGCGTCGAACGCGAGCCCGGGTGCCGGCCGCTCGACACGGCCATAGGTGCGCCCAAGCCAGTAGCACACATGGAACAGCTCACGGACCGCCACTACCGCGTCGTTCGGCGGGATGGCGCGATGCCCGTGCACGGCACGGTTTCCGAGCGTATTGATCACCCGCGCTTTGCTGAAGACCGCCTCGCCCCCCGCCTGCTTGAAGCTCGGCTCGTGAATCAGCGCCGAGAGGTTGTCCTGGTAGGGGAGCTTCAGGGCTGCGTCATGCTTGTAGACCCACGCCATCGCCAGCTCCAGAGAACGCCGGGCGTAGAAGCAGGCAGTGCGCGGATCGGCGTATACCGTGGCTTCCGCCCTGGCTGCTGCCTCGAACACAGGCGGCCATTCGCGCAGGAGGAAGGCGAAGTGGCTCACGCGTCAGAGTTCCCCTCGGAATGCGCGGTGCTGGAGTGAGGTAAAGAGGGCCTCTAGCTCGGTTGCTGAGGCGCGGTGGGTGCCCTTCAGGGTCTCGACGGCGGCAACTCGCCGTTGGAATTTAAGCTGAAGAGTCAGGGGCGGTAAGGGGACAATCAACGAACGAATATCGTCGAAGTTCAGGCCGGCCTTCACTCCATGCCGGTTTCGGCCTGACACCTGGCGCTGACCAACGGGCGAGGTCAGATACGCCGAAAGGAACCGGGGTACGACAGCCTTCGTGCGCAGAATCGACAAGTGTTGATTTATGAAGGCCGGACCGAGGCTGGCGGGAACAACGGCGGTGCGTCCGAGGTCAGCGGTGATGCTCAGCAGTACGTCCCCTGGTTGCACGCGTGTGCGTGCCGCCTCAGCGCTGTTCGGAGCCTTCACGTAGGCTATGTCATCGAGGGATAGTTCATCACGCTTTACGTTCTGGATACGGAGAAACAAGTCACCATCGTTAGCGTAGTGCTCCGCCCACCCCCGCGAACCGCTCGTAAGGAAGTCAAGCAGATCACCGAGCTTCCTCTTGGGCCATTTCTCGAGAATCGTCGCGGGGTCCCCGAACATGTCGAGGAAGATGGCTTGGGTGAGGGTGTCGAGTTGGGCAAGGGCGGCGCGGCGCTTGGCCCGCAGCGCGTCCGCGTGGTCCAGCACCGTTGCAATCCGCCGCTGCTCCAGGAGAGGTGGAATGGGAACCGTCACGCCCTTGACCGAATCGATATTCAGGTTCTTGACCGTCAGTCCGGCTGCGCGGCGTTCAAACTCCGCATAGACGGTCTTCGAACCCAACAAGTAATAGAAGAAATCTGCGTCTACATTGTTTCGACGTGGTGAGAGCACGAGCCAGCCGTCATGAATGCACCCTGATGCACGCATGATATAGGGGCGACCGAAGCTCATTGAGTTGGTCAGCAGGAAATCGCCAGGCTGCACACGGCGGGACCGCTGCGCGCCTTCCGGCCGGATCCGTTTCTTGGTCTTGGAGATGTACTTGGACCCCTGAGATGCGTCGCTGATCATGATCCAGTTGATGCCGCTTGGATCGTCTGTGATGTAGGAGTCGATCGGTCGTGGCGATCCGCCCCGAGCAATCTCGAAGACATCACCGAGAGTGGCGAGAGGCCAATCTCTCATTCCAGCATCCCCTCCAACTCCTTCATCGCCCGCTGTACTTCCTCCTCCAGCTTGGCGAGGTCGGCTAGGATCTCCTTCGGCGGTCGGTGATCGATCGCCTCGTGCACGACCTCCTTGTAACGGTTGAGCGAGAGATCGAAGTCCAGAGCCGCGATGTCCGCCTTGGGCACGCAGAAGCTCTGCGCCGTACGCGGGCGTTCGCGCTCGCCGCGATCGCGCTCGGCCCAGCGCGCCACCACGTCGGGCAGGTTGTTCTTGGCGTGCTCCTCGGCAGTCAGCGCTATGCAGGGGACGGGGCCGAGCTTGTCCTCGGGGAGGAGCGGCGTGCGCTTGTCGTCAAGGCTCCAGCCGTCGGCCTCCACCTCGTAGAACCAGACCATATCGGTGCCGCCCGAGTTCGTCTTAGTGAAAAGCAGGAGCGCAGTAGAGACACCGGCGTAGGGCTTGAATACGCCGCCGGGAAGCGAGACGACGGCATCGAGCTTCTGCTCCTCCACCAGGAGGCGGCGCAGCTCCTTGTGCGCCTTGCTCGAGCCAAACAGGACGCCGTCGGGCACGATCACGGCGGCGCGGCCGCCGGGCTTCAGGAGCCGCAGGAAGAGCGCGAGGAAGAGCAGTTCGGTCTTCTTCGTCTTGACGACCTGTAG
>Ga0210378_10000943_pt1 | contig 15333 bp, 18 predicted proteins | sample PLM1_60_b1redo_FD_155465 | JGI IMG/M metagenome (GOLD analysis project Ga0210378, IMG submission 155465) | Groundwater sediment microbial communities from an aquifer in East River, Colorado, USA - PLM1_60_b1 redo | ecosystem: Environmental > Terrestrial > Soil > Riparian zone | place: USA: East...
ACGAGCTGGCCGACCGGCTATCGCGAGGAGCCGTTCGGCACGCCGGGCGGTTCTCGTGGGAGGCCACGGCCGCGGACATCCGGGACGTATATCGGGAGTTGCTCGGAGGACCGCCCGCATGAGGGGCCGATGATCCGGGGCAAGCGAGTCCTGCTTCGCCCCGTGGAGGAATCGGACGCCCCGCTGATCCACCGCTGGATGAACCACCCGGAAGTCTGGCGCTATATGGACTACGAGCGTCCTTTCTCGCTTGCCGATGCAGTGGAAGACGTCGAACGAAGCAGGCGAGAGGGCCACCCGTTCACCATCGTCGTGGGCGACCAGCCGATCGGGCGTATCGGTCTCAACCAGTTCAGGCGCAGGGATCGGATCTGTTCGATGTACATGTATGTGGGCGAGCCCACATTCTGGGGCCAAGGGCATGCGAGAGATGCTGTGATGACGCTTCTCACGTACGCGTTCGCCCGGTTCGATCTGTATCAGGTGGAACTCTGGTCGCTCGCCGATAACGATCGGGCCATCAGCATGTACCAGAAGTGCGGGTTCCTCTCCGAGGCGAGGTTGAGAGAGCGATCATTCAAGGAGGGAACCTGGGTTGACCGCGTGGTGATGAGCGTGAACCGAGACGAGTTCGAGAGCGCGCGGAAGGCTTGGGAGGATTTGTCACTTTAGATTGTCAGGCCCACTGACCTGCGCAAACGGTCGGCCACCTGGGGTTTTGTCACCTTGACGCGGGCCGGGGCATCCGTAGAATCCGGGTTGCTCCGAGCAGCCGGAGCGGCTGAGTCAGGGTACCGAATGGGACCCCCTGGGAAAGCCGTAAGGCTAACTGGGCGCACCTGGTCGTACGGTTGGGAAGGCCAACTAGCTGTGCGGGCGGGGAGGCTCGGGAAGCCCCAAAGCCCAACGAAAGGGCGTCATCATAAGGGAACCGAGACAGCCGCAAGAGGTTGCTCGGAGCACTTAGGCCCGAGGGGCGGGCGGTGGTCGCAGGCTTCGGTCTACGACGAGCCAACGGTCCCTCGGGCCTTTAGTTTTCCCTCCCCCCTATACTCCCCTCCAGGTCATTCGGCGACGCGACCAGGAGGATTCCCATGGACGAACGCAACGTTGCGTTCCTCGGCGGCGGACGGATGGGGGAGGCTCTGGTCTCCGGCCTCATCCGGTCCAAGGGCCGCCTGCCGTCCGAGCTCATGCTCACATGTCGTCGGGAGGAACGGGCTCGGGAGCTCGCAGAGAGGCTCGGCGTGGCCACGACGCTCTCGAATCCGGATGCTGTGCAATGGGCCTCCACGCTCGTCCTGACGGTCAAGCCCCAGGACATGGACGCCCTTTTACAACAGATAACCGATACGGTGACCGAGCAGCATCTGGTCATCAGCTTCGCGGCCGGCATCCGGACCTCGTTCATCGACAAATACACACCTCAGGGCACGCCGGTCGTCCGTGTGATGTCGAACGTGCCCGTTTTGGTCGACGAGGCCATGTCCGTCATAAGCCCGGGCGCCTTCGCGGAGGACAAGCACCTGGCTGTGACCGAGGAGCTCCTGTCCTCGGTCGGCAGGGTGATCAGGCTCCCAGAGAAGCACCAGGACGCCGTCACGGCCACCAGCGGATCGGGGCCGGCCTACTTCTTCCTCCTGGCCGAGGCGATGATCGAGGCCTGCATCCTGCTGGGGCTCTCGCGGGATGTGGCCACCGAACTGATCATCCAGACGATGGTCGGCTCGGCGAAGATGCTTCGGGACACCAAGAAGCACCCGGTGGAGCTCAGGGAGATGGTCACCTCACCGGGTGGCACGACCATCATGGCCATCCGGGCCCTGGAGCAGGCTGGAGTGCGGGCGGCCTTCCTGAATGCGATCGATGCCGCCTGCAAGCGAAGCGCCGAGCTCGCGATCGGGCACGAGCCGGAAGAGTGACGGATCGGGAGGATGCAATGGGCAGGGGAGACCGGAACAAGGTTCGTTGGGCGCACGACCGCACACGCAAGCGCAAAGAGCGTGACGGACGGAAGGCGAAGGAGCGGACCGCCGCCAAGAAGTCGAAGTGAGGGGAGGAGAGAGCGATGTTCCCCCTGTCGAAGGGTCGGGTGACCAAGCAGGCACACGTGGGCCTGCCGGAAGGCACGTTCGAGGAGGAACACGGGCGGGAGGCGTTCGACGGCCGCTCCTCCCACCTTTACCGCACACACCCGCCCACTGCATGGATACGAATCGAGGGGCCGCTCAAGCCGCGCGCTTATGACCTGAACGGCCTGAAGACGCCAGACATGGCGGAGGCCGGCGGGGACTGGCAGCGGATCCTCTACAACCAGGACGTCTCCATCTACATCTCTCGCAGGACCGAGGCCATGCCGTTCTTCCTTCGCGATTCCGATGGGGACGTCTGCTATTTCGTCCACAAGGGTGCGGGTCTGCTCGAGTCGGACTACGGGCCTCTCCGCTACTCGGTGGGGGACTTCGTCATCCTCCCGAAGGGGACGACTCACAGGATAGTCCCCGAGGGGGAAGAGACTTTCCTCTACGTGATCGAGGGCCGAGGCGAGTATCGCCTTCCGGACAAAGGGATCCTGGGGCGGCACGCTCTCTTCGACCCCGGCGTGCTCGAGACGCCCGAGCCCGAGCCGCATGACGAAAAGGGCGAGTTCGACGTAAGGGTCAAGCGCGACGACGAGTACACGACCCTGACCTACCCGTTCCATCCGCTGGACGTCGTCGGGTGGAAGGGCGATCTCTGTCCGATGAGGATGAACAAAAGGGACTTCCGTCCCGTCGTTTCACCGCGGTACCACATCCCGCCCTCGGTCCACGTGGTATGGAAGTCGGACGGGTTCGAGATAGGGCTCTTCGCGCCCAGGCCGACCGAGACCGGTGATCCTGCGGCCCTGCGGGTCCCGTTCTTCCATTCGAACATCGACAAGGACGAGGTGCTCTTCTACCACGAGGGGCAGTTCTTCTCGCGGGCCGGCATCGGCGAGGCCTTCATCACCCATCATCCCCAGGGCCTCCAGCACGGGCCCCAGGCCGCCGCCATCGAGGCCTCAAAGACCAAGGAGTTCGCCGACGAGTATGCATTGATGGTTGAAGCCGATAAGCCCTTCGAGCGCGAGGAGGCGCTCGCTACGGTCGAGATCGAGGGTTATGCGACCTCCTGGGCAAGGGGACTCGGACTGATCGACTAGAAAGGAGCTCCACCCGACCTGACTCAGTGGGCGAGGGCAGGCCGGCTCAGGGAGAGGGCGGCGGCGCGCTTGCGTGCTCTGGGGAGCCGGCCGACACGCGTCCGAAGCTCCCCCAGCCCTCCGACCGAGACCTCCACCTTCGCCCCGGGCCGTATCCCCCCCAACCGATGGGCGATATCGGATCCGACCGGGAGGCCGAAGATCTCGCCCGGGCAAACGGGGGATTCCTTCGAGACGTGAGCGATCATGCCTGCCAGATGCCGCCTGACGGGCCCCACGTCGCCATCCCATTCAGTCCGGCCGTCGATCCTGATAGACAGGTGAGCGTCGGTCGGGTCGAACTCGTCCCGCGTCACGATGCATGGCCCCAGGCAAGTGGCGAAGTCACGTTCCGAGTTGGCGGTCTCCTGGGCGCTGGACTTGCGTGCCCGACGGTCGATGGACCACGTTACCTTGAGCATGTAGCCGAAGATCAGCCTGGCCGCCTGCGGCGGAGAGAGATCGTTGCCCCCTTTGCCCAGCACGCAGGCCAGCTCCAGCCCGTAACCGAGGGCGCCCGCGGCAGGTGGCCACGGGATCTGCTCGTCCGGGCCGAACAGGGTCCGCTTCCTCGGCTTGGCGCTTGGCCCGGCTCCGCTCTCGAACTCGAGGAGGGAGGCCGGGATGATGGGAACGAGCAGACGAGGCTCTTCGATCGCGAAGTCCAGGATGCCCTTGGAGCTCATCAACACGTGCCGCGCGGCATCAAGGACGGTCCCGCCATGGCGTGTCAGCAGGGCCTCCATGGTGGTAGGGAATGCGGGGTGGCCGACCGCGTCCGGCAGGTCGACGACGGTATCTCCCACCCACGCACCGAGGCGCCGTGCGCCCGCTCGGTCGTAGGTAACGAGCCGCATGATAGGGACCCGGATGATACCCCCGGTCCACCTACAATCCTCAGAAGCTCGGACGATTTGCGATGCTCTAGTTCATGGCGATCCCTCCACGGCCAGACCTGCCAGAACCGAATCCACCGGGGGAGTTACCGGCGGCGACCTGGCGCGCGATCGAGGCGCTCCCGTTGGGTCTGATCGTGCTTGGCGCGGTCTCGGTGATCGGCGTCGCGTTCCTGTTCCTCTTCCCATCGGCCTCAGGTGAGACTGGTGATGTGAGCCCCGCATTCTTCGCCTTCGCCAATCTGGTCCAGCAGGTCCTCCTGATGGCTGGTGTGGCGATCTGGATCAGGTTCGTCAGCCATGGACGCCTGGCTACCCTGGCCGTGCCGCCGCGGCGCTGGACCGATCCCCTCGTGGGAATGCTCGCCGGGCTGGTCCTCATCTTCATCGCGTTGGTGGTGAGCTCTGCCGTGACCTCCCTGGTCACCCTCGTCGTGGGCCACACGCCCTCCGCGCCCGAGCAGATACCGGAGGACGTGAACGGTGGTCTGCTGGCGGTTAGCGGCGTTGTTGTAGTGCTTCTCGCACCAACGGCGGAGGAGATGTTCTTTCGGGGCTTCTTGTACAGAGGGCTTCGCCGCCGGTTCGGGGTATGGTCGTCGGCGCTCATCTCGGGTGGGTTCTTCGGCCTGGTCCATTTCGCTGGCGTGTCCTTCCTGCTGATCATCCCCTCGCTCGTGCTGGTCGGGGTGGGCCTGGCCTGGATATACGAACGTCGCGGAAGCCTGATCGCGCCGATCGCCGCCCACGCCACCTTCAACCTGCTGGGCTTCTTGGCCATCCTCGCCGGCCGCCGATGAGCCTCCGGGGCGGCCAACTCAGGCTGGAACAACGCACGCGTCGCATGATTAACTGACTCGACCTTCCGTCTGTGGCTTGAGAGGAGTGGTTCCCGAGATGCCTGTTTTCCCGAGCAAGGAATGGCTGGACGCGTACGTCGAACGCATCAATTCCAGCTCGGACTACAAGGAAGCGGCAGCGACATGGGAGGGCGACATCTCCTACGTCTTCGAGGCCGAACCCGACAAAGGGGTGCCCCTGGAGGTCTGGGCATGGCTCGACCTCTGGCACGGGGAATGCCGGGGCGCGAAGTACGGTGTGACTCCGGAAGAAGGGGAAGCGGCCAAGTTCATCATCCGAGCGCCATACACTCGCTGGAAGGAGGTCATCAAGAAGGAGCTCGATCCCGTTAAGGGCATGATGCAGGGCAAGCTCAAGCTGAAGGGAGATCTGCCCACGATCGTCCGCTACGTCAAGGCCGCCAACGAGCTCGTGAATCTGGCGGCGAGCGTCCCCACCGAGTTCGTCGACGAACACGTCTAGGACGAAAGAATGCCCCCGTGAAAGCGGTCATATATCGCGACGTCGGGAAGATACGGGTGGAGGACGTGCCCGATCCGACCCTGAGCGACTCTCATGACGCCATCGTCCGCGTGACCACGGCAGCCATCTGCGGCTCGGACCTGCACTTCTTCCACGGCAAGGCGCCCCTCTCGCCGGGTGACTCCATCGGCCACGAAGGCGTCGGAGTGGTGGAGAGCGTGGGCGCCGACGTGGAACGCTTCGAGCCGGGCGACAGGGTGGTGATCGCTTTCGATATCGCCTGCGGCAGCTGCTGGTTCTGCCGACATGGTCAGACCTCGCTATGCGAGGACTTCCGGAACCTCGGGGCCGGGCCGTTCGGTGGCGGGTTAGGGGGGACCCAGGCCGAACTGGTTCGCGTTCCATACGCCGACACGAACCTGTTGCGGATCCCGGAGGGCATGGATGACGAGCGAGCCATCTTCGTTGGCGACATCCTGACCACCGGCTATTACGGCGCCGCCATTGCTGGGATCCAGCCACTCGACACAGTTGCCGTGGTGGGCGCCGGGCCTGTCGGCTTCTTCTGCGCCCAGGCGGCCCGGCTGCAGGGCGCCAACGAAGTGCTTGCCCTGGACATGGATGAGGAACGGCTCGCATTGGCCGGCAAGATGGGGGCCACCCCGATCAATGTAAGGGAGCGCAACCCCCAGATGGCCGTCTGCGACAGGACGGAAGGACGCGGGGCCGATGTGGTGATCGAGGCGGTGGGGAGCCCATCCGCGTTCGACTCCGCGATCGAGGTCGTACGGCGGGGTGGGACCGTCTCCGTGGTAGGCATGTACGTCATCGAGTCGATCCAGGTGCCGCTGGGCGTCTACTGGAGCAGGGCCCTTCGTATCCTGTTCGCCGGAATCTGCCCGATTCATGCCTGGTGGGACCGAGCGATGCAAGCTGTGAGCGCCGGGATGATCGACCCCCTGCCGATCATCTCGCATACCTTGCCCCTCGCCGACGCGGTCCACGGCTACGAGCTGTTCGATTCCCGCCGGGCCACCAAGGTGGTGCTGAAACCGTGAGTGCCGTCGTCGAATATCGCGATGAGCCGAACGGGCTCGCTGCCATGCTCGGTGGACTGATCGAGGCCAACCTGGCATCGCATCCGGACCGAATGACGCTGCTGGCCAAGACGGCTGCATACAGCATCGTCACAACCGATGTGGACGTCGCCGTCTCGATCAGGCTGGGGGGCGGAAGGGCTATCATCCGCAACGGAGTCGTCGGGAGGCCGCACATCCTTGTAACCACCGACTCTGAGACCCTGATCGGCCTGTCCTCGGTCCCATTGAAGTTCGGCCTGCCCGACGCCATGACCAAGGAAGGCCGGGAGGTGAACAAGAAGCTCTTGAAGGGGCAGCTGAAGGTCAAAGGCCTCTTCCTCAATCCGCGCAGGCTGGCCCGGTTGAATAAACTGCTCGCCGTCTAGTCGCGAAAAAGGGGAGATAGACGACAGTGGCGCGAGGGATCCCGTCGGAGGTCATCAAGCATTTCCATCTCGTCCCGTTGTTCCGCTCGGTGTCGAAGAAGGGCATCAGGTCGATCGTCCAGGCAGCAACCGAGGTGGACGTCCGTGAGAACACGGTCCTGGTCCGAGAGGGACAGACCGACCGAGATCTGTTCGTGATCCTGCGGGGGACCGCGAACGTGATCAAAGACGGCAAGCGCGTGCGGGAGCTGGTTCCGGGCGATTTCTTCGGCGAGCTTGCGCTGCTCCATGGGGCTCCCCGGTCGGCGACCGTGACGGCGCGGACCGACATGCGCCTGATGGTCCTTGGCTGGCGAGAGATGTCGATCGTGCTGGAGCACGAGCCGACGATCGCAAAGCAACTGCTGGCCGCGATGGCCGAGCGCGTCCGGGCCAACGAGCGATCGGTCACCAACTGAGAGACGACCGGATCGGGGCCTAACACACTCTATTACCCTTTCGCATGTGGATCCGGCGGCGCTGGGGGCGAAGGTGCGGGCCGGCGACCGGCGCGCCGTGGCTAGGGCGATCTCGATGGTCGAGGACGGGGCAGAGGCCCTGCCCGAACTCTCCGCCGCCATCTATCCGGAGACCGGCCGGGCCTACACGGTTGGCCTCACGGGCTCTCCGGGCGTGGGAAAGTCGAGCCTGGCCGAACAGCTAGTCAGGGCGGCCCGAGCCCGGGAACAGACAGTGGCGGTCTTGGCGATCGACCCAACGTCGCCGTTCACGGGCGGGGCATTGCTCGGCGACCGCCTTCGGATGCAGGCACACGCCACCGACCCTGGAGTGTTCATCCGCTCGATGGCGACCCGTGGACACCTCGGCGGGATGGCTCTGGCTGCGCCCGAGGCACTCCGGATCCTGGACGCCTCGGGCAAGGACCTGATCCTCGTCGAGACCGTAGGGGTGGGGCAGGCCGAAGTGGAGGTGGCCACCGCGACCGATACCACCTTGGTGGTGGTCTCACCCGGCTGGGGCGACGCCGTGCAGGTCTCGAAGGCGGGGATCCTGGAGATCGCCGACGTCTTCGTCGTTAACAAAGCGGATAAGGAAGGCACTGAGGAGGCCGTCCGTGACCTCAGAAACATGCTCCGCATGGGACCGAAGGCGGAGTGGACGCCCCCGATCGTCAAGACGTCAACGGTCACGGGCGTGGGCGTGGACGAGCTTTGGGCGGCGATCCAGGAACACCGCACGCACCAGGAACGGTCGGGTGCTCTGGAGGCCAAGCGAACGCGCCGGATATTGGAGGAGGTGAAGAGCATCGTGGCGTTTCGCTTGAGGGAGCGCATCGCCGAGGTGCTCTCCACGGAGGCGACGGGGCTTACCGGTGACCTTGCCACCAGGCACGTCGATCCGTACCGGGCTGCTGAGATACTTCTGTCGAGGGTGAGTTTCCTCGAGGACTGAAGGAGCCTTGTAGCCGATATGAGCAGTGGCGAGTTCGAGCGCTGGAGGGACCACTACCTGAAGTCAGGCGAACGCGACGCCGATTTCCAGACGCTCTCCGGCGAGCCGCTTGAGCCCCTATATACGCCCGAGCACGTCAAGGACCTAGACCACGAAAGGGATCTCGGCTACCCGGGCCACTACCCGATGACTCGCGGCGTCTACCACTCGATGTACCGGGGCCGCCTGTGGACGATGCGGCAGTTCGCCGGCTTCGGCTCCGCCGAGGAGACGAACGCCCGGTACAAGTTCCTGCTCAAACAGGGCCAGGGAGGGCTGTCCGTGGCGTTCGACATGCCCACCCTCATGGGTCGCGATTCCGACGATCCTCGCTCCGAGGGGGAGGTGGGCCGGTGCGGCGTGGCCACAGACTCGCTGGCGGACTTCGAGACCCTCTTCGACGGGATTCCTCTCGACGGCATCACCACCTCGATGACGATCAGCGGGCCGGCCACGATCCTGTTCGCTTTCTTCCTGGCAGCCGCCGAGCGGCAAGGTGTCTCGTGGAAGACTCTGGATGGGACGCTTCAGACCGACATCCTGAAGGAGTACATCGCACAGAAGGAGTGGATCTTCCCGCCCAGGCCGCACCTGAGGTTGATAGGTGACCTCATCGAGTTCTGCGCCAACGAGGTCCCGAAATTCCATCCGATCAGCGTCAGCGGCTACCACATCCGCGAAGCGGGCTCCACGGCCCAGCAGGAGCTGGCCTTCACTCTGGCCGACGGCTTCGGCTACGTCGAGCTGGGGCAGAAGCGCGGCCTGGACATCGACGCGTTCTCCCAAGGCCTCTCCTTCTTCTTCAACGCCCACATCGACTTCTTCGAAGAGATCGCCAAGTACCGTGCCGCCAGGCGCATCTGGGCGCGGTGGCTCCGAGACCATTACGGCGCCAAGGACGAGAGGTCCTGGCGACTTCGATTCCATACCCAGACGGCAGGCTGCTCGCTCACCGCCCAGCAGCCCGAGAACAACATCGTTAGGACGGCGATCGAGGCCCTGGCCGCCGTCTTGGGAGGAACCCAGTCCCTCCACACGAATGCTCTGGACGAGGTCCTGGCGCTGCCGACAGAAAAGGCCGCGCAGATCGCCCTTCGGACCCAGCAGGTGATCGCGCACGAAACGGGCGTTGCGAGCGTGATCGACCCGCTGGGTGGTTCCTACTTCGTGGAAGCACTGACCAACCGTATGGAAGAGGCCGCCGAGGAATACTTCGCGAAGATCGCGGATATGGGGCGAGGCTCGATGCTCGAGGGCATGCTGGTCGGCATCGAACGTGGCTACTTCCAATCGGAGATCGCAGATGCGGCCTTTCGGGAGCAGGGGCTGTACGAGAAGGGACGGCTGATCAAGGTCGGCGTCAACGAGTTCGTAGACCCGAACGAGGGCCCGATCGAAATCCTGGTGATACCGCCCGAGACCGAAGCGGAGCAGGTCGAGAGCGTCCGGCGTATGCGAGCGGGTCGCGATGGGGCCAAGGTCGGGTCGACGCTGGGGGCCCTCACCTCGGCCGCGGCGGGCGAGGAGAACCTGATCCCGCTCCTGGTGGACTGCGCCAGGGCCTACTGCACCGAGGGCGAGATCGTGGACGCCCTCCGCCAGGTCTTCGGTGAGTACACGGAGACCCCGCGCTTTTAGTCCTTCGTTTGCAAGCCGACCTCTGTCGGCCGGACGGCCGTCCTCCCCATGGGGGTATTTGAATCCACCACCGAGCCTATGTGCGCCTGGAAGGCTGGCTTCTACTGTTTGGGACAGCGCCTGAAGGAGGGTCAGTCTTGAAGCAGTGGGAGCTTCGCGGGATCACGGCCCCGAGGGTGAACGTGACCCCGACATGGGAAGTCTCGAACGGGAGCGCGCGGTCGCTCCGGGCGCTCGTTGATCAATTTCCGGCGATCGTCTGGACCACGGACACCGATCTCAGGTTCACCACGGTGCTCGGGGGGGAGCTCGACCGCTTAGGTCTCTGGCCGAATCAGATCGTCGGGAGCATGTTCTTCGAGTTCTTCGAGTCCGACCACACCCGCGCGCTGGTCGTGGCGGCTCACCTCAGGGCGCTGCACGGTGAGACTGTCACCTTCGATCTTGACCTGGGTGGAAGTGTCTTCCACAGCCGGCTGGCCCCCTTGCGTGACTCAGAGGGCACGGTGATCGGGGCCGTTGGAGTCGCGGTGACGTGCGAAGAGAGCGAGCGCATGGAGCGGGCCCTGCACCTCACACCGGTAGGCTGACCTCGTCGATCACGCCTGCGGACAGACCGGGTAAGGGGAACCCGGGTCGCTCTCCAGATGAAGGATCTGTGAAGCCCGCAAGAAGAGGCGGCGGAGCGGCGACGGCTCGGGGATGCAGATCTGGGGATTGGGCGCGATCACCTCGGGGCCGACCTGGATGACCGCCCGAGGGGCTTCCAGAAGAAGGCTGGCGCCCTTATCGTCGTGTGTGAGGACATAGGCCCCGAAGCGCTCCGGCAAGGTCCGCCCATTCAGCTCGATGGCCCTGCCCGGCTGAACCTCGATCAACCTGAGCGGCAGCCAGACCGTCTGTGACAGTGCCAGATAGCCGATCATCAGGGCTGCGGCGCCGGCCCCAAACACCCTCAAGGTGCTGCGTGCCCGCTGCCAATGCATCCCATCCCAGGCGTCGAGAGTCTGGTTGACCGGTCGATAGGCCAGCAGGAACAGCCCGAGGAACAAGACCAAGAGGATCGTCCAGAACCAGTTGGATGAAGTGTCGGCGACCGCTGCCCAGGCGACGCCATAACCGATCGAGAAGGCGCCGGTGCCCATCGCCAGTATTCGGAGCCCACGCTTCATCCGAACTATCCGTCTCTTCCTAGAGGAGAGGCGCTGATCCGCCAAGGGCGAGCTGGCAACGAGCATCGGCAGGAAGAAGGCCAGGAAGACCGGCCACGGAATGGTGAAGAATCCGGCGGTTACCATGGCCCATGCAAGGGCGAGATCCCCGGCCGCGTGGGCCGTCGTCATTCCCGTCTCTCCACCTGCAACGGGAAGAGACTCGGCCCACCGCCAGACGGCGGCCGCGATCACGGCGGCGATGAACCCGGGCAGGAGGGTGAGCACCACTCCCTTCAGGAGAGCGACGGTGTTGGCCATGCTGACGATCGCAACCGTCGTCGAAGCCTCCATCCCGGATACGCGGAACACCTTCACCGCCACCAGCACGAAGGTCAAGACGGAGAGAGCGGGCACGCTTGTCAGTACGCTGTGCTGGAACGTTTCGAAGAAGCTCTTGGCCTGTTCGTTATCGGCCAACGTCCCTCCCTGAGCGCGCGATCGCCATACTACCGTCTGCCTAACCAGGAGATCCGGTCCGCTCCGAGGTCTCGCGGCTGCTCAATAGCCAGGCCAACGTGAATAGTTCGATCGGGTAGACCGCGTAACCGAGACGCGCCGCTGGCGCCAGCACCAGAGCGACGGTCATGACGATGCCGGCGCGGCAGAGCGCCTGGGACGGCTTCGCGGGCGAACGCACCATGAACAGAGTGATTGCCACGGCCACTACCAACGCCATGAGTATCACGGTCAGCGCGTCTCGCGCGCCGGGAAAGGCCCGGATCAGCAGGCTCCCAAGCGTCGTCCCTCCGGCTGCGCTTGGCTGCTGGCCCAGGCCCAGCGGGAAGAGGATGACGTCTTCCACGAAGTCGGAAAGTTCCCAGATCACGAAGGGAAGGACCACCGGAATCACGACGCACAGGGTGGCGAGGCCGAATCTTGCCCGCGCGGGTCGATCGCTCTTGTCCCTCGCCGATAGCAACAGGAAAGGCAGTGCGATCCATGCCGTCTGCTTCAGTGCCGCGGCCGCGCCCGCCACGGCCCCGGACCACCCCGGCGCCTTTCGATCGAGGAGCACCACCGCCAAGAAGAGGAGCGCTAGGACGGGAAGGTCATCCCCGCCTGTGGCCATGAGCAGGGCGCCGGTAGGGAGCGCCACCAATATCTGCACGACCAAGAGGCGATCCACCGGCGGAGCCCGCCACAGGCGCAATGCGACGACGGTGACGGCGAGCGTTCCCAGAGCGAACGCGACTCGGGCATCGGTGAGCGGCGCGCCGTCATCGGCCAGGGCACGCGGTACCCCGAACACGAGCATGCCGGGCAGGTAGGGGAAGTGGGTCCTCGTGCCCAGGGGTCGAGCGGCAAGCGGGCCCTCTATGTAGGTTGCGGCGTAGGGGTGACGGCCGTCGAGCAGGGCTTTCGCAGCTTCCTCGGTGATGATGACCTCAGCGTGGGCATGTAGACCGGGATTGGTTCGCGCACGCCAGGCCAGCTCGAGCGACAGCGGCAGCAGCGCGCAGCCCACGACCACCCCCAGGGCTAGCCAGGTCCTCGCCCGGACGCCGGCCCTTCGGGCGGCCATCAAGACGGCGACGACTGCTCCGGCCGCATACGGCCCCGCGGCGAGTCGGCCCCATTCCCGGTGGATCGGGATCGAATCGATCTTCGCGATCCACAGAGCCAGGAGCGCGGAAAGCGCGTACAGCGTCGTGTCGAACGCGGCCGAGCGTCGGCTCGTCACGCGCGCAGGATACCCACCTGGCGCTGACTCCCCGTCGCAGGTTGCCTGTCTCAGCCGCCGAAGAGCGCCGGAATAAGCGTGGTCTTGCCGAAGAGGAAGATCGTCCCGATGACCAGGCTGAACACGGCCGTCACGACCGCCACGGTCGCGTACACGGCGAAGTTCTTCGATGCCCTCAGGAAGCCGAATGCGGAGCCAAGCGTGATCAGCGAGTTCGATGCGAGCAGCCCGACGATGAATGCGAGGAGGACGGCTATGCCGGCCCCGCGGCCGCCCGCACCGGCCGCGGCCAGGAACAGCAGGACCTGCGTCGGCGTTTCCGCCCCAACCCCATGGATCATCCCGACGCCAAATGCGGTGGCGCGCCCGTAGTTCATGAACGCATCCTCGTGCTCGGGCGTGACGTGGTGATGATGGCCCGGCCGGCCGTGATGGCCGTGGTGCCACTCAGAAGCCTCCGCGGATGCCTGATCCTCTCCGGCGCGTGTGGGAACGAGTGTCTTTCGCCGTACCCACCAAAGGCCCTTGCGGATCCCAGCGAAGATCAGCATCCAGCGGCTTCGGAGCCGGAAGTCTCGCCCGTGACGAATGAGGGAGACGAACACGTATACCCCTAGGAGTAGCAGGGTCACGCCTACGATTCTCGTCATGACCTCGTCCAGGCCGGCTGGCAGCCGCTCCCCGGCGATGATGGCCAGTATCCCCAACGTCAGCACCACCAGGGCGTGACCCAGTGCATAGAGGGTCCCGAACAGCATCGACGTCCGGCGTTCGTCCTGAGAGCTGGTGATGTCGGTGATAGCCGCGATGTGATCCCAGTCGATCCCATGCCGGAACCCGAACCAGAAGGCCGCAACCAGCAGCCCGAATCCGAAGCCCCGCGAGGAGAGTGCGGCGATCACCCTTCAGATTCAAGCAGGGACCGCAACATGTTGCAATTGAAGGTTTATGCAATAAGTTGGCAGTCAGAACACAGGCCCGAAATGGCGAAATGCGTCAGATCGGGCGAGAAGCCGTGGTGCCTGGCGATGAGGCGCTTGAGGCCGTTGGCCTCCTCGTTCGAGAGCGAATCGTCAGAGCCGCAGCGCGAGCAGATGAGATGAACGTGGTCGCTCTCCGAGCGGCGGTGGTACTCGGCCCCAGATTCCAGATGGGCGTGGGAGATGATGCCCAGGTTCTCGAGGAGATCGAGCGTCCTGTACACGGTCGACGGGTTGACTCCGGGGATCCTCTCCCTGACCGCTCGGGCGATAGCCATCGGGCTGATGTGGCCCTCGGTGGCCATGATCTCCGACACGATGGCGCGCCTCTGGGGCGTCATGCGGAGTCCCTGTAGATGAAGCGCCTCTACCAGGTTGTCGGAAGGCCCGGGCATGGACGTGGAGTCTACATGGCTATTGCAGGTGCAATGGTCTGCGCATGAGATCGCTCAGACGTGCCCGCCCGCGCCCCCCGCGACGTCAATCGATGCGCCCGTGATATAGCTCGCGCGATCGCTGGCCAGGAAGGCCACAAGGCCCGAGACCTCATCGGGCTGCCCGAACCGCCTTAGCGGGATGCCCTCGGCCGCCCTGGCGAAGAACTCCTCTTCCGAGAGCTCCGGCGCCCGGCGCTCCCTGATGTTCTTCCACTGGGAAGTGATCACCGAGCCGACGTTGAGGCTGTTGACCAGGATGCCCTCTGGGCCCAGCTCCATCGCGAGCGCCTTGGTGAGGGAGGCACAGGCCGCCCGGTTCACGCTTGTGGCGAACAGGGCCGGGTCCGGCGATCTCCCGAGCACCGAACTGATGTTCACGATCCGTCCGCCGCCCCGAGCCCGCATGTGCGGGAGCACTCGGCGAGTCATGCGGATCATCGAGAAGAGCTTCACCTCCAGATCGGCTCGCCAGTCTTCGTCGGTTAGGCTCTCGAAGTTGCCCGGGTGTGCCCTGCCGGCGTTGTTGACCAGGATGTCTATCCCCCCAAGCGCCTCCGCTGCCTCGGCGACGAAGGCATCGATCTGGTCTGGGACGGTCACGTCGGCGACGGAGGCGAACGCGGTTCGCCCGTAGGATCGAAGTTGGGCCGCGGCATCCAGGAGCTCGTCCCCGTTCCGAGCACAGATCGCTACATCAGCACCCTCCCGCACGAACTCTTCGGCGATGGCCCGCCCGAGCCCCCTGGTCCCACCCGTGACGATCGCCTTCTTGTTCTGCAGTCCAAGCTCCATTTGGGCGAGATCCTCGCACAAAAGGGAAGGGCCGCCTTTTGGAGGCGGCCCTTCGACCAATGCGGACGGTCGTCGCGATGCGAGGGGGGGTTCGGAGATTCCGCGACCCGCCCGTTGCGACGTACGGTACCCCAACCCCGCGCGCATCAAACCCTCGTCCCGGCCCGAAATAGACTCTCCACAAATCATTCAG
>Ga0210378_10000944_pt1 | contig 15324 bp, 15 predicted proteins | sample PLM1_60_b1redo_FD_155465 | JGI IMG/M metagenome (GOLD analysis project Ga0210378, IMG submission 155465) | Groundwater sediment microbial communities from an aquifer in East River, Colorado, USA - PLM1_60_b1 redo | ecosystem: Environmental > Terrestrial > Soil > Riparian zone | place: USA: East...
CAACTGCGCAGCATGGAGGAACGACACCTTCTGACGCGGTCGCCGTGGGGGTCGCCGAGACAGGAGGCAGGTTCGCTCGATCGGGATCAGGCTGGGCCGAAGATGCCCTGCCCGGGAGTGAGGACGTGCCTGGGGTCGTACCGGGCCTTGGCGGCCGCGAAGGCCGGCCAGTCCGGGCCGTAGTGGTCGCGCCAGTCCGCCGGGCTGAGCTGCACCGACCCGATCGGGTAACGCTTGCCGCCCGCGTCGCGGGCCAGCTCGTACACCACCCGGTTGTCCGCCACCATCCGGGCGACGACCTCTGGTGTCGGCGGCGCCGCCGTTCGCAGCAGCGAGAAGAGAAATACCACCCGCTCGCGAGGCACCTCGACGAACGGGCGGTGCAGCCTGCGAGTGGAGAACGGGAAGAGCAGCACCAGTCCCGGGCCGATGTCGGCGAGGGTCAGGCCGTCGAGCACGCCAGCCACCAGCCGCTGGGTGCGGCTGGCCGGCAGGAACACATCGAGCCACGGATGCGGGAACTGCCAGACGCCGATCTGCTTGAGGAACTCGATGGTCGGAGCGAGCCGGTTGACCCAGTCGAGGTAGCCGAACTCGGTGACGATCGTGCGCGCCGGGTCGAAGCGCAGGCCGGTGAGCAGCGTCGCGTCATCGGGCGGGTGCGGCGCGGTGTAGTAGGCGGCCGCGTCGACCAGGAACTCCCAGCCGCCGCCGGCCGTCGGGAGGGCCCGACCCGACAGCCAGCTGAACCGGCCGTCGTCGAGCAGCCGCTGCTGGTCGCTCAGGTAGGTGCCCAGGTCGGGGTAGAACAGTTGGTAGCTGCGGGCCTGCCCGGGCGCTGGGAGCAGCGGGATCGTCGCCCGGACGATGATCGCGAACTGCCCGAGGCCGCCGAGCACCGCGTTGAACAGGTGCGCGTCGCGGGTCGGCGAGCACCGCCGCAGCCGCCCGTCGCCGGTGACCACCTCGAGCTCCAGCACGTTGTCGACCTGCAGGCCGTAGTGCTGAGTCGCGCCGCCGATCCCGGCGCCGGACAGCGTCCCGCCGATCGACAGCTCGATGTAGTCGGTGAAGACGGGCGGCGTCAGCCCCTGGGCGACCGTCGCCCGGACCAGGTCATGCCACAGCGCGCCGGCGTCGACGACGGCCGCGTGCCGGTCGACGTGGTGGATCGTGGCCAGCGTGCGGGAGTCGATCACCACCCCGGCCGCCAGCTGCGCCTGCCCGAACGTGGTGTGCCCCCGACCGCGCATCGCCACGTCGATGCGGTGCCGGTTGGCGTACCGCACCATGCGCACGACGTCCCGCACCGATCCCGGCCGCAGCACCGCGATCGGCATTCGGTGCACGATGTGCCCGAAGTCGTCGGCCGCCTCTCCCAGCGCTGCCGGGTCGGTCACCAGTTCGCCGTCGAGGCCAGGCACCAGCGCCGCGCCGGACGGCATGCGCTCGCTCGCGCTGGCCGCGGTGACCCAGAACCGGCCGACGGTGTCGAACGCGACGACCGCGGTGCCGGCGACCGCGCCGGCCAGGAACCTGCGTCGAGTAAGGCGGTCAATCATGGCAAACCACCCGTAGGATCGGCGATGGAACAGGACCGCCGAGTGTCGCCGTGGTCCACCCGGCAGGGTCCAGCTAACACGATGGCCGCCCACCGCACGCGTGATTAGCTCAGACCGTCTCACCGAGCAGCGCGTCGACGAATGCCTCCGGCTCGAACGGCGCGAGGTCGTCCGGGCCCTCGCCGAGCCCGACCAGCTTGACCGGGACGCCGAGCTCGCGCTGCACGGAGATGACGATGCCGCCCTTCGCGGTGCCGTCCAACTTGGTCAGCACGATGCCGGTGACGTCCACCGCCCCGGTGAAGACCCTGGCCTGCACGACGCCGTTCTGCCCGGTCGTCGCGTCCAGCACGAGCAGTGTCTCGTCCACCGGTCCGTGCTTTTCGATCACCCGCTTGACCTTGCCGAGCTCGTCCATCAGCCCGACCTTGGTGTGCAGCCGGCCAGCGGTGTCCACCACCACGGTGTCCACATGCGACTCGACACCGTCGCGGACGGCGTCGAAGGCGACCGACGCCGGGTCGGCGCCCTCCGGCCCGCGCACCGTGCGGGCGCCGACCCGGGCGCCCCAGGTGGTGAGCTGGTCCACCGCGGCGGCTCGGAAGGTGTCCGCCGCTCCGAGCAGCACGGTGCGCCCGTCGGCCACCAGCACCCGGGCCAGCTTGCCGCAGGTGGTCGTCTTGCCGGTGCCGTTCACCCCGACCACGAGGATGACCGCGGGCCGGCCGTCCTCGTGCGGCAGGGTACGCAGGCTGCGGTCGGCTGCGGGGTCGAGCGCGGCGACCAGCTCGTCGGCCAGCAGCGCGCGCAGCTCGCCCTGCGAGCGGGTGCCGAGCACCTTGGTCCGGGTCCGCAGCCGCTCGACGATCTCGCCGGTGGCGGCCACCCCGACGTCGGCCTGCAGCAGGGCGTCCTCGACCTCCTCCCACGCCTCGTCGTCGAGCCGCTCCCGGGAGAGCAGGCCGAGCAGCCCCTGCCCGAGGGTGGACTGGGAACGCGCCAGCCGGGAGCGCAGCCGGACCAGCCGCCCGGCGGTCGGCGCCGGGACGTCGAGCTCCGGCACAGCGACCAGCGGTGGCTCGGTGACAGTGCCGGGGGCGGCGGCGGTCTCGGCGGCGCTCTCCTCGGCGGCACCCTCGTCGGCCGCTGCCGCCGCCTCCGCGCCGGTCTGGGCGCCGGTCTCGGGCGGCGCGGGAGGCAACCTGACCCGGCGGCGCGGGACGACGAACGCAGCCACGGCCACCACCAGCACCACGGCCAGCACAACCGCAAGGACGACATACTCCATGCGCCGATCCTCTCAGGCAGCCGCTCTCAGGGCGCCGGCACCGCCCGGAACTTCAGCATCGCCCGGACCGTAGCCTCGTCCAGGTCCACCACTTCATCGGCAAAGTTGAGCGAGTTCGCGAGCGAGGCTGCGGCGGGATGGCGTAGCCACCACCACGCGCTGCCCGAAGTCTTGCGCGGCACGCACCGCCTCGGCGACGTCGCGGTCCCCGGCAAGCAGCACCGCGGTCCCGAAGTTGCCGCGACCGGCCAACCGGACGAGATCTAGTGCGATGAGAGTGTCGACGCCTTTCTGGTGACGCTCGGGATGGAAGGTCCAATGCCTGCGGAACTCGGCGATCAACTTGTCGGCCTCGATACCAAGAGCCACGCCGGTGCTGCGCAGAGCATCGACGATCGGCTTCTCCAGCCGCGGCGTTCGCTCCGCGATGTGCCCGAGCCGCAACTGCACGCCAGGCGTGAACGCGATTGCATCGAAGAACTGGCGCTGGCCCTGGTACTCGCTGTGGCCAGGCTCGAAGGCGCCGTCGTACCAGTACGCACGGACGAAGCTGGCCCCGTCGACCGCGCCGCAGTCCAGTCCCTTGAACCAGTCAACTACAGCCTGGGCCTCGGGGCGAACCATCCCCGGCTTGGCCCCTAGCAGACGGGCACCTTCGGCCTTGAGGAAGCCGACATCGACAAAGCCTACGTAGCTGGATCCGGACACCCATCCCCCAAAAAAGGCCCCCGAAACCGGGGGCCGAGGCAAACCGTCCCGAACAGGGACGTAGCAAGGATATGTGATGAGGACGCATGGCGTCCAGTCAGGCGATGATCACTTCGGCGGGGAGCCGTGGCGACGGGATGCGGTCGTCGGTGGTGACCAGGGGGCAGCCCAGCTCGACGGCGAGCGCCACGTAGAGCGCGTCGTAGGCGTTCAGGTGGTCGCGCAACGCCCAGGCCTTGATCAGCAGCGGTTCCAGCGGGAGGCGCTGGACGGGGGCGGCGCGTAGGTCCTCGATCGCGACGACGGCCCGGGACGGCTGCAGCGCGCGGCCACGTTCGAGCCCGCGCAGTGCGGACAGGATCTCGGCGTCGATGACCGCGGGCGCGACGAGCTCGCGATCGGCCACCGCGGCCCTCACGGCGGGGGCACGCAGACCGCGCAGCAGCAGCTCGGTCAGGGCGCCCGCGTCAATGACGCAGAGCACCGACCGACCGCTGCTCCCGTCCCTGCCGGATCTCGTCGAGCGCCGCGGTCACGTTCACTTCACGGACCGGCTCGCGTCGCTCCAGCGAGGCCAGCCACTCGCCCGTCGAGGCTCGCCCGACGTCGCGCTCGAGCACGCGCAGCACGTACCCACTGAGCGAGACATGCTCCGCCTCCGCCTTACGCCGCAGCCGCTCGTGCAGATGATGGGGGACATCACGAACCTGAATCGCCGGCACGATAAGGAACGTTAGCATGCAGATCGCATGCAAAGGTTTCCGGCGGGTTGCCAGAATGTTGTCAGGCTGACTCCCGCTCACGCAGCCGTTGGCTGATCACCATCGTGATGCCGTCGCCCCGCATGCTGACGCCGTAGAGCGCGTCAGCGATCTCCATGGTGCGCTTCTGGTGGGTGATGACGATGAGCTGGCTGGCTTCGCGCAGCTCCTCGACCAGGTTGAGCAGCCGGCCCAGGTTGATCTCGTCGAGGGCTGCCTCGACCTCGTCCAGCACGTAGAACGGCGACGGCCGGGCACGGAAGATCGCCACCAGCAGCGCGACCGCGGTCAGCGACCGCTCGCCGCCGGACAGCAGCGACAGCCGCTTGATCTTCTTGCCGGGCGGCCGGGCCTCGACCTCCACCCCGGTCTCCAGCAGGTCGCTCGGGTCGGTGAGCAGCAACCGGCCCTCGCCGCCGGGGAACAGCGTGCGGAACACCACCTCGAACTCGCGTGCGGTGTCCTCGAACGCCGAGGCGAACACGTCGTGGATGCGCTCGTCTACCTCCCGGATCACGGTCAGCAGGTCCCGGCGGGTCGCCTTGAGATCCTCCAGCTGGCTGGAGAGGAACGCGTGCCGCTCCTCCAGTGCGGCGAACTCCTCCAGCGCCAGCGGGTTGACCTTGCCGAGCAGGGCGAGGGCGCGCTCGGCGCGGGTGGCTCGCTTCTCCTGCACCCCCCGGTCGTACCGCGCCGGGCCAGCCGGCTCGCGGCCGTCCGCCTCCGCCTTGGCCAGGTCGGCGGCGGACGGCGGGACCGGCACGTCCGGACCATATTCGGCGAGCAGCGCGTCCAGGTCCACCCCGTACTCCTCGGCGACCTTCGCCTCCAGCTGCTCGATTCGCAGCCGCTGCTCGGCCCGGGCGATCTCGTCTCGGTGCACCACGTCGGTCAGCCGGTCCAGCTCGCCGGCCAGCTCCCGGGTCGACGCTCGCAGCGCCAGCAGCTCACCCTCGCGGACCACCCGGGCCTGCTGCGCGCTGTCCCGCTCGGCGGCGGCAGCCTGCAGCGACCGGGCAATCCAGGCCAGGGCCGTCTCGGCGGCCTCGGCCACTGCGGCGGCGACCACGGCACCCCTGGCCCGGGCGGCACTGCGGCGCTCCTCCCGGGCCCGGTCGGCGCGCTCGGTGGCGGCGGCGCGGCGCAGCGACTCGGCCCGGCCCTGCAGCGCGCGTACCCGCTCCTCGCCGGTCCGTACGGCCAGCCGGGCGTCCAACTCGACCTGCCGGGCGGCGTCGACCGAGGCCTGCAGCCCGTCCCGCTCGTCCGGGGAGGGCTCCTCGTCCACCGGGGTCACCTCGGCGGCGGCGTAGCGGTCCTCGAGCGCGGCGAGCCCAGCCAGGTCGCGGTCCCGGTTGCGCTCCGCCTCGGCCCGGGTCCGGTCCAGCCGGTCGGCCTCGGCGTTCGCCGAGCGGGCCGCAGCGCCGAGCCGGGCGAGCTGCTCGGCGACCGCGTTCATCTTCGCGTCGGACTCGTGCAGCGCGCCAAGCGCGCTCTCGACCTCGGCGGCGAGGCGGCCGGCCAGACCGCGGGCCTCGGCCAGCTCCTGCGCGAGCCGGGCGCGCCGCTGACCGGCCTGCTGCAGCCGCTGCTCGGCCTCCTCCACGGCCGCCTGGACCTCGATCACGCTGGGCGCGTCCACGGACCCGCCGGCAGCCCAGTGGGCACCGAGCACATCGCCGTGCGGCGTGACCGCACGGACCTCCGGCTCGGCGGCGACCAGTGCCCAGGCCGCGTCGAGGTCGGCCACTACCGCTACCCGGTCGAGGACCCGGCCCAGCACCGGGCGCAGCGCGGCCGGCGCCCGCACCAGGTCGACTGCCCACCGCCCGCCCTCAGGCAACCGCGGCCACTGGGCGCGGTCGCTTCCCCCCGGGCTGTCGCCCGGGCCGGCGATGAGCAGTCCAGCCCGGCCGCCGTCGTCCTGCTCGAGCAGCCGGAGCGCGGCGGTCGCGGTGTCCAGCGAAGAGACCGCGACGGCGTCCGCGGCGGCACCCAGGGCGGCGGCCAGCGCCGCCTCGAACCCGGGCTCCACGGCCAGCAGCGCGGCCAGCGAGCCCAGCAGGCCGGGCAGCCGCTCGCCGGCCGACAGCAGCGCGCCGGTGCCGTCCTTGCGGGCCAGCCCCAGGGCAAGAGCGTCCCGACGAGCGGTCCAGGTGGCCTGGTCGTGCTCGGCCTCCCGGTCCGCCTCGGTGAGCTGGTCCACCCGTGCCGCGGCCTGTTCGGACGCCGCAAGAGCCGCCTCGTGCCGCGCGTCGAGCCCGAGCTCGCCCTCGTCCAGGACGCCGACCTCCGCCTGCAGCGCCTCGAACTCCGCCTGCGCCCGACCAGCCCGGGACCTGGCCTCGTTCGCCGCCGCGGTGAGCCGGGCAATCTCCTCCGCCTTGGCCGAGGCCCGGGTACGGACCGCATTCACCTGCCCGGCGAGCCTGGCCAGGCCCTCCCGCCGGTCCGCGACCGCGCGTACGGCGGCGACCAGCGCACGCTCCGCCTCGGCCAGCCGGCGCTCGAGCCGCTGCCGCTCCGCGACGGTGTCGGCCAGCCGGGCGCGGTCCTCGGCCAGCACCTCGGCGAGGCCCTCCTCGCGCGACCCAACCTCGGCGGCCTCGGCCTCCAGTTCGGCCGGGTCGCGGCCGGCGCGGCTCGGCCGTGGCTCGGCGGACAGGTGCCGGGCCCGCTCCGCGGCGAGCCTGGCCGTTCCCCGGAACCGTTCCTGGAGGGCGGACAGCCGGTACCAGGTCTCCTGCGCCTGGGCCAGCGCCGGCGCGTCGGCCGCGATGCCGGCCTCGAGCTCCGCCTCGCGTGCCTGGGCGGCGGCGAGGCTCTGCTCGACCGCCGACCGCCGTTCCCGGATCGCGGTCTCGTCCGCGACCTCCTGGGCCAGTGCCGTACGTAGCCCCACCAGGTCGTCGGCCAGCAGCCGCAGCCGGGCGTCCCGCAGGTCGGCCTGCACGCTGGCGGCCCGCCGCGCCACCTCGGCCTGCCGGCCCAGCGGCTTGAGCTGGCGGCGGAGCTCGGCGGTGAGGTCGGTGAGCCTGGTGAGGTTGGCCTGCATCGCGTCCAGCTTCCGCAGCGCCTTCTCCTTGCGCTTGCGGTGCTTCAGGACGCCGGCGGCCTCCTCGATGAACGCCCGCCGGTCCTCCGGCTTGGCCTGCAGCACCGAGTCGAGCTGGCCCTGGCCCACCACGACGTGCATTTCGCGCCCGATGCCGGAGTCGGACAGCAGCTCCTGGATGTCCAGCAGCCGGCAGCTCGACCCGTTGATCTCGTACTCGCTATCGCCGGAACGGTACATCCGGCGACTAATCGACACCTCTGTGTAGTCGATCGGCAGCGCGCCGTCGGAGTTGTCGATCGTGAGGGTGACCTCGGCACGGCCGAGCGGAGGCCGCCCGGCCGTGCCGGCGAAGATGACGTCCTCCATCTTGCCGCCGCGCAGCGCCTTCGCACCCTGCTCACCGAGCACCCAGGCGATCGCATCGACGACGTTGGACTTGCCCGAGCCGTTCGGGCCCACGACGCAGGTGATGCCGGGCTCGAAGCGCAGCGTCGTCGTGGAAGCGAAGGACTTGAAGCCCTTCAGCGTCAGACTCTTCAGATGCACGGGTCTCCGGATGACGTGCGGTCGCAGGCCGGCACGGCTGTTCGGAACACAGCCTTCCCGCGAAACCTACCCCGTCAACCCGGGCGGCCTCTGGAGCCGCGCCGGTACCGACCGGGCGACCGGCTCAGTGGCCGGCTCGCTCGGGCGGGGCGACTGGCGACAGTCAGGCGAGTGCGGGCTCGGGCAGCTCTGACAGCTGCCGCAGCCCATGCTCCAGCTCGCTGGTATCGCGCTCAGCGCGCAGCCGGGCGAGCTCCGCCTCAAGGGCGCGAACTCGGGACCGCAGGTAGGTCACCTCGTCGAGAAGGCGACGTTCGGGGAGCGCACCTACATGACCGAGAAGGGCCTTCGCCATCTCGTGGGCCTCCACGCGGACGCATCGATGGGTCTGGAGGGATTAACGCGCGCACAAAATAGGAAACTCGGGAACGCGCGCTACCCCTACAGGGTCGCACGACTGGCATCGGGGGTCAACTTCTGCCACCGCCGCGTGCGTCCGACGGCACGTCAGCGCTCGACGAAGCTGCTGAAACGGCCCTGCGCCCTGCCCCACCGATCGACCACGCTGCGTACTCGTCCGGGCGTGCCGGGTCCCCGCAGGGCGTCCAGCAGCCTCCGACACGACGCCTCCGGACCCTCCGCGACCACCTCGACCCGGCCGTCGGGGAGGTTGCTGACGGTGCCGACCAGGCCCAGCTCCCGCGCTGTCGCCCGAGTCCACCAGCGGAACCCGACTCCCTGCACGTACCCGTGCACCCAGGCGGTGAGCCGCGCGTTGTCCGGCTCACCGGTCACCAGCGCGCCCTCCGCGGCCGGGGCTGGCAGCGCGGGCAGCTGAACGACGACCGGTTCATGAACGAGTCGCGGCGGATCGGCGTGCCACACCGGTGGCACGGCTCGTCCCGGCGGCCGTACGCGGCCAGCGAGCGGTCGAAGTACCCGCTCTCGCCGTTGACGTCGACGTACAGGGAGTCGAACGAGGTGCCGCCGTCCCCGAGCGCCTCCCCCATGACCTCCCGTACGGCGGCGACCAGACGGGACACGGCCGGCCGGGTGAGCGTCTCGGTCGGCCGGGCCCAGTGCAGCCGCGCCCGCCAGAGTGCCTCGTCCGCGTAGATGTTGCCGATCCCGGAGACCAGCGACTGGTCCAGCAGCGCTCGCTTCACGCCGGTGCGCCGGCGGCGGAGCGCGGCGGTGAACGCCGACTCGTCGAATCCCGGGTCGAGCGGGTCGCGGGCGATGTGCCGGACCGGCGCGGGCACCAGCGCCTCGGCCGGGTCCGGCACCAGCGCCTCGACCGAGAGGCCGCCGAACGTCCGCTGGTCCACGTACCGAAGCTCGCGGTCGCCTCGGGTAAGGCCGATTCGCACCCGCAGGTGCGTCTCGTCTGGCGCACCGGGCGGTTCGACCAGTAACTGGCCGCTCATCCCCAGGTGGCCGAGCAGGGCTGGGTGGGTCTCGATGGGCTGTGTCGGGTCGGTGTGCTCCGCCTCGCCGAGCGGCAGCCACAGGTACTTACCTCGCCGGCAGGCGGCCAGGAACGTGCGCCCGACCAGTTGGCCGGCGAAGTCCTCCGGCCCGGCCAGGTGGCGCCTGACGGCCCGGGGATGCCGGACCTCGACCCCGGCCACGGTCCGGCCCACCAGCCAGCCGGCCAGCCCTCGACGCACCACCTCGACCTCGGGCAGCTCCGGCACGGCCTCACCCTACGACGGCTCTGCTTCCATCGCCCTGCGCTCGCCGAGTGACAGCCCGGTGGCACCGCGTGGTGGTCAGACGCCCGCGCCGGGCACGCGCTCCTGAAGCACCGTCCACACCGCCTCGGCCGCCTTCTGCTCGGCCTCCTTCTTGCTCCGACCTGCGCCGCTGCCCAGCGACTCGCCGCTCACCCGGGCGATCGCGGTGAACGACTTGGCGTGGTCCGGACCCTCTTCGCTGACCGCGTACTCCGGCACCCCGAGCCCGAGCATCGCGGTCAGCTCCTGCAGGCTGGTCTTCCAGTCCAGGCCGGCGCCGCGCTGCGCCGCGTCCGCCAGCAGCGGGTCGAAAAGCCGGTGCACCACTGCGCCGGCGGTGGCCAGGCCGTACTGGAGGTAGACCGCGCCGAGAACGGCCTCCAGCGTGTCGGCGAGGATGCTGGCCTTGTCCCGGCCACCGGTGACCTCCTCGCCCCGGCCCAGCCGCAGGTGCGCCCCCAGCCCTCCGCTGCCGGCGCCGGCGCTGGTGCCGAGGCTGCGGGCCACGCCGGCAAGCGCGCGCATGTTGACCACCGACGCGCGCAGCTTGGCCAGCTGCCCCTCGGGCAGGTCAGGATGGTCGCGGTAGAGCGCATCGGTGACGACCAGGCCCAGCACGGCGTCGCCGAGGAACTCCAGCCGCTCGTTCGTGGGCAGGCCGCCGTTCTCGTACGCGTACGACCGGTGCGTCAGCGCGCGGTCCAGCAGCTCAGCGTCGAGCATGACGCCGAGTGCTTCCTCGAGCACGGACGCATCCGCGGTCGAGGGACGGCCGCCGGTCACGAAGGGCGGGCGCGCGGGCGAGGCGCTGTCACACCGAGACGACCTGCTTGCCGTCGTACTGCCCGCAGTTCGGGCATGCGGTATGCGGCAGCTTGAGCTTTCCGCACGCTCGGTTGGTGCAGGCGACCAACGTCGGCGCGGTGGTCTTCCACTGCGACCGGCGCGAGCGCGTGTTGCTCCGCGAGGTCCTCCGCTTGGGGACGGCCACGACTACCTCTCCTGACTGTCGCTGGGTTCGCCGAACCGCTCGGCTAGAGCGGCCCAGCGCGGGTCGAACGTCTCGTGGGTGTGGTCGGCCGGGAGGTCGTCCCAGCGCAAACCACAGGTCGGGCAGAGGCCACGGCAGTCGTCTCGGCACACCGGGGACAGCGGGAGCGCCAGCACCAGCGCGTCGCGGACCACAGGTTCCAGGTCGAGCAGGTCACCGACCAGCCGGCGTACCTCGTCGGCGTCCGAGGTGTCGTCGGTGGTGCTGTCCGGGTAGGCGAACAGCTCTTGCACGTCGACCGAGATCGTACCGGTGAACGGCTCGAGGCAGCGGCCACACTCACCGCTGACCGGCGCGGTGACCGTGCCGGACACCAGCACCCCCTCCACCACCGCCTCCATCCGCAGGTCGAGCTCGACCGGCCCGCCCTCAGGCACCCGGACGAGCTCGACACCGAGGCCGGCGGGAGCGGGCACCGCACGCCGGACAGCACGCATCGACCCCGGGCGCCGGCCCAGCTCGCGCACGGCGAGCACGAGCGGCAGGCGGGGGTCGAGGCGGGCGCGTGACATCATCGACTCAGGCATGGCGAAGTGGGTCGCGAGGTGCGACCGGCCGCCGAGGTTACCCGACGGGACCGGCGGAGTCGATCCGGGCAGATCCGGATGGCCGACTCACCCTCCGCCGTACGGACTCAGATCGACGGGCCGCCCTCGCCCGAGCCGGCGTGGAACGGCGCCGCACCAGCGGAGCGCGCACCATCGGGGGAGCCGGTGCCGGCGCGGGAGCCGCGCTCGGCCTGCGCTCCGGCCGCCCGTTCCCGCAGTGCGAGCCGGCCACGCTCGACCGTACGCAATGCGCTGCCGAGCGTGCCGGCCAGGGCGGCGAGCCGTTCCTCGGCGTAGGCGTCCGCGTCTGCCCGGAGCCGCTCGGCCCTGTCCCTGGCGGCCTCCATGATGCCCCGCGCCTCCGCCTGCGCGGCCCGGCGTACCTCGGCCGCCGAGACCAACCGCTCGCCCTCCTCGCGGGCCGCCGCGACCATCGCCGCCGCCTGTGCCCGGGCATCGGCCGTGGCCCGGTCGCGCCGGTCGCGTGCCTGGCCGAGCAGCTCCTCGCGGGCGGCGACTACCTCGCGAGCCTCGTCCAGGGCACGCGGCCAGGCGGCCCGTATCTCGTCGAGCAGTGCCAGCACCTGTTCGCGGGGCAGCACGCAGGAGCCCGACAGCGGCACCGCCCGGGCGGTCTCCACCAGCGCGACCAACTCGTCCAGCGTGTCGCCGACCCGGCGCAGCGCCTCGTACGCCCCGGCCATCGGCTCTCCCTAGGGGGTGTCCCGTGGGTCTTGGTGGATGCCCGCGGCGATCCAGGCGGCGTCCGGCAAGGCCGAGGAGGGGCGATACCGGGGTTGTATCGGCCCCGACGACAATGCCAGCCTTCCGCCCGCGGCGGTTGGGCAAGCCGGTCGTCGTCTGGGCGTCGTGGGCGCCGCCGAAGATCCACGGGACACCCCCTGAACCCGGCCGGTCCTCAGCACCGCTCGGCGAGCCGGGCCAGCAGGCGGTCCAGCACATGCTGCGGCACCAGCCCGGCCACGTCGCCACCGTACATTGCGACCTCCTTGACGAGGCTGGAGGAGAGGAAGCTGTACAGCGGGTTCGTGGCGATGAACAGGGTCTCGACCCCGGCCAGGCCGTGGTTCATCTGCGCCATCTGCAGCTCGTAGTCGAAGTCGCTGACCGCCCGCAGGCCCTTGACGACGACCGGGATGTCGTGCGTGCGGCAGTAGTTGACGAGCAGCCCGTGGAACGAGTCGACCCGCACGTTGCCGTACTCGCCGGTCACCTCGGCGAGCATGTCCATCCGCTCCTCGACGGTGAAGAGGCTGGACTTGCTCTTGTTCACCAGGACCGCGACGACGATCTCGTCGTACAGCCGGCTGGCCCGCCCGACGATGTCCAGATGCCCGTTCGTGACCGGGTCGAAGGAGCCGGGACAGACGGCGCGTCTCATGTCCGGCGACCGTACCAAAGCGTGCCCGCGCCGTACCGGCGCTGCTTGACCGGCTCGAGTGACGGTGGCCACGCCGGCCCCATCCCGCGGCTGGATCGCTCCACCACGACGACGCCGCCGGCGGCGAGCCACCCGGCGGTCACGGCCCGCAGCGTCCGGGCGACGTCGGCGTCGGGCAGCGCGTACGGAGGGTCCATGAAGACGAGCTCGTAAGGCTCCGCTGGGGCGGCCGCGAGCACCCGCTCGACCCGCTCCCGAACCACCTCAACGCGGTCGCCGAAGCCGAGTGTCGCGGCGTTGTCGCGGGCGACGGCGGCCGCCCGGGGATCCGCCTCGACCAGCAGTGCACGGGCGGCGCCTCGGGAGACCGCCTCCAGGCCGATTGCCCCCGAGCCGGCGTAGAGGTCGAGCACCCGGGCCCCGTCGAGGTCGAGCAACGCGCCGAGGGTTCCGAACAGCGCCTCACGGGCTCGGTCCGAGGTCGGGCGGACCTCCCGGCCGGCGGGCACGGCCAGCCGGCGCCCGCCGGCCGTCCCGCCCACGATCCGGGTCATCCCCCGATCTCACCCCCAATCGCCGGTCGCCCGCCCTGACCGGGGGCCGGATGTCTCGCGTGTCGCGTCCGCCGGCTTTGCCCTAACCCTTCTCCAGGTACTCGGCGCGCTCCTCGCCGACGAACTCGGCAACAGCGGCCGCCAGCGGCGGATGCCCGCCCAGGTCCGGGTCGGCGGCCACGATGGCCGTTGCCTCGTCCCGGGCCAGGCCGATCAGCCGCTCGTCCCGCAACAGGGAGAGCAGCTTGAACGACGACCGGCCGGACTGCACCTCGCCGAGCACCTGCCCCTCGCGGCGCTGCGCAAGGTCCAGCCGGGCCAGCTCGAAGCCGTCCACAGTAGACGCGACCGCATCCAGCCGGCCGCGGGCGTCGGTGCCCGGCGCCGCGTCGGTGACCAGGAGGCACAGCCCCGGGGCGGTGCCCCGGCCGACCCGGCCGCGCAGCTGGTGCAGCTGCGAGACGCCGAACCGGTCGGCGTCGAGCACCACCATGGCGGTCGCGTTGGGCACGTCGACCCCCACCTCGACGACGGTGGTCGCGACGAGCACGTCGATCGTGCCGGCAGCGAAGCCACGCATCGCGGCGTCCTTCTCCTCGGCGCCGAGCCGCCCGTGCAGTATCGCCAGCCGCAGCCCGGACAGCGGTCCGTCGGCCAGCAACGGAGCCACCTCCAGCACTGCCAGCGGCGGCCGGCGCGGCGGGGCGTCGGCGTCGGAGTCCGCTGTCTCCTCTGGACGGTCCTGATCGGACACTTCGTCGTCGCCCGTGGCACCGTCGCCGATCCGCGGGCAGACGACGTAGGCCTGGTGGCCCGCATCGACCTCCTCGCGAAGCCGCCGCCAGGCCCGGTCCAGCCACGCCGGCTTCTCGGCCGCCGGCACCACCGTCGTGGAGATCGGCGACCGACCGCCGGGCAGCTCGCGCAGCGCGGAGATCTCCAGGTCACCGTAGACGGTCATCGCCACCGTTCGCGGGATCGGCGTCGCGGTCATCACCAGCACATGCGGCGGCGTGGCCGCCTTGGAGCGCAGCGCGTCCCGCTGCTCCACGCCGAAGCGGTGCTGCTCGTCGATGACAACCATGCCAAGGTCGGCGAACTCCACGCCCTCCTGCAGCAGCGCGTGGGTACCGAGGACGATCCCGGCCGCGCCGGAGGCGGCGTCGGCGAGCGCCCGCCTGCGGGCCGACATCGGCAGCGAGCCAGTCAGCAGCGCCACCCTGGTGGCCAGTCCGCCCTGCTCCGCACTGTCCAGCTCGCCGGCCCGCCCGAGCGGGCCGAGCAGTGCGTCCAGGGACCGGGCGTGCTGCGCGGCCAGCACCTCGGTCGGGGCGAGCAGCGCCGCCTGCCCGCCCGCGTCGACCACCTGCAGCATCCCGCGCAGCGCGCAGACGGTCTTGCCGGAGCCCACCTCGCCCTGCAGCAGCCGGTGCATCGGGTGCTCGCCGGCCAGTTCCGCTGCGATCACCGCGCCGACCTCGCGCTGCCCGCCGGTGAGGGTGAACGGCAGCGCGGCGTCGAACGCGGACAGCAGCCCGCCGGCCCGGGCCGGCCGCGGGATGGCCGGCCGGGCCGCCGCCGCCACCCGCCGCTGCGCCAGCGCCACCTGCAGGGTGAGCGCCTCGTCCCATTTCAGCCGGGTCTCGGCGGCCTTCCGGGCGAAATGGTGGGGGGGCTGGTGCAGGTTGCGCAGCGCGGTGCCGAGATCCACCAAGCCGTACCGGTCGCGCAGCCGCTCCGGCAGCGGGTCGGCCGGCGGATCGAGGACGTCGAGGACGAGCCGGACGCAGCGCGCGACCGTCCAGGACGGCAGCCCGGCGGCCGCAGGGTAGACCGGGATCAGCGCGGCGGCGAACTCCTGCACCGCCTCACCATCGTCGCCGGTGTCGCCCAGCAACTGGTACTCCGGGCTGTTGAGCTGCCGCGCACCGCGGAACGCGGTCACCTTGCCGGCGAACAGGCCGGTCCGGCCGACCGCCAGGTCGCGCTCCCGCCACGGCTGGTTGAAGAACGTGAGGGCCAGCGTCCGCCGCCCATCGCCCACGATCACCTCGAGCAACGTCCCGCGCCGGTTGCGCATCGGGCGCCGGTTCACCCGGCGGACCTCGGC
>Ga0210378_10000945_pt1 | contig 15310 bp, 15 predicted proteins | sample PLM1_60_b1redo_FD_155465 | JGI IMG/M metagenome (GOLD analysis project Ga0210378, IMG submission 155465) | Groundwater sediment microbial communities from an aquifer in East River, Colorado, USA - PLM1_60_b1 redo | ecosystem: Environmental > Terrestrial > Soil > Riparian zone | place: USA: East...
TCCTGATGTATACACCGGTGGTAAAGAGATGGCATGGATTATGGACACGTTCTCGGTAATCAAGGGAAATTATATTCAGCCTGAAGTAATTACAGGTAAACCTGTGCAAATCGGAGGCTCTCTTGGACGTAATGAAGCAACCGGTAGAGGTCTAGCCATTACAGTAAGAGAGGCTGCCAAAAAGCTCAATATTGACATGAAAAATGCGAGTGTGGTTGTTCAGGGATTTGGAAATGCTGGACAATTTGCTGCTCAGTTAGTTGAAGAACAAGGGGCAAAAATAATTGCAGCAAGTGATTCAAAGGGATGCATAATTAATAAAAATGGAATCGACGCTGCTTCGCTAAGGAAACACAAAGCAAAAAACGGGTCTGTGACAAATTTTCAAGGCAGTCAACCGATTTCTAATAAAGAACTACTTGAAACAGAGTGTACAATCTTAATTCCTGCAGCACTTGAAAACCAAATTACAAAAGACAATGCAGGAAAAATAACTGCCAAGATCGTTGCAGAAGCTGCAAATGGACCCACTACACCTGAAGCTGACAAAATATTATTTAATAATAAAGTTTTGGTAATACCTGATATTCTGGCAAACGGAGGTGGAGTTACCGTTTCATATTTTGAATGGTTGCAAAATTTACGTAGAGAATACTGGACAGAAGCAAAAGTTAATGATCGATTAGATACAAATATCACGAATGCATTTTTAGGGGTTTATGATACCCATATAAAACATAATACCAATATGAGAATGGCAAGTATGATTATTGCACTGAATAGAGTTGTAGATGCTATAAAGATAAGAGGGTTTTGGCCCTAGCCATCTCAGCTAGAATTGAAGACTCTAGGACAGCAAAATATCTAAAAAATATGATTAAAAAATTCCTTTTATTCAGTTGAAAAGGAATGTCCACATGAACATGATTTGGTCACGTTTGGATTATTTATCTTGAAACCAGATCCCATAAGACTCTCAATGTAATCAATATTCGTTCCTTTAAGGTATTTTTGACTGTAACTATCCACAATCATCTTTATGCCGTTTTCATCAATAACGCTGTCGTCTTCATCTGGCTTTTCCTCAAAACCCATACCGTATGAAAGACCCGAACAACCCCCACCCGAGACATAAACTCTCAGATATAAACTGTCCTTATTCTCTTGTTTCATAAAGTCCATGACTTTTTCTGCTGCTTTTGAGCTAATTGTAATCAATTGCGTTTGGTGTGTGCTTTCCATTATCAGTACTTTGTCCTATTAAACTATAATAACCTTTTGAAAATTAGAAAAGAAGCATTACGAAAATAAAGAAAGGGTTTTAGACAAATATTATTTTAGGCTTTCCTTAATCCTATGCCATTTTGCCAGAGTTCCGGCTGCAGTGATCCAAGTGATTACCGAATGATATACTGGTATGTTGAACTCCTCAATTTTTTTCGAGATCTCTTCAGTAAACGGACCACCCATGGCACCCACAAGTATCGGTTTTTTCTTTTGTTTTTGAAAATCTGCTAGAATATCGACAATTTTTTCTTCTAACGGATCATCTTGGAACACAAACCAGGGCATGACGATATCTACATTGGAATCGTCTAGGAATGATTGAATCGCAAATCGATAGTCATCGGCGGATGCAGAACCGGTAACATCACAAGGATTACCAATTACGTAAGTGGCAGGATAATGTTCTTTGAATGATTTTATAGTTTGATCACTTAGTTGTGCCAGTTCCAGATTCAGCCTTTCGAAATTATCAATTGCTGCTATGATTGGTCCAGCTCCATTTGTTACCATGGCAATTTTATTTCCCTTTGGAACGGGTTGCCATGTCAATGCCTTAAGAGCAGAAGTAAGTTCTTCATAACTATCCAAGGATATAATTCCTGTTTGTTCAAAGGCTCCACTTATTACCGCAAAGGATCCGCCTAGTGAACCTGTATGAGACGCCGCTTGCTTTGCACCTTTCGTTGATCGGCCATTTTTGAAAACAACTATAGGCTTTTGGTAATGCTTTATTACATCTTTAGCAGCATTCATAAACTTGCGACCATCTCCAAGCCCTTCCACATACAAGCCAATTACGTTTGTATTTGGATCTTGAGCTAAATAGTGTATCATGTCAGCCTCATCAACATCCGATCTGTTACCATAGGAAATCATCTTACTTAATCCAAACGCATCGGATGTTTCCATAAAGGCGATACCCACGGTCCCACTTTGGGAAAGAAAAGCAACATTGCCTTGTTTTGGTCTCAACATTCGTAAATGTCCCTGAAATGCACAATCCAATCTATTTTCTCCATTAAAAATACCAATGCAATTTGGACCAATTATTCTAATATTTAATTCTCGAGATAGATCCTGAATTCGTTTCTCAATAGCTGCACGCTCTCCCCCTAATTCCTTACCACCCCCAGATATTATCACCATATTATGGATATTCTTTTTTCCACATTCTGTAAGAAGATCTGGAACAAATTTAAGATCAACAGTTACTATCACAACATCTATGGGATCTTTTATGTCCAAGAGGTTCTTGTATGCTTTTACACCCATTATCTCGGAATATCCTTTTGCATTAACGGGATAAACTTTTCCCTTGTAATCATGCTTTGCAAGGCTTTCCATGACAGAATTTCCTATCTTGTTTGGCTCTGGTGATGCTCCTATTAATGCTACAGACTTGGCATTAAAGAATAAATCCATATGACTTGAATCGGGATTGGCTCTTGAAATAGCGTCATCTGAAGATTTTTCCTTAAGGATAATTTTTGCATCTACAACAAAATAACCATCCGGATATAGTACGACTGGATTAAAATCGATACTCTCATATTTTCCAGCCATGTCTACTCCTAACGTCCCAATATTTACAATTGCTTCACTCAACATATCCATGTTAATCGGTTTTGAACCTCTAAATCCTCTGAGAATTTCCTTACCTCTTAGAGATTCCAACATTTTTAATGCATCATTCTTTGTGATTGGAAGAACTCTGAATGAAACATCCTTAAATAACTCCGTGTAAATACCACCTAGACCGACCATTATGGAAGGTCCAAACTGAGAATCGTTTTGGAGTCCTATAATTAATTCCACACCATTTGGAACCATCTTTTCCAATAGGACTCCCTTAACATCAAATTTTTCCTTAAGTCTATAAAACATATCATCAAAGGTTTTTTTAACTTCATCCTCAGAATTTAATCCTACTTTAACACCACCGACGTCTGTCTTGTGTAAAATATCTGCCGAAACTATTTTTGCAACCAATGGGAATCCAATTTCTTTTGATTTTCGTGCTGCTTCATCAGTATTTGTCACAAGTGCATAATGTGGAACTTTTATCCCGTATTCGCTAAGAATTTCTTTTGATGATTCTTCAGTTATAACTTTTGGATTGCCTTTCGAAGATTCAACTATATTTTGGATCTTTTGTTTATCAACCATATTAATGAGAAAGGGTTTTCTTTGTTTTTAATTAACTTTACTCCAACCAACAATAACTGTGGTTGTATACTTTTGAAATTAGTTACTCTCTTTTCTTAAACAAATTTGTCAATTTGAAAAATGGGATATATCTCTTAAAAATGCCTGAATTACTGGTAATTTCTGATTGTATCTGATTGGTTAATTCTTCATGAATCTGTAAATATTGCATTCCTTTTGGAGTAATGATATAGCTAGTTTCATTCCTCAAAGATTTTAAAAGATCGTATTTTTTCAATTCGAAAATAAATTTCATCAGTTCTGACATTGTAAGATAGCTTTGGAGTTTAGAGTATAACCCCCTATAGTGACAGCTTTTATTAGCACTCTTTAAGATAACATATATTACATCTAATTTACTGATTGATTCCACGAAAGATATAAAATTATATAAAATAAAAACCTCGTCAATAACTCTTATAGTAAATGAATTTTTGCTTTTTCCAGTAATTTTATCAGTATAATCATAAGAATAAAGTAAATGTTGAATTAACCATTAATACTGACATATTTTATATAACATACGTATAATACAGTAACTTGTCTAGCCTTAAAGCAATTTCTTTAGACAAGTTCGAAAAAAGTTGTTACTATGATGTGATATTAAAAGCAATATTCTAGAAAATATTGAATAAATATAGTTCTCAATCAAGATTCATTAGATACATTCATTTTTAAATGGAAAGAAGGTTCTGATCCGATTGTTTTCCAAATACGTATATGTTTGAAGTAAAATTGTATGCTTTTGATTCCTCGTACATTTCCAAATAATTTCTTCCCTTGTCTGTTGTGTGGTATGTGGTAAAGCCTTCAGATAAATTGTTTCTCTCAATAACTAGGCCATTTATGACTAAAATTTTTATGTATTTTTTTATTTGTCTATAATTCAAATGTGCCTTGGACATTATGGATGATTTCGGTTCCCCATTGATGGCCGTAAATAATATCATTGCAATAATGTCCATTGTGCTTCGATAATTCAATATGACTTCGATAAAAATGAAACATCTCTATAAATAGAAGAGTAGACAATTGTCTGGCTTTTGAATAGCTAACATTTACTTTTTCTCAAGTCAATTGGCTGTTGTTCACTACTCGAGATTATTTGTAAGCCACAACAATTATTGCACCTCCAAATAGTTTTTTAGTAAATTTTACTTTCGAAAATTTCTTCATTAAGAGATCATTTAGAACACCATTATTTGGCCATCGTGTAAAAGTACCATACAAAGTCTTAAATCTCAAACCTCTCTTACCAGAAACCGAATATGCTATTATTCCTAAGATATATTTTAGGTAAAATGTGACAACGCTTCTAAAAAATGCATTATCTGGCTTTCCAATATCGACAATAATGAATCTACCATCATTTTTGAGAATTCTGTGTATTTCAGAAATAGCTTCAATTAGGGAAAAGGCGTCACGTAGAGAGTACCCACACAAGACAGCGTCTACGGATGATTCCCTAAATGGCATATATTCAAAGACTCCGCATGAAAGGTTAAGCCTCTGATTTCTTAGATTCTGCGCATAATGCAACATTTCACGTATCGGATCATGCAGGATTATCCTGGCCTCATCTTTTAGAATGTCCAGTGCTTTTGATGACATATTCCCGAAACCTGAACCTGCATCTAAAATCAACTCACCAGGTCGAATTTGGCCGTTCAAACCACATTCACGATATTTATCATCCTGACCTAAAGAGATGCTCTTGTTAACTTTATCGTAAACTGGGATTATGTTTCTTAATACCCCAATGACTTCTTTCCAATAATTAAGTCCTAGTCCAGACAATTAATAAAGTCTGAAAAATGAAAGGATATTTCTTATTTTGGAATAGCAATTTTCAATGTCCGTGCACAAATTTTTTCTAATACCTTTCAAGATAAATTATCCCAAGGTATTGCTAATCTATAAACGGGTTCATAAAATTGATAAGGGACTCTTAGTTATTGAATATATTGTCTGATACAATGGAGTACATATGCGAATCTTGTGGCACACTGTTAATTCACAGTAATCCCGTAACGCTGGATAGTATGAAGGATGTTCACAATCAATTGTGTTCTGTTAAGAGGCAAAATATAGTGACTCCGGTTCCGCAGGTTCCACAAATATCAACACCACCTGCTAACCCCGCCGTTTCGACAACACCCTCTCAATCTCAAACTGCGCTAAACCCTCCGTCAGCTCCACAAGCGGCTGCTGCCCCAGCTCCGGGTGGACAAACTACTATTTCTCTAACCGGTAGCGGCACAAACTATTCAAAGATAGAAGGTCCCATAGACCCTGAATTCAAATCAAAGCGTCAGATAAAGGGCATGTATCAAGGAATAAAGGTATGGGGTCCAGTTGATCCTCCAGGACAGGTTGGAATATGGGGAACAGAGGTTACAGTAGATTTCGATATTTGCATTGCTGATGGTGCCTGCATTGAAGCCTGTCCCGTAAATGTTTTTGAATGGCTAGATACACCAGGACATCCCGCTTCAGAAAAAAAACCATTCATGATTAGAGAAAAAGACTGCATTTTCTGTATGGCCTGTGAAAATGTCTGTCCTCCACAGTGTGTAAAGATATTTCAAAAGGGTCAGTAGTGTAATCCAATATCAACTTAAACTGAGGGTCAATGTTTAATACTGTAGCTACCGGCGGCACATTTGACATATTGCATAAAGGACACTATACGCTTCTCCTAAAGGCATTCGAAGTAGGAAAGCAAGTAATAATTGGTATAAGTAGTGACGAGTATGCAACTATCAAAAAAAAAAGGTTACTAACGAGTATTCGGTTAGACTAAAAAATTTGAAAAAATTCATCCAAGATAAATTCAATAAATCCAACTATTCGATTTATGAATTAAATGACTTCTATGGTCCCACGGTATTGACTAGAGATGTACAGGCTATCATTACTACCGAAGTGTCTAAAGTAAATTGTATCAAGATTAATGAATTAAGAAAATCAAAAAGTATGCTTCAATTAGAGATAATTATTGTGCCTCTGGTTGAGGATCAAGAAGGCAGAGTAATATCATCAACAAGAATACGAGAGGGTGAAATAGACAGAAATGGAAACAAATTAACTTTCTAATTCCTAGCATTAACATATACTCACAATTAATCCCTAAATAAGGATTGGTTATTTCGCCTCTCTCTTACTATACTTTATAAAATCAAACTAAACTCATCTACATTAATTGATAGTCTATGAAGCGTTGTGTACAACGTTCAATATATTTTCTTGACCAAAGGTCTTAATAACAACCATCGTGCCAAATATTAGTTCTCCTACAAATTCCTTCAATTTTACAGCATTTATGTTATCTTTCATAAGAACAGCATGACATGACTTATCTTTTAACATTAAAACAATCTCATTATCTATGATTTTTATCACTTCAACAACAAAATGTACACTATCTTTATCTGGTAACAACATGCTACCCAGTTTTTCAGTTTCGTAAGAGTCAAGACACTCAAATCTTGTAACTTTATCCAAATTCTCAATTATCCTCACTATACATAAAATCAGAAACCAAGTCTTTAGCTTTTTCTCTCCGTTTCTGAAACATCGAAATAAATGCAGTTGAGTGGCTCGATAGATCATGTTTACACTCGCCGCAGAGCAGATTACCGCTTCTACATTTTAGTTCCCTCTCATTGGATTCCATGGGCGTATCAAACAAATACTTGAGATATGAAAAAACAGAACATATTCCAGGATTTCCACCCAATTTTTTCTGAAGCAAAGTTGTTGGCTGTCCTCCCGTGAATGCATTGGAAACTTTTTCTTCTATTATTTTTGGTTCATCAGTGGTGAATAGGGCAGTTTCAGGATCTGACGATGACATCTTTCCTGTTGTTTGTAAACTGGGTAAAAATTTACTATGTATTTGTGCAGGTTTGTAAAATCCAATTTTTTCTGCGATGTCTCGCGTTAATCTCCAATACGGGTCTTGGTCAATAGCGGCAGGTATCAGCACTGGTGTGGGTTTTCCTTCAATTATGGTAGGGAGAAAACACGGTACTGCCTGTAGAGGAGGAAAACCGATCATTCCAATATTGGTTGAATTAGTAAAACCAAAGATACTCTTTGCAGTTGAAAAAGTAATCCTTTTTGCTATTTCTAATGAGTTCGAATAAAGCTGTTTTATGTGTCTTGTATTAACTATAATTTTTGTTCTTTTCTTTTTGAAACCTATTGCGATAATGTCCAAGATATTCTCATATACATTTTTCTTAATTTCGTCCATTGTCTTGTTCGCAAACAAGAATTTTTCATCATCAGTTATCTGGAATAAAAGATTAGAATCAAATTTATCTTGGAAATGCTTGGTTAGAAACCAGGGCATCAGATGGCCAAGGTGAACCATCCCAGATGGTCCTCTTCCAGTATACAAATAAAACTTTTCATCATTTTCATACTTGTTGAGTATCCAATCAAGATCTCTGTGAGAAAAAAAGAATTTGTGCTTTAGCAATGGATGCAATTCGCCTGTAAATGATTCAATTTTTTTAAGTATTTCGTCAGTTATTTCCTGAGTTCCAAATTTTTTTATTAACCGAACATAATCTACGGATCCCTCTACTTTCCAAGGAGTTACTTCAAAATCATCGGAATAATCTTTATTGAATGAACTACTCATTTTATTATATATACATGATTCGAGAGCTTTAAACGTTTAAAAAGTATTCCATCAATGTCTGATCCATATTTAAATGACGGTGTCAAACCTGCATAAAATAGAGAAAAAAATTATTCTAACACTTGTAAAACACAATAAAATGGATATTGAAAAATTAGCGACCATAACAAACCTTACATTAGATAATGTAAGACGCGGAATTGAATGGTTAAAGTATAAAGGAATAGTCTTAGTATCAATTCAAAAGGAATCAACAATACAACTCATTTCAAAAGCACCAGAGCTTACATCTTTGGACGATAAATCACCAGTTATAGATCATTTATCATTACCAGAAAGAAGAATAATCCACGAGATAAAAAAAACAGGTCAAAAAAGCACGAAGATTGGCAAACTTGCCAAACTCTGTCAAATGTCAAATATTGAATTTAGTGTTGGAATACAAAATGCTGTTAGGAACGGTTGGTTGACTAAGGAATCTGATAGTCTAAAGATAACAAATAGCTCCGAAAGGCTTTCGCTTGAAGAAACCCTTTTAGAAAAAATCTCAAAATTAAAAAAGATCAAACTCTCAGAATTATCAAATAAAGAATTACTAGGGTTTAATCTCTTAAAGAAACGTCCAGGGTATGTCAAAGAAACTATAGAAAAATCCTTCGTAATTTCTCTTACAAACGAGGGTAAAAAAATAGCGTCAAGCATTAGTAGCGAGGACGAAAATGAAATAGGAACAATTACTTCTGAAATACTAAATACTGGAAAATGGAAAAATGAGAGATTTGCGGAAATAGATGTCACTTCACCTGTTCGTACTTACAGCATTGGAAGGACACATCCTCTAACCGAAGTAATTAATGAAATTAGAGAAATTTTTGTTTCGATGGGATTTTCTGAAATTGAAGGATCAACTATTCAATCTTGCTTTTGGAACTTTGATGTACTATTTACTCCGCAAGACCATCCGGCAAGGGATATGCAGGATACATTCTATCTATCAAATTTGACAGTCGAAGACATAGATCCTATTATTAGTAATAAAGTATCAAACTTTCACAAGACAGAATGGAATTATGATTGGAATTTAGAAAAATCAAAGAAAACAGTCCTCCGTACTCATACTACTCCGGTTACTATAAAATATCTTTCAGAAAATAAGTTGAATTATGGGAGGATTTTTTCAATAGGGCGAGTTTTTAGGAATGAAAAAATGTCGTACAAGCATTTAATGGAGTTTCATCAAATTGAAGGAATTGTAATAGGTGAAACAATAAATTTACGGGATTTGATGGGTTTACAAAAACAATTTTATTCCAAACTTGGGTTAGACAAGGTGAAGTTTTGGCCAACATATTTTCCATATACCGAACCTTCATTGCAATCAATGGTGTATATAGATAAACTCGGAAAGTGGGTCGAGTTATTTGGTATGGGAATGTTCAGACCTGAGGTAACTCAATCTGTAGGCATTTTTAATAATGTGCTTGCATGGGGTGGTGGTCTTGAACGTATTGCTATGATTAGATATGGATTAAGCGATGTACGTGAACTCTACGATAATAAACTATCATGGTTAAGGATGCAACCAATATGCCCGTTATAGAATTTCCACTTGAAGATATCAGCAGGTTATTTGCTGGTTACGATTTAGATTACATTATAGACATGCTACCATTTATAGGACTAGATCTAGAGTACAGAGATGACAATTATATTAGATTAGAATATAGTCCAAATCGTCCAGATTTTTCTACTTTTTATGGGATCGCCAGGGCATTAAACGGCTTGCTTGGCAAAGAACTAGGAATACCAAAATTTCAGGTTATCGAAAACAAGAAAAATGTGATTAGTGTGGATAGATCGGTATCAAACGTACGGCAATTTATTGTGGGCATAGTTGCTAGAGGTCATAAGTTGAATAACAAAACAATAAAGCAAATTGTCTCTATGCAAGAAGATCTGCATAATGGAATAGGAAGAAGAAGATTGAAGGCGTCGATAGGATTTCATAATTTAGACAGTATTGAGTTTCCGCTGGATTACACTACATCATCAGATAATCTGAGTTTCACTCCCCTAGATCATCCTTCTACGTTGACATTGACTGAAATATTGAACAAAACTGAATCAGGCAAAAAATTTGGAGAACTCCTAGAAAGATCAATTCACCCCATTTTAAAAGACTCTAGGAATACTGTGATATCTTTTCCTCCCATAATAAATAGCGAATTTACAAGAATTAAAGAAGGAGTTGATAATTTGTTTGTCGAAGTTACGGGTGTAGACAAAAAAACTGTTGACAACGTTCTGGCAAATATAATTGCAATGCTAGCCGAGATTGGATTTAAGTTGGAAAATGTCGCTATAAAACAGGATAGTAATAATAGTTTCTCTTACAATTCAAACACAAATACTATTTTAGAGAACGTTAAACCAGCCTACATCAATAAGGTACTGGGTCTATCATTGTCAAACGAAGAGATAGTAAATTGTCTACGAAAAAGTAGGTTTGATGCAAACGTTATTGATTCAAGTAGGATTAATTGTATGGTTCCAAGCTATAGAATTGATATATTTAGTCCCATAGATATTGTAGAGGAAGTAGCAATCGGATACGGACTTTATAACTTGGAGCCCTCTCTGCCAGAATATACACTTAATGGTAACAAAAGCAGGCAAAATTACTTTTTTGACAAGATTCGTCAGGCCATGATTGGGATGGGACTGATAGAAAATATTAACTTCATTTTAAGTAACAAAGATATTCACTACAAAAGAATGAGAATAGATAAATTTGATTTCTTTAAAGTGAATAATTCTAAGAGTGATGAACACGATGTATTAAGGAGATCACTCTTACCATCTTTACTATTTTCGTTGTCGAAAAATATTCATGAAGAGTATCCTCAAAAATTGTTTGAAATAGGAGAGGTATTTGTACCTGAAAAAGACAGTTTTGAAAGGTGGAATTTATGTTGTGTCAGTGCTTTTAATGGAGTCACGTATAGTGAAATAAAAGCAATACTCCAAACGCTTATGGAAATTAGTTTTAAGGCTAAATTCGAAACAAGGCCATCAGAAAATTCATCATTCATTAAAGGAAGAAGTGCAGAAATAGCTCATAAGGAAAAAGTCATTGGACAAATAGGAGAAATTTCACCTTTACTAATAGATAGTTTTAAAATAAAGATGCCTGTTGCTGCTTTTGAACTCGACCTTACAGAATTATTACAAATCTAACCAGAATATTTATAATAAATTAATGCGATGTTTTTTTTTATTACTCCGTCAAAGAATAAATTGAACAAGTATATACTATGCTTTTATATGCCTTTTGGTGTGTTCCAAAGGTTCCTTGCTACTTACCGGTTTCGCGATGAAATGTCTTTGTTCCTTTAAAGGGTACACTTTGCTATTTTTTATGCCATAAAATAAGTCTGCCACAAACTCCAATTAACTCCAATTAACTCCAATAAACCCGAAATAATTCTCATATTTTATTAGTAGGACAGGTGAACTATGGTAGAGTTCCGACAAAGCCCGAATTAATTTACAAGTTCCGTTGCACTACGGTAAACGCCGGTATAAAACCTCTTAAAGTTTGAACTATTATTCTACAATAGTTCAAGGGGCTTTTCATTATTCAAGTCAACGATCAGTCAAACCAGACCAACTGATTCTCCGACATTCTAAATAACTCAATGCAACATTTGTTTTAACGATTACAATTCAAAAATCAGCCGGTAGCCAAACAAATTTACCACTGGTTATAGAACAAACATATGCTTATTTTGCTCAATATTTAATATCACGGTTTCAAACTGAAGATTCATGTCAATAATCTGTTGTAGGACAACAGTTATTCATTCATTCATTCATTCTTTGTTCGTATGCTTTAACTTGTTCCCTGACCTTTTGACGCAACCAATCAATGGGAATAGGTTTTTCGATGAATAAATCTATAATTCCCTCCTTCGTGTACTTTTGAAATACTTCATCTTCTTTAACTTCGTAAGCGCTAACTAGTATCGTTCTAACATTTGAATTGAGCAATTTGATCTTTTTTAGTAGGTCTAATCCATTCAGATTTGGCATTCTCAAGTCAGAAATAACGAGAGCATAATCTTTTTTATTTTCAATAAAATGCTCCAAGGCAGTTACGGGATTGTTAAAACAAACAACTGAGATTCCATTAATTTTGCCATATATGGCGTCTTGATACAGCTGGGTGATATCAAGCTCGTCGTCTACGATACTAACAATCCTGTTGTTAGTGGACATTTAGTTTTCCCCTAAACTCCTGCGTCTCAATACGCTAATCTGAGTTCGTGATCGCCCTGAACTAAATAAAGATTCTGATTTTGAATGTAACTTTTTCACTGTTCATGATTCGAAAATAACGTTCAATCCAGTTATAGGATGTGTGGAATCTAGTTTACGAGCCCTAATAATGTTGTTTCAATTTTCTCAAGTAAGACCGGCTTCGCCAACACTGCAATCTTTTTGTCTCTAAAGAAAGGGTTATTGAATATTTCTCTATAAAGTGGTAGATATCCTGTTATGAGCAGTACTGAAGACGAAGGATGTTTAGTTAAAATTTTAATCGCTGCATCTACACCATTCGTGCTTCCAAAAAGCCTGTAGTCAATCAAGGAAGCATCTGGCACAAATTTATCAAAATCTGACATGACGTTATCAGCATTCAGAGAACTAGATATAACATCATAACCTCTATTGATCAGATAATCCATAAAGAGGGTTAGAATATCCTCTTCGTCTTCTATCATCATAATTTTTAATTTTCTGTGGTTTTGCGGAACCATTAGGATCATCTGATTAAGTCACATCAAGGATCCTCTGCTCAACATTTTATAAAAAAGTTCGAGTTACATAGAGTTATTGAAAACTGATGGGCCAATTTGAAAAAGGCCCACCAGCCACGCGCGTGTTCTTGGCACTTGTCGACACTTGTAATATTATACTCAACAAATTATAAAACGATTTTCTGGACTCGGACTAGAGAACTGGTCTCCATATTCTTCTTTGCTAATTTATCATTGAATAAACTTGTTCCAAAAGTTCCTTTCTGCTTACCCCTTTGGTGACTCCTAATTTACGTATAAAACCTATTTAAAATATAAAATTCATAATTGTACAATGGAGAGTATGAAATGCGACCATTGTAAGAAAAATATCCACTCTCTAAATCAATTTTTAGATATTTTCGTATGTAATGATTGCTATCATAAACTAGTTTCTAAAGTATACTATGCAAATGCTATGGAAGCATAAAATATTCTTCAATTTACTTACGCACTCATTTCGAATATTTTTACGGTTAAACTCGCAAAATCAAAAACATCATTAGGTATTTGCAGAAGTTTACTTTTATCTCAATTACCACTTTAAGATCACGTTACCAAACTCAAAGAGAAAGACTTTTAGATAGAATAGAAAAAGAGAAAGATGAAGATATTAAAGCAGAACTAAGGGAAGGAAATGTAATAAAGGACTACTGTTAATTTAGTATTATAATGTCTGAACCGGCAGTCCTAAATTGGGACAGAATTATACACAAGAATGTGCGATCTAAGGACTTTAAAGACGTTGGAAATGTTTTCGCTATTGCTGGAGATGACGTAACAGTAAAGTTGTGGAGTCGCGAGTACAATATTCCAAAAACCTGCGTAGAAGGGTTCAAGAGAAGCGAAGTATTTCTGAACATTAATTTTAGCGAATTGTCAAAATATGAAGTCAAATTCTGATCGCCAAAGACCAGGATATTAAACGAGAGTTAAAGAAAGGTAATACTGTAGAGATAATAGACTAGAAGATTCATTATTATATTATTAAAACACTGGTGGGTCATGAACATGCTAATGGTAAATGTCGACCCACCAGGAATGAAGCGTAGTTTACGGGTTTATGTAATTCTAATGGTCAACATATTATAAAATGGTTTGATGGGCCCTTAATGGTTGCGAAAACGGGCCCATAGGTCGTGAGTCTTGCATAGTTGCGGTGTTTGCGTATAATATTATAAATCCAATAAATTAAAAAAGTTCAATTAATGGAGCATTAAGAGACTGGCAAAAATTAATAATTAAAAAAATATTTTTAACTAGGTTAACCACCTAGTAATTTCCGTTATCATTATTTTCGCCGTTGTCAGTTGAGTTGCTAGAACCCTTTGATGACTCTTCAGATGATCCGCTGGACGACTGATTTTGCCCTTCAGGAATCAAGTCTTTTAATGTCTGGCACGATTGTTTTCCTTCTTTCATGGATGAACAAAGTTGTAGATCCTGCATTTTAGTATCATTTGGCACCATTGCTGTTACTGGTACCTTCGTTGGGCTTCCGCCTTCCCCCTGTTGAATTGCTACATCCACTGTAATGCTCTTATTCTCTTGGCCTTCTTTTGCTTTCTCTCCACCCTTTGCTTTTAGAGTGAAATTCAATGGGATCTCAATCTGTGATTGAGACGATGACTGACTTCCTGTTTCCGGTTCTTGCTGTGCTAAACTCATCATTGGATACGAGACAACCAATGAAAGAGCAAATGTCGCTACCGCAATTAGTGTTTGCATATACATTGAATCAATCTAGGACTTTAAACTTTATAATGGTTAAGCGAAATGCACCTAGTTTACCTGCAATAAAAACGGTTGATGGTTCATTAATCAAGCCAGTGGGCCCAATAATGGCCCACCAGAATGAAAACGTAGTTGCTTTTTGTGGCGCTTGCCGTATATTAATTCAACAAATTATAAATATATGAGCCTGATGGGAGGTCTGTGAATATGCTTATGACATGAAATCCTCCCCATCAGTCGATTAAGGAGTACCATAATTTCCAAATTGATCAATAAAAAAATTTTATTTTTCGTTACCTTTAAAAAGTCCGAATGTATTTAGAATTTCGATCAGAATCTTTATTAAAGTAACAATGATAATTAGCAACTGATGGGTTTAATGGAAAACTCGTTTGAATGAACAAGAGACAACCGAGCCCCACCAGTTGCTGTGTTTAGACGTTGTAATGGCATTATTTAGCGATCTATAAAATGTCTTGTGTACAAAGTAATGAGAATTTCGAATAGAAGAAAGTGATAAGAATCACGGAATGCTGATTGTAATTCTCTAACGTTTTCTAACTAATTTTATTTA
>Ga0210378_10000946_pt1 | contig 15302 bp, 1 predicted proteins | sample PLM1_60_b1redo_FD_155465 | JGI IMG/M metagenome (GOLD analysis project Ga0210378, IMG submission 155465) | Groundwater sediment microbial communities from an aquifer in East River, Colorado, USA - PLM1_60_b1 redo | ecosystem: Environmental > Terrestrial > Soil > Riparian zone | place: USA: East...
ATCTCGCGGAACAGGATGGCAGCCTGTTGCTGGTGGTCGGCGGCCTGCTGGTAGCGACCCACCCGCTTGTGGACGGTTCCGAGGTCGGTCAGCGCGCCGGCTTCACCGAGGTGGTCGCCGATCTCGCGGAACAGGATGGCAGCCTGTTGCTGGTGGTCGGCGGCCTGCTGGTAGCGACCCACCCGCTCGTGGACGTTACCGAGGTTGGTCAGCGCGCGGGCTTTACCAAGCTGGTCATCGACCTCGTGGAACAGGGTGAGGGCCTGCCGGTAGTAGTCGGCGGCCTGCCAATAGCGGCCTAGGCAGTAATAGACATTGCCGAGATTGGTCAGGGCGTGGCCTTCGGCGGTGCGGTCACCGCTGTGGTGGGCGGCCCGGCAGGCGTGGGTGTGGATGGTGATGGCGTCGGTGTGGTGGCCTGCGGCGTCGAGGTAGCGGAACAGGGTGGCGGCCATGCGGATGGTGTGTTCGGGCCAGCTGTGGGTGGCGGCGTGGGCCGCGGCGGCGATGAGGCTGGCCCGTTCGGTATCGAGCCAGGCTCGTGCGGTGGAGGGGTCGGCTACTGCCGGGGCCGGGGTGGCCGGTGGGGGGATGCGGGGCCGGCGGCGTTGCTCGGCGGGGTACAGAGTGTCGATCGCGGTGGCCGCGGCGTGCAGGTAGTGGTCGAAGAGGCGGGTCAGCGCGGCGCGGCGGTCCGATGGGCGGTCCTCGTCGCTGGCCCGGTCGGTGGCGTAGGCGCGGACCAGGTCGGGGAAGACGTACCGGCCGGGAGTGGCCTGCCGTACCAGATGTTCTCCGCACAGTTGCCGCAGGTGTTCCTCGGCGACTGGCAGGCCGGTGTCGGCAAGGGCGGCTGCGGCATAGCTGTCGAAGTCGTCGCCGGGGTGTAGCGCCAGCAGCCGAAACAGTCGCCGCCGGTCGGGCGGCAGGCGCTGGTGAGACAGGCTCAGCGCGAGCTCCACGCCGTCGTCGAGACGCCCGCCACCGTGCCGTTCGTCGAGCCGGTCGGCATGGTCGGTGACCGTCCATCCGGGTCTGGTCAGCATCTGCCCGGCGACGAGACTCAACGCGAGGGGAAGGTGTCCACATCGCTCAGCGACCCGTTCGAGGGCGTGCGGGTCATCACCGACCGGGATGTCAGGCACCGCGCGTCTGAGGAAATTGAGGGCGTCGTCGGGGGTGAACACATCCACTGCCAGCTGGGTCGCTGGTTGCAGGCCGGTGAGGCTGCGTCGGCTGGTGACCATCGTGAGGCAGTCCGAACCGTGCGGTATGAGCGGTCGCACTTGGTCTTCGTTGGCGGCATTATCCAACACCACCAGTGCCCGTTTGCCGGCCAGCCGCTGCCGCAACATGGCCGTGCGGGCGGCCAGGTCGTGCGGGATCTGCTGACCGGGCACGCCGAGCAGGCGCAGGAAGCTGTCCAACACGGCCGCCGGGTCGGCGGGCGGCTGGGCAGGGTCGGGGTGGAACCCGCGCAGGTTGACGAACAGCACCTGGTCGAACGGCTGCTCGGCGGCGAGCACATGCCCGGCGTGCACCGCGAGCTGGGTCTTTCCGACCCCGGCCATGCCCTCGATCGCCGAGATCACCACCGCGCCACCAGCCTGCTGGCCGCGCCGCAGCAGATACCGGAGCTGATCCAGCTCGATGCTGCGGCCGGTGAACTCGGCCAGGTCGGCGGGCAGGGTGTCCTGCGCCCGGACCTGCGCGGCCGCCTGGGCCTCACCCAGCACCACGCGCAGCGCCTGGGCCCACTGCGCCACATAACCCGCGTCCGGGTGCAGCGCCCGCACCAGGCCGAGGACCAGGTCGGTGTTGAGTCGCCGCCGGCCGGCCTTGAAACAGTCCACCACGGTGCCTCGCCGTGCCAGCTCATCGGCCGGGTGGCCGGCAGCCCGCCAGGCCGCGTTGATCCGATCGGTGATCACCTCGTAGGACGGATCCCCGGCCCACACCTTCAACGACCGGAGCTGCTCAGCAAGCTCATCTAGGGTCCGTGCCGTACCTGGGTCGGGCACCTTCACGAACGTCTCGACCGGCTCCGACGGCGTCACAGGTCGCTCCCCCCGGGCAGACTTCCACCCACCCTAGACACCCGGTGCCCCGCAGCTCGCCCCGATATCCGACTAGGCCGCTTGATCGAAATATTCCTGCGGAATCGTTTGGGATCGCCCACCCGGCCACATCAATGCTCGATCGTTTGGCCAAGCTGCACGGTTCCTGACTGCCTCACTGCCTCGGACGCGGCCTGGGCCTCCGCCGGGGCGAGCTGGCGAGGCATGGGGGCGCGGAGAGCGTTGCGTGACGGGGTTGAGCGCGTGTGATCGGGGGAGCGATCGGTGTCCGTTCGTCGAGTCGTTGTCGGCGTCATCCGGGTGGCATTCGGCGTAGCTGGCCCGTTGGCCGGACAAGCAACGCCGCGGGCCGCGCGCTGGCAGTCGACCGCGCCAGCGCCGCTGCCGTTCCGCATGGCGCTCAGAGCCGATCAGACGCCTGACTGTTCCGTCTGCCGGAGGAGTCCATGATGCTCGAACGGCGCCGAGCGCGCCTGGGGCTTGCCGCGGCGCTGAGCCTGACCCTCGTCCTGGGGCTCATGGGATCCGCCGGCCCAGGGTTCGGACCTGGACGGGTGCGCGCGCCAGGTGCGTCCTACTCAGCCCCGTCGCAGCGCGGCGGGTCGGCTGTCGGCGAGGGTCATCGGGTAGACACGGCCGCGACAGCGACGGGGCTGGCTTCGACCGGCCGCCACCAGCCGCGTCCACCGGGTGCTGTGCCGGACCGGCTCGTCCTTCCGGCGTGGCACGCGGGCAAGCCGGCAGGTCCGCAACGGTTGGTCCACCCAGTGGTCGTCCGGTCGCAGCCGGCGGCCGGGTTAGACGCGCGGACCAGCCGCGAGCTGATCGGCCAGCGCGACGCGACGGCGCGGCTGTACCGCAACGCCGACGGTACCCGCACGCTGCGGCTCTACACCGAGCAGGTCAACGTGCGCGCCGGGGACGGCTCGTGGACGCCCGTCGACCCGACACTGGTCGTGGACGGCGACCGGCTGCGGTCGAGGTTGGTGTCTCAACCGTTGAGCTTCGCCATGCGGGCGGACGCGGATGTGCTGGCCGAGCTGGTGGTCGACGACGGTCATTCGTTCGGCTTTGGCCTGCACGATGCCCGCCCGGTGCGGGCTGGCACGGTCGGCGAGCAGGCGTCCTATGCCGGCGTGCGCCCAGGCGTCGACCTGCGCCTGACGGCCGCTAGCGGCAGCGTCAAGGAACACCTCGTCCTCGCCTCGGCGCAGGCGGCCGCAGGCGGGTTCGTCTTCCCGCTCCGGCTGCGCGGGCTGACGCCAGTGGGGGAGCCGGCCGGCGGCGTGCGGCTGGTCGACGAGCACGGCGCGGTCCGGGCGACGATCCCGCCGGGGTATCTGGTCGACGCGCGTGGTGCCATGTCGACCGGGGTTTCGTACCGCCTCGAACAGGATCCTGCCGGGCGGTGGTCGCTGCGGGTCACCGCGGATGCCGGGTGGCTCGGCGCGCCGGAACGTGCATACCCGGTCGACCTCGACCCGTCCGTCTCGATTAATACCGGCAGCGACGACACGTTCGTGATGGCCGGGCACGGCGACGAGTCGGGCGCGCCCGACCTGCAGGTCGGCACCGAGGACGGGGGGCGCCACATCGGCCGGGCGTACTTCCACTTCAACGACCTGGCAAGCCGGCTACGCAACCAGTACGTCACCGGAGCCTCGCTGGTGGTGGACAACACCTGGGCGGCGTCGTGCACCGCGAAGCCGGTGACCCTGTTCGAGGTGGCCGTACCGTGGTCGGGCGCGATGCGGTGGCCCGGCGCGCCGGTGAATAAGGCGTACGACACCCGGTCGTTCGCGCACCGCGGGACCGGCGGCGGTTGCCCCGCCGACTGGGAGCCGCTGCGCGTCGACGCTGACGACGCCACCAGGTGGACGCACGGCGCGCCGTTCCATGGGCTGAGCCTGCGCGCGTCCAACGAGCAGGACTCCGAAGCCTTCAAGCGGTTCGCCGCGGCCAACTCGGCGAACCCGCCACACCTGGACGTGACGTACTCGCCCGAGGGTGCCGGCTACGAGGTGGACGAGGTCCTCCAGCCGACGAACACCACGCCCGGTCACGTCAAGGCGCGGGTCACCAACCTGGGCGCCAGCGTCTGGCCGGCGGGTGGCGGCTTCCGCTTCGGCCTCACCGTCAAACAGGGCGACCGGGTGGTGGCCACCTCACCGCCCGTGGCGCCCTCCGGCGACGTGTCGCCGATGGGCACGGCCGCCATCCAGGTGCCGGTCCCGCCGCTGCCGCCGGGGGAGTACCTCATCGAGTTGAACATGGTGGACCCGCAGGGGCGCGACTTCCGTACCGCCTACGGCGTGCCGGCCGGTCTGGTGCCGTTCAAGGTGACCAACGTCGCGCCGGCGGTGAACTTCGAGCAGCCGGGCACCGGCGCCAGCGTCGGTTCGATAACGCCGACGCTCTACGCCGAGGGCGTGAACCCCGACAACTGGCCGGCCAACAGCGAGTTGCGGTACGACTTCAAGATCTGTGCGGGTACGCCGGACGCGCCGGTCGACTGCCGCCAGTCGGGCTGGATCGGGCAGACCTGGACGCCGCCGGTCGGCGCGTTGCGGTGGTCGACGACGTTCCACTGGTGGGTTCGGGCGCACGACGGCGCCGATCCCGGCCCGTACACCGGCCCGCTCGCGCTCACTACCGAGGTGCCGCAGCCGGAGATCACCGGTCATCTCGCCGGCAGCCCGGACTCGGTGCAGGGGCCGGGCCTCGACGCCGGCATCGGCAACTACTCCACGGTCGCTACCGACGCGTCCGTGCCGACGGTCGGTCCCGACCTCACGATCACGCGTACGTACAACAGTCTGGACCCGCGCCGCGACAGCGCGTTCGGCGTCGGCTGGGCCTCCCGGATCGACATGCGGCTGACCAAGGACGCCGACGGCTCGGGCAACGTCCTCGTGACGTTCCCGACCGGGCGGCAGGTCCGCTTCGGCCGCAACGCCGACGCGACGTTCGCCGCACCGGCCGGGCAGGCCCTGACCCTGGTGTACGACTCCGCGGCTGGGCGGTGGACGCTGCGCGACTCCAGCGGCAGCCGGTGGCTGTTCGACGTGCTGGGCCGCCTGGTCACCGCGGTCGACGCGTACGGACTCACCGAGACCCTGCGCTACGACACCGCAGACCACGTGGTGGAGATCGTCAACGACACGAGCCGGCGCAGGCTGACGGTCACCTGGGTCGGCGGGCGGGTCGCCACGGTACAAGCCAACGGCGGGCCCACCTGGACCTACCAGTACGAGGGCGACCACCTCGCCGCGGCGTGCGCGCCCGGCCCGGCACCCAACTGCACGCGCTACGGGTATGGCACCGGCTCGCACTACCGCAGTTCGGTGCTGGACGACCGGCCGCGCGGCTACTGGCGGCTCGGCGAGGCGAGTGGTGCCGTCGCGGCCAGCGCGAGCGCCCGCCGCGAGGGCGCGGACGCCGGACGCTACGCCGGAGTGGTACTCGGCGCCGACGGCGCGCTCGCCGGTACCCAGGACATGGCCGCGGTCTTCGATGGCGCCAACAGCTACCTCGCCCTGCCCGAGAAGCTCACCGCCCGGTCGATGTCGCTGTCGGCCGAGCTGTGGTTCAAGACGACCGGCTCCGGCGTGCTGCTCAGCGCGCAGAACGGCCCACCGTTCCCCGACCGGTCCGGCACCGGGTGGACACCGGTGCTCTACGTCGGTACCGACGGCCGGCTCTACGGCGGGTTCAACGCGCCGCGCCCCACGGGCCCCCGGCAGGCGGTCAGCGACACCGAGGTCAACGACGGCCAGTGGCACCACGTGGTGCTCGCCGCCGCGATCGACACCCAGACGCTGTACGTCGACGGCAACCCACAGCAGGTGACAGCCACCGGAGTAATCGACCACAGAGGACAGAGCCAGCTCGCCGTCGGCGCCGGCCGGGGCGAGAACTGGCCGGCGACCAACGGCGCCGCGTTCTACTTCCCGGGCAGCATCGACGAAGTGGCCCTCTACGAGCACACGCTCGGCGAACTCGCCGCCCGTGACCACTTCGCCGCCGCCCGCGCGATCGACCAGCTCACCGACGTCACGCTGCCGCAGGACGACCGCCGGTACGCCCACCTCACCTACGACGACCTGAACGACCGCGTACGCACCCTCGACGACCACTGGGGTCGCACATGGCGGCTGGACGCGCCGACGCGCGACGACGCCACACGCAGTGTCACGCTGCACGGCCCCTACCCGGACTGGGTATACACGTTCGACACCGACCACGGTGGACGGATCGTGTCGCGCACCCACGACGGCGGCACCCAGCGGTACGAGTACAACACCGCCGGGTTCCTGGCAAAGCTTGTCGACGAGAACAACCACGAGGCGACCTTCACCACCGACGCGCGCGGCAACGTACTGTCCACGACCACCTGCCGGGCGCCGGGGTCGTGCCACACCTCGTACTCCAGCTATGTCGTCAACTCCGCCGACCCGCTCGACCCGCGCAACGACCGCCTCAGCAGCGGGTCCGACGCCCGCTCCTCGGGTCCGGACGACACCCGCTACCGCACCACCTACGAGTACGACCCGGCCGGCCGGCTGACGAAGGTGACGTCGCCAGTGCCGGAGGGCGCGCCCGGACGCCCCGTCGAGACCTGGGCCTACGCCGCTGGCACCGAACCGGCCGATGGCGGCGGCACCGTGCCGGCCGGATCGCTCCTGACGTACACCGGCCGCCGGGGACAGCTGACCACGTACGCCTACACAGCCACTGGCGACCTTGCCCTGGTCACCTCGCCCACCGGGCTGCGCACCCGCTACCGGTACGACACGCAGGGCCGCCCGGCAGAGGTCACCACGGCCAATGCCGGCGGTGTCGCCTTCGGCACCACCACGCTCACCTACACCGAACGGTCCGAGCCGGCGACGGTCACCGAGCCGGCGGTAGTCAACCCGATCAGCGGCATCCGGCACCAGCGCGTCACGACGTCTACCTACGACGGCAACGGCAGCCAGACGTCGGTGACGATCGCCGACGCGACCCCAGCCGGCGCGGGCGGCGACGCAGCGCGTACCACCACCGTCGCCTACGACGAGCACGACCGGCCGCGGCTGGTCACGTACCCGGACGGGAGCACGCAGACCCGCGCCTATGCGTCGGCCGGTCTGGAAATCGTGACGACCGACCAGGCCGGCACCGTCTGGCGGGACCTGTACGACGACCAGCGGCGGCTGCTGCGGCGCACCGCGTCCGGCACGGGCGTCGACCCGCAGGATCCGGCGGCGACGAGCCTGGTGCTCGAATGGCGTGGATACGACCCCGCCGGACGGCTCGCGGCCGTGACCGACGCGATGGGCCGGCTCACTCGCTACACCTACTACGACGACGACCTCCTGGCGACCGCCACCCGCGAGGGATACCACAACCCCGATGGCACGGTGCGCGATGTCGTGCTGGAACAGCGCGGCTACGACCCGGCGGGGCAGCTCACCAGCCTTGTCGGGGCGGGCGGCGTCACCCGCACGTACGGATACGACGCGGCCGGGTACGTCTCTCGGGAGGTGTTCGACCCGGCGGCGCTGGCACGCACCGCCGAGTACACGCGCGACCTGGGCGGCAATGCGACACGGGTGCGCCTGACTGGCGCCGCGCAGCCAGGCCGGGTCGAGGTGACCGACTACAGCTACGGACCTGACGACCAGCCGACGCGCGCCGACGCCACGCTGTCGTCCGGCGTCACGCTGTCCACCGTGGTCGGGTACGACGAGCGCGGGCTGCCGACCAGCGAACGCAACGCCCGCAACTTCACCACGAACCACACGTACGACGCGCTGGGCGAGCCTGTGTCTACTGTGGAGCCGGCGGCGGACGTCTGGGTCGCGGGCAGCCGTACCCCCGGCGTCCGGCCGACCACGACCGTGGGCCGCAACGTGTTCGGCGAGGTGACCCACGACCGTGACCCGAACGGCACGGTGACCACGGTCGCGTTCAACGCGGTCGGCCTACCGGAGACGATCACCGCACCGCCGTACACCCCACCAGGCGGTACGCCGGTGACCGCGGCGACACGTGTCGGCTACGACCGGCTCGGCCGCCCGAACAAGGTGACCGACCCGCTGGGCCGGGTCACCGAGGCCACCTACGACCCGTACGGCAGCGTGCTCACCCGTACCCTGCCGAAGGTGGGCGACCAGCCGTCGACCACCTCGTACACCTACGACCGCGATGGCGAACCGCTGAGCCGGACCTCGCCCAGCGGGGCGCAGACCCGCGCCACATACGACGAACTGGGCCGCCCGGTCACGGTGACCGCGGTGGAACGCGTGCCCGGGCCGGTCGCCTACTTCACCGCCGTCGCCGACTACGACGACGCCGGGAACGCCACCGCAATCACCACCCCGGAAGGCCACATCACCAGCCGCGCATACAACGCCGCCGGCGAGACGACCAGCGAAACTGACCCAACCAACCGCACGACCACGTTCGGCTATGACATCGCCGGGCGACCCGCGTCGGTCACCGAACCCGGTGGGCTCGTCACCGAGGTCACCTACGACCTGCTCGGCCGGCCGACGGGGCTGGCGCAGCGCAAGGGCCAGACCGTGCTTCGCTCGTCCACGACGGATTTCGACGCCGACGGCAACGTGGTGAACGAGACGAGCGCCGAGGGCCGCCGCCGGACGTTCGGCTACGACGCCGGCGACCGGCTCGTCACCCAGACCGCGCGGGTGGACGCCACGAAGACCATCAGTATCGCGCTCGGCTACGACGCCGCGGGGAACCAGACCCGGTACGTCGACGGCAACGGCCATGCCACGGACTACACGCACAACTCGTGGGGGCTGCCGGAGTCCACCGTGGAACCGGCGACGGCCGCGACGCCCGACCTCGCCTCCCGTACCTGGACCACGGTCTACGACGCCGCGGCACAGGCGGTGACGGACCGGCTCCCCGGCGGTGTGGTGCAGACCATGGGATACGACCCGCAGGGACGGCTCACGACCGAGGGCGGCAGCGGCGCCGAGGCCGACACCGCCGGTCGGGACCTCGGCTATGACCCGGACGGCCGGATCAACCGCGTCGGCGGCACTCGCGGCGAGACGACCTACCGGTACAACGACCGCGGCGGTCTGGTCGAGGCCCGGGGTGCGGCCGGCGACGCGACGTTCACGTACAGCGGCGACGGCAACCTTGCTGCCCGTGTCGACGCCACGGGCACGACCACGTTCGACTACGACGCCGCCGGGCGGCCGAAGAGCATGGCGGACCCGGTGACGGCGCGGACCGTCGACTATGGATACGACGCCGCCGGCCGTCTGGCCACCGTGACCGACCGGGCGGTCCGGGCGACGACCCGCCGGACGCTCGCCTACGACGACGTCGGCCGCGTCCGCAGTGACAACCTGACCCAGACCATCGACATCGGGGTACCGCCACGGGTGGTCCTCGGCACCGGCTACAGCTACGACCGTGATGACCTCATCACGACGAAGACCACCACCTCACCCACCGGGACTGAAACCAATGGCTACGGCTACGACGGCGCCGGCCGGCTCACCTCGTGGACCGCACCGAACGGCACCGTCACCGGGTACGGCTGGGACGACGCGGGCAACCGCACCCGCGCCGGCGGCTCCACATACACCTACGACGAGCGCGACCGGCTCGTCACGGACGGCACCAGCACGTACACCTATGCGCCGCGCGGCACGCTCGCCGCGGTCCGCCCGGTGTCGGGCGGGCCGACCGTCGCGGCTGAGAATCGCACGCTGCGTTTTGACGCGTTCGAGCGGCTGGTGGCCGACGGCGACGCCCAGTACGGATACGACAGTCTCGACCGGGTCGCCACACGTAACGGCGCGGCGTTCCAGTACTCCGGGTTGGGTAACGAGGTCATCGCCGACGGCAGCCGGATGCTCAGCCGCGACGCCGAGGGCGAGCCGTTCGCCGACCGTGCCACCGGCTCGACCACCGGAAAGATGCTCTATGCCGACCAGCACGGCGACGTCACCGCGCGGTACCTGTCCGCCACCGTAGCCGGCACGAGCGGCTACGACCCGTTCGGCAGGCCCACCGCATCGACCGGCGAGAAGCCGGCCGTGGGTTACCAGGGCGGCTACACCGACGCGGACAGCGGCGCGGTCAACATGGCGGCGCGCTGGTACGACGCCAGCACCGGCACGTTCCTCAGCCGAGACACGTGGACGCTGACGCCGGAGGCCGGTGGCGCCGGCAACCGCTACGCGTACGGCGACGGTGACCCGGTCGGCAGCACCGATCCCACCGGTCACTACTGCGAGAAGCCAACCAAGGGCTGCAAGCCGTTGCCACGTACGCAACCGAAGACGGGCACCAGGACGGCGCCGAAGGCCGGACCGCGTGGCGGGGGCGGCGTCCTCATGTACGAGCTCTACTGCGAGTTCGGTCCCATCGACTGGGTCGTCAAGACCTGCCCGATGGACTGGGAACGGCAGCTCACACGCAAGCACGTGAAGGTCCCCACCGATGCGGAGGAGGCCCGCGACATCAGGCGCCACCCGGCCCAGTGGCCCGCGCAACCGGGCACCGGGACCGGCTCCGGCGGCGACGGCAGCGCAACCGGCAGGCCCGGCGCGTCTGGGAGCGGGCGCGGCCGGCCGCCGGCCCCACCACCGCCGTGGATCCCACCGCTGTTCAAGCGCCTGGCGAGGCCGGCGCCGGCCGCGACGGTCGCCCCACGGCCACTGACGGTGCGCGTGGCCAGGCCGGACACCCGGGTCATCGACCCCGGTCCGAGCCTGACGGCCGACAGCGCCACGATCACGCCCGCGCCGCCCGGACCGCCGGCGCCGCCGACCGCCGCGGCATCCCCCGACGGGCGCGGATTCGACCTCCACCGGATCGTCGCCTTCGGGCTTCGGGTCGCGCAGGCGGTCGAAGCGTCCGGCGTGGCGCCGCGTCCGGTTGCTCTGCAGACGCAGGACGACTGCAAGTTCGACGTGGACTACGGCAGCCTCGACGCGCGCAAGCGTCCGACGGGCATCCACGCCCGGCTCTGCGGTGAGATACCGGACGGGAGCGAGGCAGCTCCGTGGATCTACCCCCCGGGCTGGCCGTTCAAGAACGGCAAGCCGAACAACCCCTGCGTGGTGCCCGGCAAATGTACGTTCGCGCGCGGTCATCTTCTCGCGAACATGCTCGGCGGTTCCGGTAAGGAGCGAAGGAACCTGGTGACGCTGTACCAGTACCCGGTCAACGCGCCAATCATGGAGGGCTACGAGTTTCAGACGAAGGCCGCGGTCGAGGGCGGCGATGACGTCGACTACCAGGTGAGCCCCATCTACTGCTCATCCGGCGGCCGACCGAACGCGATCTACCTCCAGGCAACGGGCAAGAAGGGGTCCATCGACCTCGACAAGGTGATCAGGAATACGCCGCGGGGACGCGTCACCAACGCCGTCACGGTCGACGTCGCGCGCGCTGTGGTCTGTCGGTAGGTCGGGGAGGATGTTCATGACAAGGTCTCTGCGCGGCGCCATTGCGGTTCTGGCGGTGGTCGTCCTGGGCGGCGGCGGGCTGGCCGGTTCCGCGGTTGCGGATCCAGGCAGGCCGGTGCCCTCGGCTGCCGGCACATATGTCGTACCGGGCGTCCCACGGTCGCTGGACACTGGCCTGCTACCGATCGCCGGCGACGGGCGTGTCCGGAGTCCGAGGGGGACGGTGGCGGTGGACGCGTCCGGACGGGTGTTCGTCTACGTCGAAGGGGGCGACCAGTCGGCACTGCGCGCGGCGGTGACAAAGGCCGGCGGCGCCGTGACCCACACAGGCCGCCACCGGGTCCGTGCCGCGGTACCCGCTTCGGCGTTGCTGTCGCTCGCCCGCCAACCGGGAGTCACCGAGGTCCGCCGGCCCGACCGCGCATATCCACTGGGCGTCACCTCGGAAGGGGCGGCCGCCTCGGGGGCCGATAACTGGATCCGGGACGGCAAGACGGGCGCCGGCGTCAAGGTCGGCGTGGTCGACGTGGACTTCGACGGCCTTGCCGACGCGCAGGACGCCGGCGAGCTGCCGGCCTCGGGACCCGGCCTCGCGCTCAACGGCGCCAACTGCCCGACCGACCTGCACACCCCCCACGGCACCGCAGTGGCCGAGGTCGTCCACGACATGGCGCCGGCCGCGTCGCTGCTGCTGGCCTGCGCGCCGGACTCGGTGACGTTCGCCGCCGCGGCCGATTGGCTGCGCCAGCAGGGCGCGCAGGTGGTCATCGCGGCGGTCGGGTTCGCCAACACCGGACGAGGCGACGGTTCGGGCGAGGCGGGCAGCCCGGCGGATGTGGTCCGCGTCAGCCGGCAGGTCGGCGTCTTGTGGGTCACCGCCGCCGGCAACGCCGCACAGCTGCACTGGAGCGGCAACGCCGTCGACGCCAACGGCAACGGCTACGTCGAGATCAGCGGCACCGCGGAGTCCAACGGCTTCTCCCTGCCGGCCGGCGGCACGACGGAGGTCGCCCTGCGATGGGACGGCTGGCCAACCACCCGGCAGGACCTCGACCTGGTCGTGATGGGCCGGCCGCACCCGCCGACGGGCCCGACCGACCCCGACATCGTGGCCAGGTCAACCAGGGCGCAGGCCGACAGCCCTGACCCGCTCAGCCCAACCGAGGCCGTACGGATCGAGAACACCGGCGGCGATGCCCAGCAGTACTACATCTTCCTGCCGACCCGAGCCGGCTATCCCGGCACGCGGGCGGACCTCTTCGTCCTCGGCCACGCGAGCAGCCTCCAGTACGCCGCGGTGGCAGGCAGCGTGCTGGAGCCCGCCAGCTCCCCGTACGCAATGGCAGTGGCGGCGAGCCGGCCCGGCAGCGGCCGGGTCGAGGACTACAGCTCGCAGGGTCCGAGCATCGACGGCCGCACCAAGCCGGACCTCACCGGCTTCGACGCTGTCAGCACGCTCACCTACGGGTCAGCCACGAGCGGGCCGGGCTTCGGCGGCACGTCGGCCGCCGCCGCACACGTCGCGGGAGCCGTGGCACTGCTCAAGGGCGCCAACCCGGCGCTGGACGCCAGCCAGCTCCAGGCAATCCTCGAGGAGCGGGCCTCCCCGAGCAGGCTGGACAACCAGTGGGGCCACGGCTTGCTCGCCCTCGGCCCGCCCGCCATCCCGCAGCCGCCGCAGAGCCACGGGTACACCCCGCTCGCCATACCTCGAAGGCTGCTGGACACCACCGGAAGCCTGGGCGGGCACAACCGGCCACTGGCCGCGGGCGAGGTGTACACACTAGCTGCCGACGGCGTGCCGGGTGACGCCGCCGCGGTGGTCGTCAACGTCACCGCCTCGTCCGACGACCGGACGCACGTGGACCTATACCGCGACGCGGAGTCCTACACCGGGACGTCTACTGTGGAACTCGCACCGGGCGAACGCCGCAACGCCATGGCATTCGTGACTGTCGACGCCGCACGATCCGTCCGCATCCGCAACGCGGCCGGCAACACCCATGTTGCGGTGGACCTGCTGGGTTACTTCAGCCCGGACGGTGCCGGCGTCTACACCCCGAAGGACGCTCCGCAACGCATTCTGGACACGCGTAGCGGCACCGGCCGGACCGGCCCGCTGGAGCCCGGCGAGGTGTACCGGCCGCGGGTACGCGGCGTGGCGGGTGTGCCCGACACAGCGACGGCAGTGCTGGCGAACATCACCACCGCCGAGGCGACCATCCCGACCCGCGTCGACGTGTACGGGCAGGACCGCCCCAGCCCCTACACCACGATCGAGGCCGTGCCTGACCACGTCCGCGCCAACCTGGTCCTGACCGCGATCGGCCAGGACGGCACGATCGGCGTCCGCAACGATAACGGCCGCACGCATGTCGCCGTCGACATCGTCGGCTGGTTCGCACCCGGGTCCGGCGCCCGCTACGTCGCGCTGCCACGTACAGGCACGGTGCTCAACACGCGTACCGGCACCGGCGCCCAGCCTGGCCCGATCGGACCCGCTGATACCGCCACGTTGCAGGTCAGCGATGTGGCCGGGGTCCCGCACAACGCCACAGCCGTCGCGCTGGCCGCCAGCGGCGGCGGCGACCGCGACACGTGGCTGTCGGCCGGTCCCGACGAACGCGGCTGGTCCGGGCTCCCCAGCGTGGACGGCATTGACAAGGCGACGACCGTCGCCGGCCCCGTGGTTGCCCGGCTCGGCCCCACCGGTCGGGTGCGGATCCGCAACGACGCGGGCGGCACCCATCTCACGGTTGCGGTGGCCGGGTACTTTGTCGGCGGCCCGGCGCTCGCCGAGGACACCAGCTCCTGTCGGCTGGACGCCGAAGCGGGCTTCACGCCGCTGTATGACGGGCGTTCCCCGCAGAGCCGTTCCTGGCTCACCGCCGGCACCGGCAGCGTCACCGACGACCGGTGCGAGACCTGGGCAACCGGCAACGCCGCGGTGCGCTGGTACGCGGAGGAGCCACTCCCCGCCACGTACACGCTGCGGCTGGACTGGCAGGCGTCCACCCAGAGCGCCGACTCGGGCGTGTTCGTCGGGTTCCCGGCGCCAGGCGACGACGGCGGTCTCCCCGGGGCGCGTGGCATCGAGATCCAGATCCGGCCGAGCGGTGCAGGCACCGACGCGACCGGAGCCATCGCCGGACTGAAGGCACCGAGCGCCAACGCGGAACGCCCAGCCGGGCAATGGAACACGTATGAAATCACCATGGCGGACCGGCGGGTCACCGTCCGGCTCGACGGCACGCTGGTCAACGACTACACCGTGGCCGATCCGACCCGGGTGGTCAGCCCGGCATTCGTGGGAATCCAGGGCAGCATCGCTGGGCAGCCGGTGCGCTTCCGCAACATCCGCGTCCAGGTGGTGCCCGCCTCGAACACCGAACCGTTCACGTTCGCCGACATCGACGGCGACGGCCGGGACGAGATCATCGCCATCGACCCCAACGGCAACATCCGCGCCTTCCGCAACGTCAACGGACTCAACGGGTTCCCGTATACGGAGGCCGCGCGGATCATCGGCACGGGCTTCCTGGACGCCAGCCGGGTGCGCTTCGCCGACATCGACGGCGACGGCCGGGCGGAGCTCATCAACATCGACCCGAACGGCGACGTTCGTGCGTGGCGCAACGTCAACGGGCTGGGCGGCTTCCCGTACCCGGAACTGCCGCGGGTCATCGGCACCGGGTGGTACTACCCGAAACGGGTCCGGTTCGGCGACATCGACGGGGACCGTCGAGCGGAGATCATCTCTGTCGACGCCAACGCCAGCGGGGAC
>Ga0210378_10000947_pt1 | contig 15294 bp, 14 predicted proteins | sample PLM1_60_b1redo_FD_155465 | JGI IMG/M metagenome (GOLD analysis project Ga0210378, IMG submission 155465) | Groundwater sediment microbial communities from an aquifer in East River, Colorado, USA - PLM1_60_b1 redo | ecosystem: Environmental > Terrestrial > Soil > Riparian zone | place: USA: East...
TACAGCCTCCTGGCCGAATCGCGCGGCATGGCGCCGGAGCGGGCCGCGGGGGCCGTCGCCGCGTACTGGGGCAGCCTGAGCCTGGGCCGCGTCCTCCTCGGAGCCGTGGCACGGCGGGTGGCGCCGCGGCGCGTGCTGCGCGCCTGCCTGGCGGGAACACCGGTCGGAGCGGCGCTCCTGTGGACGGGCGGCGACGGGCTGCCGAGCGTCATCGGCCTGGTGATCCTGGGGCTGTGCTTCGCGCCGGTATTCCCGCTGATGATCGGGCTCACGCCCGAGCGCGTCGGCTCGAGCCACGCGGGCCACGCGATCGGCTTGCAAGTGGCGGCGGCGGCGCTCGGTGGCGGAGTGCTGCCGGGCGCGATCGGCTTCCTCGCGCGCCGGACCGGCCTCGAGGTGGTGGGCCCCTTCCTCCTCGTCACCGCGCTCGCCACCCTGGCCCTGTACGAAGGAAGCGAGGCGTGGGCCCGGCTCAGACCTCCACCATCGCCTTGAGGACCCCCGATTCAGGCCGGGCCCACGACGGCAGCGCCTGACCGACGTCCGACAGGGGCGCCCGGTGAGTGACCCAGGGGCGCGTGTCCAGTGTCCCCGCCTCGACCGCGGCGAGCACGCGCGCGAAGTCGGCGCTCAGCGCGTTGCGGCTGCTGAGCAGGGTCATCTCGCGCCGGTGAAACTCGGGGTCGGAGAAGGCGACCTTCGACGGGCAGATTCCGACCAGGATCAGCTTGCCGCCGCTGGCGACGAAGTCGAAGGAGCGCTCCATCGACGCCGCGTTGCCGGTGACCTCGAACACCACCGTCGCCCGCTCCCCGCTCGTGATCTCGGCCAGTGCTTTGTCGGCCGAGTCGTCGGAAAGGAAGGTCTGCTCCACTCCGAGCTGGCGGCGGCAGAACTCGAGCCGGCCCTGATTCACGTCCGTGGCGATCACCCGCACGCCGGCGGGCAGGGCGGACTGGATGACCGCCAGCCCGATCGGGCCGGTGCCGACCACCAGCACGTTCTCGCCCGGTTCCAGGGCGGCGCGGCCCACGGCATGGGCGCCGATGCTCAGCGTCTCCACGAGCGCGAGCTGCTCGAAGGTAAGAGCGTCGGAGGGGTGGAGCTTGCGCGCGGGGACGACGATCATCTCCCGCATGCCGCCGTCCACGTGGACGCCGAGCACCTCGAGCTTCGCGCAGCAGTTGGGCCGGCCCCGGCGGCAGGCCACGCAGCGGCCGCATTCGAGGTAGGGCGCGAGCGCGCAGCGGTCACCGCGCTTCACTCCGGAGGCGCTCGGCGCTTCCAGCACCTCCACGCCCAGCTCGTGCCCAAGGATCCGCGGGTAGGTGAAGAAGGGCATGTCGCCCTTGAACGCGTGGAAATCGGTGCCGCAGACGCCGATGCAACGGACGCGCACCAGCGCTTCGTCGGGCCCCGGCGGCCCCGGGGGCGGGGCGTCCGAAGCGGCCAGCCGGCCGGGCTGCTGGAGGACGACCTGCTGCATGCCCGCCTAGTCTAGGCGGACGTACTCGTATTCGAAAGGAAGGCCCTTGATGCCGCGGGCGGGCTTGCCGATCCAGTTGGCGATCTGGGCGGGGTCGCGCACGGCCTTCTGCAGCGTCGCCACGTAGGCGCGGTCCTTGTCGGTCGGAAGCCACTCGCCGCGCCGCCGGTCCCACTCGATCCGCTCGAGCAGGCGGCCGTCCATGTCGAACGGCAGGTCGGCGTAGAGGCCGATGTGCCGGTAGAAGCGCTTGCTGGGCAGGCGCAGGCGCGCCTGGATGCCCGCCCGCTCCAGGTGCTTGTTCCAGCGGTCGAGACCGCGCTGGCAGTCCTCGACGTAGGCGTCGCGGAGCACTTCGTTCATGGCGTTGCGCAGGGGCACGTCCTCTTCGACCACCGCGCCGTCCTTCGGCACCGACATGCGGTAGTGCTGCGCGAGCGCCTGATGCTCCTCGTAGGTCTCCTCCTTGTAACGGCCCTTGAGACCGTCGGCGAAGAAGGACGCCGCGTTGCTGGAGATCTCGCCCCCGAACAGGTCGAGCGAGAGCGCAAACCAGAGGTTCAGGTAGCGCTGCACCATGTCCAGCGGGATGCCGCCCTGGTTCGTCACGTCCTCGTTCTTGTCCTGCTGCATCAGCTCCGCGGTGCGCTGGACGATGCGCTCGACGCCGCTCTCCCCCACGAACATGTGGTGCGCCTCCTCGGTGAGCATGAAGCGCGTGGTGCGCGAGAGGGGGTCGAAGCCGCTCTCGGCGAGGGCGAGGAGCTGGTACTTGCCGTCGCGGTCCGTGAACATCGTGAACATGAAGAAATCGAGCCAGTTGTCGACGGGCGCATTGAAGGCGCCGAGGATGCGTGGCTTGTCGGGATCGCCGCTGCGCCGCTCGAGGAGCGCCTCCGCCTCCTCGCGCCCGTCGCGGCCGAACTGGCTGTGGAGCAGATACACCATGGCCCACAGGTGACGGCCCTCCTCCACGTTCACCTGGAAGAGGTTCCGCAGGTCGTAGAGGCTGGGCGCGGTGTGGCCGAGCATGCGCTGCTGCTCGACGCTGGCCGGCTCGGTGTCGCCCTGGGTCACGATGAGCCGCCGCAGCGTGTTGCGGTGCTCGCCGGGCACCACCGGCCAGGCCGGCTTGCCCATGTTGTCGCCGAAACCGATCTTGCGGTCGGGCACGGGGTCGGCGAGGAAGATCCCCCAGCGGTAGTCGGGCATCTTCACGTAGTCGAAGTTGGCCCAGCCCTCGGCGTCCACGCTGATCGCGGTGCGGAGGTAGACGTCGAGCTGCTGGAAGTCCTTGGGGCCCATGTCCATCCACCACTTCAGGTAGTCGGGCTGCCACTGCTCCAGCGCGCGCAGCAGGCGCTTGTCCTGATCGAGGTTGACGTTGTTGGGAATCTTGGACGACAGATCAACCGTTGACATCGATGGTTCCCCTCTGCGAGCCTCTGCGTCCTCTGCGTTGATCCGTCAGGTCCGCGTCCAATTGAAGCGCGCCCGTTCCGGGCGGCCGTAAAGGGTCAGGGCGCCCCGCTCGCCCACGGCGTTGGGGCGCTGGAAGATCCAGTTTTGCCATGCGGAGAGCCGCCCGAAGATCTTCGTCTCCATCGTCTCGGGACCCGCGAAGCGCAGGTTGGCCTCCATCCCCGTGAGCGCGTCGGGGGACAAGCTCGCGCGCTCCTCGATCGCGAGGCGCACCTCGTCCTCCCAGTCGATGTCGTCGGGGGCGAAGGTGACGAGCTGCGCGTCGAGGGCGGCCTCGCCGTCGAGGGGCTCGCCGAGCGGAACTTCGGCGCGCTCGGGCTCCTTGAGAAATCGCGTCTGCAGCCGGGACAGGCCGTTCGCCATCGGCAGCGCGCCGCGGTTCAGCTCGGAGAAGGCAAGGGTGGGACCCCCTTCGGCCGACAGCATGTAGGACCGGTCCGCGGCGAAGGCCAGCTCCGCGAGCGAGCCCGCGAAGCAGGAGCCCTTGTCGATCACCGCGAGCAGGCTGCGCGCGGTGAGGTCCAGGCGCTTGAGGACCCGCTTCATGTGATGGAGGACCTCGCTCACGAACCAGTCCTCGCGGGCGGCCACGAGCGCGGCGTCGGCCGCGAGCACGTGGGCGGGCTCCCCGCGGGTCTGCAGCACCAGCACCCCGATCTCCGGGTGGTTGAAGCGCAGGTCCAAGAGGGCGTCGTCCAGCTCGCGGAAGGCCCGCAGCGCCCACAGCTCGCTCCCCCGCTGTCGCATCGCTTCGGGCGTCCGGGGCTCCTCGGCCTCCGGGGCGTGCACGGTCAGCCGGGCCACGCGCGCGGCGGCATCCAGGTCGAGGGTAACGTGCTTGTAGTCGACGCCGTCCTCGCGAGGCCGCGGCTCCAGGGGACGCAGCTCCACGCCGGGCGCCGAGCGCGCCGGCGACGAAGAGGCCAGCGCGGCCGCGCGCTCCCCGACGCGGGCGGGGAACCGGGAGAGCGGCGCCGCCTCGTCCACCAGACCCCACTGCACCGCGCGCTTGCCCTTCACGCCCTCGCCCAGGCTGGCGAACACGTCGGCGAGGTCGCGCCGCACCTTGCGCTTGTCGACGAGCCGGGTGAGGCCGCCGGTGCCCGGGAGCACCGCGAGGAGCGGCACCTCGGGCAGGCTCACGGCGGAGGAGGCATCGTCGACCAGCAGTATCTCGTCGCAGGCCAGGGCCAGCTCGTAGCCGCCGCCGGCGCAGGCGCCGTTGACCGCGGCCAGGGACTTGAGGCCCGAATGTGCCGAGGCGTCCTCGATGGCGAGGCGGGTCTCGTTCGTGTACTTGCAGAAGTTCACCTTGAAAGCGTGGGACGAGGACCCCAGCATGTAGATGTTCGCCCCCGAGCAGAACACCCGGTCCTTCGCGCTCGCGATCACGACCGCCCGTACCTCCGGATGCTCGAAGCGCAGGCGCTGGATGGCATCCGCCAGCTCGAGATCCACCCCGAGGTCGTAGCTGTTGAGCTTCAGCGGGTAGCCCGGGCGCAGGCCGCGGTCTTCCTCGACGTCCATGGAGAGCCGCGCGATCGGCGGCGCGATCTCCAGCTTCCAGTGGACGTAGCGGGAGGGATGCGTATCGAACCGGACCGGGGCAGGAGCAGCGGCGGCGGTCTCAGCCATAGACCCTCAGCATAGCCGCGGGCTCCGACGCGGTCAAGCACTATAGTACATTGTGCGTGGCGTTGAGTAGTATTATAGTGCACTCCATGACGGACGCCTCTCAGCTGCTGACCGGGCTCGGCCGTCGCTCCTCCCTCTCGCCCCGCTTCCTCGTCCAGGTGGAGGCCGGTGAGGCGAACATCTCGGTGCGGAAGCTGGCCGGGCTGGCGGGCGCGCTCGGCACCACTCCCGCCGCGCTGCTCGCCGAGCCGGGCGCCACGAACACGCGCCCGGTCGTCGCTCTGCTCGGCCTGCGCGGCGCGGGCAAGACGACCATCGGCCGCCGGCTCGCCCGCCGCCTGCGCGTCCCCTTCGTCGAGCTGGACCGGCGGATCGAGCAGGCGGCCGGCATGTCGCTGGCCGAGGTCTTCGCCCTCCATGGCGAGGAGTACTACCGCCGCCTGGAGCGGGAGACGCTCGAGCGCGTCCTCGACGAGGCGGGCGGCCGTCGCGTAGTGCTGGCCGCGGGCGGAGGCCTCGTTACCTCGCCCGACACGTATGCGCTGCTGCGGCGCCGCGCGCTGACCGTCTGGCTGCGGGCGGATCCCGAGGACCACTGGAACCGCGTCGTGCAGCAGGGCGATCGGCGGCCGATGGCCGACCACCCGGAGGCGATGGCCGAGCTGCGCCGCCTCCTGGCCGCGCGGCAGCGCCTGTACGCGGAGGCCGACGGCACCGTCGACACGTCCCGGCTCGGCATACAGGGAACCGTACGTGCGGTGGGGCGCTTGCTCCCGGCGGAGGGCGGCTGGGGTTAGAATCGTCCGATCGCCGCCCATGATCACGCTCGCGCTCGCGCTGCTGCTCGAATCTTCGCTGCCTCCCCCCCGGGACTGGATCGCGGTGCGTAACGGCGCCGTCGAGCTGGCGCTCGCCCACCGCGAGAAGGATCACCTCGACGGGGGGATCCTCACCGTCGATCCGCGCAGCCGGGTCGTCCTGTGGCAGGGAATTCCCGGCGAGCTGGGCTGCCGGATGAAGGTCGAAGTCTCCTTCGACGACGTGCGCTCGGTCTCCGTGGGCGAGCCCGGCTTCGCCCTCGAGTTCCGCAAAGGGAAGGGGCCGCGCCTCCTCCTCATGCCGCGGCCCCACGCGCAGTGGCTGTGGCAGGTGCGCAAGGTCCGGAATCCGCAGATGGCCCAGATCGTCATGCAGGGTTTCGAAATGACGGGCCCTGATGGGGAGACGCTCCCGTTGAGTGGATCGGCCGCTTCCACGGCGCCGATCGTCGAGCAGCCGACCCTCCCCTCGGCGGTCACCGCCGACACCCGGGCCGCGGTGAATGCGATACGGGACGCGCTCGGGCGCACGCCCGCGCCCGCGACGCTCATCCGCGAGGCGCTCCACGGCGCCGCGTGGGAGACGAGCCCATCGGAGATCGCAGAGGCTCCGGCGATGTTCGAAGGTCAGGCCGTCCGCGTGCGCGGCCGCTACGAGGCCGGCGCGTCCGGCGTTCCGGCGCGCCTCGTGGAGGAGTCGGGTGGCGCCGTCTTCATCTCGCCCGACACCGAGATCGCGCGCCTCGTCGCCGTGGAGTCGAAGGCGTGGCCCGGGCAGGTCATCGACGTGACCGGAGTCGTGCGGCGCGATCCCACCGCACCCGCGGAGGGGCCGCGCTATGCGGTCTCGTTCTGGGACTTCGACGCCGCCGCCTTGCCCGCCGCTCCCTCGATCGCCACGGACGCCACGACGATGAAACTGCCGGAGCTGATCTCCAACCCCGATGCCTTCCAGGGCCAGCGGGTGCGGGTGGTGGGCCAGTTCCGCGGACGCAACGTCTACGGCGACCTCCCGGCCCCGGCCTTCCGCCACCGGCTCGACTGGGTGCTCAAGGACGAGCGGGCGGCGGTGTGGGTGACGGGCCGGCCGCCGCGGGGACGCGACTTCAAGCTCGACCCGGATGCCCGGGACGACGTCCGGAGCTGGCTGGAGGTGGTGGGCCGTCCCGTCCTGCGCGACGGCCAGGTCGTGCTCCGCGCCGAGGAAGTAGCGCTCGTGCCCGCCCCGGCCGCCGCTCGCGTCAAGATCATGCGCATCGCGGGCGGGCGCGGGGTGCGCCCGGTCGTCGTATTCACGCTGCCCCTCGACGGCGAGCGGATCCGGTCCGACACACGCTTCGTCCTGCAGTTCAACAAGTACATGGACGAGGACAGCTTCCCCGGCCACGTCGTCCTGCGGTATGCGGACTCACCCGCGGCGGGCTTCGCGACGATGAAGCTCGCCTACGACGAAGGCAAGCGCGCCCTCGTCGTCGACCCCGGCGTGGCCCTGGAGCCGGGGCGGCGCGTCGAGTGCGTGCTCCTGCGCGGCATCCTCGATGCCGACGGGCTGCCCCTCATGCCGCGCCAGAGCCACGACGTGCCGGACGCCGTCGACGTGCTGCGCTACGACGTGGAGCGATAACTTCATATCAGCCTTACGGAATGGCTCTTCACCGCGAGCCAGGCGGTCTGGCCGACCTGGAGGCCCAGCGCCTCGACCGCGGCCGGCGTCACCCGCGCGAGCCACGGTGAGGGCGCGTTCGGGAGCGCGCACCTCAAGGTGACGTCCACGCCCGTGCGCTCCAGGGCCTCCACCCGCGCCTCGTAGACGTTCCGCGCCGACAGCCCCTTCACCGGCCCCGACGAAACGAGCACGTCCTCCGCGCGGATGGCCACCGTCACCTGCGCGCCCGGCGGATGCGCCGGCGCCAGCGGCACCGTGAGCGGCAGCCCGCCCTCCAGCTCGACGCGGCTCACGCCCCCGGCCGCGTCGTGACCCAGGATGCGGCCGCGAAACAGGTTCTCGATGCCGGCCTCGGCCTCGAGCGAGAGCGCCGGCGAGGACAGCAGGTCCAGGGGACGCCCCTGGGCCTCGACGCGCCGGCCGCGCAGCAGCAGCACGTGTCCGGCCAGGGCCAGCGCCTCGCCGACGTTGTGGGTCACGTAGAGCATCGGCACCTTCCACTCGTCCCGGATGCGGACGAGATAGGGCAGCACGCGCTCCTTCAGCTCGACGTCCAGCGCTCCGAGCGGCTCGTCCAGCAGAAGGACCCGGGGGGACGTGGCGAGGGCGCGGGCGAGGGCCACTCGCTGCTTCTCGCCCCCCGAAAGCGAGCGTGGGTGGCGGGAGAGGAGCGGCCGTAGACCCAGCGTCTCTATCGCCGTTTCAACGCGGTCCGCGCCGCCGCGCGCTCCGAATTGCACGTTGCCGAGGGCGGTGAGGTGCGGAAACAGGCCCGCATCCTGGGGCACGTAGCCGACGCGCCGGTCCTCGGGGGCGACCCGCACCCCCTGCCCGGTGTCGAGGAACACGGCACCGTCGCACGCGATCCGGCCCCGCGCCCTCGGCCGCAGCCCGGCGATCGCCTCCAGCAGCGACGTCTTGCCCGCCCCGGACGGGCCCATGACCGCGGTGACCGCCGTGGGCAGCTGGGCCTCGACGCGCAGGTCGGAGCCGGCCAGCGGGACCTCCACGCGGATCTCGATCATTCTTCCGCCCGCCGCGCCAGCCGCCGCGTCAGCAGCTCCGTAGTCCACAGGGCGGCAAAGGCCAGGAGCGCCGTGATCCCGGCCAGGACCGCGGCGCGGTCGTCACGGCCGACCTGGTTGTCGTGGAAGATGGCGAGGGCGAGCGTGCGCGTCCGGCCCGGGATGTTGCCCGCCACCATCACCGTGGCGCCGAACTCGCCCAGCGCGCGTGCGAAGGCGAGGACGGTGCCGGCGAGCACGCCGCGCCAGGCCAGGGGCAGGGTCACGCGGAAGAAAGCGGCCGCCGGCCCGCAGCCGAGCGTGCGGGCCAGCCCCACCAGCCGCGAATCCACCTCCTCGAAGGCGGTGCGGGCCGAGCGCACGAGCAAGGGGAACGACATGACGGCCATGGCGAGGACGACCGCCTTCCAGGTGAAGACGATCTCGACGCCACGGCCGGCCAGCCACGAGCCCAGCGGGGCGTTGCGAGACAGCACCTCCAGCAGCACCAGGCCCACCGCGGTCGGCGGCAGGATGAGCGGCAGCGACAGCACCGTCTCGATGGCCCCCTGTCCCGGTCCCCGGTAGCGGGCCAGGGCGAGGGCGGCGGCCAGTCCCGGCGGAAGGATGAGCAGGGTGGCGAGCGCCGCCACCTCGAGCGTGAAGAGGACGACCTCGGCCTCGTCCCCCCTCAGCACCGGCTCAGCGGGGAGATGGCACAGGCTGCGAGCGTAGCGGGATTCATTCCCCCCGGGGCCGCGAAGCGGCCCCGCGGGATGAGCGGCGGCGAATTCACTTCGCCGCCGCGGAAGACGCGAGCGGGGGTTCCAGGGGGTGCGACGCAGCACCCCCTGGCTCAATGACGAACCCGTGTTTTTCGAAGACGGAGCGCCCCTCGGGGCCCGCGAGGCGGCGAGCCAGCTCGATGGTGGCTGGCTTGCGGGAGGAGGCGAGGGGCGCCAGCACGTAGACGATCTTCGGCCCCTGCTCCCGCGGCACCGTGAAGGCGATCCGCACCCGGCGGGAGAGGGCGGCGTCGGTGCGGTACACGATACCGGCGTCCGCGTTGCCGGACTCCACCGCGGCGAGCGCCGCGCGCACGTTCAGGGTCGGGATCACGCGCGGCTGCAGCACCGCCCACAGCCCGGCGGTCTCCAGGTAGCTCCGCGCATAGACCCCGGCGGGGACCGCTTCGGGATCGGCGACGGCGATCCGCCGCAGATGCGTCAAGTCCCGGGGGGAGGCGATCCTCGTCGCCGCCGCCGCGGGCACCACCACCACAAGGACGTTGGAGAGCAGCTCGACGCGGTCGGCCGGGCGGACGAGCCCCGCCGTCTCCACCAGGTCCATCTGCGCGCGGTCCGCGGAGAAGAAGAGATCGGCGGCGGCTCCCGCCACGATCTGGCGCGCGAGGTCGTTGGACCCCCCCACGTTCAGGATGACCTTGTTCCCGCTGGCCTGCTCGTACCCGCGCGCCACCTCCTCGAGCGCCTCCGCGAGGCTGGCGGCGGCGAAGACCGTCACGTCGTCGGTCGAGCCGGTCCGAGGGACGGAGAGCAGCGACAGCAGGGCGAGGAGGAGGGCCCTCACGACTCCTGCCAGGCGGCGAGGTTGCGCTCGATCTGCCGGGAGTGCTTCTCGAGGTGATCGGCGTAGATCCTCAACCAGTCGTGCGCGGTGTAGCGCCCCGCCTCGCTGTGCCGGCCCTCGCGCTCCCACGCCTCCTCCGGCAGGCTCCGGAGCAGCACCGTCGTGCTCTCGCGCACCGCCTCGATGGTGTGCAGGGCCGGCTCGAGGGGCAGCGCGTGATAGTCGAAGACGCGCGCCCATTCGTCCTGGTCGTAGCCCAGGATCACCGGCTCTTTTTGCGCGACGAGGTAGCGGATGCGCGCGGCTCCGTTCACCTCGGAGTCGGCGCAGTGACAGACCACCTCGTGCACGGACCAGCGCTTCGGGCCGGGGCGCCAGCGCACGGCCGCGTCCGGGACGAGGGCGAGCGCGTCGCGCAGACGCCACGGGCCGCGCTCGTACTGGACGATGCGCTCCTCGCGCTCGGCGGCGGTGAAGGCCATGGCTCCTCCGTATAGGCAAGAGCCTACACCAGGAGCGGGCCGGGGTAACTAGGGCCGCTTCGCCGCCGCGATCGCGTCGCGCAGGGCGGCGCAGAGGTCGCGCATCGAGACGGGCTTCCGCAGCACGGGCCCCACGCCCAGCTCGGCCTGCTCGGCCGCCTCGAGGAGCAGGTTGCCGCTGAAGATCACCGCCGCCACCCGATCGCCCTCGCCCCGCAACAGCCGGAGGATCTGGCGTCCGGTGAGCCCGGGCATTTCCTCGTCCAGGAGCAGGGCATCGAAGGGGCGCTTCGCCCGGTAGAGAACGAGCGCCTCCACGCCGTCGACCGCGCCTTCGACCTCGAAGCCCTCGTCGATCAGTCCCTCGATGAGGATCTCGCGCAGCAACGGCTCGTCCTCGGCCAGGAGGACGCGCGTCATCTCGAGAAGCAGGGCCGGCGCATGGTGACGCGTGATTCTCGGGCGGCGCGCGCGTCGTCGTCAATGCATTTTTAACGGTTTCTTGCGGTTTCTTGCTATGCGTTCTGTTGCGTTTTATTTGTATACATTGTCAGTGTCACGGCCCGCACATTGAGGGCCGCTTTTCGCTTCCGGGAGCGCTCTCAGGCGGTCTTGGCGGCGTCGGCGACGAGGTCATAGCCGAGCTGGCGCAGGAGGAACAGCGGCCAGGCCCGCTCGAAATAGAAGAGAGGCTGGAGGGCGGTCTGCATCACAACGGGTAGCAGCGCACAGCAGCATGTGAAGCAGGCGGCGACGAGAAGCACCACGCCCGCCACGATGCTGAAGAGGATCTTGAGGAGGACGTAGATCACGAAGGCGCCGGGATGAGCGCGGACCAGCGTGAGCAGCAGGCGGATCGCGGCGCCGCACCCGACCCGAGCCCGGATCTGGAGCGGAGCGACGAAGTCGTGCAGGGCGACGGAGGCGAGGCTCGCGACCAGGATCAGCCCCAGGAACAGGACCAGGATCGCGACGAGGCCGAGCCCGGCGGTCAGCCCCGACCCCCGCGGTCCGCTCACCAGCGCCACCACCGCCACGACCCCCGTCGCGAGAAGCAGGAGGCACCCGACCAGGGTCGCCACCGCGAGCCCGAAGCTCCAGGCGAAGTAGGAGGCAGCGGGGGCGGCGTGCTCCCGCCACGGCCGCTCGAAGTCGGCGCGGCCGCTCGCCACGTTGTCCACATACATGAAGACGCCCCGGCTGTTGAGCCACAGGACGAGGGCCATGAAGCCGATCACGAGGGTCAGGACGGCGGCGGCGACGGCGGCCACGATAACCGCGTAGGTGGCCAGCCACTGGGCGACCTTGGCGAGGCCCTCGTCCGGCCCTCCCCCCCCGCCCCACGCACCCGGCCCGCTCGGAACGTTGAAGCCGGCCATCCCGCTGCGCCGGCCGCACTGGTCGAGGAACGCCACGCAACCGAGCACGAGCCACCGCTCGAAGCGGAAGGGGAACAGCTGCCGCTGCGTGTGCTCGATCGCCCGCTGCGCCGCGTCGAGTGCCGAGGGCCCCGCGTCCGCCATGGCGTGCGAATTATAGGTCAGTGACGCGGGCGACCGCGATCAGGTCGGAGAGCAGCCCGTAGGCGGTCTGCTCCACCGTCCCTCCGCGCTCCAGGATCGCGACCTCGCCCAACAGGTCCGTGGTCAGGATGAGCGCGGAGTCGCTGCCGGCGCCGCACAGCGGGTCGCTGGCTTCGAGCTTCTCGGGGCCGACGCTCACTCGCACCCGTCCATTCGTGCGCTCGGCGCGCGTCACGAGACGGAAGTGGAAGCCAGCGCGGGCGGCGGCCCGCACCGACGAGGCCGCCAGGCCGCGGATCCCCCGGCGCCGCACGCGCGAGGGACGAACCGACGCTCCCATGAGCACGGCGGCGAGGGCGCAGCCCTTGACGGCGGCGTCCCAGCCGTCGAGGTCGTGGGCGGGATCCGCCTCGGCGATACCCATCGCCTTCGCCTCCCGCACCGCGGCGACCGCGGCCGCGCCCCGCTCGATCCGGTCGAGGACGAGGCTGGTGGTGCTGTTGAGCGTGCCGCGAAAGCCGAGCACGCGCGCGCCGGGCAGGCAGCGCTCCACCAGGTTGAAGACCGGGGCGCCGTCCATCACCGCCGACTCGTGGAGGAAAAGCCTTCGCTGCCGCGCCGCGAGCCGCTTCAGGCCGCGATAGCCGAAGGCCAGGGGCCCCTTGTTCGCGGTCACCACGTGCAAGCCACGCCGTAGCGCGGCACGGACGTGGGACAGCGCCGGCTGCCCCCGCCGCGGGTCGAGGGGTGTCACCTCCAAGAGGACGTCGGCCGGGACACGGCGCAGGAATGCGGCGAGCGACGGGAGCGCCGGCCCGCGGTGGAACGGCGCCAGCGAGCGGCCCCCGCGCACGGCGGCGAGGCACCGCCGCAGGGGCAGGCCGCGAGCGTCGATGGCGAGGCCGTGGCGGGCGGTGGCGATGCCGGTGATCTTCGGTTCGACGCCGGCCGACCGCAGCGCCCGCCCGTAGGGGCCGGCCAGGCGCTCCGCGAAGCGCCGCCCGACGTGGCCGAATCCGACGAGGGCAATCCGCAGGGGGCGACGCACGGCGGGGATTATCCGCCGGAGGCGACGTCTACTGCAGCCGTCGGCCCTCTTCGACCTTTTGCAGGATCCGTCCGATGTATCGGGCCGCGGTTTCCTGGTCGTAGTGGGCGGCCCGGAAGGCGTCCTGCCATTGCTTCGGACTCAGCCTCGCGAGCAGCTCCGAGGCCCACCGCACGTCCTCGACCAGGATTTTCTCGTGGAGGTCGCGGTGGCGCCGCCCCTTGTCGTCGAATTCGACGATGCCTCCCTCGACCTTGTCGATGAAGGCCTGCCTCTCGAAGTCCTCCACGTCGTTCTTGGTCCCCTGGTGGCGCCCGAACGCAGTGGTCCGGCCCAGCGAGGCGCCGAGGTCCTTGACGACGTAGTAGCGGCGCACGCCGTCCCGCGGCGGGTCGAGCTCGTACAGCTCGTTGTTGCGGTCGAGGAGGTCCCAGTTGTTGACGATGCGCATGACGACGATCAGCCCCTTCCCCTGGCGCGTGCCCACGAAGGGATTCTTCCGCCAGAGCCACGACCCGCTCTCGCTCCAGCCCGGCAGATGGGGCCGGAAGCGGGTCGGGCCCTTCGGGCCCGGATCGGGTCCGCCCTCGAGCGTCCACGACGGGAGTAGATATACCGGTGGTTGCCGGAAGCCGATCGCCCACAGCAGGCGCGAGACCGCCACCTCCGCCTGGGCCTCGACGCCCATCTTGGCCCTCCAGGTCAGGCCCTTGGCGTCCTTCACCGTATAGCCGGGACTCTTGCCCCTTTTCTTCTCCTTCTCGAAGATGAAGGGCGTCTTGGGATCCGGGGCGAGAGAGGGCCCGCCCACTCCGTGAAAGAGATCGCGGGACGAGATGTCGGCGGGCTCGGCCCAGAACTCGGCCATGGGCGCCGGGCTCGGGAGCACGACGATCTTATCGGGTGCGCTCGAGCGGCAGCCCAGGGCCAGCCACGCCAGCACAAGAGCCAGGGCTTTCAACAGGACGAAGCTCTTCACGACGAGGAACGCACCCATGGAGACCTCCTCACCCTCATTTTGATGATGCGGCAAGGTCGACCGCCGCGGCAGGCCCGGCGCAGTTTTTCGACCGGCCGGGCTCACGCCACGGCGGGGGCGGGCAGGCGGTCGAGGACGGCGTCGATGCGGTCCAGGCCGGCGCGCAGGTCCTGGGGTTCGTTGCCGAAGCCGACGCGGAGGAAGCCGTCCATGCCGAAGTGGTCCCCGGGCACGACGAGGACGCTTTGCTCTTCGCGCAGCCGGGTCACCAGCTCCGTGGAGTTGACCGGCCACCCGTAGCGCAGGTAGGCGATGGCGCCCGCCCGCGGGGGCACCAGACGGAACAGCCCGCCCCGCCGCCGCACCCACTCCTCGAGCACGGGGTAGTTCGCGGACAGGATCCCGCGCGTGCGCGCGAGGATCCGCGCGCGGACCTCGGGGCGCAGGGCGACGCGCGCGAGCCGGTCGGAGAGCGCGCCGACGCTGATCGTGAGGTAGTCCTTGCGTCCCCAGAGCTCGGCGGTGGTGACGGCCGGCCCCACGACCCAGCCGATGCGCAGGCCGGGCAGGCCGTAGGCCTTGCTCAGGCCCCCCGTCACCAGCAGTCGGTCGTATGAGCCCCACAGCGTCGCCGTTTCCCGGCCGTCGCGCTCCGCGCCGCGGTACACCTCGTCGGCGAGGACCCAGGCCCCGTGCCGGCCCGCGGCGGCCACGATCTCCTTGCCCTCCCCCTCGGAGAGAATCGCCCCCGTCGGGTTGTTGGGGTTGCACACCGCGACGAGCTTCGTGCGCGGGCCTACCGCCCGGCGCAGCTCGTCGCCGTCCAGCGCCCATCCCGCTTCCTCGCGCAGGCGCACCGGCACCACCGTGGCCCCGAACGCGCGGATGACGCCCCAGAGCTGCATGTAGTTGGGCAGGACGACCACGACCTCGTCGCCCGGCTCCACCAGCCTCCAGGCCGCGATGAAGTTGGCCTCGGCGGTGCCGTTGGCGACCGTCACGTTCTCGGGGCCCGCGCCCGGATGGAGACGCGCCACCGCCGAGCGCAGCTCCTCGGTGCCGTTGGACTGGATGTAGGCGAGCCGTTCCCGGAGCAGCGCCGCCTGCTCCTCCGGTCCCACCACCTCGTCGACCGCCATGGGATGGACGCCGCTCTCCGACAGGTTGTGGGCGACGCGGTTCTCCCACGTCGACTGCATCCGCTCCATCTCGAACGGTTCGAGCTTCATGGCCTGTCATTGTAGTCGCGATCACAAGTCAACCCGAAGCATTCAAGACGCTCTTGACATCCGTCCCGCCACCGCGCCAGCCTGACGGAGGCGCCGGGCGCTCCACCGGCACCGGGAGGCGAGCATGGCTGATAAGCAGACCCTGCAACGCGCCGTCAAGGGGCTCCGGGGCTGGGTGGACCCGCTGCGGTTCCCCGGCGTGGTCAGCGTCGGCGTCGGGTACAAGCGGACGGCCGGCGCGCGGGTCGTTCCCGAGACGCTCTGCATCGTCGTCGGCGTCGAGCGCAAGAAGCCGCCCCAGGAGGTCCCCCCCGAGCAACTCATCCCGCGGGAGGTGGAATTCGAGGGTCAG
>Ga0210378_10000948_pt1 | contig 15284 bp, 10 predicted proteins | sample PLM1_60_b1redo_FD_155465 | JGI IMG/M metagenome (GOLD analysis project Ga0210378, IMG submission 155465) | Groundwater sediment microbial communities from an aquifer in East River, Colorado, USA - PLM1_60_b1 redo | ecosystem: Environmental > Terrestrial > Soil > Riparian zone | place: USA: East...
CTGCAGGATCCGGGCGACGTCGGCCGCGGCCAGCACGCCGACGGTGCCGCCGTCGCGGCCGACCACCAGGTACTCCGACGCCGGAGTCCTGCGGAACGCCTCGACGACCTCCGCACCGGACATCGAGTCGGCCAGCACCAGGCCCGGCTCCAGCGGGCGGGCGACGTCGGCGACGGTCGTCCACGGCCGACGCCCCTCCGGCACCGCCATCACGTGCGACTCCGAGACCAGCGCGCGGGGGGCACCGTCGGCGTCCACCACCACGAGGGCCCGCACGCCGCTGCTCCAGGCCCGGCGGAGCGCCTCGGCGACCGGCAGGTCCGGCGGCACCGTCAACGTCGGCCGGACCAGGCTCGCGATCTCGACCGCGGGCATCCGGGCGGTCACCGTGGCGGAGGTCAGCGACTGGGTGGCGCCGACCCAGATGAACGCGGCGAGCAGGCTGGCGAGCAGCACGTTGCCGATGCCGAGCGCGCCGTCCGGGCGGACCGTCGCCACCGCTCCGACCAGGACCAGCGCGGCGATGGCGCGGCCGCCCCAGGCCGCCGCCCGGGTGCCGGTCAGCCGGTCGCCGGACAGCTGCCAGACGCCGGCGCGGACCAGCCGGCCGCCGTCCAGCGGCAGGCCGGGCAGCAGGTTGAACACGGCGACGGCGAGGTTGCTCCAGACCAGCAGCAGCACGATCGTGCGGGCGATCGAGCCGGGGTCGGTGACCGGGACGAGGATGCCGGCGCCGGCGGCGAGCACCAGCGAGACCAGCGGACCGGCGACGGCGACCAGGTATTCATGGGCCGGCTCGGTGGGCTCTGACTCGATCTCGGACACGCCGCCGAGCAGGAAGATCACCACCCGCCGGACCGGCATCCCGAAGGCGAGGCTGACCGCGGTGTGCCCGAGCTCGTGCGCCAGCAGGGAGGCGGCGAGCAGCACCGCGAAGAGGAAGGCCACCGCGTACGACCCGGCCGGGCTGATGCCGTCGACGGCGTCGGCGACCAGCCCGGCGTAGGTCAGCGTGATCAGCAGCGCGATGAACAGCCAGGACGGGGACAGGTAGAGCGGAACCCCGAAGAACCGGCCGACCGGCAGGCCGGCGGGCGGGGTGCGGACGGGACCTCCGGCGCTCCCGCGCGCGTTGCCCTGGGTCGGCGCCGACATGCGGCGATGGTACGGCGGGAGGGTGGGTGGGCGGCCGGGCGGCTGGGTGTGGGGCGTTCCGGTCTCTCGTGACCTACCGTGATCCCATGACCCGTCCCGGTTCCGGCAGCGGGCCGGACGACGGGCTCGTGCCGGGTCCGCCGGCCGGCCGCTTCGCGACCGTCGCCGAGTGGGTGGCACAGCTCAACGGGGAGCCGCGGCACGCGGCACCGGACGAGCAGCCACCGGCCCGCCACCTGCTCCCCGGCACCGCCGAGGAGCACCTCGGCCGGGCCGAGGGCCACGCCGTGCCGGGTTGGGACCACCTGCGCTACGCCTCGGACGACGAGCCGCGACCCCGGCTCAACGGGCACCACCGCGCGCCGGACGACGCCGAGGCGGCGGAGTGGGTCCGGGAGTGGCCGCGGAGGTGGGAGTCCAACGGACACCCGGCCGCCGGCACGGGCCAGCCGTGGAACGGCGGGAGCGCGGACGGCGACGAGCCGGAGTGGGACGACCAGCCGCCGTGGAACTGGCCGTCCAACGGACACCCGGCCGCCGGCACGGGCCAGCCGTGGAACGGCGGGAGCGCGGACGGCGACGAGCCGGAGTGGGACGACCAGCCGCCGTGGAACTGGCCGTCCAACGGACACCCGGCCGCCGGCACGGGCCAGCCGTGGAACGGCGGGAGCGCGGACGGCGACGAGCCGGAGTGGGACGACCAGCCGCCGCGGACGTGGGAGTCCAACGGACACCCGGCCGCCGGCGCGGGCCGGCCGTGGAGCGGCGGGCCGTGGGTGGAGGAGCCACGGCCGTGGCTTGACGGGCACCTGGACCGCCCCGAGTGGGGCCGCGGGCCGGCGGCGCCGCGGCCGCACCCCCGTGGCCGGGAGAGCACCGGAGCCGAGCCGGACACGCTGAGCGGCTGGGACGCGCTGCGCTACAGCCCGCCGCCGGCGGCGCCCGAATGGCCGGCCAACGGGCACGTCCAGCCGCCGGACGAGCGCCCCGGCGCGGCGAGCGCCTTTGCCCCGGACCCGGGCACCCGCTGGGGTGACGTGCCCCTGCCCGGGGCGCCGCCGGCGCCGCCCCGGCCGGAGACGACACCGGCGGCCGGACCGCCGCCCGTGCCCGGCGCCGTCCCGCCCGGCGCCGACAGCACCCAACTCCTGCACCGGTACGTGCCGGCCAGGGAGGTGCTCGACCGGGAGGACCGCGAGCCGCCGACCCGGCGCCCGCCGGCGCTGCCCACGCACCCCCCACGCGCCGTCGTCCGCCGCCGCCGCGCCCGCCGCCGGCTGCTCGAGTGGCCCTTCCTCATCGTCTTCGCGCTGCTGAGCGCGTACTTCATCCGGGCGTACGTGGTGCAGACCTTCTACATCCCGTCCGGCTCCATGCACGAGACCCTGCTCGAGGGTGACCGGGTGCTGGTGAACAAGGTCGGCTACCACCTGCACGAGGTGCACCGCGGCGACGTCGTCGTCTTCCGCCGCCCGCCGGACTTCCCGGTCGAGGACGAGGACCTGATCAAGCGGGTGGTCGCGCTGCCCGGCGAGACGGTCGAGGGGCGCGGCCGGCAGATCTACGTGGACGGCCGTCCGCTGACCGAGCCGTACGTGCAGCCCGAGTGCTCGGGCACCGAGGACTTCCCCCGGATCACCGTCCCGCGGGACAAGCTGTGGGTGATGGGCGACAACCGCTGCAACTCCAGCGACAGCAGGGTGTTCGGGCCGGTCGGCGAGGACCTCCTGGTCGGCCGCGCGTTCGTCGTCGCCTGGCCGTTCGCCCGGCTCTCCTGGCTGTGACGGGCGTCCGTCGCCCGTCGGCGGCGTGCCGGCCGCGGCCTGTCGGACTCCGCGGCTAGGGTCCAGGCATGACCAGCGCCGCGGTGACCCCGGCGCCCGGGCGGGCGCCCGAGCCGCTGCCGGCGCCCGTCCTCGGCACCCTGTCGCCGTCGCGCGCCGCGGACTTCAAGACCTGCCCGCTGCTCTACCGCTTCCGCTCGATCGACAAGATCCCGCAGCGCCCCACCCGCGACAAGCTGCGCGGCACGGTGGTGCACGCCGTGCTGGAGCGCCTCTTCGACCTGCCCGCACCCGAGCGGACGTACGAGGCTGCCGCCGCGCTGGTCGCGGCGGAGTGGCGCCGGCTGGCCGGGGCCGAGCCCGACTGCGCCGCCCTGTTCCCGGACCCCGACCCGGACGGGGAGTTGGCCGGCTGGCTGGACTCGGCCCGCCGGATGGTCGCCGGCTACTTCGCGCTGGAGGACCCACGCCGGCTGGAGCCCGCCGCCCGCGAGCAGTTGGTCGAGGCGGCGCTCGACGGCCTGGTGCTGCGCGGCTACGTCGACCGGCTGGACGTGGCGCCGACCGGCGAGGTGCGGGTCGTCGACTACAAGACCGGCAGCATCCCGCGGGTCGCGTACGAGGCGAAGGCGCTGTTCCAGCTGAAGTTCTACGCGCTGGTGCTGTGGCGCACCCGCGGCACCGTGCCGCACCAGCTCAAGCTGATGTACCTGTCCGACCGGGACACGCTGACCTACCGGCCGGACGCTGTCGAGCTGGAGCGCTTCGAGCGGACGCTGGTCGCGGTGTGGCAGGCGATCGAGCGGGCGACCGCCACCCGCGACTTCCGGGCGAGCCCGAGCCGGCTGTGCGACTGGTGCGACCACCAGGCGCTGTGCCCCGCCTTCGGTGGCACCCCGCCGCCGTTCCCGGAGCCGGACAGCGCCTACCCCATCGGGCAGCCGGGGATCGACCGAAAGGTGGATCCCGGCCTCCCACCGGCGCACGATGCGCCGCCGCCGGCCCGTCCGTAGCGTCGAGGCCAGGCCCGGCCGGCGCTGTCGGGGTAGCGGCTCGGGGTCACCCCCGAGCAAGTCGGGGGGAAACCCCAGTGCCCCGGCCCGGCCAGTCCCCCTAGCGTCCCGGTGCAGGGACACGAGGGCCATCCCGGGCAGACGGGACGGCCACGAGAGGGGAGAGCAGTCGTGACCATCCACGAGACCGGCACCAGCGGTGCCGCCGCCGGCCAGCCGGCGAGCGCACCCGCGGCGCAGGCCGCCGAGCTGCGCAAGGTGTACGGCTCCGGCCAGACGGCCGTCGTCGCGCTCGACGGGGTGAGCGCCACGTTCCCGGCCGGCGAGCTCACCGCGATCATGGGCCCGTCGGGGTCCGGCAAGTCGACGTTGATGCACTGCCTGGCGGGCCTCGACACGGCCACCTCCGGAGAGGTGTACGTCGGCGGCGACCGTCTGTCCGGCATGTCGGACAGGAAGCTGACCGAGCTGCGCCGGGACAAGGTCGGATTCGTCTTCCAGCAGTTCAACCTGCTGCCGACGCTGACCGCCGAGGAGAACATCACGCTGCCGCTGGCGATCGCCGGCCGCAAGCCGGACAAGGACTGGTTCGACGCGGTCGTCACCGCGGTCAACCTGTGGGACCGGCTCAGCCACCGGCCGACCGAGCTGTCCGGCGGCCAGCAGCAGCGGGTCGCCTGCGCACGGGCGCTGATCACCCGGCCGGCGGTCGTCTTCGCCGACGAGCCGACCGGCAACCTCGACTCGCACAGCAGCGCCGAAGTGCTCGGTTTCCTGCGCCGGTCGGTCGACCAGCTCGGCCAGACGGTCGTCATCGTCACCCACGAGCCGTCCGCCGCCGCGTACGCGGACCGGGTGCTCTTCCTCGTCGACGGCCGGATCGTCGACGAGTTGCGCGCACCGACGGCCGACTCCGTGCTGGACCGGATGAAGGGCCTCGAGCCGGGCCAGGAGACGATGTACACGCCGGTGGGTGCGTGATGCTGCGCGCCACCGTCAAGTCCCTGCTCGCCCGCAAGCTGCGGCTGCTGCTGTCCGCGCTGGCGATCGTGCTCGGCGTCTCGTTCGTCTCCGGCGCGTTCGTGCTGACCGACAGCCTCGGCCGTACGTTCGACGACCTGTTCACGACGGTGAGCAAGAACATCGCGGTGGAGGTCCGCGGCACCGTCCAGTCCGACCTCGGTTCGGAGGAGGGGGGTCCGGGCAGCGACGGCACCCGGCGCAACGTCCCGGCGTCGGCCCTCGACACCATCCGCAAGGTCGACGGCGTCGCCGAGGCGCAGCCGTCCGTCTTCGGCGGCGCGGTGGTCGTCGGCACGGACGGCAAGCCGGTGAACAACAACGGCGCGCCGAACATCGGCGCCAACTGGGTCGACTCGACCCGGCTGACCCTGCAGCGGATCGTCGAGGGCAACCCGCCGCGCGGCCCGGACGAGATCGCCGTCGACCCCGACTACGCGGAGCGCTCCGGCCACCATGTGGGCGACACGGTGACGGTGCTCACGTCCACCGGGCAGCAGCAGTTCCGGGTCGTCGGCATGGTGCGGTACGCCGACGGGAAGTCGTCTCTCGGCGGCGAGACCTACGTGCTGTTCACCACCGGGACCGCGCAGCGCGTGCTGGACACCCCCGGCCAGTACACCGACGTCCAAGTGGCGGCCAGGGACGGGGTGAGCCAGGCCGAGCTGCGGGACCGGGTCGCCGCCGCGCTGCCCGCGGGCGCCGAAGCGATCACCGGCCAGCAGTTCGCCGACGAGCAGGCCAGCGACGTCAAGCAGGGCCTCGGCTTCTTCAACACGTTCCTGCTGGTGTTCGCCGGTGTCGCGCTCTTCGTCGGCGCGTTCATCATCTTCAACACGTTCTCGATCCTGATCGCCCAGCGGACCCGGGAGCTCGCGCTGATGCGGGCGCTCGGTGCCAGCCGGCGGCAGGTGACCCGCTCGGTGCTGCTCGAGTCCGTGGTGGTGGGACTCATCGCCTCGGCCGTCGGCCTGGTCGCGGGCATCGGTGTCGCGATCGGGCTCAGGGCGGCGTTCAACGCCATCGGCGCGGAGTTCCCGCCCGGCCCGACGCTCGTCCTCCCCCGCACCGTGATCGCCGCCTTCGCGGTCGGCATCCTGGTCACCGCCGTCGCGGCGCTGATCCCGGCCCGGCGCGCGGCGAGGATCGCGCCGGTGGCCGCGATGCGGGACGCGGAGACGGCGGACCGTCCGCTCACCCGGCAGACGATCGGCGGGGCGCTGGTGCTGGTGCTGGGCGCGGCCGGGATGACCCTCGGGCTGACCGGGTCCGGCCTGGCCATCCTCGGTGTCGGCACGGCGCTCGCGTTCGTCGGGATCGCGCTGCTCTCGCCGCTGATCAGCCGGCCGGTGAGCCGCGCGGTCGGGTCGCTGTTCACCCGCCGGATTCCGGGCAAGCTCGGCCGGCAGAACGCGATGCGCAACCCGCGGCGGACCGCGTCGACCGCGGCTGCGTTGATGATCGGGCTGGCCCTGGTCAGCGCCGTCGGGGTGCTCGGCGCCTCGCTGAAGGGGTCGATCCAGACCGTCGTCAACGGCGCGCTGGGCGCCGACTTCGTGCTCGAGTCCCAGACCTCCGGCATCTCCGAGCAGACCATGGTCGCGCTGCGGCAGCAGGCCGGCGTGGGACAGGTCGACGGCCTGCGCTTCGATGTGGTCAAGGTGAACGGCGACCGCACCGGCGCGATCGCGACCTCCCCGGCGGCGGTCGGGCAGACGCTGTCGCTGCAGCAGCGGCAGGGCTCGGTGACCGCGCTGCGGTCCGACGGCGTGCTGGTGTCGGACAAGGTGGTGACCGACAAGGGTTGGCACGTCGGGGACAAGCTGACCTTCGACTTCCGGGATGGCAAGGCCTCGCCGTTCACCATCGTCGGCACGTACAAGGACAACGAGCTGGTCGGCGACTACGTGCTGGACCAGACCGCGGCGACACACTTCCACGGCGGCAAGCTCTACGCCGTGGCGCTGGTGAAGACCGCGCCCGGAGCCGACCGCGGGCAGGTGCGGCAGGCGCTGGACACCGCCATCAAGCCGTACCCGAACGTGGAGATGCGCGACCGCAGCCAGTTCGTGGCCGAGGCGGCCAGCCAGATCGACGCGGCGGTGCGGATCCTGTCGGCCCTGCTCGCGCTGTCCGTGCTGATCGCGGTACTGGGCATCATCAACACGCTGGCGCTGTCGGTGCTGGAACGTACCCGCGAGCTCGGCCTGCTCCGCGCGGTCGGGATGAGCCGGCGGCAGGTCAAGCGCATGGTCCGGGTGGAGTCGGTGGTGATCGCGATCTTCGGCGGGCTGCTCGGGCTGGTGGTCGGCGGCGTCTTCGGCGTCGCGCTGCAGCGGGCGCTGGTCAACCAGGGCGTGACCGAGCTCAGCTTCCCGGTGGGGCAGCTGGCGGTCTACCTGCTGCTCGCGGCGGTGGCGGGCGTGATCGCCGCGTGGCTGCCGGCGCGGCGGGCGTCCCGGCTGAACGTGCTGCAGGCGATCGCGTCGGAATAGTCTCGGGCCCCGGCACCGTGCCGCCGGACCGTCCTGAGTGGACGGTCCGGCACCGCCGCCTCGGGCGACGATCACCTTTGCGCGTGTCCTCGTTTCGACACGCCGCGCCAACAAGCCTTCGCTCCGACCCGGCGAGCGAACGTGATCCCACCCGGTGGGCCCGGTGGCGGGCGGATGGTGGCTCAGGCGGCGCGGCGGACGAGCTCGGCGAGGTCGGCGACGCCGACCTCGGTGAGCGAGGCCGCGAACGTCCGGCGCGGCGACGCGGGCACCGGCAGCTCGACCGGGACCACCAGGACGGCGCAGCCGGCCGCCTCCGCGGAGGCGGCCCCGGTCGGCGAGTCCTCGACGGCGACCGTGTCGGCCGGGTCGACGCCGAGCAGGGCGGCGGCCGTCGCGTACGGCTCAGGATGCGGCTTGGGCTGCCACACCTCGTCGCCGCAGACCGAGACGTCGAACAGCTCGTCCACCACCGGCCCGAAGGCGACCCGCACCAGCGCCCGCTGCGTGTTGGTCACCAGGGCGGTGCGGATCCCGGCCGTCCGCACCGTCTCGACCAGCTCCCGCGCGCCGGGCCGCCACACCAGGCCGGCGGCGAACCCGGCAAGCGCGCCGGCGTACACCCGCTCGGCGCTGACCAGCGGGTCCGCATCCGGGCGGCCGACGTCGGCGTGCACGATCCCCACCGACACGTCGACGTTGGTCCCTACGGTGGCCACCCGGGCGGCGGCGGACAGCTCGCCGCCGAGCCACCGGGCCAGCTCCTGGAGCGCGTCGTCCCACACCGGCTCGGAGTCGACCAGCGTGCCGTCCATGTCGAACAGGACGGCGGCGGGCAGTTGCACCGTCATGTGGCGAAGTACTTCGCCTCGGGGTGGTGCACCACGATCGCCGACGTCGACTGCTCCGGGTGCAGCTGGAACTCCTCCGACAGCGACACCCCGATCCGCTCGAACCGCAGCAGCTCGCGCACCTGCCGCTGGTCCTCCAGGTCCGGGCAGGCGGGGTAGCCGAACGAGTAGCGGGCGCCGCGGTACTCCAGCTTGAAGAAGGAGTCCACGTCGTCCGGGTCCTCGCCGCCGAAGCCGAGCTCCTCCCGGACCCGGGCGTGCCAGTGCTCGGCCAGCGCCTCGGTCAGCTGCACGGACAGCCCGTGCACCTCCAGGTAGTCCCGGTAGGCGTTCTTCGCGAACAGCTCGGCCGCGAACTCGCTGATCCTCTGCCCCATGGTGGCGACCTGGAAGGCGACCACGTCGGTCTCGCCGCTGTCCTGGGCCCGGAAGAAGTCGGCCAGGCACAGCCGCCGGTCCCGCCGCTGCCGGGGGAACGAGAACCGCACCCGCTCGCCGCCGTCCTCCCCCAGCACGATCAGGTCGTCGCCCTTGCTCACCGCCGGGAAGTAGCCGTACACCACGGCCGCCTCGAGCACGCCCTCGGTCTGGAACCGATCCAACCAGTAGCGCAGCCGGGGACGGCCCTCGGTCTCCACCAGCTCCTCGTACGACGGGCCACGGGAGGCACCTCCGCCGCGGGCGCCCCGCAGCCCCCACTGGCCCATGAAGGTGGCCCGCTCGTCGAGCAGCGAGGCGTAGTCCGCGAGCTGGATGCCCTTGACCACGCGGTCGCCCCGGAACGGCGGGGCCGGCACCGGGTTGTCGGTGGCCACGTCCGACCTCACCGGCCCGGACTCCGCCGGCGCGTCGGACTCCGCGTCCGCCCGCCGCTCGGCGGCGATCCGCAGCGACCGCTCCCGACGCGCCTTCCGCTCGGCGCGCTTCGCGGCGTCCGGGTCGATGAGGGCGGCGTCCGCCGGCCCGTCCGGGGTCGCCGCCGCCGGCACGCTCCCCCGCCGGACCGCCATCAGCGCGTCCATCAGCCGCAGGCCCTCGAACGCGTCCCGCGCGTAGCGCACGTCGCCGGCGTAGACCTCGGACAGGTCGTGCTCCACGTACGCCCTCGTCAGCGCCGCACCGCCGAGCAGGACCGGCCACCGGCCGGCGACGCCCCGGGAGTTCATCTCCTCCAGGTTCTCCCGCATGATCACCGTGGACTTCACCAGCAGGCCGGACATGCCGATCACGTCGGCGCGGTGCTCCTCCGCCGCGTCCAGGATCGCCGAGATCGGCTGCTTGATCCCCAGGTTGACGACCGTGTAGCCGTTGTTGGACAGGATGATGTCGACCAGGTTCTTGCCGATGTCGTGCACGTCGCCCTTGACCGTGGCGACCAGGATCCGGCCCTTGCCGCTGGAGTCGGTCTTCTCCATGTGCGGCTCCAGGTAGGCCACCGCCGCCTTCATCACCTCGGCGGACTGCAGCACGAACGGCAGCTGCATCTCGCCGGAGCCGAACAGGTCGCCGACCGTCTTCATGCCGGCCAGCAGCGTGTCGTTGATGATCTCCAGCGGTGGCCGGGTGGTCATCGCCTCGTCGAGATCGGCCTCCAGCCCGTTGCGCTCGCCGTCGACGATCCGCCGCTCCAGCCGCTCGGACAGCGGCAACGCCGCCAGCTCCTCGGCCCGGGACTGCTTCGACGACTGCGCGTCCACGCCCTCGAAGAGCTCGAGGAAGCGCTGCAGCGGGTCGTAGGCCTCGCGGCCACCGGACGCCGGCCTGCGCCTGTCATAGACCATGTCGAGCGCGACCTCGCGCTGCTCGTCCGGGATCTTCGACATCGGCAGGATCTTCGAGGCGTGCACGATCGCGGTGTCGAGGCCCGCGTTCACGCACTCGTGCAGGAAGACGGAGTTGAGCACCTGGCGGGCGGCCGGGTTGAGCCCGAAGGACACGTTCGACAGGCCGAGCGTGGTCTGCACCTGCGGGTGGCGCCGCTTCAGCTCGCGGATCGCCTCGATCGTCTCGATGCCGTCCCGCCGGGTCTCCTCCTGGCCGGTCGCGATCGGGAAGGTGAGCGCGTCGATCACGATGTCCTCGACCCGCATGCCCCACTCGCCGGTCAGGTCCGCGACCAGCCGCTCGGCCACCCGGACCTTCCAGTCCGCGGTGCGGGCCTGGCCCTCCTCGTCGATCGTCAGCGCGACCACGGAGGCGCCGTGCTCGCGGACGATCGGCATCATCCGGCGGAACCGCGAGGTGGGGCCGTCACCGTCCTCGTAGTTCACCGAGTTCACGACGCAGCGGCCGCCCAGCCGCTCCAGGCCGGCCTCGATCACCTGCGGCTCGGTGGAGTCGAGCATCAGCGGCAGCGTCGACGCGGTGGCGAACCGGCCGGCGATCTCACCCATGTCGGCCGGGCCGTCCCGGCCGACGTAGTCGACGTTGACGTCGAGCATGTGCGAGCCGTCGCGGATCTGGGTCCGCGCGATCTCCACGCAGTCGTCCCAGCGACCCTCGACCATGGCCTCGCGGAACGCCTTGGACCCGTTGGCGTTGGTCCGCTCGCCGATCATCAGCACGCTGTTGTCCTGCCGGAACGGGACCGCCTGGTAGAGCGAGGACGCCGCCGCCTCGGTGCGCGGCCGGCGCCGCGCCGGCTCGAGGTCGCCGACGGCCTCGACCACCCGGCGGAGGTGCTCCGGGGTGGTGCCGCAGCAGCCGCCGACCAGCCGCGTCCCGTACTCCCGGACGAACGTGGCCAGCGCGGTCGCCAGCTCCTGCGGGGTCAGCGGGTACGTCGCGCCCTTCGGGCCCAGCTCCGGGAGGCCGGCGTTCGGCATCACCGACAGGCCGACCCGGGCGTGCCGGGACAGGTAGCGCAGGTGCTCGCTCATCTCCGTCGGTCCGGTGGCGCAGTTCAGCCCGACCATGTCGACACCGAGCGGCTCCAGCGCCGTCAGCGCGGCGCCGATCTCCGAGCCGAGCAGCATGGTGCCGGTCGTCTCCACGGTGACCTGGGCGAGCAGCGGGACCCGGCGGCCGGCGGCGGCCATCGCCCGCTGCGCGCCGACCACCGCCGACTTCGCCTGCAGCAGGTCCTGGGTGGTCTCCACCAGCACCGCGTCCGCGCCGCCGGCGAGCAGGCCGGCCACCTCCTGCTGGTACGCGTCCCTCAATGTCGCGTACGGAGCGTGACCGAGGGTGGGAAGCTTGGTGCCCGGACCGACCGAGCCGATCACCCACCGCGGCCGGTCCGCGGTGGACCAGCCGTGGGCGACCTCCTTCGCCAGCCGGGCGCCGGCCTCGGCGAGCTCGTGGATCCGCTCGCCGATCCCGTACTCCCCCAGATTGGCGTAGTTGGCCCCGAACGTGTTGGTCTCCACCGCGTCGCTGCCCACCGCGAAGTAGGCGTCGTGGACACCGCGGACCACGTCCGGCCGGGTGACGTTGAGGATCTCGTTGCAGCCCTCGAGGCCGGCGAAGTCGTCGAGGCTGAGGTCGGCGTCCTGCAGCATGGTCCCCATCGCGCCGTCCGCCACGACGACGCGCTCACGGAGCGTGGCCAGCAGGGGGGACTCGGGGCGGTCGGACATGGTTGACAAGGCTACTCGCGGGCACGGCGGTCCCGTGGCCACGATCGTCAGCCGCCGCGCCGGTCCACAGATCGGGTGCGTCGCAGATCGCGGGTGGGGCACGGTCGTAGGCTGGGCCGCGTGACCGTGCTAGCCCGGCGCCGCCCACCGCTCCGCTCCAGCGGTGTGCTCACGGTGGGCGCCGCCTCATGACCGAGTTCGAGGACTGGCCGGAGTTGACCGAGCCCGTGCTCGTCGGCGCGTTCGAGGGGTGGAACGACGCCGGCGACGGGGCGACCTCCGCCGTCGAACACCTCGAGCTGATCTGGGACGCCAGACCGCTGGCGGCGATCGACCCCGACGACTACTACGACTTCCAGGTCAACCGGCCGACGGTGTCGCTGGTCGACGGGGTGTCCCGGCGGATCGAGTGGCCGACCACCCGGTTCTCGGTCTGCCGGCCACCCGGCGCCGGCCAGGACGTGGTGCTGATGCGCGGCGTCGAGCCCAACATGCGCTGGCGCGGCTTCTGCGAGGAGATCCTCGAGGTGGTCCGCGAGTTGGGCGTGCAGACCGTCGTGCTGCTCGGCGCGCTGCTGTCGGACACCCCGCACACCCGGCCCACGCCGGTGACGGGGACGTCGTACGACGCGGGGTCGGCCGAGCGGTACGGGTTGGAGCACTCCCGCTACGAGGGGCCCACCGGGATCCTCGGCGTGCTGCAGGACGCCTGCGTCCGCGCCGGCATCCCGGCGATCTCTTTCTGGGCGGCGATCCCGCACTACGTGTCCCAGCCGCCGAACCCGAAGGCGACGCTGGCGCTGCTGCACCGGGTCGAGGAGGTCCTCGACGTCGAGGTGCCGCTGGCGACGCTGCCGGAGCAGGCCGACGAGTGGCAGAAGCTGGTCGACGAGATGGCCAACGAGGACGCCGACGTGACGGAGTACGTGCGGTCGCTGGAGGAGCGCGACGGCGGCCCGGACATGCCGCAGGCCAGCGGGGACGCGATCGCGAAGGAGTTCGAGCGCTACCTGCGCCGCCGGCAGCCGCCCGGGCCGTCGGGCGCATGAGCGGGGGCTGCCAGGCGACCCGCGGGTGCCCACGCCGATCTCCAGCAGCGCCCCGGTCGCCGGCAGCAGCTCGGCCAGTACGGACGCGACCTCGCGGCCGCGTTGCATCCCGCCGCGTGACTCGTCGTACGAGCCGGCGATGCGGTCGAACGGAACCGGCTCCCCCGCCGGGTCACCGGTCACGGGGCGGGGCGCCGCGCGTCCCGCGGCGGCGGACAGGGCGCGATCGGCGGACGTTCCGGGTCACAGGCGGACGCCGAGCAGGGCGTCGGCGAGGTCGCGGACCAGGGCGGGCGCGTCCGGGTCGGACCCGCCGCGGCTGAGCGCCTCGCCCGCCCAGCGGTCCACCGCGGCCAGCGCGGCCGGCGTGTCCAAGTCGTCGGCGAGCCGCACCCGCACCCGGTCGAGCACCGGCGCCGCGTCGGGTCCTGCCGGCAGCGCGGCCGCCGCCCGCCAGCGCGCCAGCCGTGCCGAAGCGTCGTCCAGCATCGCCGCGGTCCAGTCCCGGTCGGCCCGGTAGTGCGCGCCCAGCAGCGCCAGCCGCAGCGCGGCCGGGTCCAGGCCCGACTCGCACAGGGTCGAGACCAGCACCAGGTTGCCCCGGCTCTTGGACATCTTCTCGCCGTCCAGCCCGACCATCCCGGCGTGCACGTACGCCCGGGCGAACGGCCATTCCCCGGTCGCCACCTCGGCGTGCGCGGCGGACATCTCGTGGTGCGGGAAGGCGAGGTCGCTGCCGCCGCCCTGCACGTCGAAGCTCATCCCGAGCCGCTCCAGCGCGATCGCCGCGCACTCCACGTGCCAGCCCGGCCGGCCGGGGCCGAGCGGCGAGTCCCAGGACGGCTCTCCCGGCCGGGCCGCCCGCCACAGCACCGGGTCGAGCGGGTCCTTCTTGCCCGGCCGCTCCGGGTCGCCGCCCCGCTCGGCGAACAGCGCCCGCATCGTCGGCTCGTCCAGCCCGGACTCGTAGCCGAACCGGGGCGAGGACTGGACGGAGAAGTACACGTCGTCGTCGAGCAGATACCCCGCCGAGGTGTCGAGCAGCCGGCGCACCAGCGGCACGATCTCCGGGATCGCCTCCACCGCGCCGACGAAGTCCGCCGGCGGCAGCACCCGCAACGCCACCATGTCCGTCCGGAACAGCTCGGTCTGTCGCCGCGCCAGCTCGGACCAGTCCTCGCCGTCCCGCTCGGCCCGCTGCAGCAGCGGGTCGTCGACGTCGGTCACGTTCTGCACGTACTGAACGTCGTGGCCGGCGTCCTGCCAGACCCGCTGGACCAGGTCGAAGGCAAGGTAGGTCGCCGCGTGGCCGAGGTGGGTCGCGTCGTACGGCGTGATGCCGCAGACGTAGAGCCGTGCGGTCGGGCCGGGCGCGGTCGGCCGGACCTCGCCGGTCGCGGTGTCGCTCAGGCGCAGCGGGCGGCCGCGGCCAGGCAGCCGCGGCACCTCCGGGCGTGCCCACGACTCCATGCCGCCACCCTACCGAGCACCGCCGACCAGCCCCGGCGCGGCGAGATCGGTGTTGTCGACCACCAGGCTCGCCCTCGCCCGCGGCTGGCAGGCGGCCGAGTAGAGCCGCTGGCCCTCGACGTACCGGCGGTTGCGCGGGTGCCCGGAATCCGGCGGGCTGCCGTCCCGGGCCATCCGGGCCACCGACACGGCGGTGTCGACGTCCAGGAAGACGGAGAAGTCCGAGTGGCCGGCCAGCTCGTCGCGGTGCAGGAAGATCCCGTCCACGACCAGGACGGCGCGCGGTCCCCACCCGGGGATCCTCCCAGCCGGGGGCCGGGGCGACCGGTCCTCGTGTCGCGGCCAGCACTCAGAGTGCTGAATAGCACTGGGAGTGCTCGGCCTGCGGACGAGCACCGTCCGCCCGGAGCTGTGGCAGTCGGTGCCTAAGGGTCACCGATCGTGACCGTGCCCGGGCCCGACCTGAGCCCGATGACGGCGCAGCTATCCGAGGTGCCGCCGGGCGACTCGTACGCGCGTCCCTCGCCGCGCACGGGCCCTGGTCGCCGAGACGAGCTGCGGAGAGGGTGCGCAGGAGACCAGCTCGACCGCCGTCCTGCTGCGTGCCGTGCGGGGCGGCGACGTCACCGCGACCGCCCGGCCGCCGCACCGCGGGCGCACCGGCGTCGTCGTCCAGGTCGACCCGCGCGACGACCAGGGTCGGCTGGTCGCGCGGGTCACCCAGACGCAGGCGGTCCTCGGCGGCGCTGCCGGCGCTGCTCAGAAGGGGGGCCAGGGAACCGCGGGCCAGTCGCCGGACGGCTCCGGGTAGCGGCGCCGCTCCAGCAGCCGGTCCACCCGGCGCTTCACGGCGGTGACCTCGCGGCGGG
>Ga0210378_10000949_pt1 | contig 15280 bp, 12 predicted proteins | sample PLM1_60_b1redo_FD_155465 | JGI IMG/M metagenome (GOLD analysis project Ga0210378, IMG submission 155465) | Groundwater sediment microbial communities from an aquifer in East River, Colorado, USA - PLM1_60_b1 redo | ecosystem: Environmental > Terrestrial > Soil > Riparian zone | place: USA: East...
GCTGGCGACCACCGTGCCGCCGTGGCGCAGTGGTGGGACCTCGACGTACTCCAGCAGACGTACGCGGAGTTCATCGCCGTCCACGGTCCGACCCTCGACGCCTGGTCGCGGCCGGCGGACGACCAAACCGCGTTCGCCGATTACGTCCGGGTGCTGACGGCGTGGCGGCGGCTGCCGTACCTCGATCCGCGGCTGCCCGTCGAGACCCTGCCCGCCGGCTGGAACGGTGACCGCGCCGCCGACGTCTTCTTCGGCCTCCGTGACCTGCTCGCGGACGCCGCCCTGCGGCACGTCCGCACGCTCACCCGTCGCTGAGTACGGCGAAACCCTGGATCTCGACGACGGCGTCCACGTCCCAGAGCCGGTCGACGCCGACCAGCGCCATCGCCGGATAGGTTTCGCCGACCAGGCGCCGCCAGGCCGCTCCGATCTCCTTGGCGTGCTTCCGGTACTCGGGAATGTCGGTGGAGTAGATCGTGAGGCTGGCGAGATCGCGCGGCGTTCCACCGGCTGCGGCGAGTGCGGCCAGCAGGTTGCCCAGAGCCCGCTCGAACTGCTCGACCACGGTGCCGGCGACGAGCTTTCCGGCGGCGTCGAGCGCGGTCTGACCGGCCAGGAACACGAACCGTCCACTCGCGACGGTAGCATGGCTGTACCCCACCGGCGGCGCCAGCTCCGGTGGGTTGATCCGCTCGACGGTCATGACTGCACCGCACCCCCGTCGACGTTGATCCCCTGGCCGGTGATGCCGCCTGTGGTGACGAGCAGCGCGACGACGTCCGCCACCTCGTCCGGCGTGATTAGCCGCCCGATCGGCTGCACTGCGGCGAGCCGGGCGCGGGCGTCGTCGGCGCTGAGGCTCGTACGGTCGGCGATGTTGCGGACGGACGCATCGGTCATCGGCGTGTCCACGTACCCGGGGCAGACCGCGTTCACCGTCACCCCGGTGCTGGCCAGTTCGGCTGCGGTCGACCGCACCAGCCCCAGCACGCCGTGCTTGGCGGCCGTGTACGCGCTGACGTACGGCGCACCCGCCTTGGCCGCGGCGGACGCCATCACGATGACCCGACCCCAGCCCGCCTGGACCATCGGCGGCACCGCGCGCCGGACGCACCGGAACGGCGCGGTGAGGTTGATCGCCAGTTGGGCGTCCCAAACCTCGTCGGTCGTGCGGGACAGGGGGGCGGACACGGCAGCGCCCGCGTTGGCCACGAGGATCTCGACCGGGCCCCACTCGTCCTCGATCCGGGCGAAGAGCTTCTCGATGAACGCCGCCTCGGTGAGGTCGCCGGGGATGACCAGCGACTCGCCGGGCAGCGCGGCGGCGACCGTGCGCAGCTCGGCGTCGCTGCGGGCGGTCAGCGCGACCCGGTGACCGGCGCCCGCGAGCCGGGCGGCGACCGCGGCGCCGATGCCGCGACCCGCACCCGTGACAAGGCAGATCCGGGTACTCATGTCGAGCCACGCTAACAGCCCGGCGTGATAGAGCTGGGGGCATGACGCCCGAAGAGCTGACGGATGTGACGTACACGGTGACGGACGCGGTCGCCGTCATCACGATCAACCGGCCGGACCGGATGAACGCGTTCCGCGGCCGTACCGTCGACGAGCTGATCTTCGCGTTCAAGACGGCGTGGTCGTCCCGCGACGTCGGCGCTGTGATCCTCACCGGGGCGGGCGAGCGCGCGTTCTGCGCCGGCGGGGACGTGAAGGAACGCGCCGAGACCGGCGGCTACGGCGACACCGAGTGGGGCACGTTCGAGATCGAGCGCCTGCACCGGATCATCCGTGACATCCCCAAGCCGGTGATCGCCGCCGTCAACGGTGTCGCTGTCGGTGGCGGACACGTCCTGCACGTGCTCTGCGACCTGACCGTCGCGGCCGAGCACGCCCGGTTCGGGCAGAGCGGGCCGCGGGTGGGGTCGTTCGACGCCGGCTTCGGCTCGGCGTACCTGGCGCGCGTCGTCGGCGAGAAGCGGGCGCGCCAGATGTGGTTCCTGCTCGACCTGATCGACGCCCAGACCGCCGAACGCTGGAACCTCGTCAACACGGTCGTGCCGGCCGACCAGCTGCTGCCGACCGCGCTGGAGTGGGGCCGCCGCATGTGCGCGCTCTCCCCCACTGCATTGCGGTTCCTCAAGCACTCGTTCAACGCCGACACCGACCACCTGGGCGGACTGTCCCATCTGGCGTTCGACGGTCTCGACCTGTTCTCCCACACCGACGAGGCGAACGAAGGCGCCGCGGCCTTCGCCGAGAAGCGCCCGCCGGACTTCTCCCCGTACCGCTAACTGGCCGGGGACCCGTCGAACGGATCCCCGGCCCGGCTACCGCCAGCGCAGCTCACCAACTGTCGGGGTTTTCGGGGTAATACCCGCCGGCGGTTTCAGCCCCACTACCCCGACAGTTCGGTTTGTACTGGGCATGCGAGCTCGATGATTAGGGCGAAACCGGCCTCGGTGGGCGAGCCGTCCGCGTCCGAGTCCGGAGGGCGCCGGCATGGGGCTGCACGCGCCGATCCCACCCGCAGCGGTCCCGCTGACGCCTGCCCGGCTCCATCCATAGTGGAACACTCGGGGAAGGGAACTCTACGAGCCGCCCCGTGACGTTTCGTTCCCCGAGTAGTCCCAAATGGACGGTTCCAGCCGGGGAGCGATCCAACGGTTTCAGCCCTCACCACCCCAACAGTTCGGCTAACACTGAGCGTCCTGCGAACGGCCTGGCTGGGCGCCGTCCCGCCCTCCCTGCGGGACGCGCCCAACAGCGGTGGTCAGGCCTTCGGCAGCGGTGCCAGCTCGTACTCAGGGTGGTCGATCCAGACGTACTGGTGCTCGGGCGTAGCGGTGATCCCGAGCCGGTCCCACGTCGGCGCACCGAAGCTCTCGTACAGCCGGTACGCGTGCTCGACGGCGTACCAGAGCGCCTGCGGACCGGCCTCGACCACCTGGTACGTGCCGTCGCTGTCCGGCTGGTCGGCCACCTCGCACCAGGAGCCGCCGGGCGCGGTGAGCCGGGTGCGGATGCCGCGGTACCCACCGACGCGGGTGAGCGCGATCCCCCTCGGCAGGTGGAGCTGGGCGAGGAAGGCGACCGGCAGCTGCCCGTCGTACAGGACGCTCGGCGCGACGCTCGTTCGGCGCTCGTCCTCGGCGCCGGCGTGCTCGGCACGACGGCGGGCGGTCACAGGCTGCTCCCCGCCCCGGTGCAGAGGCATGAAGCTTCCGTACCGGCCACCGTTGCGGGTGAGGAAGCTGCCGTGCACCATCCGGCCGGCGCCGCGGTGCAGCTTGACGATGTTGCCGGCCCCGAACGAGCCTTGCACGTCGGTCAGGATCACGCCGCCCGGCACGGTCTGCTCGATCCACGCGGTCGGGATCCGGCGCACGGCGCACGTGGCGACGATCCGGTCGTACGGCCCGTGCTCGGCGAGACCCAGCCGGCCGTCGCGGGCCACGAGGGTCGGGCTGTGGCCGAGGCCGGTGAGGCGGTCGCGGGCCACGTCGACCAGCTCCTGAGGCAGGTCCACCGAGAAGACGTTGCGACCACCGAGCCGGGCACAAAGGAGCGCAGCGTTGTATCCGGAACCGGTGCCGATCTCCAGCACCCGCTGCCCGTCGCGGACGTCGAGATCCTCAAGCATCCGCATCATCAGGCTGGGCATCGTCGAGGACGACGTGGTGATCTGGACGGCGCCGATGCCGGTGTGCAGGTCGGTGAGGCCGGTGATGAGCGTCAGGTCCGAGTAGATCGCGTCGAGCCAGGCAGCGCGCTGAGTCGGATCGTCGCCGTCGACGAGGCTGAACATGCTGTCGCCGTGCGGCTCGAAGTACCGCGGGACGAGTTCGTGCCGGGGCACGCCGCAGAACGCCTGCCGCCACGCCGGCGTACGCAGGTCACCGGACTCGGTGAGGCGGTCAGCCAGGCGAAATACCCGGTAGATCCAGTCGTTCACGGGCGGAAGCGGGGGGCGGGAAACCTGCGGGCGTTCCTCGGGCACGAGCTGACACATCGTCCGCCGCGGCAACACTGGACTGACCGATCGAGTCTCGACCGACATGTGCATGAACCTCCTGGGTCGCGGGTTCCCACGCCGTCCCGGGTGGTCAGCACGTACCGGGTGCAGCAACGCTGAGTACGACCGTCACGGTGAGGCGGTTCACTGTCGCGGGAAGACCCTGGTCAGCGGCCCGTGGGTGGTTTGCGGCTCCCGGCGCGGTACGGCGTCGGCCAGGTCACGCCCGGGCCGGAATAACCCTGCTCGGCGGCCGCGTGCAGCGTCCACGCCGGGTCGTAGAGGTGCGGGCGGGCGAGCGCACACAGGTCGGCGCGGCCGGCCAGGATGATCGAGTTCACGTCGTCCGCCGACGAGATAGCACCGACCGCGATCGTCGGGATCCCCACCTCGTTGCGGATCCGGTCACTGAACGGCGTCTGGTACGAGCGCCCGTACGCGGGCCGCGCGTCCGGTGTGGTCTGACCGGTCGACACGTCCACCAGGTCGACGCCATGGTCGGCGAGCATCCGGGCGAGCGCCACCGCGTCATCACCGTCGAACCCGTCCTCTACCCAGTCAGTGGCCGAGATCCGGACGGACAGCGGACCAACCCAGACATCGCGGACGGCATCGATCACCTCCAGCGGGTACCGGGCCCGGTTGGGCAGCGAGCCGCCGTAGGCGTCGGTGCGCCGGTTGGACACCGGGGTGAGGAAGCTGGAGAGCAGGTACCCGTGGGCCATGTGCAGTTCCAGCAGGTCGAATCCGGCGTCGACCCCTCTTCGCGCCGCCGCCACGAACTCGTCCCGCACCCGGGCAAGGTCGTCCGGGGACATCTCCTGCGGGACCTGGCTCACCGGCAGGTACGGCAGCGGTGACGGCGCGAGCACTGGCCAGTTGCCGGCGTCCAGCGGCTGATCAATGCCGTCCCACATCAGCTTGGTGGAGCCCTTGCGGCCGGAATGTCCTATCTGGAGTCCGATCTTGGCGGGGCTGTTGGCGTGCACGAAGTCGACAAGTCGACCCCACGCCTGCGCCTGCTCATCCGTGTAGATCCCGGCGCATCCCGGAGTGATCCGGCCCTCCGCCGACACGCACGCCATCTCGGTCATCACCAGCCCGGCGCCGCCCAGCGCGCGGGCGCCCAGGTGGACGAAGTGGAAGTCGCCGATCAACCCGTCCTCGGCCGAGTACATGTCCATCGGCGAGACCACGACCCGGTTCTCCAGGACGAGATCCCGGATCCGGAACGGCGTGAACATCGGCGGCGTATCGCTGCCGGAGAACCAGGCGTCGACCCGCCGCACGAACGCCTCGTCCCGTACGCGCAGGTTGTCGTACGTGATCCGGCGCGACCGGGTGAGCAGCCCGAACACGAACTGCTCCGGCGCCTGGCCCAGGTACCGCCCCATGCCCTCGAACCATTCGAGGCTGGCCTGCGCGGCCCGCTGGGTGCTCTCCACGACCGGCCGGCGCTCCTCCTCGTACTCCTTCAGGCTTTCTGCACCGGCGAGCGCGATGGCATCCTCCATTGCCAGCTTGGTGCCGGATCCGATCGAGAAGTGCGCGGTGTGCGCCGCGTCCCCGAGCAGGACGACGTTGCGGTGCTGCCAGCTCGCGTTCCGCACTGTGGTGAACGTGATCCAGCGGGAGTTGTTGCTGATCAGCCGGTGACCTTCGAGGAAGCCGGCCAGCAGCTCCTCGCAGCGGCCGAGGGGCTCCGTGCGGTCGAAGGCGCCGGCGCGCCACACGTCGGCGTGCATCTCGACGATGACGGTGCTCGCGCTGTCGCCGTACGGGTAGGCGTGCACTTGCGCCGGGCCCCACGGCGTCTCCAGGATGACGAACGTGAAGGCGTCGAGCGGCTTGTCGGTACCGAGCCAGATGTACCGGCAGTGGCGGACGTCCAGGCTGGGCTCGAACTCCGCCGCGCACGCCGCTCGCACCGCACTGTTCACCCCGTCAGCGCCGACGACGAGGTCGTATCCGGCGGCCAGTTCGTCCACCGGCGGCGCCTGGGTTCCAAAGTGGAGCGTGACGCCGAGGTCCGCCGCGCGGCGCTGGAGGATGTTCAGAAGCCGGCGGCGGCTCATCGCGGAGAACCCGTGGCCGCCGGACGTGTACACCTCGCCGCGCAGGTGCGTGTCGATGTCGCCCCAGCTCACGAACTCGGCGGCGATCGCGGCGAAGCTCTCCGGATCGGCGGCGGCGAACGCGTCCAGCGTCTCGTCGGAGAAGACCACGCCGAACCCGAACGTGTCGTCCGCCGCATTCCGCTCGAACACGGTGACGTCGTGCGCCGGATCGCGCAGCTTCAGCAGGATCGCGAGGTACAGCCCGCCCGGGCCGCCCCCCACACACGCGACGCGCACGTTCTTCCTTCCGTTGAGAGGGGGCAGCGGTCAGACGTCGAGGTCGGTCAGGTGCTCGTGGACAAGTGCCAGCGAGTTGACCGCCTGGGCGAGCTGAGCCAGCGCGTGCCGCACGTTCGCGGCGGCCGTTGGCGGGAGGTCCTCGGCGGCGAGTTCCTTGAGCCCGGTGTAGAGGTCGAGGAGGCGCTGTTCGTGCGGGGTCAGCTCGCGCCCGAGCAGGTCCTTGGGCATCGTCAGCTCCTCGTCCGCTCGTCGACCGTGCGCCGCGCCTTCAACTCGAACCGGGGCAGCGATCCGGTCTCCGCACGCTCGACCAGGAAGTTCAGCCCCTCGTGGGCGTCGGCCAACTCCTGGTGGAGCTTGTCATGGAGCGTCGGCCAGTCTGCGTAGCCGTCCGGCACCTCGACGCGCAGCGCGATCTCGTCCCGCAGCGTCTCCGACGTGAAGAGCCGCGTCTGGAACTCGACGATCTCGCCGAAGCCGCGGACGATCCCCTCGATCGCGCGCGGGTACACGTTGGTGCCACGCACCAGCTTCATGTCGTCGACGCGGCCGATCACGCCTCCGTCGTACAGATCCGTGGTGCGGCCGCAGGTACACGACGACGCCGGCAGCTTCCGCACCAGGTCAGAGCTGCGGTACCGAATCAGCGGGATGGCGCTGCGCCCGAACGACGTGACCACCCGCTCGCCGTTTTCGCCGTAGTCCACGGGCTCGCTGGTGACCGGATCGAGCACCTCCTCGATCAGGTGATCCTCGATGAGGTGGGCGCCGCCCGGCTGCTGCGCGCACTCGAACATGAAGATCGTGCTGATCTCGGTCATGCCGGCCGTGTCGAACGCCTTCGCGCCCCACAGCCCCTCGATCAGATCCTTGGTCTGCTGCGGGCACGGTTCGCCGGAGAGGATGATCCGCTCGACCTTCGCGCCCGGCAGGTCGAGGCCGAGGCGCTGCGCCTCCTGGGCGAGCCGGATCGCGTATGTGGGCGTGGACGCGACGGCCGTGGCACCGAAGTCGACGATCTGCTTCGCGCGCGACTCGGTGGTCTGGGCGCCGCCCGGCACGTTCAGGACGCCGACCTTCTCCATGCCGTAGTGCAGGCCCCAGAACCCGATGAACGAGCCGTACCCGAACGCCAGGTAGGACGTGTCCACCGGGCGGATGCCGCACCCCCAGATCGCGTACGCCCACATCTCGGCGGCCCACGCCCAGTCCTTGCGGGTGTCGAGCGCCCTGAGCGGTTCGCTGCCGGACGTTCCGGAGGTGGTGTGCAGCCGGATCGCCTGGCGCGCGTCGATGGCCGGCAACTCGCCGTACGGCGGCTTCGCGGCCTGGGACTCCATCCACTCGGCGCGGGTGAGAAGCGGGATGCGGCGCAGGTCATCCCAGCTGCGCAGCTGATCGGGATGGAACCCGGCGGCGGCGAAACTGCGCTGGTAGAACGGGCTGCGCGCGTGCGCCCACGCGCAGAGGTACCGCAGCTTGGTCAGCTGGAGCGCGCGCAACTCTTCGCGCGGCAGCGTCTCGGTCTTCGGGTTCCAGTACGGCGACTCTGCCATGACTGCTCCAGTCCCGGTTCCGCGCCTGCGCGGCCGATCCTCTCGGACCATAGCGGATCGCTGACTACCGCAACAGGCACGCGATTTCACCATACGGCGATCCGTCGGACGCTCGTGCTCGGGTAGCCCTCCGTCGCTGCGGTTCGGTGGCATCCTCGTCCTGGGCGTCACCGACCGCGCCGAACACAACCGGCGCAATATGACGGCCACGCTCGCCCGTCTCAAAGCCGTCGCCGAAAACGCCGCCTGACCTGCGTCGAGGCTGGTGGGGCTGGTCACCATCGGCGGCCGGCGGCGTATGGGTCACGTAACCTGGATGCCGGGCGCGGATCCCAGCGCCCACCGGACGAGGTGCGCCGTACCCGGCACGACAAGACGACGCGACGGAGGTCGTCATGTCGTGGGTTCTACTCGCCATCGCCGGTGCGTTCGAGGTCGTCTGGGCCGTCGGACTCTCGTGCACCCAGGGCTTCACCAAACTCGTGCCGAGCCTGATCACCGTTACGGGGCTAATCGCCAGCATGATCCTGCTCGCGGCGGCGCTGAGCACCATCCCGGTCAGTACCGGATATGCCGTGTGGGTCGGCATCGGCGCGGTCGGCACTGCCGGCGTCGGCATGGTCGCGCTGGACGAGCCGGTCACTGTCACCCGGATCGCCTGCCTGGCCCTGATCGTCGGCGGCATCGTCGGCCTGAAGCTGGCGGCCCACTAACCGGCCGTGGGCGGCATCGCCCCGCCCCTTGATGATCGCCCCGCCCTTTGATGATCGCCCCGCCGTCGATGATCGCCCCGCCCGTCGATGATCGCCCCGCCGTTGATGAAGGTGCCCTTCATGGCGCTATCGCCGTATGAAGGGCACCTTCATCAAGAATGCGGGCCGGCGTGGGCGGCCGGGGCGGGCGGCGGGGGGGCGGGCGTGAGCGGCGGGAGGCGGGAGGCGGGAGGCGCTCAGACCGTGACGTGCAGGGATTCCAAGCCACGCACGATGTAGCCGGCGTTCCACGACGGTTCGCTGGCGAGCGCGAGCCCCGGCACCCGCCGCAGCAACGTGCCGAACGAGCTGAGCAGCTCTACCCGCGCGAGCGGCGCCCCGAGGCAGAAGTGGATACCGGCGCCGAACGAGATGTGCGGGTTCTCGCGGCGGCCGACGTCGAGGCGGGCGGGGTTGGCGAAGACGGCCGGGTCGTGGTTGGCCGATCCGAAGAGCAGCCCGACCTCGGTGCCGCGCGGAATCGTCACCCCGTGCACCTCGATGTCCTCCAGCACCCACCGCTCGAACATCTGGAGCGGCGTGTCGAACCGCATCAGCTCCTCGATCGCGGTCGGCAGCAGCCCGTGGTCCGCGCGGAGCCGCGCCAGCTCGGCGGGGTTGCGGAAGAGCGACCACCAGCCGTTGCCGGTCACGTTCACCGTCGCCTCGTGGCCAGCGTTCAGCAGCAGGACGCACGTGCCGATCAGTTCGTCCTCGGTGAGCCGGTCCCCCTCGTCGAGGACGCCGGCCAGCGCGCTGATCAGGTCGTCGCCCGGACGGGCGCGGCGTTCGCGGGCGAGCCCACGCAGGTATCCAGAGAACTCCTCGCTCGCCCGGACCGCCGCCGCCTCCGCCGCCGGGCTCGGGTTCAGCTCGTACATCCCGACGATCTGCGCCGACCACGGCCGCAGCAGATGCCGGTCCGACTCGGGCACGCCCAGCATCTCGGCGATCACGGTGACCGGCAGCGGCTCGGCGACGGTGGCGATCAGGTCCACTGCGGATCCGTCGCTTCCGGCGTCGAGCAGGTTGTCGACGAGCCGCTCGGCCATGGCCTCCACGCGCGGCCGGAGCTGTTCGACCATCCGCGGCGTGAACGCCTTCGACACGAGCCGGCGCAAACGGGTGTGGTCGGGTGGTTCGCGGTCGAGCATGCCGTCGCGCACCAGCTTCCAGAACGGCGCCAGGTGATCGGGGTCAGGCGGGTTGCCCATCTCCTCGTGCGTGGCGACGTGCAGGTACGTGCGGCCGAGGCGGCGGTCGCGGAGTAAGCCGTTGACGTCGGCGTACCGGGAGATGAGGTACTGCCCGGTGCCTTCGAAGAACCAGACGGGCGATTCCTCGCGCAGCTGGGCGTAGACGTCGTACGGCCACGCGACGAACTCCGCCGACCACGGGTCGAAGGCGGGTGCGGCGCTCAGCTCACGCGGGGGGCCGGTCATGGAGTCACCGTAGTGCGGCGACCGCCGTTGGGAACCGGACGTCCGACTCCGCCGGTTTTGTCGGAGTGAGGATTCCGTAGCCCGCACGCCTGCAGACAACTGGTCCGGTGAAAGGCCTGTCGAAGGTGTACCGCCGGGGGAAGCGGCCCCGGCAGAACCGTTCGCGTGATCCCTTGATGAAGGTGCCCTTCATTCGGCGGTGGCCCCATGAAGGGCACCTTCATCAACAACGGGCGGCGTGACACGATGGGCCCGTGGATACCCGTGAGGTGACGGTCGGTGTCGGCGCCGGGGCGGATCAGCTCGCCACCGCTGACATGGTGCTCAACATCGGTCCGCAGCATCCGTCGACCCACGGCGTGCTGCGGCTGAGGTTGCGGCTCGACGGCGAACGGGTCATCGAGGCCGAGCCGATCATCGGCTACATGCACCGTGGCGCCGAGAAGCTCTTCGAGGTCCGCGACTACCGGCAGATCATCGTCCTGGCAAACCGGCACGACTGGCTCTCGGCGTTCAGCAACGAGCTGGGCGTCGTCCTCGCCGTCGAGCGGGCGATGGGGCTGGAGGTGCCCGAGCGCGCGGTGTGGATCCGCACCCTGCTGGCCGAGCTGAACCGGGTCCTCAACCACCTGATGTTCCTCGGCTCGTACCCGCTCGAAATCGGCGCGATCACGCCGGTCTTCTACGCGTTCCGCGAGCGGGAGACGCTGCAGGCCGTTATGGAGGAGGCGTCCGGCGGGCGCATGCACTACATGTTCAACCGGGTCGGCGGGATCAAGGAGGAAGTGCCGGCCGGGTGGACGGGGCGCGTCCGCGAGGCCGTCGCCGACGTGCGCCGCATGATGCCGGATCTGGACGGCCTGATCCGCCGCAACGAGATCTTCCTGGCCCGCACGGTCGGGGTCGGCGTGCTCGACCCGGTGACCGCCGCCGCGTACGGCGTGAGCGGGCCTGTCGCGCGCGCGTCCGGGCTCGACTTCGACCTGCGCCGCGACGAGCCGTACCTGGCGTACGGCGAACTCCAGGACGTGTTGCGGGTGATCACCCGTACCGAGGGCGACTGCCACTCCCGGTTCGAGTGCCTCCTCGACCAGGTGTACGCCTCGCTTGACCTCGCCGACGCGTGCCTCGACCGAATCGCCACGTTGACCGGGCCGGTGAACGTGCGGCTGCCGAAGGTCGTGAAGGCACCCGAGGGGCACACGTACGCGTGGACCGAGAACCCGCTCGGCCTCAACGGGTACTACCTCGTCTCGCGCGGAGAGAAGACGCCGTGGCGGATGAAGCTACGTACCGCGTCCTACTCCAACGTGCAGGCGCTCGCCACGCTGCTACCCGGGACGCTGCTCCCGGATCTGGTGGCGATCCTCGGCTCGATGTTCTTCGTCGTCGGCGACGTAGACAAGTAGAACCGTTTAGCCACGCCAGTTGTAGCTCTGCTCCGGCAGGTCGAGGAAGATCCGTCGCTCGGCCGGCAGGTCCGACTCGGACTGGCCGTAGTCACCGGCGCCCTTCGCAGCATCACCGCTGGAGTGACGGCCGGTCACCGGCGTACCAGCGCTGGCGTAACCACCGATCGAGGTAGTCGTCGCGTAGCCACCGATCGACTTCCGGACGTTGACCGTGGGCAGGTGGTCCAGGCTGGGCAGCTCGAAGTCCGACGGGTACTGCGTGGACGGTGCGAACTGCGGCGGGGACGAGTATTCCGTGCTGGGCGTGGCGGCGTACGAATCGGACGACGACCACGGCTGCGGCTCCGGCTCCGGCGTCGAGCTGGCCGGGACCGGCGTCGACGACCAGGATCCGTACGATGACGGGGACGCGTAGCTGGCGTTCTCGTCCCACGCCGGGGTGTCCCACGAGCCGGATTCCCACGACGACTCGACCGGCGGCTGCGACCACGAGTCCGACTCGATCGAGGGAGACGGCGTGGCCGGCAGCTCGGGCAGCGACGACCGGATGGCCGGCGTGCTGACGTAGCTGGAGAGACCGTTGTCGCCGCCGAAACCGTTGCTGCCGAAGCCGTTGCCCGACCCGAACCCGTTGCCGGAGCCGAAGCCACCGCCGCTCAGGGCATCGCTGCCGAGCGAGTACGTGGTCGGCGAGCTCCACCCGGTGGAGCTGGAGTAGCTCGTGTCCGAGGTGAGCACGTCACCGGAGATCACATCCGCCGAGCCGCTGCCGTAGCTGGTGCCGTTGGCGTAGCTCGCGCCGTCGCCGTAGCTCGTACCGTTGGCGCTGCCGTTCGTCGTGCCGGCGCTGTCAGCGGAGGCGTTCCGGCCGAAGCCGTACGACCCGGTGGTGCTGCCGGAGGCGGAGAAGCCGTTCGACGAGCTGGCGGTCTCCGGGGAGCCGTAGCCGTACGTGGTAGGCGGCCCGTCCGTCGACGAGTAGTCGTTCGAGGCGTACGCGTTGGCGGGTGCGTCGGCGCCGTCCCACGCGGGCGGCTGCCATTCGGCCTTGCGCGGCGTCTCGTCCATGCCCGAATCCCACGCCGGGGCACTCCACCGGGCCGCGGAGAGGGGCTCCAGCTCGGTGCCGGGGGTGCTGCCGTTGGCGGCCGGGGCTGGCGGCGCGCTGGCCGGCTCGTCGTAGGCGTCGTACGGCTCGTAGGCCTCGTAGCGGTCGTACCCGGAGCTCTCGGTCGACCGCGCGGAGCTGGAGTACGTGGTGCCGGAGTTGACGACCTTCGCCGGCGTGACGACGGTGGCGTCCACCCGGGCGGCCGCGACGCGGACCGGCTCGGACCGGACGGCGGCGTCGGCACGGATCGTGTCGACACGGATCTGCTCAGTCATCATCGGCTGCTGGGCGGCGCCCCGAGCCTGCTCACGCGCGCGGTTGAAGTCCTCGCGGATGGGCTCGATGGTCTGGAAGTCCTCGGCGGACGGCACCTCGCCGGAGATCCGGTCGTACCGGCCCTCGACGGCCTGGATCCGGGTGGCCTCTGCCCGCAGGACGGTGTCGCGCCGGGCGGCCTCCAGCTCGCCGCGGACACGCTCCAGCTCGCGGTGCATGGTCAGCTCGACGCCACGGCGAAGCGTGTCGACGTCAGCACGGACGAGATCGACCTCGCGACGGAGAGTTTCCGAGAAGTCGTCGCGTACAGTGCTAACATCCTCGCGGAGTGTGACACTTAGTCCGATCATTACCACGGAGAGCACGGCCAGCACAGCGGCTGCACGCAACGGCCCAACGCCCTGACCCAGCACCAGCAGCAGTGCCGCCAGCGGGGCCACCCCCACCCCAGCCCAGAAGAGCCACGCCAATCGCCGCCGGCCTGTGCGTTCCCCTTCGGGCTCATACGAGGCTGGCATACGGGACAGGTTATCGACTATTCGGCTCCACGTCTGCCTTCTCTCCGACCCAGCCTCAGTACCGTCGAAATCATCGGTACCCCCGGCCGGTACGCCAGGTGCACGTAGGACGACGCGTCCAGCACGAGCAGATCCGCCTGTGTACCCGTCGTCAGCGTCCCGATATCGGTCCGTCGGAGCGCTCGCGCCCCGCCAGCTGTCGCCGCCCACACGGCCTCCTCGCAGGTCATACCCATCTCACGCACCGCCAGAGCGATACAGAACGGCAGGCTCGTGGTGTAGCTCGAACCTGGGTTGCAGTCGCTGGCCAGCGCCACGGTGACACCGGCGTCGAGCAGGCGCCGCGCGTCCGGATAAGGGGACCGAGTCGAGAACTCCGCGCCGGGCAGCAACGTAGCCACGGTAGACGACGCACTCAGCGCATCGAAATCGTGCGCGTCCAGATACGTGCAGTGATCGACACTCGCGGCGCCCAGTTCCACTGCCAGCCGGACACCAGGCCCCGGCCCGAGCTGGTTCGCGTGCAGCCTCAGGCCGAGGCCCTTGGCTGCGGCCGCTTCCAGGATGTGCCGGGTGGCATCGGGGTCGAACGCACCACGCTCGCAGAAGACATCGGCCCAGCGTGCGTGGGGTGCGCACGCGTCGAGCATCGGACCGGCGACCAGCGCGACGTACTCGTCCGGACGGCCGGCGTACTCGGGCGGCACGACGTGCGCACCGAGGAACGTGGTCTCCCCCGTGACCGTCGCGGCGGCGCGCAGGCTGCGCTCCTCGTCGCTGACGGTGAGCCCGTAGCCACTCTTCACTTCGAGCGTGGTCGTTCCGGCGGCCAGCGCCTCGGCCGCGAGCCGGCTGGCGTTCGCGGCGAGCTGAACGTCGCTGGCTGCTCTGGTGGCGGCCACCGTCGTCCGGATGCCACCTGCCGCGTACGGCTGGCCGCTCATCCGTGCGGCGAACTCCTCAGCCCGATCACCGGCGAAGACCAGATGCGTGTGGCTGTCGACGAAACCGGGCAGCACGCACCCGCCGTTCGCGTCGAGCCGTTCGTCCACGGCTGGAGCTTGTGCCGCCGGCCCGACCCACGCCACCCGCTCGCCCTCGACCAGCACGGCCGCGTCGCGCATCAGCCCGAGCGGCCCCTCCCCCAGCTCAGGGTCGTTGGTGACAAGCAGCCCGATCCGGTCGACGAGCAGGCTCCTCACGGGGCCTCGTTCATGGGGACGCGGACCCCGCGCTCGGCGGCGACGTCGGCGGCCAGCTCGTAGCCCGCGTCTACGTGCCGGATCACGCCCATGCCAGGGTCGTTGGTCAGCACCCGCTCCAGCTTCTGCGCGGCGAGCGGCGTGCCGTCGGCGACGCTCACCTGGCCGGCATGGATCGAGCGGCCGATGCCGACCCCGCCACCGTGGTGGATGCTGACCCACGAGGCGCCCGACGCGGTGTTCACCATGGCGTTGAGCAGCGGCCAGTCGGCGATCGCGTCTGAACCGTCGGCCATACCCTCGGTCTCCCGGTACGGGCTGGCGACGCTGCCGCAGTCCAGGTGATCACGGCCGATGACGATGGGGGCGCCGAGCGTGCCGTCCGCCACCATCTCGTTGAAGCGCAGGCCGGCGCGGTGCCGCTCGCCGTACCCGAGCCAGCAGATGCGGGCGGGTAGGCCCTGGAACGCGACCTGCTCGCCGGCCATCCGGATCCACCGGGCGAGGGCTTCGTTCTCCGGGAACAGGTCGAGAATGGCCCGGTCCGTGGCAGCGATGTCGGCCGGATCGCCGGAGAGCGCGGCCCAGCGGAACGGGCCCTTGCCCTCGCAGAACAGCGGGCGGATGTAGGCCGGCACGAAG
>Ga0210378_10000951_pt1 | contig 15263 bp, 13 predicted proteins | sample PLM1_60_b1redo_FD_155465 | JGI IMG/M metagenome (GOLD analysis project Ga0210378, IMG submission 155465) | Groundwater sediment microbial communities from an aquifer in East River, Colorado, USA - PLM1_60_b1 redo | ecosystem: Environmental > Terrestrial > Soil > Riparian zone | place: USA: East...
TGGGACGACGGTTGGCTTGATCACCGCTGTCGTTTACCAGGAGCCTTCTCTGGTGTCCAACCACACCTTCCACCCAGCCACGACACCACGCCACCGACGGTCCAGCGACAGTTCTCAAACACTCACTTAGAGCCCACCTGACGCGGCGCCTGCGGCGGCTCGCAACGAGGAAGTAGGCCGCCGAGGACGGAGCTCACCCTACGGTCAAGGTTGGAGCCAACGGCGCCATCGTGTACCAGGTCGCCCTCACTGGCCGTGCCACCAGCGTGCCATTCACAGCAGTCACGGTCGGTTCCCAGCGGACACCACGGACAAACTGTAGGGCGGTCTCGCGCAGGTAGCGCTGGGGCTTGGTCACCGGGTCGATGCCGGCGTAGACGATCGCCTGGTAGCTCGCCCCGCGCTTGCGGACGTGCCCTCTGGCCATGCCGAGAGCTAGCTCATTGCCGGGGTCATTGCCAGAGGCGGGAGGTGGGTGCTACCTGCCTGGCGTTCTGCCTGCTGGAAGGGGGTGCGCCCGGAGGGACTCGAACCCCCGACCCGCGGATTAGAAGTGCCGACGCACCTGTCCGCCGCGTCCCGCCCAGCCCGTTGCCGCAGCTCAGATCCGTGCCCTTGTCCGGCTGGTCCAGCCTGGTCCGGGCCGTGCCATTGACTGGATTGCCACCGGGATTGCCAAGGTACGGTGGTAGCGCCGGCCAATCGAGGACACTGCGGGCCGCGGCTAGCCTTTCGGGCGACGAGGTCACCGGCTGGCGCGTCGCCCTAAGCCTTTTCCGGGTCTACTGACCTATCCGTGGGTCCGGCTGTGCGCGTCCGGGGAGAGGAGGGCAGAGCCCCCCGAGTGCGAGCATCGCTAGGGCGATGAGCGCCTGGGGCGAGTGGAACCCGAACGCGACCCGGGTCAGCAGGCGGATCTTGGTGTTGGTCGACTCCACCAGCGCGCCCGACAGCCCCTGGGTCAACGCCGCGACGATCCCCCTACGATGCCGCGTGATCTTGGCCGCCAGCGCCACGAACGCAGGGATCCGGCAGCGGCGTGCCCACCCCAGCCACGCGTCCAGCAGCGCCACCGCGCGCGGCCCCTTGACGCGGAACACCAGCCGCAGCTCCTCGGTGAGCAGGTACGCCCGGTACAGCTGGCGGTTGACCTCGGCGATGCGGGCGAGCTTGCCGCGCTGCCGGGCGGTCAGATCACCAGGGTGCTTCCACAGCGCGAACCTGGCGCCCTTCAGCTCCTTGGCCAGCGTGGTGTCCCCGCCCCGGCGGGCGGCGTTCCAGGTCTCGCGGCGGACCTCGTCGAGTGCGTCGGTCGCCCACGCCACGATGTGGAACGGGTCCAGGCAGATCCTCGCCTTGGGGCAGCGGCGCACGACCACGTTGGCGATCCAGCCGGCCGCGTCCGCGCTGACCAGCTCGATCGTGGCGCAGCGCTGCGGGCCGAGCGCGTCGAAGAACCCCTCCAGGGTGCGCTCGTCGCGCCCGGGGGCGGCCCACACCAGCCGGCCCGAGCCATGATCGACGACCACCGTGAGGTACCGCTGGCCCTTGCGGTGGCTGATCTCGTCGATCCCGATCCGCCGCAGCCCCTCCAACCGGTCGGTGCCCTGGCCCTGCTCGTCAGCCACCCGGGTGATCATGCGCCCGACGCTGCGCCAGGCCACGCGCAGCAGCTCGGCGACCGCCGCCCGGGAGGTGTGGGTCGCCAGCCACGCGGCGGTGTCCTCGAACGCGCGGGTGAACCCGGCCTGATGGCGGGCCCACGGCACGCCGGCGACCACCACCCCGTGCTGGGGGCAGGCAACCCGTGGCGCGTCGGCCTCTAGGAACGCCCGGGTCACCCCGAGGTCCAGGGCGCGCCAGCGGCGTCGTCCCTCGCCCTGGTCATAGCCGGGGCAGCGGCGCTGGCACACCCCGCAGCGGCGCCGGCGGCTGCGGGTGGGCCGCACCAGCGCCACGACCGCGTCGGTGGCCTCGTCGTCCAAGACCTGCTCGATCACGGTGTGCTCGACACCCAGCAGCCGCTTCCATAGCCTTGCGGATCGCACGCCGTTCCACCCCCTACGGGAACCGACCTGGACAGCCGGAACCACAGGCGTGGAGCGGCGTGCAGTCATGCAAGCCCAGCTCAGGCCACCCACGGATCAGTCACAAGAGCCCCTTTTCCCGAAACCGACACCGACGTATCAGCTGCTGACTCGATGCCTCTTGGACAAGTAGGTTCGGTCAGCCCGGCCGCCGCGGTCAGCGCAGGAGCGCTGGGCGGGTGGCGCGCCAATGGGTAAGCCGCACCCTGAAGGGCTGGAGAAACCGGGTGACTTGCGCCGCTGGTCCCTTCTATGATGCTGGTGGGTGCGGGCCGAGGGTGGACCGCAGAAGGTGGGGGCGATGGCTGGATCCATCCCGGCTGCTGCGGGTCGGATCTTCCTCAGCTACCGGCGGGAGGAGACCGCCTACCCGGCTGGCTGGCTGTACGACCGGCTGGCGGACCGCTACGGCGACGGCCAGGTCTTCAAGGACGTCGACTCGATCCAGCTGGGCGACGACTTCGTCGAGGTGATCACCGCCGCGGTGGGGTCCTGCGACGTGCTGCTGGCGCTGATCGGTGAGGAGTGGCTGTCGATCACCGATGCGCTGGGGCGGCGTCGCCTTGATGACCCCGATGATTTCGTGCGGTTGGAGATCGAGGCGGCCTTGACGCGCAATGTCCGCGTGATTCCGATTCTGGTGGATGGGGCGAGGATGCCCCGTGCCGACGAGCTGCCGGACAGCCTGGCCAGGCTGGTGCGCCGGCAGGCGCTCGAGCTGAGCCCGAACCGCTTCGACTTCGATACCAGCCGGCTGCTGAAGGTGTTGGACAAGACCCTGGTCGAGGTGCGGACGGGGGAGCACGACGCGGCCGCGTTGCGGGCATCCGCGGCGGAAGCGCCGTCGCGGGCACCGGTTGGGGACGCCGCCTCGCGGTCACGCGATGCCGAAGCGCCGTCGGGGCCATCGCGGGCACCTGGCCCGGGTGCGCCCCTGTCGCGGGCACCTGCCGCGGAAGCCCCTTCGCGGTCACGAACTGCCGAAGCGCGGTCGGGGCTGCCGCCCTGGTCCACCGGCACTACGCGTCCGCAACGCCAGCGCTCTGAGGGCCGCCAATACCTTGGAGGGGAGCTCGCCACTTGGTGGCAGCGAGCAGGAGCACATCTGCTCGACCTGCTGATCGTTGCAGTCCCATTCATGATTCTTTCCCAGGTGGAACCTTACTCCGCCCTCCTTGTCACGCTGGTGATCTGGCTCTACAACAGGTCGTATCTACAGGGCAAGGATGGGCAGAGCTGGGGCAAGCGGGCCTTTCGGCTGAGGCTAGTCCGCATGGCTGATAGACGGCCGATCGGTGGTGGCGCGGCTTTGGTGCGCAACCTGGCCCATGCACTGGACCTTGCCACCTTGGGCGTCGGCTATCTATTGCCACTTTGGGATGCCAACCGGCAAACCCTGGCCGACAAGGTCATGAAGACCATCGTCATCGTTCAACGCAAGCCTCAGGCCTCCGGAACCGTCCCCTAACCCGGCCGCTGACCTGCCCATAGTTGATCCGGTTCGCGCGGCCCGAAGCGGTTGAACGCCCCGCCAACTCGACAGAACCCATCCATCGGTCTACCGCCTGAAGCCGCTTCAGGGCAAGGGCTTGGTCGGTTCAATGCCGTCCCGTCGGACTGGCTCGGCGACGACCAGTGCGTCTGTGGCCTCAGGGAGCCGAGCGCGACGGTGGTGAAGTTGTCCCCAACGACTGAGGCGGTCTGGGCGGTGAACAGCAGCCGGAACTCCCGCGCCCGCAGGGGAGTCAACGACGTGGTGAGCTTCGACCAATCCATGCGGCCTCGCGTTTCCGAGCCAGCGGGGGGATCAGGCTACAGGAGCCAAACAGCGCGGAAGCCGGCGTCCTCAAGCAACGAGCTTGCCCTCAACACCTCACCGCTTCCAGGGCGCTTCCTCTCGTCTGCATGTGGCATCGAGACGGGTTGTGGGTGGGCGAGGCGGCAGGCAGACGACCCGACTCGCCGCGAGAGCTGATCCCTGGCGATGGGGGATTGCCAAGCGCTCCGAGCGTCTGCAAGCAGTCGTATGGCTAGGCTGTTGACCTGCGGGTTTGTGCGCCCGGAGGGACTCGAACCCCCGACCCGCGGATTAGAAGTCCGCTGCTCTATCCAAAGCTGAGCTACGGGCGCATGTCCCCTCAGCTGAGGAAACGATTCCCCGAGCCAGGGAACGAGACTGAGGCTAACACACTCGGTGCGGCGGCTGCGGCGGCTCGGAACTGTGTGGGCAAGGCCTGTTGTAGTCGCACCAGGTAGCCTGCGGGCATGGCTGGCACCGACCGCGCGCGGCTGCGGCAGACGTTCGACCAGGCTGCCGAGCTGTACGACCAGGCTCGTCCTGGCTACCCGCCGGCGCTGTTCGACGACCTCGCCGACCTGGCCGGAATCGGGCCGGGCCGCCGGGTGCTTGAGATCGGCTGCGGGACCGGGCAGGCCACGGTGCCACTGGCCGAACGCGGCTGCCGCATCACGGCGGTCGAGCTCGGTGCGGCCATGGCGGCCGTCGCCCGACGCAACCTCGCTCGCTTTCCCGCGGTCGAGGTGGTCGTGTCCGCGTTCGAGGACTGGCCACTGCCCGCCGAGCCGTTCGACGCGGTCGTGGCAGCGACCGCGTGGCACTGGCTCGATCCTGAGGTGCGGGTGGGCAAGGCAGCAGAGGCGCTGCGGCCGGGCGGCGCACTGGCCATCGTCGCCACCCATCACGTGGCCGGCGCCGACGGAGGGTTCTTCCTGGAGGCACAAGCCTGCTACCAGCGCTGGGACCCTGCCACACAGCCAGGGTTCCGGTTGCCGGCTGCGGCCGAGATGCCCGAGGACAGCCAGGAGCTGGATCGCTCGGGCCATTTCGGGCAGGCTGTGTTCCGCCGCTGGGAACGGGAGCTGCGGTACTCGACAGGCGCCTACCTGGACGTGCTGCGCACGTACTCCGGCCACCGGACTTTGGAGCCCGCAGCCCGTGACGGCCTGCTGGCCTGCATCGCGCAGCTCATCGACACCCGCTTCGGCGGCCGGATCGGCAAGCACTACATGACCGAGCTCCGCGTGGCGCACCGCCGGGCAGGCTGAGCGCAGCTCCACGAAAGGCGGACGGATGCGGGAGCGCAGGCCGGCGATGCGGCGGCTGCCGGCGGTCGTCGCGCATGCGGACTGGGGGACCGCACCAGGCAAGCGGCAGGTCGCGGCGGCGGTGCGGCAGGACGACGGCCGCTACCTGGCCGGTCCAGCGCGCCAGGTGGGGGTGGAGGGCGGGGTGCTGCAGCGGATGGGGGTGGCGCGCGAGCGTCCCCCGGGTGCGGTCGTGCTCGGCTTCGACTTCCCGATCGGGCTGCCGCGGGCGTACGCGGAGCTGGTCGGGGTGGCGGATTTCCGATCGGCCCTGCCGGGGTTCGGGTCGGGGGAGTGGGCGGACTTCTACCGGGTGGCGTCGAGCCGGGAGGAGATCGGCCTGCGCCGGCCGTTCTACCCGGCCACGCCGGGCGGGAAGGGGGACCGGGCCTGGCATCACCTGCACCAGGCGCTGGGGTTGGACAGGGCGGCGCTGCTGCGACGGTGCGAGCGAGCCGGGGCAGAGGCGCTGTTCTGGACGTTGGGCGGCAGGCAGGTGGGGAAGGCGGCGATCGACGGGTGGCGTGCGGTGCTCGCGCCGGCGCTGCGCGACCGCGACCGCGACCTGGACGTCGCGGTCTGGCCGTTCGACGGCCCGTTGGACGAGCTGGTCGGGCGGCGCGACGTGGTGGTGGTCGAGACCTACCCGACGGAGTTCTACGGGCATCTTGGCGTGTCGTTCGCGCGTGTGCCCGGGTCGCCGCCGCGGGGCAAGCGCCGGCGGGCGGACCGGCGCGGCAACGCCGCGGCGCTGCTCGGGTGGGCCGACGGGACGGGGATGGTGCTGGCGCCTGCGCTCCGGGAGGCGATCGCCGGTGGGTTCGGGCCTGGGGGTGCGGCGAGGACCAGTTCGATGCGGTGGTCGGCCTGTTCGGGATGCTGAACGTGGTGCTTGGCGCGCGGGACCCGGGCGTGCCCGCCGGTGACGAGGCGGTCCGCCGGGTGGAGGGCTGGATCCTGGGCCGGTCGGCCAGCCGGCCGGCCGTGTAGCGGGAACGGGCCCCTGCCTGCATGCGACGACCCGCCGTGTAGCGGGAACGGGCCCCCGCCTGGCATGCGACGACCCGCCGTGTAGCGGGAACGGGCCCCCGCCTGGCATGCGACGACCGGCCGTGCTGCGGGGACGGCCACCCGCCTGGCATGCGACGACCGGCCGGGTAGCGGGGAGGGGGCCCCGCCTGGCATACATAGAGGCATGGCAGAGCGAGCGAGCGGTGCTCGGGGTGGCGTCCGCCTGGGTAGCGTGTATGCGGCCCACGCGGCCAGTCATGGCTTTGTCCTGGTGTTGCCGGCGGTGCTCGTGTCGTTGCGGGCGGAGTTCGGCGCGTCGTTCACGACGTTGGGTGCGGTCGCGACCGTCTCCTCGATGCTGTACGGGCTGGGGGCGCTGCCGGCCGGGCTGCTGGCCGACCGGGTCGGGGCGCCGGTGCTGCTGCGCGCGTTCGCGGGGCTGTCGATCCTGGGCTGCGCCCTGGCGGTGGTGGCGCCGGGGGTGTGGTGGCTGGCCGGTGCGCTCGCCCTGCTGGGGGCGGCTGGTGCGCTGTACCACCCGTCGGGGCTGGCCGAGCTGACGTTGAACGCGCCCGGGGGTCGACGGGAGCTCGGCGTCCACGGGAGCTGGGGGAACGTCGGCACCGCGGTGGCGCCGCTGGTGGCCGGCGCGATCGCGGCGGTGTGGACGTGGAGGGCGAGCTACGCCCTGGCCGCGCTCGCCGCGGCGGTGCTGTTGCTGCTGCTGCGGTGGGGGGTGCCGCTGGACCGGACGCTGCCGGCGGAGCCGGCGGTCCAGGAGGGGGAGCGGAGCCGGGCGGCGCTCGCGGTGGTGATGTTCCTCGCCGCCGCGGAGGGGTTCGTCTTCCAGGGCTTCGTGACCTTCCTGCCCGCCTTCCTGGCCGAGGTGGGCGGCCTGGACCGGGGCGCCGCGGCCAGGGGCGGGGCCCTTGCGGCCCTGGTGCTGCTGCTCGGCGTGCCCGGCCAGCGGATCGGGGGCCGGCTCGCGGAGGCCGAGGGCCGCACGATCGCGCTGCGCTACGCCGGCCTGTACGCGGCCGCGGTGGTGGCTGGGCTCGCTGTGCGGGCGGCCGGCGCCGGGGTGCTCGGTCTCGTCCTGGCCGGGCTGATGAGCGTGCTCATCTTCGTCGGTCAACCGATCACCAACCAGCTCGTGTCCAGAGCGACCCGGGCGGGCCGGCGGGGGGCCGCCTACGGCACCTACTTCTCCCTGTCGTTCGGGATCGGGGCGCTCGCCGGCGCGGCCGGGGGCGTGGTCGCCGACCGCTCCGGCCTGGCCGCGGTGTTCGGGTTCCTGGGGCTCGTGGCCGTGGTGAACGCGGTGGGCGGCCTCGCCGTGCGGGTGCTGCTCAGTCCCCGGTTCACCTCGACAACCACTGCCCCGAGGGCCTAGGTTCGCGAGGTCGCAACAGCCGTTCGCAAAGGAGGGTCATCATGGCCAAGACCGACCGTCAGGCCCACGCCCTGTGGGAGGGGTCGCTGATCGGGGGCAAGGGCGAGATCGAGTTCGCCAGCAGTGGGATCGGCCGCTTCCCGGTGACCTGGGCGTCGCGGGTGGAGAGCGCCGACGGCCGCACCAGCCCGGAGGAGCTGCTCGCGGCCAGCCACGCCTGCTGCTACGCGATGGCGTTCTCGCACGCGCTCACCCAGGCCGGGAACCAGCCCGAGCGGCTGCACGTCACCTCGACCGTGTCGCTGGAGCCGAAGGAGGGCGGGGGGGTCGTGGTCACCCGGTCCGCGCTCGAGGCCGTCGGGGTCGTGCCCGGTCTCGACCAGGCCGGTTTCCAGGCCACGGCCGAGCAGGCGGAGCTGGGCTGCCCGATCTCCAACGCGATCCGCAACAACGTGCAGGTCACGGTGCGGGCGACCCTGGAGACCTGACCCGGACGGTTGCGCGGGCCCTGCGGCCGCTGCGGGGCCCGGCCGGCCGCGGCCTGAAATGCCGCTGGCCCCAGGGCTCGTCACGAACGGGAGAGGGGCCCGGGAGGGCGGCCGGGGTGTGAGCCCGGGGGGGCCGGGGTGTGAGCCGGGGGCCGGGCTGTAGGCCCGAGGGGGCCGGGCTGTAGGCCCGAGGGGGCCGGGCTGTAGGCCCGAGGGGGCCGGGCTGTAGGCCCGAGGGGGGCCAGGGTGTAGGCCCGGGGCGCCGGGGTGTAGGCCCGGGGTGCTGCGGTGTAAGAGGCCGGTGGCGGGCGGTGTTGGACAAGGCGGGAGGTACCTTGGCCACGCACAACCACACCAGGAGCGGCCGGTGAGAGCGGTGCGGGATGAGGTCGGCGCCGGCGCGCGGGATGAGGCCGGGGCCGGCGCCGGCGCCGGCGCGCAGGATGAGGCCGGGGCCGGCGCCGGCGCGCAGGACCGGTTCGAGGCGGTGTTCAGGGCTCGCTACGGTGAGCTGTTCGCCCTGTCCTACCGGTTGCTCGGCGACCACGGCGAGGGCGAGGACGTCGTCCAGGAGACGTTCCTGAAGCTCGACGGGCATCCGGTGCTCGACCGGCCCGACGAGGAGGTCGCGGCGTGGCTGCGCCGCGTCTGCCTGAACGCCACCTACAACCGGCTGCGTGGCCAGCGCCGCGCCACGGCGCGGCTGGACCGCGCCGGCCGGCTCGAGCGGGCGGACGACGAGGCGGGCGACGGTGGCGGCCCGCTGCTGGACGTGCTCCGCGCCGAGCAGCAGCGAGCCGTGCGCCAGGCCCTGGCCGCCCTGCCGGAGCGGCAGCGCGCCTGCCTGCTGCTACGCCACGCCGGCTTCTCCTACGCCGAGATCGCCGCAACGCTGGACCTGGCCGTCGGCTCGGTCGGGGTCCTGCTCGCCCGCGGGGAGCGGGCCTTCCGTGACGCCTATCTCGACCGTGACGACGCCGACCCTGGAGCCTACGATGCCGTGCCCTGACCTCGGTGCCCTGCGCGCGTCGCTCGACGACGCCCCCGGCGGCACCCCGGCGCCACTGCACGACCACGTGCAGGGTTGCGCCTCCTGCTTCGACACCCTCGCCGAGCTGCGGCGCAACGCCGAGCTGGCCGCGCCTGCCATCGCCATGACCGGCCCGGACGGCCCCCTGCCCCCCGCCGCGGTCGAAGCCGCGCTCGCCCGCCTCGAGCAGCGCCGCGCCCGCCTGCTCGCGGCCCGGACGGCCACCGGCGCGGCGGCCGCGGCCGGCGAGGCCGCCGCGGCCGGCGAGGCCGGCGGGTCCGGCGGGTCCGGCGGGTCCGGCGGGTCCGGCGGGGACGCCCCGGCGGCGGTGGTCCCGCTGCGCCGCCGCGGCCACCGCGCCAGGCTGAGCGCCAGGGCGCGGGGGACCGCGGCGGCGCTGGTCGCGGCCGTGGTGCTCACCGGGCTGGTGGCCACGCCCGGCGGCAGGGCCGCCGCCGCGGGCTTCCTCGCCCAGTTCCGCAGCGAGCGCTTCGAGGTCGTCTCGCTCAACACCAGCCAGGCGATGCAGCTCAGCGCGGTCATGTCGCAGCTCGTCGCGACCGGCGTGTTCACCGGCGACCACGGCCAGCTGGACCGCATGACCGAGCCGGCGGCCGCGCGCGACCTCGCCGAGGCGAGCCGGCTCGCCGGGTTCGAGGTCCAGGCGGTCAGCCGGTCCGCGCTGCCGCGTGGCGTCGGCGCCGCCCCCGAGCGGATCCTTGCGACCCGTCCCCACACCGCCCGCATCACCTTCGACCGTGACCGGGCCATCGCCTACTTCCAGCGCAACGGCCGGCCGGACGTCAAGATCCCCGAGCGGTTCGACGGCGCCCAGCTCATCGTCCAGGTCCCCGCGATCGTGGTGCAGGAGTACCCCGGACGTGACGGTGCGCCGCGGCTGCTCGTCGGCAAGGCCGGCACGATCGGCCTGGACGCCGACGGCGGCGCCAGCCTCGACGAGCTGCGCGAGGTCGTGCTGAGCCTGCCCGGCCTGCCGAAGGAAACTGTCGAGCAGCTCCGCAACATCAGCGACTGGCGCACCACGTTGCCGCTGCCGGTCCCCACCGACGAGGTGCGGTGGCGGCAGGCGACCGTCGACGGCGCCGAGGCGCTCAGCTTCGCCGACCCGACCGGGAAGCTGCACGCCCTGCTGTGGCAGCGCGGCGGGCACATCTGGGGTGTCGCCGGCGTGATCGGTGCTGACGAGGCACTCCGTGTCGCGGACAGCCTCGGCTGAGCGGGCCGAGCCGACCGCCGGGACCGGGCAGCCGGTCCCGGCGGTCGTCGCGTCCGCCCTGCACAAGGCCTTCGGCCGCCGGGTCGCCCTCCACGACCTGACCCTCCAGGTCGGCGCCGGTGAGGTCTTCGGCTTCCTCGGTCCCAACGGCGCCGGCAAGACCACCGCCATGAAGATCCTGCTGGGGCTGGTCCGTCCCACTGGCGGGCACGCGCTGGTGTTCGGTCGGCCCCCAACCGAGCCGGCCGCCCGCCGCCGCGTCGGCTACCTCCCCGAGCACTTCCGCTTCCAGGAGTGGGCAACGGGCGAGGAGCTGCTCGGCTTCCACGGCCGCCTGAGCGGGCTGGGCGCCGCCGAGCGGGCCGGGCGCATCCCCGAGGTGCTGGAGCGCGTCGGTCTCGCCGGGCGGGGCGGCGAGCGCGTTCGCCGCTACTCCAAGGGCATGACCCAGCGGCTCGGCCTCGCCCTGGCGCTCCTGCACCGGCCCGACCTCGTCCTGCTCGACGAGCCGACCTCCGCCCTGGACCCGGTCGGCCGCCGTGACGTGCGCGAGCTGGTCCGGGAGCTGGCCGCCGGCGGGGTCACGGTCTTCCTCAACTCCCACCTGCTCACCGAGGTGGAGGCGGTGTGCGACCGGGTGGCCATCGTCAACCAGGGCCGGGTGATCGCCAGCGGGCCGCTCGGCGACCTCGCCGGGGCCGTGACCCAGCTCCGGCTCCTGCTCGACCGCGTCGACCGGGACCTGCTCGCGCTCGTGGGCCGGTACGGCGACGTCGTACGGGTCGAGGGCACCGCCGTCACCCTGGCCGTCGACGCCCTCGACGTCGCGCCGGACCTGGCCACGGTCCTGGTCGGGTCGGGCTACCGGCTGTACGGGCTGGTCCCGGTGCAGCGGTCGCTGGAGGACGTCTTCGTGGACCTGGTCGGGGAGGTGCGGGAGCGGTGAACGTGCTGGTCGTCGCCGGCTGGACCGTGCTGGAGGCCCGGCGCCGCAAGCTTGTCCTCGCCGGCGTCGTGCTCAGCGCCGCCTTCGTCGCCCTGTTCGCGCTCGGGTTCACCCTGTTCTACAACCTCGAGGAGCGAAGCCTGCTCGACGCCCAAGCCCAGGTCACCGACCCGACCAGCATGGGCGGCATGGCTGGCGCGCGCGAGCAGCTCGTGGTCCTGTCGAGCGTCCTCGTCGTCCTGGGGCTCTACGGGGTCCAGTTCCTCGCGGCGCTGCTGGGCCTGTTCCTTGGGGTCGCCTCGGTCTCGCCGGAGGTCGACTCCGGCGCGCTGCACGCCGTGCTCGCCCGCCCGCTCAGCCGCCTCGACTACCTGCTCGGCCGCTTCCTCGCCCTCGCGGGCATGCTGGCCGCCTACGTCGTGGTGATGAGCGGCTCGCTGCTGCTGACCGCCCGGATCGTCGCCGGCTACGAGGCCGGCGACGTCACCCGGGCGGTGGGGCTCATGATCCTCCAGGTACTGGTCGTGCTCGCGGTGAGCCTGCTCGGCAGCACCGTCCTGCCGACGCTCGCCAACGGGGTCGTCATGCTGGCGCTGTTCGGGCTCGCGTGGCTCGGGGGGGTCATCGAGTTCATCGGCACGGTCCCTCCGGGCAACGACCTCATGGTCAACCTGGGCACCGCCGTGAGCCTGCTGCTACCGGCCGACGCGGTCTGGCGCGGGGCCTCCTACCACGTGATGCCGCCGAGCCTGCTGGTCGCCAGCTCGTTGGTGAACCAGGGCGGCCCTGGGCTGCCGTTCGCGTCCACCACGCCGATGGCGCCGACCATGCTGGCCTGGGCGCTGGCGTACCCGGCAGCCTGCATCGGCCTCGCCGTAGCCTCCTTCCGCCGCCGGGACCTGTGACCGGTGGAGCAATCGGCCGGAGGTCATCGTCGCCGAGCCAGGGAGGGAGTTCGCGTTCTGCTTGGCGGTCAGCGACCTCTGCGCAGGGAAGGTGACTTCGGGGTATGGGTGCCGGCGGCGCTCAGCTGACAGGTGTGCTGACCGGTGACCACCTTTCTCGAGATTGCCTGGCTTCCGGTTTCGGGTTCCAATTGGCTCCGACGCCGGGTTCGCCCGGTGGCAGACCGGCTCCCGGGCCGGGCCCGTGGATCGCACGACAAGGAGGCTGCCATGGTCAACCATCTCCTGAGACGAGGCATGCTCGCCGCTGTGGCGGCGGCATTCACCGTCGCGTCGTTCGCCGTGCCGGGGGTCTCGGCTTCGACGGAAGGGTCGGGCCAAGAGGCCAGCTACCTGGTCGTGCTCAAGGAATCCGACCAGGCGTCGGGTCTCAGGGCGATCGAGCGCGCCGGGGGCAAGGTGGTGAAGCGCAACAAGCTCGGCATCGCGCGGGTCAGCTCGAGCGATCCTGCCTTTTCGTCCACGCTTCGTTCCTCGCGTGCGGTGGACGAGGTCGGGAGTGACGGGGGCTGGCAGCTGCAGCCGCTCAGCATCACCCAGGAGCCTCCCCCGGTTCCCGGGCCCCAGATGGCCGCCGACTGCGCGGCCCAGTACGGGGTCGCGGTGGGCGTGGGGCCCGATCGGCTGTCGGCCTGCCAGTGGGACATGCGCATGATCAACTCCAGCCCCGCTGGCTCCTATGCGGTGAACCGGGGCGCGGGCCCCACCATCGGGATCATCGATACCGGGGTGGACTTCACCCATCCGGACATCGCCCCCAACCTCGACCTGGGCCTGTCCTGCTCGTTCATCACCCCGGGGAACCCCACGGCCTTGCCGGAGGAGATCGACCCGACCGGCCCGGCCTGCCTGACGAAGTCGGCCACCCAGGACCTCTTCGGCCACGGCACGCACGTGGCGGGCATCGCCGCGGCGCCGATCAACGGCATCGGGGTGGCCGGGGTCGCGCCGGAGGCCACCCTGGTCAGCCTCAAGGTCTGCACCGAAGGGGGCTTCTGCTTCACCCAGGAGGTGGTGGACGCCCTCGTCTACGCCGGCGACAAGGGCCTGGACGTCGCCAACATGAGCCTGTTCGCCGACCCCTTCCTGTTCAACTGCCGCAACCAGGCCGACCAGCGGGCCATCGTGAAGGCCATCTCCCGCGCCACCCGGTACGCCACCCAGCATGGCGTGGTGGTGGTGGCCGCAGCCGGCAACGAGAGCACCGACCTGGCCCACCCGGAGACCGACGAGATCAGCCCCGACTTCCCGCCCGGCGCGGCGGTCACCCGGAACGTCGGCAACCAGTGCGTCGTGCTGCCGCAGGAGCTGCCGGGGGTGGCCACCGTCTCGGCGGTCGGGCCGCAGCGCATCCTGTCGTTCTACTCCAACTTCGGAAACGCCGTGGTGGACGTGACGGCGCCGGGCGGCTCCTCCGGGCAGGCCCCCAACCCCTTCGGGCGGGTGCTGAACGCCTGGGGCTCCAGGGCGCCGCTCCTCAACACCAACCTCCGGCGGCTGGTGGAGGACTGCGCACCGGTGGGCGGCCAGACCGTCTGCGCCCTGTACGGCTGGATCCAAGGCACCTCCATGGCGTCACCCCATGCTGCGGGTGTCGCCGCCCTGATCCGTGCGGCTCATCCCAGCATGCCGCCACTGGCGGTGATCGCCCGCATGCAGAACACGGCCATGCCCATGGTCTGCGAGGAGCAGCAGGATCCCTTCGCCGGACCCTTCCCGCCCAAGCGGTGCACCGGCGGTCAGGGCCACACCAGCTTCTACGGCAGCGGACTGGTGGACGCCCTGGCAGCGGGGCGGTAGCCCGGCGTCACGTTCAGGTCGGGGGCCGGCGCGCGCCGGCCCCCGACCTCTCTCAGCTACGAGGTGGGTGCGCCCGGTCCCGGCATGACGCCGAGCTGCTGCAGGAAGCTTGCCATGTCCGGCCCACCCCAATGCTCGGCCTGCTTGCCGTCCTGCATGCGGAACCAGTCGACCCCGTTGGTGGCGGTGGCCTTGCCGGTGGCCGGGATGCCCATGAAGTCGCCCTGGTGGGTGCCCGTGTAGGTCACCCGCGCGGCCACCAGCTCGCCCTCGCCGATCACGTCGTGGACCTCGGCGTGGAGATCGGGGAAGGCCTGGTGGACCATGGCGAAGAACTGCTTGGCGTCCTGGCTGGTCCGACTCCCAAAGGTGTGGTCAATCCCCTCGGGGGCCAGCAGCTCATCGACGGCGTCCAGGTTCTTGCGGTTGAAGACCTCGTCGTAGAACCGGCGGATGGCGACCTTGTTGTCCTCGGCTGGCATGGCTGCCTCCTTGGTCGGGACCTGGGCGGAGCACCAACAGCGCGGACCTTAACCGACGCAAGCCGGCCGGTCCATTAGACCGGCCCGGGCCATTGGTGCGGTGACAGCTCGGCTGGCTCGGCCACGCCGGCAGGCGTCAGGCGCTGCTGACGAGGTCGCGGCGGCGGAACCCGGCCAGGCCGGCGGCGACGAGGACGGCGCTGATGGCGAGCAGCCAGGCCAGGGGCGTCGGGGAGACGTCGGCGCCTGGGATCTTGGGGATGTGGGTGAACGGCGCCGCGTCCAGGACCCACTGGCTGAGCTGCATCAGCGGGCCGAGCAGGACCAGCAGCGCGGACACCGCAAGCGCCGCCCAGCTCACCGACACGAGCCGGGGCAGCAGGCCGAACAGCGCCATCGCGAGGCCGGACAGCACCAGGACGGCGGGCAGCTGCACCAGCGCGCCGGCAAGCACGCGTGGCAGCTCGCGCCCCACGTCGCCGCTGACCAGCCCGTAGACCAGCCCCTCGGCCAGGCCGGAGGCCACCAGCGCGAGCGCCGGGCCGAGCAGCCCGAAGGCCAGGTGGCTGGTGGCCCACTGCCGCCGGCTGACCGCGGTGGCCAGGACCAGCTCGGCGCGCAGGCTCTCCTCCTCGGCGCGCAGCCGCAGCGTGGCCTGGATCGCGTACCCGGCGGCCGCCAAGGCGAAGATGACCATCGCCCCGGCGATGTAGGCGTCG
>Ga0210378_10000952_pt1 | contig 15262 bp, 11 predicted proteins | sample PLM1_60_b1redo_FD_155465 | JGI IMG/M metagenome (GOLD analysis project Ga0210378, IMG submission 155465) | Groundwater sediment microbial communities from an aquifer in East River, Colorado, USA - PLM1_60_b1 redo | ecosystem: Environmental > Terrestrial > Soil > Riparian zone | place: USA: East...
CCGGGCCGAGCTGCGCAGTGTCCGGGCGTTGTGCCGGGCCACGGCGCCCAGCCGCACCGGCAGCGCGGCCAGCGGTGCGCCCCGGCTGCCGGCCAGCCGCCGCCGCAGCGTCGTGCGGTCCATCGGTCAGCGCCTCCCTCGATCGTCTTCGCCGCCGCGGTCCGGGCGACCGTCGGCTGGGCGCAGCCGGCGGGCCAGCGCTGCGACGGCGTGCTGGCGGAGCCCCTGGCGGGCCAGCCGGACCCAGTAGTCGGCCAGGCAGCGGTCGATCTCGGCGGCCAGGCGGCGGCCGCCGGCCGGGTGCACCGCCGCGTCCCGCAGCGCGCCGGCGAGCCGGAGGGCGGCGGCGGCCGTCCGGGGGTGCCGCGGCGCCCGGACGGCGGCCGAGAACGTCCAGTAGGCGAGGTCGACGGCGAGGGGCGGCGGGGTCGCCTCCGCTGGCCAGGTGAAGAACGCGGGGTTGGCCGGTGCCGGGTCGATCAGGTAGACGGCGCGGTCGGCGCCCAGCAGAACGTTTCCCGCGTGGAAGTCGCCGTATGGGCCGCCGTGCGCGGCATGGAACGCGGTGAGGCCGGCGACCAGGTCCCGGACGAGCAGTCGCTCCTCGTCGGCCGGCGACCGCCGGCGAGCCAGCGCCCGATCCAGCCGGCAGCCGGACACCGCCGACATCGCATACCCCCAGTCCCACCGCCGTACCGGTTGCGGGCAGCGCACCCGGTACGTCTCCGTGCCCAGCTCGCACAACGCCCGGTCCAGGCCGACCAGTGCCGCGTACTCCGCGGCGACCGAGTCCCCGGCCCGGTAACCGGGCCGGAACCACTTGACCGCATGGTTCCTGCATCCGTCCGGTCCGGACGTGACGACCCGCCACACCCGGCTCTGCACTCCCTCGGCCAGCAGCCGGTCGACGACGCCGGTGCGGTCGGCCGGGCCGCATAGCGACCCGGCGGCCTGCGCCAGCTGTGTTCGTTCGGCATCCCCGGACGTGGGTGCCGGTGACCGTCCCACGCCCCGGCTCACCGCCCGGTCCGGACGGCCCCGAACAGGTTCCGGTGGCACGGCCGGCCGTACGGGTCGGCCGCCCGGTGCAGTCCCAGAAACCGCACCGTCGCGTTCGGACACTCCTGGCGGAGCATCGAGGCGATCCAGTCTTGCGGCCTTGGTCCCATCTCGGGCAGGTGGTAGCGGGCCGGCATCTCGTTCTCGCCGGTCTCGAACACCAGGATCCGTCCGGTCCGGGCCCAGATCGTCCGCAGCGCCGCGCGGGCCGCCGGCTCGCCGTGCCACCGGACCAGGTGGTGCCACACCGACATGAACAGCACCGCGTCGGCGGACGGCAGCAGCGGCATGGTGTCCGGGGTGAGCCGCAGCACGAGCACGCCGACGTTGTCCAGCTTCAGCCGGTCCCGGACGTGCAGCAGGGTCCGGTAGCTGCGCGGCTCCATCTCGACGGCGGTGGTGGGTATGCCGCGGGCGGCCATCGAGAGGGTGAAGAAGCCGACCTGGCTCCCGACGTCCAGCGCGGTCTCGGGCTCGGTCTCGTCCAGCAGCGGCGAGATCGCCCGCCACCTGGAGTGCACCCCGTCCTCGCGCGCGCCGCCGCTGCGGTGCACCTGCGGCAGCGGCTGGTAGGCCAGCCGGGGGAACGTGTCCAACTGGTACCGGGCCCGGTCGATGACCTGGTCAAGCGAGCCGCGAACGTGCGGGCGGCGCATCGGCGATCCCTTTCCGGCGGGTGGCGGCTTCCTCGATCGAGCGGCGGTAGGTGTGCGCGGCGGCGACGAGCAGCACCGCGCTGCCGGCGGCGAGACCCCACGCGCTTCCGGCCAGGCCCCACCACAGCGCGCCGAACCAGACGGCAGGGACGGTGGCCACCGTGAAGGCGGCCTGCACCAGGAAGATCCCGCGGGCGTTGCGCAGGCCCCGGCAGGCGGCGGTGAACGGGGTGCGGGCGGCGTAGCAGACGGTCGCGCAGGCGAGCGGGGCGACCAGGTCGGCGTAGTCGCGGAAGCGGGCGGTGAAGACCAGGTCGACCAGCGGCACCCGCACCACCACGACCGTCGCGGCCAGCGCCGCCGCCGCCGCGGTGAACCAGCCGGCCAGCCTGACCACGGTATGGCGAATGCCGTCCAGGTCGCCGCGCGCCTCCCGGCGGGCCAGCGCCGGCACGATCATGCTCTGCGCGGCCAGTAGCAGGGACTGCGCCGGAAGCATGAGGATCAGCTGGATCGCCCGCAGGCCGCCGACCGCCGCGGTCCCGAGCGCGCCGCCCACCACGAAGACCACCAGTTGGGAGTGGCTCTGCGCGACGAGCGTCTGCCCGGCGAACCACCCGGACAGGTGCCGGGTGCGCCGCAGCCACCGTCCCGGCCGGCCGCCGACCGGGGTGAGGCCGGCGAGCGCGGCGCCGACCAGCGCGCCGGCCAGCCCGCCGAGGCCCCAGGCGGCCAGGAACACCGGTGCGGTGACCCGGCCGGTGAGCAGGGCGCCCAGCAGGACCGCACCCTGCAGCACGGCCCAGCCGGCGTCGGCGCGCAGCGCCTGGTCCGGTCGCCGGGCACAGAAGAACGTGTACCGGTAGGCGTCCTGCAGGGCGACCGCGGGCAGCCAGACCGCCATCCAGCCGACGTCCGCGGTGATCGCGTACGGGAGCGAGCCGGCGGCGAGGCCGGCGGCGGCGCCCAGCGCCCCGATCGCCGTGGCGGTGGCCAGCGCGTCCCGTATCATCGGCCGCCGCGCCTCGTCCGGCAGGGCGGAGCCGCAGGCCAGCAGCGTGTCCCCGACCAGTGCCCGCTGGGCGGTGACCGCGACCATGCCGACGCCCAGCGCGACCACGACGGCGCCGAACTCCGCCGGGGCCAGCGTCCGGGCGGCCACCAGCAGGGTGACGACGTTCGTGCCGGATGACAGCGCCTGGTCGGCCGCCGCCGCCAGCGCCCGCCTTCCGGGCCCGGCGTGCGCCGCTCGCCACCGCCCGGCTCGCCCGTGTCTCACCGCGACGGTCCGGTTCGGACGGCCGACCGGTACACCTGCAGCAGCAGGTCGAGCGCGCGGTCGGGGCGGTGCTCCCGCTCGTACCGGGACCTGGCCCGCCGGCCGCGCAGCAGGAGGGTCTGCCGGTCGGGCAGCACGCCGAGCGCCTCGGCTATCGCAGCGATCCGCGGCGGCACCGACCAGCCGACCCCGAGCCCGCCCAGGCCGGCCAGGCTGCCGACATCGGTGGCCAGCACGGGGCGCCCGTACGCGAGCGCCTCCGCGTACACCAGCGGCTGGCCCTCGTACCAGACGGACGGGATGACCACCAGCGCGGCGTCCCGCAACTCGCGGGCGACGCCGGCCGGGTCGAGCCCGCCCAGCAGGTCCACGTCCGGCCGGGCGCGGGCGAGTTCGCGCAGCCGCTCGCGCAGCGGGCCCTCGCCGGCGATCCGCAGCCGGGTCCCCGGCGCCGGCGTGACCCGCGACCAGGCCTGCACCAGCAGGTGTGCGCCCTTCATCTCGTCGAGCCGGCCGACGAACAGCACGTTGCTCCCGAGCGGCGGCGGCGGCCCGGGATCGGGCACCGAGGTGGGCCGCAGCACGATCCGGTTCGGCGGTACCCCGAGCGCGACCAGTTCCTGCCGCAGCAGCGGCGTGAGCGCGAGGAACCGGTCCACCGACCGCCAGGTGTCGCGGTGCACCGCGGTGCCGAGGACCATCGCGGCGGACTGCAGCCGGGAGCCGCGGTAGCAGGCGTGCCGGATCGCCGGGAGCGCGACCCGGCGTCCGACGCAGTCGTCGCACGGGGCGCCGGAGCGGTACCGGAATCCCGAGACGCAGGAGTGCCGGTAGTTGTGCACGGTCTGCACGACCGGGACGCCGCGCGCCCGAGCGGTCCGCACCGCCCACGGCGAGACCAGCGGGAAGACGTTGTGAACATGCAGCACGTCCGGCCGGAACTCGCCGATCAGGCGGGCCAGGTCGCGTACAGCCCACGGGTTGACCACCGGACCGGTGGCCACCCCGACGCGGCGCACGGGCGGGAGGTCGGCGATGCCGTCACTGGACGGCAGGTAGGCCCGCACCTCGATCCCGGCGGCACGCAGCACGCCGATCTCCGCGTCCACCGCGGCGTTCTCCCCCGAGGGCACCGCGGATCGGTACCGGTTGTGCGCGACGAGCACCCTCATCGGCGCCGGTGACTGGCGGCCCGCCGGCCGCCGGCCCGCCGGCCGCCGGCCGTCCGCCCTACCGTCCCGCGCCCCACCGCCCGGCCCCCGACGGCCCGGCGCTCCACGGCCCCGCGCCCCACGGCTCCGCGCGCTACGGCCCCGCGCGCTACGGCATAGACGAACCGGGCGTTGCCGAACAGGTATCGCCGCCACAGCCGGCCCGGCTCCTGGGCGAGCCGGTAACACCACTCCAGGCCGCTGCGCTGCATCCACTGTGGAGCCTGTCGCTTCGTGCCGGCGACGAAGTCGAAGGCGGCACCGACCGCGACGGCGACCACCGGCAGCGCCCGAGCCAGCCGGGCCGCTTCCCAGTCCTGCTTGGGCGTGCCGAGGCCGACCCAGACCAACTGGGCCCGGCAGTCCCGGATCCGGTCGAGCTGTGCCCGGCGCTCCTGCTCGGTCAGCGGCCGGAACGGCGGGCTCTCCGCCCCGACGACCAGCGCGTCGGGGAAGCTTTGCCGCAGCCGGCGCTGCAGGGCCGCGAGCACCTCCGGTGTGGAGCCGAGCAGGTAGTGGCGCAGCCGGGCCGGCTGGCCCAGCAGGAAAACTCCGCGGAAGAGGTCCGGCCCGTACACCCGCTGCGCGGGCAGCCCACTTCCCGGGTGAGTCAGCCGGTTCGCCCAGACCACCGACTGGCCGTCCGGGAAGTTCGCCGACGCCTGGCGGAGCAGGGCGTGCAGGTCCGGGTCGGCGTCGGCCAGCGCCAGCGTGTACGCATTGCACAGATGGATGTCCACTCCGGACGGATGGGTGGCGGCCGCGCGGTCTCGTACCGTCCGCGCGGCGGTGAGCAGGTCGCAGGCGACGATCGGGACGCCCGTGCAGGTCACCACAGGTGGGCGGTGGGCCGCCGGACCGGCCGCCAGCAGCGCCTCGCGAGGCTCCGCATCGCTGACGGTCGGCCGACGCCCCACCTGTCCTCCTTCGTCCGGGGTGGCGGCACGGCCGCGGCGCCTGCTGCTCACACCCTGCAACTGACAACTGCGAAGAGTAGCTAAGAGCCGGGGTGAGTGCTATACAGTCTTGCGACGGATTGTAGTTGATCGAAAGCGGGCGGTATCGAGATCGCGGTGGTCCCGTTCGAACCGGCCGCCGGACGGCCCGAGCGGCGCACGGGGGGAACATGGGACAGGGCGCGACCACGTCCATGCCGGCACGCTCGCCTGCCGTCGCCCCGCCTGCCGTCGCCCCGCCTGCCGTCGCCCCGCCGGCTGGTGCCCCGCCGGCTGGTGCCCCGCCGGCTGGTGCCCAGCCCGGCCCGGGCCGGTCGCTGCCGGCAGCGCGCACCCCCGGCCGCACCCAGGCCCGGCGCTGGCGCTGGCGCTGCCTGCTCGAGCTGGCCTCGGCCGACCTCGTCGCGGTGGCCGCGGCCCTGGTCGCCGCGTTCGTGCTGCGGTTCGGCGCCGAGCCGGGCCGGACCGTGGGCGGCATGCCGTACCTGGCGGTAGGCGCGCTCATCGGGGCCGGCTGGCTCGCCGGCCTGGCTGCTGCGGACGCCTACCGCACGCGCTATCTCGGCACCGGCGCGGAGGAGTACAAGCGGGTGACGACCGGCACGTTCTGGGCCTGGGGGGTCACCGCGGTCGGCTGCTACGCGGCCAAGGTCGAGGTCGCCCGGGGCTTTGTCCTGGTCGCCCTTCCGCTCGGGCTGATGCTGTTGCTCGCCGGCCGGACCGCGCTGCGGCGGCGGCTGGTGGCCCGGCGCGCGCGCGGACGCTCGCTGCACCGGGTGCTGGTGGTGGGCGACCGCCGGTCCGCGGTCGGGCTGGCTCGCCAGCTCCGCCGGGAGCGCGCCGCCGGTTTCGACGTGATCGGCGCCTGCCTGCCGGCGCCGCACCTGCGGGTGCGAGCCACCGACGACCTGCCGGTGCTCGGGTCGGTGGCCGAGGTCCCCGATCTCGCCTGCGCGCACGGGGTGGACACGGTCGCTGTAGCCGCCAGCTCGGCGGTTCCGTCCGAGGCGGTCCGCCGCATCGCCTGGGGGCTGGAGGGATCCGGCGTCGACGTCGTGGTCGCCCCCTCCGTCGCCGACGTCGCCGGCCCCCGGATCTCGGTACGGCCGGTCTCCGGGCTCCCGCTGCTGCACGTCGACCAGCCGGAGTTCACCGGCGGCAGGCGCGTGGCAAAGTCTGTTCTGGACCGGATAGTCGCATCAGGACTGCTGGTTGCCCTGCTCCCGGTGCTGCTGCCGGCAGCGCTTGGGATCCGGTTGACCAGCAAGGGGCCGGCCCTGTTCCGGCAGACCCGGATCGGTCGGGACGGCTGCGAGTTCACTGTGGTCAAGTTCCGCACGATGTACCGCGACGCGGAGCGGCGGCTGGCGGAGCTCACCGGCCGGAACGAGAGCGACGGGCTGCTCTTCAAGATCCATGACGACCCCCGGATCACCCCGTTCGGCCGGTTCCTCCGGCGCACATCGCTGGACGAGCTGCCGCAGCTGCTCAACGTCATGCGTGGCGACATGTCCCTGGTCGGCCCGCGGCCGCTGCCGGTCAAGGACACCGACTTCACCGGAGACGTCCGGCGCCGGCTGCTGGTGCGGCCCGGCATGACTGGACTGTGGCAAGTGAACGGACGATCGCGACTGTCCTGGGAGGACTCTGTCCGGCTGGACCTCTACTACGTGGAGAACTGGTCGATCAGCCTCGACCTGGCGATCCTGCTGCGTACCGCCGCAGCCGTGGTCCGCGGCACCGGTGCCTGCTAGGGCGGGTACCGGACCGTGTCGATGCTTCGGGTGCCGCGCGTGCACCGGCCGGCCGAGCCGGGGGTCGCCGGGGTCACCGGCCGTCGCCGGGCCGGCGCTCGGCTGCCCCCGGCACGAGACCGGGCGGGCGGCCGCCCGGCTGCGGCAGAGCTACGCCGAGGTCGGCGGGTGGCAGCGCGCGCACCGCGGTCGGCCGACCGGCTGCCCGGGCCGGCTGCGCCGAGGCGGCCGCGCCCGGGCCGGCCGACCCCGCGCCGCGGTGCGGCCAGCCGGGCCGCCGACCGCGCCGAACGGTCGCCCACAGTGGAGCGCCTCCTGCTGCCGGCCGACCTGCTCGCGATGGTGGTGGTCGGCGCCGCGAGCGGGCTCGACGGCGGCCGGCACCTGGCGGCGCCGCTGTCCGTCGCGGCCAGCTACGCGGCACTCGGGTTGTACCGGCCGCGGCTGACGCTGTCGGTGCTCGACGACCTGCCGCGGCTGCTGGCCGGCGTGGCCGCCGGCGTCGCGGCGAGCCTGGCGCTGGCCGGCCCGGGGCGGCCGGCCCTGCCGCCGGCCGCCGTGCTCCGGGCGCTGCTGGCCGGGCTGCTCGCGGTGCTGCTGGTCCGGGCGGCCGGCTACCCGGCGGCCCGGCGCGCCCGCCGGCGCCGGCCGGGCATCGCCACGCTCATCCTCGGCGGCGCCGGAGTCGGCATCGAGCTCGGCCGCATCCTGCTCACCCACCCGGAGTACGGGCTGCGCCCGATCGGGTTCCTGGACGGCAACCCCGCCGGCCGGCGCCGCGAGCTGCCGGTGCCGCTGCTCGGCGACCCGCGCGAGCTGTCCCGGGTGATCCCCACGTTCGGGATCCGGCGGGTCGTCGTCGCCTTCGGTGCGGTCCGGCCGTCGGTGCTGGTGGATGTGCTGCGCACCTGCGGGCGGACCGGCTGCGAGATCCTCGTCGTGCCGCGGCTGTTCGAGCTGAGCCAGCGCAGCCGGGACCTCGACCACGTCTGCGGCATACCGCTGGTCCGGGTACGCCCGGCCGGCTTCCGCCGCCCGACCTGGCGGCTCAAGCGGCTGGTCGACGTGGCCGGCGCGGCGCTCGCGCTCGCGCTGGCACTGCCGGTGCTTGCGGTCTGCGCGGTCGCGGTACGGCTGGAGGGCGGCCGGGGCGTGGTCTTCCGGCAGGAGCGGGTGGGGCTCGACGGCCGCCGGTTCCAGCTGCTCAAGCTGCGCTCGCTGCGGCCGGCCGGCGGGCGGGAGTCGCCGACCGCCCAGGCCGAGGCCCGGGAGTCGCAGACCCGGTGGACCGTCGCCGGCGACCAGCGCCTCGGCCGGGTGGGCCGGCTGCTGCGGGTCACCTCGCTGGACGAGCTGCCGCAGTTGGTGAACGTGCTGCGGGGCGAGATGTCGCTGGTGGGGCCGCGGCCGGAACGACCGTTCTTCGTCGAGCAGTTCAGCCGGCGCTACCCGCGCTACCGAGACCGGCACCGGGTGCCGGCCGGACTGACCGGCTGGGCCGCGGTCAACGGGCTGCGCGGCGACACCTCCATCGGTGACCGCGTCCGGTTCGACAACGACTACATCGAGAACTGGTCGCTCTGGTTCGACGTCAAGATCATGGTCCGCACGCTGGGCGCTATCCTGACCCGTCCCGGTGGCTGAGCCGGCCCCGGGTGCGCCGGGACCGCGCACCCTGCGTACCGCGCGGGCGATCCTCCAGCTGGCCGTGGCCGAGGTCGTCGGCAAGCTCGGCACCCTCGCCGTCGTGGTCGGCGCCGCGCGGCTGCTCGCGCTGCCCGACTTCGGGGTGTTCTCGGTCGCACTCGGGGTCGGCGCGATCGTCGCCGTGCTGCCGTCCTGGGGCTTCGACACGATCCTCATCCAGCGCGGGGCGGGCCGGCCGGCGGCGCTGCCGACGCTGCTGGCCGAACTGCTGGTGCTGCGGCTCGCGTTCGCCGTGGCCGCCCTGGCGGCGGTGGCGGCGGTGGTCGCCCTCGGTGGCGCGCCGGTCGCCGCAACCGCGGCGGTGACCTGCATCGTCGCCGCCTGCCTGGCGGAAACGGTCACCGACGCCTACCGGGCGGTGGCGATCGCTCTCGAACGGCAGAGCGTGGTCGCTCGCGCCCAGGTGCTGCAGCGCGCGGCGACGGCGCTGCTCGCGGTGGCCGTGCTGGCCGGGTGGCCCGGCCTGGTGCCGCTGTCGGTGGCCTACCTGGCCGGCACGCTGGTCGGCACGGCGGCGGCCGTCGTCGGCGCCGCGCAGCTCGGGGTGCGGCCGCGCTGGCCGGGGGTGAGCTGGCCCGGGCTGGGCCGGCTGTTCCGGGTGTCCTGGCCGGCCGGCGTCCACTCGGTGGCCTCGATGGCGCTGTTCCGGTGCGACGCGGTGCTGCTCGCCGCCTTGGCCGGGGCCGCGGCCGCGGGCCGGTACGCCGCGGCGTACCGGCTGCTGGAGACCGTGGTGTTCGTCTGCTGGACGGTGGCCCGGGCGGTGTTCCCGGTGATGGCCTCGGCCGGCGATGCCTGGCGGGTGCGCCGCGGGGCCGACCGCGGGGTCGTCGTGCTGGCCGCGGCGTTCCTGCCGTATGCCGCACTGCTGTGGTGCCGGGGTGGTGACCTGCTGCGGCTGCTCTACGGCGAGCCGTTCGCCGCCGCCGGACGGGCGGTGCTGGCCTGGCTCGCCCCGGCGCCGCTGCTGTTCGGCGCTGCCTACCTGGCCGCGTACGTGCTGCAGTCGGCCGGGCCTACCGCCGCGGTGCTGGTCGGCAGCATCGGCGCGCTGGCGGTCAACCTCGGGCTGAACCTGGCGCTGATCCCCCGGTACGGGCCGGCCGGCGCGGCGGCGGCGACGTCTGTGTCGTACGCCGTCGAGCTGGCCCTGCTCTACCCGCAGGCGCGGCGCCGGGTCGGGCCACCGGCCCTGGCCCGGCCGCTGCTGCCGGCCGCGGCAGGCTCGGCGCTGCTGGCCGGGGTGCTGTTGCTGCCGCTGCCGCTGGCCCCGGCGCTCGCCGCCGGCACCGCCTGCTACCTCGCGCTGTGGTACGCCCTGGCCCGCCGGCTGGACGCCGAGCAGGTCCAGGTGATCCGCGGCCTGCTCGCGCACCGGACCCCGGCGTGAGCGAGCCCGGGGCGATGGGGGCCGGCCGGCCGGAGGGACGGCGGCCCCGGCTGCGGGTGACGGTGGTCGCGCCGTACGGAGTGCTGGGCGGCGCCGAGCTGTGGCTGCTGGCGCTGCTGGCCGGCACGGACCGGCTCGAGGTGGACGCCGTGCTGCTCGCGGACGGGCCGCTGCGCGCGGAGCTCGGCAAGCTCGGCGTGCCGTCGCGGCTGCTGCCGACCGGGCGGCGTCCCGGGGAGCTGGGCCGGTCCGCGGTCCGGCTGGCGGGCTGGCTGCGGACCGGGCCGCCGGGTGCCGGCCCGCCCGAGGTGGTGCTCGCGAACGGGGTGAAGGCAGCGCTGGTCGCCGCGCCGGCGGCCCGGCTGGCGGCGGTGCGGTGCGGGTGGGTCAAGCACGACCACTCCTACGACGGCTGGCTCACCGCCGGGCTCGCCCGGCTCGTCGACGGCGTCGTCGCCGCCTCGCCGTCGCTGGCCGCCGCCGCCGGGCGGGCGGATGCGGCGGTGGTACCGCCGCCCCGCCCGGCCCGTCCGCTGCCCCGGGAGCTGGCCCGCCGGAGCCTTGCCGGCTACGGCCTGGACCCGGCCGACGACCGGCCGGTGCTCGCCGCGGTGGGCCGGCTGGTGCGGTATAAGGGCGTCGAGGACGCCATCCGGGCACTGGCGCTGCCGGGCGGCGAGGGATGGCGGCTGGCCGTCATCGGCCCGCCGGACCCGGCCGAGCCGGTCGAGCCGGAGCGGCTGCGCCGGCTGGCCGCGGCGGCGGGGGTGGCCGACCGGCTCGTCTTCGCCGGCCCGGTGCCGGACGTCGCCGGCATGCTCGCCGGGGTGGATGCCGTCGCGGCGCTGACCAAGCCGGCCGGCGCCGGCAGCCCGGACCGGGAAGGCTTCGGCACGGTCGCGCTGGAGGCGATGGCCGCCGGCGTCCCGGTGGTCGCGACGGCGCCGAGCCCGGTCGCCGACCGGCTGGCCGGCCGGGCCGGCCTGACCGTGCCGACCGGCGACCCGGCCGCGGTGGCGGCGGCACTGCGGCGGCTGGCCGACCCGGACACCCGGGCCCGGCTGGGCGCGGCCGGGGTGGAGCTGGCCGCCGGTCACCCGGACGCCGTGGCGTGCGCCGACCTGCTGGTCCGGGAGTTGGCCCGGATCGCCTGCCGGCCGGGCGCCGGGCTGACCGGCGGGCCGCCGGTCAGCGTCGTCGTCACGGTGCTCGACGAGGCGGCCGCGGTCGACCGGCTGCTGGCCCTACTCACCGCGCAGCTGGCCCACCCGGGCGACGAGGTGCTGGTCGTGGATGGCGGGTCCCGAGACGGCACCGCCGAGCGGGTCCGGGCCTGGGCCCGCCGGGAGTGCCGGGTACGGCTGCTGGTTCGGCCGGGAGCCGGGATCAGCGCCGGGCGCAACGCCGGCGTGCGGGCCGCGGCCAACCCGCTGGTCGCCTGCACCGACGCCGGCTGCGATCCCGCCCCGCACTGGCTCGCCGCGTTCCGGGCGGCCGCTGCGGACACCGCCGCCGGCAGCCTGCTGACCGGCGTGTACCGGGTGAGCGCCGGCGCCCCGGTCGGTACGCACGGCCCCGCCGTACCGTCGGGCGGCCGGACCGCCGGGCGGCCCGGTGGCCGGCGCGGTGGCCGGCGGTGGCGCTCCCGGCCGGTGCCGGCGGTCGCGGTCGCCCGGGCCGCGGTGGGCTACCCGGACCTGGACGAGCTGCGCCGGCCCTCGCTGCTGGCCCGCGGGTACGGGCGGCTGTTCGGCCGGGCGTTCGACCGGACGATGCCGACCGGCCGGTCGATGGCGTTCGGCATAGCCGGGTGGCAGGCGGCCGGCGGCTTCCCCGAGCGGCTGCCGACCGGCGAGGACGTTCTGTTCGGCCGGGCGCTCGCGGCCGCCGGGATACCGGCGACCCTGGTCGCGGACGCGGAGGTGGCCTGGGCGCAGCGGCCGTCGCTGGCCGGCGCGGCCCGGATGTACTACCGCTACGGCCAGGGCAGCGGCCGGTCCGCCGACCGGCGGCTGCTCGGCCGGGACCTGTCCCGGCTCTGCGCGTACGCAGCCACGCCCTGGCTGGCAGCCCGCGGCGGGCGAGGCGCGCGGACCGGCCTGGTCCTCGGCTGGGCGGCCTACCTGTCGCTGCCGCTGGTCCGGGTGCTCCGCCACCCCCCGCCACCCCACCCGCCCCGGTCGCTGCCGGTGCGTGCGGCCGCGGCACTCGCCATACCGCTGGCCGCCGCCACCCGGGACCTGGCCAAGGCGGCGGGCGCCCTTCGCGGGCTGGCCACCCGGGAGGCGGTCCGGCCGGAGGGACGAGGGCCGGACCGGCGGAGGAGCGGGAGTTGAGCGACGTCGCCCTGGCCGGACTGGTGATCGCGGTTCCGGGCGTACTGCTGCTCGCCGTCACCGCGGTGCGCAAGCCGACCCGGGAGGCGCTGGCGGTCTGCCTGCTGCCGCTGTCGTTCCCGGTCGGGCAGCTCGCCGTGCCCGGGTTGCCGCTGCAGGTGGTGCAGTTCGCCGCGGTCGGCGCGGTCGGGTCGGTGTGGCTGTGCCGGCTGGCCGCGCGGGCCGGGCCGAGCCGCCCGGCGCGGCGAGCGCCGTCGGCGCCGTTCGCGTCCGCGCCGGTCCCGCCGGTGCTGCTCGCGGCCGGCGGCGCCGTGCTGTCCGCGCTGCTGTCCACCGTGGTCGCGGTGGACCCGGCCGCGGCGCTCCGGCTGGACGCCGGCTACCTGCTCGGCCTCGCGCTGGCCGGCACCGTCGCACAGTCCTGCTCGGACGCCCGGTCGGTACGGATCGTCGTGGTCGCCGTCTGCGGGGCCGGCGCCGCGGTCTGCGCGGCCGGGGTGGCGACTGCGCCGCAGCCACGGGCGTACCTCGGCGGCAGCGTGGTGGACAACCGCGCCACCGGCATGTTCGGCCAACCGAACGAGCTGGGCAGCTTCGCCGCCGCCGTGCTGGTGCTCGGCCTGGCCCTGCTGCTGTCGCTGCCCGGGCGGCATCCGCTGCGGCTGCTCGGCGCCACGGCGGCCGCGGCGGGCGGCGCCGCGCTGACCGCCAGCCTGTCCCGGGGCGCCTGGATCGGCGCCGGCCTCGGCCTGCTCGTACTGCTCGGGCTGGTCGACGCCGGGGCGCGGCGGAGGCTGCTCGGCGGCCTGGTCGCGGTCGCCGCCGTGCTGGTGCTGGCCGGCGTGGTGCTGCCCCGCCAGCCGCTGCTCGCGGTGGCCGGCGACCGGGTGGCCTCGCTGGCCGGCGGCCAGCGCAACCCGTACGAGGCCAGGTCGGCGATCTGGCGGGAGGCGCTGTGGCAGTGGCAGGCGCACCCGCTGCTCGGCGTCGGCCCGGGCGGCTACCAGGTGCTCGCCGCGCCGGGCGGTGGGCCGCTGGCGACCGTCCGGCCGGAGCACGCGCACAGCCTGGCTCTTACCGTGGCGGCCGAGCAGGGGCTGGTCGGGCTGGGCGCGGTCGCTGTCGCGGTGGCGGCGGGCGGGGTGTCGGTGGTACGGGCGCTGCGGTGGCACGCGCGCCAGGGCGGAGGCGGCGCCGGCGAGCGGGAGCTGCTCGCCGGCGCCGCCTCCGCCCTGGCAACCGTGCTGGGGCAGGGCGTGGTCGACTACCCCTTGCGCAACCCGGTGCTGGTCACGCTGGCGTGGCTGCTGGTCGGGCTGCTGGCCGCGGCGGTCTCGACCGGCGCCGCGGCGGCGGCCGAGCCGGTGGTCGGCGCCTTGCCGTTGACCGCCGCCAGGGCGCCCAGCGCGGGCTTGGCGGACAGGTTCCGGCGCAGCAGGCCGTAGTTGCTGTCCTGGATCCCGCCGGTGCTCAGGTCCCGCTCGTTGTACCAGTACATCCGGGTCACGTACGGCATCTGCTGGCGCACCAGCGTCGCGGTCTGGGTGAGGTAGGTCGCCTGCGTCGCCTCGCTCACGCCACGCTCCCAGTTCGGCGCGCCGGCGGCGGTCGAGTGCGTGCTCCAGCCGAACTCGGTGAACCAGATCGGCTTGCTGCCGTCGCCCCAGGCGGCCATCAGCCTGTGTACGGCGGCGGCGTGGGTGAGCCGCCACATCGTGCCGTCGTCGGTCGCGGCCGGGGCCAGGTCGGCCATGCCCTGGTACGGGTGGGTGGCCATGATGTCGAAGGAGCCGCGGGCGCCGGCCTTGTAGGCCCGGGTCAGCCAGTCGGTGTCGTTGTACTGCAGCCCGCCGAAGACGACCGGGGTGGCGGAGTCGCCGGCCTTGAACGCCGGGTACGCGGTGCGCAGCAGCTTGGTGTAGGCGACGGGGTCGGCGCCGACCAGGAAGTCGGGGCTGTTCTGCTCGTTCCAGACCTCCCAGCCGGCGACCTTGCCCTGCCAGCGCTGCGCGGACCACTTCGCCACCCGCGCGTAGTCGGCCGGGTTGTCCGGCAGCACCCGCTCGCCGCGGGCCCGGTTGGCCCAGGCCGGGGTGAGCCAGAGGGTGACCAGCGGCTTGATGCCCCTGGCGTTCGCCATCCCGATCACCCGGTCGACAAAGGCGGTGCCCCAGGCGTCGTAGGAGGTGCCGGCGGCCGGCTGCAGCATCGCCCAGGACACGTCCAGCCGGACCGATGTCACGCCGGCGGCCTGCAGCTTGTCCAGCACGTAGGCACGCTGCGTGTCCGAGTACATCGACCACATGCCGTGGAACTGCACCCCGACCGGCGTGCTGGAGATCGCGGTCGTCTGCGCGGCCGGCTGGGCCTTGGCGGACGGGTGACCGGTGTCGCCCCAGGCGGCCGCGCCACCCGCGCCGGCCGCCAGGATCGACAGCGCCGTCGAGGCGGTCACGGCGCCGCCGAGGATCTGGCGGAACGTGGGGAAGTGGTCGCGGAGTGACATCGTAGGCCCCCTGTCGGCCTGGCGCCGTGTACGCGGTGTCAGGCATCGGTTACGCTTCGCAATCGAGGTCGGCTGGGGGACCAGCGCCCGAGAGGGACCGACGACCCAGCGGCACGCACTGAAGGGCGCCTTTCCGGGGCACCTGGTGGACGCCAGGTGGCCGCCGATCGGCACCGCGGCGAGGCGCGACGGGGGGAGCCATGCCGGGCAGCACCGACCGCCCCGAGACCACCGACCGCCCCGAGGGCACCGACCGCCCCGAGGGCACCGGTGGTCCCGTGGGCACCGGCGGCCCCGAGGCCACGGACCGTCGCGAGACCACGGACCGTCGCGAGACCACGGACGGCCCCGAGACCACCGGCCGCCCCGAGGGCACCGGTGGTCCCGTGGGCACCGGCGGCCCCGAGA
>Ga0210378_10000954_pt1 | contig 15249 bp, 10 predicted proteins | sample PLM1_60_b1redo_FD_155465 | JGI IMG/M metagenome (GOLD analysis project Ga0210378, IMG submission 155465) | Groundwater sediment microbial communities from an aquifer in East River, Colorado, USA - PLM1_60_b1 redo | ecosystem: Environmental > Terrestrial > Soil > Riparian zone | place: USA: East...
CCGGCCGCCGCGGCCCCGGCCGCCGCGGCCCCGGCCGCCGCCCGGCGGGCCGACGACTCAGCTGCCGTCGAGGCCACCGGCGACGGCGCGCCCACGGACGCGCCCGCCGCCGTCCTCGACGCGCCGACGTCCGCTGCCGCGACGGCGACCAGCCGGCCGGCGCCGCGCCAGGAGGCGGAGCCGATCGACCTGCTCGACGCCGCCGGCGGCGCGGTCGCCAAGCGGCTGGTCCCGGTGCTCGTCCTCGCCGCCCTGCTCACGATCCTGTTCGCGGTTCTCCGCCGCCGCCGCTGACAACGCCCCGCACCACCCGCGGCCCCGGTCGTTCCGACCGGGGCCGCGGCCGCGTTCGTCCGCCACCAGCCGGAGGAGCCGCAGCCGGACCCGGACCGGGCCGCGGCGTACGAGGAGGCGGACCGGCGCTGCCGCCTGACCTACTTCGCCCTCGCGCCCTGCTTCCCGGCGCCCTGGCGGTCCAGCCGTGTCGCGCCCGTCACACTCGTAACCGGCGTGTCACCGGCGAGGCTGCGCAACGGAGCCCGCCGGGTAGAGTTCGAGGTGACCCCGGGCCGACGCCGTCCCTGCCAGCACCTTCTCGCAGACGACGGGAGCAGCCCGTGTCGCCGTACTCCGCCGTCCCCGCTCGCCAGGGCCTCTACGACCCGGGTGCCGAGCGCGACGCGTGCGGCCTCGCCTTCGTGGTGGACGTGCAGGGCCGCCGCACGCACCGCACGGTCGAGCGGGCGCTGACCGCGCTGCGCAACCTGGAGCACCGCGGTGCGGCCGGCGCCGAGCCGAGCTCCGGGGACGGCTCCGGGATGCTGCTGCAGATCCCGGACGCCTTCCTGCGGGCGGTCGCCGGGGTGCCGCTGCCGCCGGCGGGCCGGTACGCCACCGGGCTGGTCTTCACGCCCACCGACGGCTCCGCGGCGGGCCGCGCCACCGAGCTGTTCGCCCGGGTGGCCGCCCAGGAGCGGCTCGCCGTCCTCGGCTGGCGGGAGGTGCCGACCGATCCCACCGGCCTGGGGCCGACGGCGATGTCGGTTGCGCCGCGCTTCCGCCAGGTCTTCGTCGCCGCCCCGGACGCCGACCCGGCGCGCGACGTGATGGACCTCGAGCGGCGCGCCTTCTGCCTGCGCAAACGGGTGGAGCGGCTGACCGCGGCGGAGGACTGTCCGCTCTACCTGCCGTCCCTGTCCGCCCGCACGGTCACCTACAAGGGGATGCTGACCGCCGGCCAGCTCGTCACCTTCTTCCCCGACCTGAACGACGAGCGGGTCGAGACCGCGCTGGCGCTCGTGCACAGCCGGTTCAGCACCAACACGTTCCCGTCCTGGCCGCTGGCCCACCCGTACCGGCTGATCGCGCACAACGGCGAGATCAACACGATCAAGGGCAACCGCAACTGGATGCGGGCCCGGGAGGCGCTGCTCGCCACGGACGTGTTCGGTGGCGACCTCGAGCGGCTGCTGCCGGTCTGCACCGACGGCCTGTCCGACTCCGCGTCCTTCGACGAGGTGCTGGAGCTGCTGCACCTGGCCGGCCGCAGCCTGCCGCACGCGGTGCTCATGATGATCCCGGAGGCGTGGGAGAACCACGACGGGCTGGACCCGGCCCGCCGGGCCTTCTACTCCTACCACGCCAACCTGATGGAGCCGTGGGACGGCCCGGCCGCGGTGACGTTCACCGACGGCACCGTGATCGGCGCCGTGCTCGACCGCAACGGGCTGCGCCCGGCCCGCTGGTGGCGGACCGACGACGACCTGGTCGTGCTGGCCAGCGAGGCCGGCGTGCTCGACCTGGATCCCGCCCGGGTGGTCGCCAAGGGCCGGCTGCAGCCGGGCCGGATGTTCCTGGTCGACACCGCCGCCCGCCGGATCGTCACCGACGACGAGATCAAGGGCGGGCTGGCCGCCGAGCACCCGTACGCGGACTGGCTGCACGCGGGCTCGCTGCACCTGGACACGCTGCCGCCGCGGGAGCGGGTGCTGCCGCGGCACGAGGACGTCGTCCGCCGGCAGCAGGTCTTCGGCTACACCGAGGAGGAGCTGCGGGTGCTGCTGGAGCCGATGGCCCGCAGCGGCGCCGAGCCGACCGGCTCGATGGGCACCGACACGCCGGTCGCCGTGCTGTCCGAGCGGCCGCGGCTGCTCTACGACTACTTCAGCCAGCTCTTCGCCCAGGTCACCAACCCGCCGCTGGACGCGATCCGGGAGGAGCTGGTGACCTCGCTGCAGTCCAGCATCGGCCCGGACACCAACCTGCTCGACCCGTCCCCGGCCGCCTGCCGCAAGGTGGTGCTGCCGTTCCCGGTGCTCGACAACGACGAGCTGGCCAAGCTGGTGCACATCGCCGACGACGGCGACCTGCCGGGCCTCGCCGGCACGGTCGTGAGTGGACTGTACGAAGTGGACGGTGGCGGGGCGGCGCTGGCCGCGGCGGTCGAGCGGGTGCGGTCCGAGGTGGTGGCGGCGATCGAGGCCGGCACCCGGATCGTGGTGCTGTCCGACCGCGGCGGCAGCCAGACGCTGGCGCCGGTCCCGTCGCTGCTGCTGGTCGCGGCCGTGCACCACCACCTGGTCCGCACCCGGCTGCGGACCAGGGTCGGCCTCGTGGTCGAGTCCGGCGACTGCCGCGAGGTGCACCACATGGCGCTGCTGCTCGGCTACGGCGCCGCCGCGGTGAACCCGTACCTGGCCTTCGAGTCGGTCGAGGACCTGGTCCGCACCGGCCCACTGTCCGATCTGGACCGTCGGGCGGCGACCAGGAACCTGACGAAGGCGCTCGGCAAGGGCGTGCTCAAGGTGATGTCGAAGATGGGCATCTCCACCGTCGCGTCGTACACCGGAGCGCAGGTCTTCGAGGCGTTGGGGCTCGGCCGGGACGTGGTCGAGGACTACTTCACCGGCACCGCCTCCCGGCTCGGCGGCGTCGGGCTGGACGTGCTCGCGGCGGAGGCCGCCGCCCGGCACCGCACCGCGCACCCCGGCAACGCCACCGAGCGGGCGCACCGCCGCCTGGAGGGGGGTGGGGAGTACACCTGGCGCCGCGAGGGCGAGCTGCACCTGTTCAACCCGGAGACGGTCTTCCTGCTGCAGCACGCGACCCGGGCCCGCCGCTACGACGTCTACCGCCGCTACACGGCCGAGGTGGACGCGCTGTCCCGGCGGGCCGCCACCCTGCGGGGCCTGTTCGAGCTGCGCCGGGACGCCCGCCCGCCCGTCCCGATCGACGAGGTCGAGCCGGTCTCCGAGATCGTCAAGCGGTTCTCCACCGGCGCGATGTCGTACGGGTCGATCTCCGCGGAGGCGCACGAGACGCTGGCCGTCGCGATGAACTCGATCGGCGGCCGGTCGAACTCCGGCGAGGGCGGCGAGGACCCCGACCGGCTGCGCGACCCGCTGCGGCGCAGCGCGGTCAAGCAGGTGGCCAGCGGCCGCTTCGGCGTGACGAGCGAGTACCTGGTCTCCGCCGACGACCTGCAGATCAAGATGGCGCAGGGCGCCAAGCCGGGGGAGGGCGGCCAGCTGCCCGGCTCCAAGGTCTACCCGTGGATCGCGAAGACCCGGCACTCGACCCCGGGCGTCGGCCTGATCAGCCCGCCGCCGCACCACGACATCTACTCGATCGAGGACCTGGCCCAGCTCATCCACGACCTGAAGAACGCCAACCCGGACGCCCGGGTGCACGTGAAGCTGGTGGCCGAGGTCGGTGTCGGCACGGTCGCCGCCGGCGTGTCCAAGGCGCACGCCGACGTGGTGCTGATCTCCGGCCACGACGGCGGCACCGGCGCCGCGCCGCTGACCAGCCTCAAGCACGCCGGGATGCCGTGGGAGCTCGGCCTGGCCGAGACCCAGCAGACGCTGCTGCTCAACCGGCTGCGGGACCGGATCACGGTCCAGGTGGACGGGCAGATGAAGACCGGCCGGGACGTCGTGGTGGCCGCCCTGCTCGGGGCGGAGGAGTACGGCTTCGCCACCGCGCCGCTGGTGGTCTCCGGCTGCGTGATGATGCGGGTCTGCCACCTCGACACCTGCCCGGTCGGCGTCGCGACCCAGAACCCGGAGCTGCGCAGGCGCTACACGGGCCGGCCCGAGTTCGTGGTGACCTTCTTCGAGTACGTCGCCGAGGAGGTCCGCGAGCTGCTCGCCGAGCTCGGCTTCCGGTCGCTGGAGGAGGCGATCGGGCACGCCGAGCTGCTCGACACCCGTGCCGCGGTGGACCACTGGAAGGCGGCCGGGCTGGACCTGTCCCCGCTGCTGCAGGTGCCGGACCTGCCCGCTCGGCCTGATGGGAGTGAACCAGCCCGGCGGCGGACCACGACCCAGCAGCACGGGCTGGACAAGGCGCTGGACAACACGCTGATCCAGCTCTGCGAGGGCGCCCTGCTCGACGCGGCACCGGTGACGCTGGAGCTGCCGGTGCGCAACGTCAACCGCACCGTCGGCACCATGCTCGGCTCGCTGGTCACCCGCCGCTTCGGCGCCGCGGGCCTGCCGCCGAACACGATCGACCTCACCTTCACCGGGTCGGCCGGGCAGTCGTTCGGGGCGTTCCTGCCGCCGGGGGTGACGCTGCGGCTGCTCGGCGACGCGAACGACCACGTCGGCAAGGGCCTGTCCGGCGGCCGGGTGATCGTCCGGCCGGACCCCGCCGCGCCGTTCCGGGCCGAGGACAACGTGGTGGCCGGCAACGTGCTCGGCTACGGCGCCACCGCCGGCGAGCTGTACGTCCGCGGCGTCGTCGGTGAGCGCTTCTGCGTCCGCAACTCCGGCGCCACCGCGGTGGTCGAGGGCGTCGGCGACCACGCCTGCGAGTACATGACCGGCGGCCGGGTGGTCGTCCTCGGCGGGCACGGGCGCAACCTGGCGGCCGGCATGTCCGGCGGCCTGGCGTACGTGCTGGACCTCGACCCGGCCGGCGTGAACCGCGCGATGGTGGACGTGGAGCCGGTGTCGGTGGACGACGCGGACGAGCTGCGGGCGATCGTCGCCACCCACCACGCCGAGACCGGGTCAGGCGTGGCGGAGGCGTTGCTGGCCGACTGGCCGGCCGCGCTTGGCCGCTTCTCCGCGGTGGTGCCGCGCGACTACAAGCGGGTGCTGGAGGCGACCCGGCTGGCCGAGCAGACCGGCCGGTCGGTGGACGAGGCGATCATGGAGGCGGCCCGGGGGTGACTGGGTAGGGTGCGAGGCGTGACCCGCCGCGCCAAGATCGTCTGCACGGTCGGGCCGGCGACCGCCAACCCGGACAAGCTGCTCGCCCTCGTCGAGGCGGGCATGGACGTCGCCCGGCTCAACTTCAGCCACGGCAGCCGCGTCGACCACCGCCGGGTGTACGAGCTGGTCCGGGAGGCGTCCGGCCGGGCCGGGCGGGCGGTCGGCGTGCTGGCCGACCTGCAGGGCCCGAAGATCCGGCTCGGCCGCTTCGCCGCGGGACCGGTGCGGTGGCGGACCGGGGAGCGGGTCACCATCACCACCGAGCCGGTGGCCGGCACCCACGACCGGGTTTCCACCACGTACGACCGGCTGGCCGACGACGTCCGCCCGGGTGACCGGCTGCTCGTCGACGACGGCAACGTCGCGCTGGTGGTGATCGAGGTCGACGGCCACGACGTGCACTGCGACGTGGTGGAGGGCGGCACCGTCTCGGACAACAAGGGACTGTCCCTGCCGGGCATCGCGGTCAGCGTCCCGGCGCTGTCGGACAAGGACGCCGAGGACCTCCGCTTCGCGCTCGGCCTGGGAGTCGACCTGGTCGCGCTGTCGTTCGTCCGGTCGCCCGCGGACGCGGCGCTGGTGCACGCGGTGATGGCGGAGGAGGGCTGGCGGCTGCCGGTGCTGGCGAAGCTGGAGAAGCCGGAGGCCGTGGAGCGGCTGGACGCGATCGTGGACGCCTTCGACGGGCTGATGGTGGCCCGCGGGGACCTCGGCGTGGAGATGCCGCTGGAGCAGGTGCCGCTGGTGCAGAAGCGGGCCGTGCAGGCCTGCCGGGAGTGGGCCAAGCCGGTCATCGTCGCCACCCAGATGCTGGAGTCGATGATCGAGCACTCCCGGCCCACCCGGGCGGAGGCCTCGGACGTGGCCAACGCGGTGCTCGACGGGGCGGACGCGCTGATGCTGTCCGGCGAGACGAGCGTCGGGCGCTACCCGGTCCAGGCGGTCTCCACGATGGCCCGGATCATCGACTCGGTGGAGAAAGACGGGGCCGCCGCGGTGCCGCCGCTGCAGCACGCCCCGCGGACGCAGGGCGGCGCGCTCGCCCGGGCCGCGACGGAGATCGGCGAGCGGCTCGGCGCGTCCGCGCTCGTGTCGTTCACCCAGACCGGCGACACGGTGCGCCGGCTGGCCCGGCACCACTGCCGGATCCCGCTGCTGGCCTTCACGCCCGAGCCGTCCGTGCGCAGCCAGCTGACCCTCGTCTGGGGGGTGGAGACCTTCATCACCCCGACCGTGCAGCACACCGACGACATGGTCCGGGCGGTGGACGAGGCGATGGTGGAGCACGGCCGCGGCCGGCCCGGTGACCTCGTGGTCATCGTCGCCGGCAGCCCGCCGTCCACCCCCGGCTCGACGAACCTGCTCCGCGTGCACCGGCTCGGCAACCGGAACGACCGTGGGTGACCGGGTCCCTCCCGCCGCGGGCGGGACCCGGGTGCACGGCAGGGGCCCGGTCCGGGCGGGCGCCACCGACGACCGGTCGGGTCCGGTGGAGGTGCCGCGGGGGCAGGCGGTCGTCGACGGCCTGGTCCGGCTGCTGGACCTCGAGCCGATCGAGAAGGACATCTTCCGCGGGGTGAGCCCGGAGGTGTCCCTGCAGCGCGTCTTCGGCGGGCAGGTGGCCGGGCAGGCGCTGGTTGCCGCCGGCCGCACGGTGCCCGAGGACCGGCCGGTGCACTCCCTGCACGCGTACTTCCTGCGCCCGGGCGACCCGTCGGTGCCGATCGTCTACCTCGTCGACCGGCTGCGCGACGGCCGCTCCTTCACCAGCCGCCGGGTCGTCGCGGTGCAGCACGGCGAGGCGATCTTCAGCCTGTCCGCGTCCTTCCAGCGGGTCGAGGACGGCCTGGCCCACCAGGGCACGATGCCCTCCGCGCCGGACCCGGAGACGCTGCCCACTCTGGCCGAGCGGTACGCGCCGTACGCCGACCAGCTCGGCATGCTGGCCCGGATCCCGCGCCCGATCGACCTGCGCTACGTCGAGGACCCGCCGTTCGTCCGGCGGGCGGTGGGACAGCGGGGCGAGCCGCACACCAAGGTGTGGATGCGGGCCGACGGCGTGCTGCCGGACGACCCGCTGCTGCACGTCTGCGCGCTGACCTTCGCCAGCGACTTCACCCTGCTCGACTCGGTGCTGATCACGCACGGGATGGCCTGGGTGACCGACGTCAAGGGCGCCAGCCTCGACCACGCGATGTGGTTCCACCGGCCGTTCCGGGCGGACGAGTGGCTGCTGTACGAGTCGGAGAGCCCGGCCGCGTCCGGCGGCCGCGGCCTGGCCACCGGGCGGATCTGGACCAGGGACGGCCGGCACGTCGCCTCGGTCGTCCAGGAGGGCCTGGTCAGGCCGATCCGCCGGGGGACGGGCCGGCCAGCCGGCTGAGCAGAGCCCAGACCGCCTCGACGTGGCGGCGCTCGGTGGCGGTGGCGCCGACGGCCAGCCGCAGCACGTAGTCGCCGCGGACGCGGGTGTGGCTCAGGTACGCCTCGCCGGAGTCGTTCACGGCCGCCAGCAGCGCCTCGCTCGCCTCGTCCCCGGCCCGCAGCCGGAAGCAGACCAGCGACAGCGGGTGCGGCGCGACCACCTCGAAGCGCGGGTCGGCCCGCACCTGCCCGGCGAGCCAGGCCGCCAGCTCCACGTGCGAGCGGATGTGCGCCCGCAGCCCCTCCGCGCCGTACCAGCGCAGCACCGCCCACAGCTTCAGCGCCCGGAAGCGCCGCCCGAGCGGCACCTGCCAGTCCCGGTAGTCGACCACCGCGCCGGACTCGGTGGCCGTGTTGCGCAGGAACTCCGGCAGCACGCTGAGCGCGCCGACCAGCGCCTCGCGGTCGGCCACCCAGAAGGCGTCGCAGTCGAAGTTCGTCAGCAGCCACTTGTGCGGGTTCGTCGCGTACGAGTCGGCGAGCTCCAGCCCGTGGTGCAGCCAGCGCAGCTCCGGGCAGACCGCGGCCACCCCGGCGTACGCGGCGTCGACGTGCAGCCAGACCCCGTGCTCCCGGCACACCTCGCCGATGGCCCGCACCGGGTCGACCGCGGTCGTCGAGGTGGTGCCGACGGTGGCCACGACCAGCACCGGTCGGACGCCCGCGGCCAGGTCCGCCCGGACGGCGGCGGCCAGCTCGTCCGGCCGGAGGGCGAGCGTCCCTGGGTCGACGGGCACCACCCGCAGCGCCGCGTCACCGAGCCCGGCGATCCGGACCGCCTTCCCGGCCGCCGAGTGCGTCTCGGACGAGACGTACACCGCGTACCGGTCCAGCACCCCGTCCCGCCGCACCGAGCCGCCGCTGGACCGGTGCAGCGCCGCCAGCAGGGCGCAGAGCGTCGCGGACGACGCGGTGTCCTGGATGACGCCGTTGGACCGGAAGCGGCCGGGCAGGTCGAGCAGCTCGGCCAGCCAGTCCAGCACGACCGTCTCCAGCTCGGTCGCCGCCGGGGAGGTGGCCCAGAGCATCCCCTGCACGCCCAGCCCGGACGAGAGCAGGTCGCCGAGCACCGCCGGCCCGGACGCGTTCGCCGGGAAGTAGGCGAAGAACGCCGGGTGCTGCCAGTGGGTCAGCCCGGGCAGGATCACCCGGTCCAGGTCGGCGAGCACGGCCTCGACCGGCTCGCCGGTCTCCGGCGGGTGCGCCGGCAACGCCGCGGCGACCTCGCCGGGGGCGGCCCGGGACCGCACCGGCAGCGCCTCGACCTGCTCCCAGTAGTCGGCGATCCGGTCCACCACGAGCCGCCCGTACCGGCGGAACTCGTCCGGGGTCATGTGCGGCTGCCGCGTCCGAGGGGCATGGTCCACGGACACCGACGCTAGCGGGTGCCGGGAGCGGGACTCGAACCCGCAAGCCCTCTCGGGCAGATGCTTTTGAGGCACCCGTGTATGCCGATTCCACCATCCCGGCGCACCCCCGTGCCGCGAGTCTATCCGGGTAGGCTTCTCGCTCCGGCTCGCGACGACGCGTGTTCGAACGATGTCTGGGAGTGCCCGTGTCCGACCTTCCGATCCGCCGTGTCCTCGTCGCCGAGGACGAGGCACTGATCCGACTCGACCTGAAGGAGATGCTCGAGGAGGAGGGCTACGACGTGGTGGGCGAGGCCGGGGACGGCGAGGAGGCGGTGGCCATGGCCAACCGGCTGCGCCCCGACCTGGTCATCCTCGACGTGAAGATGCCGAAGCTGGACGGCATCGCCGCCGCCGAGCGGATCGCCGGCGAGCGGGTCGCGCCGGTGGTCATCCTCACCGCGTTCAGCCAGCGGGACCTGGTCGAGCGGGCCCGCGAGGCGGGCGCGATGGCATACCTGGTGAAGCCGTTCCAGAAGAAGGACCTGGTCCCCACGATCGAGATGGCGACCTCCCGGTTCGCCGAGATCGTCGCGCTGGAGCAGGAGGTCGGCGGCCTGCAGGAGCGGCTGGAGGCGCGCAAGGCGGTGGAGCGGGCCAAGGGCGTGCTGATGACCGAGCACGGGATGACGGAGCCGGAGGCGTTCCGCTGGATCCAGCGGACCGCGATGGACCGCCGGACCACCATGCGGGCGATCGCGGACGCGGTGCTGGCGGCCGGCTTCGACATCACCGCCGACACCGGCCGCTGACTCGCCCACCAGTGGCTTCGCCCACCTTTCGGCGTGTCGCGGTTCAGTTACGACTTGGGGCCGGTGCGCGCCGGGGTCGGGTGGGTGCGCTATCTTCGCCGGCACATCGACGCAGCCTGCTGGCGGCGGCGAGGGTATCTACACGGTTCTGACGGAGGTAACTCGTGCGGCGTGCGTTCTCCCGGGGGCTGGTGGCCGCTGCGGCCGCCTCGACCCTCGTCCTTTCCGCCTGCGGAGGCGACGACAACACAAGTGGGGGTGGCGGCGGGACCCAGACCACCACCGTCAAGCTCGGCTTCATGGGCGACCTGACCGGTGAGAACTCCGGCATCGTGATCCCGCCGCGCAACGGCGCCCAGATGGCGATCGACGAGTACAACGCGACCAACCCGGCGACGAAGATCCAGCTGGTCCCGTACGACAGCCAGGGCGTCCCGGAGCAGGCGACCGCGCTCGCCCAGCAGGCCCTCAACCGGGACAAGATCGTCGGTCTGGTCGGCCCGGCCTTCTCCGGCGAGTCGCAGCAGGTAGGCCCGATCCTGGAGGAGGGCAAGATCCCCAGCGTCTCGGCGTCGGCGACCAACGTGACGCTGGCCGAGAAGGGCTGGAAGTACTGGCACCGGATCCTGCCCGGCGACCGGATCCAGGGCACCGGCATCGGCGAGTTCATCGCCCGCGCGCTCAGCGCGAAGAAGGTCTTCGTCATCCACGACAACCAGGACTACAGCAAGGGCATCGCCGACTTCGTGACGGCGGCCCTGAAGGGCAAGGGCGTCACGGTCGACACCGACGTCATCGACCCGGAGGGCTCGGACTACGCATCGACGATCAACAAGGTGAAGCCTGCCGCCCCGGAGGCGATCTTCTACGGCGGCTACTACGCCGAGGGCGGCCGCCTGCTCAAGCAGCTGCGGGAGGCCGGCGTCACCGCGCGCTTCCTGTCCGGTGACGGCTCGCTCGACGCGGGCCTGGCCAAGGGCGCGGGCGGCACCAACGCGGACGGCGCCGTCGTCGGCTGCCCCTGCCTGGTCGACCCGACCGGCGAGTCGAACGAGAAGAGCAAGAAGTTCGCCGCCGACTACAAGGCGAAGTTCAACACCGCGCCGGCGATCTACTCCGCCGAGGGCTACGACGCCGCGACCGCCTTCATCGAGGCGATCAAGGCCGGCAACGCGGACGCCGAGAAGATCAACACGTTCCTCTCGACGATCGACGTGCAGGGCGTCACCAAGCAGATCAAGTTCGGCCCGAACGGTGAGCCGGCCGGTGGCGACGTGTTCGTCTACGAGTTCAAGGGCGGGTCGTACACCCTGCTGGGCAACAGCAAGGATGCGAAGGTCGGCTGAGCACTGACCTCGTGACGGCACGGGCCCCACGAGGTGGGGAGTGGGAGCGCTGACGGGCGCTCCCACTCCTTCCTTTCGACGAAGGCGACTGAACAGTGCTCGAGAACTTCATCAACCAGTTCTGGCCGGCGACTGTCGACGGCCTCTCCCTGGGGGCGATCTACGCCCTGGTCGCGCTCGGCTACACGATGGTCTACGGCGTGCTGCGGCTGATCAACTTCGCGCACTCCGAGATCTTCATGATCGGGACCGTCGCGGCGCTGTTCACGATCACCACCATCGGCGTCTCGGCGCCGCTCGGCGGGCTGGGTTTGATCGGCATGCTCATCCTGCTCGCCGTCGTCGGGATGGTCGTCTCCGGCGGCGCGGCGGTGGCGCTGGAGTACGTGGCGTACCGGCCGTTGCGCCGCCGTGGCGCGTCCCGGCTGGCGGCACTCATCTCGGCGATCGGGGCCTCTCTCTTCCTGCAGCAGGTGTTCGCGCTGCTGGTGATCCCGCGCCTGTTCGACCGGCCGAAGGAGGGCGGGCGGCTGCCGGTCCAGGCGCCGGAGTTCGTCGAGCGCTCCGACGTCATCTCCATCGGCGACTTCGTCGTCCGCAACGACAAGCTGCTGGTCGTCGTCAGCGCCGTGGTGATGATGGTCGCGCTGGACCAGTTCGTCCGGCGGACCAAGCTCGGCCGGGGCATCCGGGCCACCGCGCAGGACCCCGAGACGGCCGTCCTGATGGGGGTCAACATCGACCGCATCGTGACCGCGACCTTCGCCATCGGCGGTGCGATGGCCGGCGTCGCGGCGGCGCTCTACATGATGCGGTTCGAGGAGACGAACTACTTCGTCGGCTTCCTGCTCGGCATCAAGGCGTTCACGGCCGCGGTGCTCGGCGGGATCGGCAACCTGCGCGGGGCGCTGGTCGGCGGCTTCGCCCTCGGCCTGATCGAGCTGTACGGGTCGGCCCTGTTCGGGTCGGAGTGGCGGGACGTGATCGCCTTCTCGGTCCTGGTCCTGGTCCTCATGTTCCGCCCCACCGGCATACTCGGTGAGTCACTGCAACGGGCACGCGCATGAGCGGGAACGGGAGCGGCACGCGGATGTTCAGCAAGCCTCGGGAGCAGCTCGGCAGCGGGCTGGACCGGGTCCGCAACCTGTGGGCCGGGGCGCCCCGGTGGGCGCGCTGGGTCGTCTACCTCGCGCTGATAGCGGCTGCCCTGCTGCTGCCCTCGCAGTCCATCGGCACCTTCATGACGCCGCAGAGCGACTGGGCGACGGTGCTGTTCTACCCGATCGGCATCTACGTCCTGCTCGCCATCGGCCTGAACATCGTGGTCGGCCAGGCCGGCCTGCTCGACCTCGGCTACGTCGCCTTCTTCGCCATCGGCGGCTACATGATGGCCGTGCTCGGTACCAAGTTCGGCTGGAACTTCTGGGAGATCCTCGTCGTCGGCGTGCTCGCCTCGGCGCTGTCCGGAGTCGTCCTGGGCGCCCCGACGCTGCGCCTGCGCGGTGACTACCTCGCCATCGTGACGCTGGGCTTCGGTGAGATCGTCCGGATCACGGCGCAGAACACCGACTACATCGGCGGTCCGCGCGGCATCGCCGGGATCCCGCACCCGCCGAACATCTCCGAGTTCGAGATCTTCGGCGTGACGCCGCTGCGCTACGGGGTGCTCGACCCCCGGCCGTACTACTACCTGCTGGTCGCGCTGATCGTGCTGACGATCGTCTTCGCGAAGCGGCTGGAGAACAGCCGGGTCGGCCGGGCCTGGTCGGCGATCCGGGAGGACGAGGACGCGGCCGAGCTGATGGGCGTGCCGACGTTCAAGTTCAAGCTGGCCGCCTTCGCGATCGGCGCGTCGATCGGCGGCGCCGCCGGCGTGGTGTGGGCCGGCAAGGTCATCTCGATCATCCCGGCCAACTTCCCGTTCATCCTGTCCGCGACGATCCTCGCCGCCGTCGTGCTGGGCGGGTCCGGGAACATCCCGGGCGTAGTGCTCGGGGCGTTCCTCATCGGCTGGCTGCCGGAGCGCTTCCGCGAGCTGCAGGACTACCGGGTGCTCGCGTTCGGGGCGGTGCTGGTGCTGATGATGGTGCTGCGGCCGGAGGGCCTGCTGCCGTCGCGTCGGCGGAAAGCGGAGCTCGAGGAGGGCACCGGCGGGATGGGCACGCTGGGGGCCGAGGTCGGCGGTCCGCAGACCGCCGCGCCGGCGGCGGCGAGCCAGTGAGCGGGCCGGTGCGGGAGCCGGCCGGAGCCGGGCCGCGGCCGCTGCTCGAGTTGAGGTCGCTGACGATGCGCTTCGGCGGCGTCGTGGCGCTGAACGGCGTCGACCTCACCATCGGCGAGGGCGAGATCTTCGCGCTCATCGGCCCGAACGGCGCCGGCAAGACGACCGTCTTCAACGTGGTCACCGGGGTCTACCACCCGTCCGAGGGCGAGGTGCGCTTCGACGGCGCGCGGATCGACGGCAGGAAGCGTTTCGCCGTCACCAAGCTCGGCGTGGCCCGGACGTTCCAGAACGTCCGGCTCTTCCACAACATGACGGCGCTGGAGAACGTCATGGTCGGCACCGACGCGCACCACCGGACCGGGCTGGCGGGCGCCGCGCTGGGCCTGCCCTGGCACCGGCAGGAGGAGCGCGACGGCCGGGTGAAGGCGCGGGAGCTGCTGGAGTTCGTCGGCATCCCGCGCCGGCTGGAGGAGACGGCGAAGAACCTGCCGTACGGCGACCAGCGGCGGCTGGAGATCGCCCGCGCGCTGGCCACCGACCCCAAGCTGCTGCTGCTCGACGAGCCGGCGGCGGGGATGAACCCGGCGGAGAAGCGGGACCTGCAGGAGCTCATCGGCCGGATCCGCCGGTCCGGCCGGACCGTGCTGCTGATCGAGCACGACATGAGCCTGGTCATGGGGATCAGCGACCGGATCGCGGTGCTGGACTTCGGCGAGAAGATCGCCGAAGGGTTGCCGGCCGAGGTCCAGAACGACCCGAGGGTCATTGCGGCGTACCTGGGGGCACCGGCCGATGCTTCTTGAGCTGGACGACGTACACGTCTACTACGGCAAGATCGCGGCGCTCCGCGGCGTCTCGGTCGAGGTCGACGAGAGCGAGATCGTCACACTGATCGGCGCGAACGGCGCCGGCAAGAGCACCACGCTGAAGACGATCTCCGGGCTGCGCGCCGTCTCCCGCGGCGAGATCCGCTTCGGCGGCGAGGTGATCACGAAGCTGGCCGGGCACAAGCGGGTGCTCGCCGGCATCGGGCAGGCGCCGGAGGGCCGCGGGATCTTCCCCGGCATGACGGTCGAGGACAACATCTACATGGGGGCGTACGCGCGCAAGGGCGACCTGTCCAAGGAGGTCGCCGAGGTTTACGAGCTGTTTCCCCGGCTGGCGGAGCGCAAGCGGCAGATGGGCGGCACGATGTCCGGCGGCGAGCAGCAGATGCTCGCCATCGGCCGGGCGCTGATGGCCAGGCCCAAGGTGCTGCTGCTCGACGAGCCGTCGATGGGGCTGGCGCCGATGCTCGTCCAGCAGATCTTCTCGATCATCCAGGAGATCAACCGGCGGGGGACCACGGTCCTGCTCGTCGAGCAGAACGCGCAGCAGGCGCTGCAGATCGCCGACCGGGCGTACGTGCTGGAGACCGGGCGGATCGTGAAGAGCGCGCCGGCGCGCGACCTGCTCGACGACCCTGAGGTGAAGGCCGCGTACCTGGGCGGCGACCTCGGCTCCGGCGTCGCCTGATCCGGAGACGAAGGCGCGTGGCCTCCGTCTCGGAGCCGTCCGCGCCTGAGGTGACCCGGGCAGGCTTTGTTGGGAAGCGCGGCCTCCGTCTCGGAGCCGTCCGCGCCTGAGGTGACCCGGGCAGGCTTTGTTGGGAAGCGCGGCCTCCGTCTCGGAGCCGTCCCGCCTGGGGTGACCCGGGCAGGCTTTGTTGGGAAGCGCGGCCTCCGTCTCGGAGCCCGCGCCTGAGGTGACCCGGGCAAGCTTTTGGCTCCGTCTCGCGCCTCCGCGTCACGGGACGTTCTCTACTCAGCGTGCCCGGGCCGCTGCAGAGCGTAGGACTGTGACCGGTCGACGTCAAACCGCATCTCGGCCGTTCGG
>Ga0210378_10000956_pt1 | contig 15239 bp, 13 predicted proteins | sample PLM1_60_b1redo_FD_155465 | JGI IMG/M metagenome (GOLD analysis project Ga0210378, IMG submission 155465) | Groundwater sediment microbial communities from an aquifer in East River, Colorado, USA - PLM1_60_b1 redo | ecosystem: Environmental > Terrestrial > Soil > Riparian zone | place: USA: East...
CGGTTGTCCGAGGCAGAGCTTCGTGAGGCTGTCATCAAGCATGTCCACAGTGAGGCCAAGCTGTATCCGGGGCGCGCCAGACGGGGACTGCCACCCGATTCGTCCTCGGATGCGGCAAGCCCCTGACCACTGGTCAGGTCGCTGTGGTCAACGTCGCGGTCAACGAGAACCCTGCCGAAGCGTGCATATGCTTGCTTAGCCATATGCCATTTGACCAGCAACGTCACCGCACCCGCCCCCTGCTGCACACCGGGTCCAACGACTGAAAACCGCAAGGTCGGCGGTTCGATCCCGTCCCTGCCCACCAGGTTCGCCCAGCTCAGCGGCCTTCCTGCTGAGACTCCCCCGCTGGACGAGCCTTCGGATTGCGGCATTGTTGAGGCATAGCCCCAGGCTCTGCCCCCAACCGTCGAAACCCGCAGCGGGACCGTCAGGCGACCGCCCGGGAAGCTCTCTCAAGGCAACGGTTCGGGCAGGGTCAGGCCACACCGAGCGCGGCGCGCACCTGATCCAGCATCTGCTTCTCCCCGGTGCTCACCTGCTCGGCGCCGAACCCCATGAAGCCGCCCTCCTTCGCGGCGTCGGCAGCCGCCTGCGCTGCGGCCACCAGCCACCGGCGGAACGCCTCGACCTCCTGGGGCGTGGCCTTGGCCGTCACGATCTCGTTGACGCCTCGGAGCTCGTCCAGCACCTGCTGGCCGCTGCGCGGCCTGAAGTCCCCCAGCGGGTTCTGCTTCTGCTGCGCCAGCGCCTGCACGTCCAGGGCCACTGATGCCAGCAACTCCTCCTGGCTCGGTGGGAGGGTGGCCGACCGCAGCGACGCCATCGTCTCCTTGGCCAGCTCGATCGGCCCGCCGGGGTCCGCGAGCGAGATCGCGACGCCAGCGACGAGTGGCGCACGGCGGATCCGCATCCACTCTTCGTCCGTGAAGTCCTGCTTGGACGTCATGGCTACCTCCCTGGGAGCGGGACATCAGCCTAAACGAGGACGGTCCTTCCGTGCCCGCGGCCGATCCGTCCCTGGTCGCTGGGATCGGAACGCCATGACGGCCTCGCCTGTTATGGGCGCCCCAGGTGCAGCGTGGCGACCACCCCGGCATGGTCCGACGGCCACAGCCCGGCGGCGGTGCGGTCGTCCAGTTCCTCGCCGATCACCTCGGCCGCCACGGCCTGCACCCCTCGCGGCTGGTAGAGCACGTAGTCGATACGGTGGTCCAGCTTGGAGGGAACGTTGTCCAGCAGCTCGGTCTGGCCGGCGGTGAAGCCGCCCGCCGGGCCGTGCACGACTACCCAGGCATCCACATACCCGGCGGCAGCGAAGGTCCCATAGGCGCCTGCGGTGTCGTCGGGCTGGGAGTTGAGATCACCGACCAGCACCACCGGATACACCGACCCGGCCAGCCCCACCGCCAGCTCGCGGGCCTGCTGATTCCGCACCGCGGCACTGAACGCCTCCAGGTGAGTGTTGGCGAACCGCACCGTCTCGCCCCGCACCTTCACGTCGACCGCCGACCACCCGCGGGGGACCCTGAAGCTCAACCCCGGGATGGCGCTGGGGATGACCAGCGTGGCGGTGAAGTTGTGCGACTCCGGATTGCTGACCTTGAGCTGCGAGCTAGGCAGGTCGGTCCGGGCGATGATCACATCCCGGTCAGTGAGGCGCGCCGCGGTGGTGGCGCTGATCGGGGTCGGATCGCTTGCGAAGTTGACGTTGACCGCAACCGGCCGGTAGGGGAGCCCGTGGCGGGCCAGCGCAGCAAGCAGCAGCTCCAGGAAGTCGTAGCTTGGGCTGAGCGGCCCACCGATCGGCCCGGTCTCCCACAGCGAGACCTCTTGCAGGCCGGCGACGTCCGGGGGGTCGGCGGCCAGCAGCTCGGCGATCGCCTCGGCCCGCGAGGGAAAGTCGGTCTTGACCACGTTGGCGTAGATCTGACCGGCACGCAGCACCAGCTCTTGGGGGCTGGGGGCCGAGAACAGCGGCGTCAGGTCGGCACCGAGGTAGAGGTTGTAGGTCGCGACCGTGAGATGCCGTTGCGCGTGCTGGGGTGGGTCGCCCCATGCGGGTCGCGGCCCCATGGCGCCAAGCCCCATCAGGACGGCCAGCAGCAGGACCGTGGCTCGAATCCGCCGCCGCGTGAGCCTCATCGACGCCTCCTGTGGCCCAGTCCAATTCTTCCCGGATCAGACCACACGTCCCGAGATGGCGCCAGTCACCTCGGGGCACGCTTGGACTACGTTCGGCCCAGAATGTCGGCAACGCCCATGGCGAAGCCGGGCAGGGCCAGCAGGGTGAACAGGGCCAGGGCCACCCGCCCGATCATCAGCAGGCGGCGGTCGTGCCAGGCCACGACCACCAAGGGGACCCGGCTCGCCAGCACGACCCCCAGACCCACGAGGACCAGCAGGGGGATCACCGGCACCAGCGGGAGCAGCAACACAAGCGGGGCGTATGCGGCAATGGCTCGGGGTCGGGCATCCGGGAGCGGCAGCGCTCGGCTGATCCGCCCGGCCAGAGCAGCCACCAGCACGCCGTGGAACACCACCAGCACGGAGAAGGCGGCCACCGACACCCACCCGGGACCGACCAGGTCGAAGTCGAGGTTGCCTGGGCGCAGCGGCTCGAGCCGAGTACCGGCGACGATCAGGAGCAGAGCACCGTAGGCGAGGCCACCGGGCCAGCCGGCGGGAAGCCAGCGGTGCAGCAGCAGATAGGCGGCTCCCGAGGCCAGCCCGAAGAACAGGCCGGTGAAGATGATGAACCCGAGCGTGCCGTCGACGCTGATGCGGCCGACGATCTGCTCGGCCTCGGTGAGACGGCCCTGAGCTTCGTCCCCCGCCGTCACCGCCAGCAGTCGCATCACCAGCCGCCCGCCGGCACCGGCGGCCAGGAGGCCAGCGGCGACACCCGATGCCACCGCCACCGTGAGGTACCACAGGTAGCGGCGCACGACCAGGCCCACCGGCGGAAGCTCGGTCTGGCCAGCCGCATCCGGCGCTGGCATGGGCGGCGGCTCGACCGCCAGGCTGCCCCAGCGAACCGCTGCAACCAACCCGGCGAGCACCAGCGCGATGCAGACGACGATGACTGTCATGGCGGCAGTATGACCAACCCGCCCTCCCCGGGTTAGCGGTCGTCCGCTGCTTCGGCGAGTCAGGCGTGACGAACTGGGCTGGTGGACGCTTGAGCCGGGGCGCGACGACGGCGCCTCGTTACGAGGCGCCGTCGGTACGCCCGGCCCCCCCTACCTGACGGCGGCGGCCGGTCACGCGGGTCGAAGGGCTAGCCGCCGGCTTCGACGCCGCGGAGAAGCTGGCGGACCTCCGTCTCCCGGTAGCGACGGTGGCCGCCGAGCGTCCGGATGCTCGACAGCTTCCCTGCCTTCGCCCATCGGGTCACGGTCTTGGGGTCGACACGGAACAGCGCGGCGACCTCCGCCGGGGTGAGCAGCGCCTCGGGTGCCGGCGCCGACTGAACACTACGACTGGCAGACATGGTTGCCACCCCTCACCTCGCACTTCCCCCGCCGAGTCAGGATTCTCGCGGAGGTCCTGAATATCCTAGAGGCGTCGAATGGGACAGACCATAGCAACTTAGGGCTATTTTCCGCCCCGCCTACTAGGACTATCGGCAACCGACCGCCAGACCTTTAGCAAAAGGTGCGGAGGACTCAATTGCTGGCTTCCCGTCCCCGCAGGGCCGACCAGCGCTCGCTCAGACCCCGGTAGAGCTCGCTCGAGCGGTCGAGATCGCCTTCCTCCAACGCCTCCAAGGCCTCCCACACCTGTGCGGCCGAGCGGTCCTCTTCCAGCTCCTCGAATGGGATCGCCCTCGTTAGCCCACCATAGTCGAGCTGGACTAGGCTGTCGGAGTCGAAGTCGTGCAGCCAGCTCCGCAGCTCCTCGGCCGCCACCACCATCTCAGCATCCTCCATGAGCTGCTGCAGGATCGCCAGCGCCCGGGAGACACGGGTGCGGGCCTTGGGCATCGGCGTCTGGTAGGTGAGCCGGGCCGGCTGACCGGAGCTGGCGGCGACCAGCCGGCGGTCGCCGGCCTCGAACAGCGAGAACCAGGGCAGCGGGACGTGCCAGGCCGCCTGCTGGATGTGGCTGCGCGAGCCGGGCCGCTCGCGGTCCCAGCGCTCGAGGGTGCGGGCGGCACGCTCGACGTCCCCGGCCGACACGAACGCGTCCGCCACCTCGTCAGGGACCGAGCTGCGGAAGGCGACCAGCGACTGCAGGGTACGCAGCTCGGTGCGGAGCGGGCAGAGGTAGACCACGTCACCGACCCGTTCGACCAGGGCGTGCTCCCGCTCGGTGCCGACGGCGAGCCCGAGGGCGCGGGCCAGGCCGCGGCGCTCCTCCCGGCCGACGAGCAGGCTGGCGGGCAGGGCCTGCCCCGCCTCCACGTACGCGGCCCAGTCGGCCCGCTCACGCGGCGGGAACGCGGCGAGGGGCTGGTAGACCCGCAGGTAGGCCGTGAAGGCATGCCCCTTCATGGTGAGGAGAGTATAGATTCGGGCGTGTGGTACGTTGGCGGTGCGGGTGGGTACCTCTCACCTGGCGTTGGTCGCGCCGGCGGCGATCCCGCCGGGCCCGTCCAGGAGGTCATCCATGGGTGCTTTTGGTCTCATGGGTGGCGAGTTCGAGCAGGTCGTCTACAACCACGACCCGGCCTCGGGCCTCAGAGCCATCATCGCCATCCACTCGACCGCCCTCGGCCCGGCGCTCGGCGGCACCCGCTTCTACCCCTACCCGTCAGAGGACGACGCGTTGGCCGACGTCCTCCGGCTGGCCAGGGGGATGAGCTACAAGGCGGCCGCGGCCGGTCTCAACCTCGGCGGGGGCAAGGCGGTGATCATCGGCGATCCCAAGCGGATCAAGTCCGAGGCCCTGCTCCGCGCCCACGGTCGCTTCGTCGAGAGCCTCGGCGGCCGCTACATCACCGCCGAGGACATCGGCACCTACACCGCCGACATGGACATCGTCGCCCTGGAGACCCGCTTCGTGACCGGCCGGTCGGTCAGTCACGGCGGCGGCGGCGACCCCTCCATCAACACCGCCTACGGCGTGCTGCAGGGCATGCGGGCGGTGGTGGAGGAGCTCTGGAAGGACACCGACCTGGCCGACCGCCACGTCGTCGTCCAGGGCGTCGGCAAGGTCGGCTCCCACCTCTGCCGCCTGCTGCACGAGGCCGGCGCGCGGCTCACGGTCGCCGACGTCGACCTTGACAACGTGGCCAGAGCCGTCAAGGAGTTCGGCGTCGACACCGTCGAGCCGGACAAGGCGCACGCGGTCGAGTGCGACATCTTCGCCCCCTGCGCGCTCGGGGCGATCGTCAACGACGACACCCTCGCGGAGCTGAAGTGCGCGGCCATTGCCGGCTCGGCCAACAACGTGCTCGCCCGTGACGAGCACGGCTACGCCCTGCGCCAGCTCGGGATCCTCTACGCGCCCGACTACGTGATCAACGCCGGCGGCCTCATCAACGTGGCCGACGAGCTGCAGGGCTACTCCGCCGAGCGGGCCACCGCCAAGGTCGAGGGCATCTTCGGCGCGCTCCGGGAGATCTTCCACCGGGCCAAGGACGAGGGCGTCCCCACCAGCGAGGCGGCCGACCGGCTCGCCACGGACCGCATACGTGAGGTCTCGCGGCTGCGGCTCATCCGGGTCCTGCCCGGGGTCGGCGGCTAGCCCGGCTCGGCGGCCGCCACCTCGCCCATCACCCAGGCGGGCAGCCCGCGTGCGCCCAGGAACGCGGCCGCCCGGCCGGCCTGGTCGCCCGGCAGCACCACCACCATCCCGACCCCCAGGTTGGTGGCCCTTGCCAGCTCCTCGTCGTCGACCGGGCCGAGCTCGCCGAGCAGCCGGAAGACCGGCGGTGGCGTCCATGAGCCACGGTCGACCCTGGCGACCAGGCCGCCCGGCAGGCAGCGGGGCAGGTTGCCCGGCAGGCCGCCGCCGGTCACGTGGCAGAGGGCATGCACCTCGACCCCCTCCGCGAGCAGGTCGACCAGGTCGGGGGCGTAGATCCGGGTCGGGGTGAGCAGCGCCTCCCCCACCGGGCCGCCAAGCTCCGGCATGACCCGGTCGTAGCCGACCCCGGCCCTGGCCAGGGCCCGGCGGGCCAGGCTGAAGCCGTTGGCGTGCAGCCCCGAGGACGCGAGGCCCAGCAGCACGTCGCCGGCGGCCACCCGCTCCGGACCGAGCAGGCGGTCACGGTCAGCCACCCCGACGGCGAAGCCGGCCAGGTCGTAGGCGTCCGGCTCCATCGCGTCCGGGTGCTCGGCGGTCTCGCCGCCGAGCAGCGCGCAGCGGGCCTGCCTGCAGCCCTCGGCCACCCCGGCAACGACCGCGGCCACCCGCTCCGGGTCGAGCCGGCCGACGGCCAGGTAGTCGAGGACGAACAGGGGCGTCGCGCCGGTGACCACGACGTCGTCGACCACCATCGCCACCAGGTCGATCCCGACCGTGTCGTGGCGGTCGAGCGCCTGGGCGACCAGCAGCTTGGTGCCGACCCCGTCGGCGGCGGCGGCCAGCACCCGGTCGCCGCCGGCGGCGGGGGGTCCGGGGGGCTCAAGCCTAGCCCCCCGGTCGGCAGGGGGTCCGGGGGGCTCAAGCCTAGCCCCCCGGTCGACAGGGGGTCCGGGGGGCTCAAGCCTAGCCCCCCGGTCGACAGGGGGTCCCGGGGGCTCAAGCCTAGCCCCCCGGTCGGCAGGGGGTCCGGGGGGCTCAAGCCTAGCCCCCCGGTCGACAGGGGGTCCGGGGGGCTCAAGCCTAGCCCCCCGGTCGACAGGGTCGAGCGACCACAGCCCGGCGAAGCCGCCGATGCCGCCGAGCACCCGCGGGCCGTGGGTGGCCTGGACCGCGGCGCGCATCAGGGCGACTGCCCGCTCGCCGGCGGCCACGTCGACCCCTGCCGCGGCATAGGTCAGCGGGTCCCGCTCGCTCACGACCGGGCGGCCAGGCCCTCGAGCAGCGCCTTGCCCTGCGTGTGGGCCTCGACGGGGATCGGGTAGTCGCCGGTGAAGCAGGCCGTGCACAGGCCCTGAGGGCCGCCCGCGGCAGCCTCGGTCAGGGCCTCCAGCGAGAGGTAGCCGAGCGAGTCGGCGGCGAGGTAGCCGGCGACCTCATCGGTGAGGAGGTCGCTGGCGACCAGCTCTGCCCGGGTCGGCATGTCGATCCCGTAGAAGCACGGCCAGCGCACCGGCGGCGAGGTGATGCGGACGTGGACCTCGAGCGCGCCCGCCTCGCGGAGCATGCGCACGATCGCCTTGGTGGTGTTGCCGCGCACGATCGAGTCGTCGACCACCACCAGCCGGCGCCCGCGGATCGCCTCGCGGAGCGGGTTGAGCTTGATCCTGATGCCGAGCTGGCGCATGGTCTGGCTCGGCTGGATGAACGTCCGGCCGACGTAGCGGTTCTTCATCAGCCCCTCGCCGTAGGGGATGCCGCTCGCCTCCGCGTACCCGCCGGCCGCGCTCATGGCGGTGTCCGGCACGGGGATCACCAGGTCGGCCTCGGCCGGCGCCTCCCTGGCCAGGGCGGCGCCGAGCGCGCGGCGGACCTGGTGGACGTTCCGCCCGGCCAGGGAGGAATCCGCCCTGGCCAGGTAGACGTGCTCGAACACGCACAGGTGGGGGGTGGCCGGGGCGAAGCGGCGCGAGCGCAGGCCCTGCTCGTCGACGGCCACGACCTCGCCGGGGTCGACCTCACGGACCAGGGTGGCGCCGATGATGTCGAGGGCGGCCGTCTCGGAGGCGACCACCCAGCCTCCGGGCAGCCTGCCGATGCACAGCGGCCGCACCCCATGCCGGTCCCGTACCCCGTAGAGGGTCCGTTCGTCCATGATGACCAGCGAGAACGCTCCCTGGAGGCGGGGCATGGTGCGGACGATCGCCTCTTCCAGGGACAGGTCGGCCTCGCGTGCCAGCAGCTCGGCGATCACGTCGGTGTCGCTGCTGGCCCCGGCTCCACCCCGCACCCCGGCCTCTGCGGCGAGCGTCGCCGTGTTGGTGAGGTTGCCGTTGTGGGCGAGGGCGATGCCGCCGCCCATGGCATTGGTCTTGAACGCCGGCTGGGCGTTCTCCCAGCGGGATCCGCCGGTGGTCGAGTAGCGGGTGTGACCGATCGCCAGGTGGCCCTGGAGGGTTGCCAGGGTCGGCTCGTCGAACACCTGGCTGACCAGGCCCATCTCCTTGAAGACGAGGACCCCGTGGCCGTCGGCGACGGCCATGCCGGCCGACTCCTGGCCTCGGTGCTGCAGCGCGTACAACCCGTAGAAGGTGAGGTTCGCGACCGGCTCCCCGGGGGCCCAAACCCCGAAGACGCCGCACGCCTCGCGTGGATGGTCGGCGTCGAGCATGATCCTCCTGGCCGATGGCCGAGCCGCTGCGGGGAAGCGGTCCGATCGTAGCACCCGCCCCCGGCGATCCCCGGCAGGCGGCTGCCGCGCCGACCGAATCGCCCTTCTTCGCTGCTGAACAGGGGTCTGCGAGGGAACGGATGTTTGCAATGCCAAGCGCGCAACGGGTAGATTCCCGTCTGATCCCCCTGTATTACCAAGCCAGCCCGTCGCTTCCCCGGGGCCGTCCGATGAGCAGGAAGCCGTGTGCCTTCGGGCCCAGAAACCGCCGAGGATCGGTCGTGCTCGAGCAGCCCGGCGGCGGTGACGCGACCAGGCCCCGACCGTTCGTCTACCTCGAGTCGAGCTCCCAGGCCGAGACGCAAAGGTCAGCACATGATCCGTAACATGCAGATCCGGTCCAAGCTGATCGCGATCCTCCTCACCCCGCTGATCGCGTTGACGGTGCTGGCGTTCCTCGGCATCGGCACCAACGTGGGCCGAGGCGTGCAGGCCGACCGCGTCGACCAGGAGACGGCCTTCGCCGTGAACCTCTCCCAGCTCGTTCACGAGCTGCAGCGGGAGCGCGACCTGTCGGCCGGATGGGTCGCCAGCGACCTTGGCTACGGCGGCGTCGTCGCCCAGCGGGTCGCGGTGAACCAGGCCCTCGCCGACTTCCGTCGGGACGCCGCGATCCTCGGCTTCGAGGACGACGAGTCGCCGTTCCGGGATCACGTCCAGCTCGCCCTCGGCGCGCTCGCCAAGCTGGACGACCAGCGCCTGCGCATCGAGAACGGGGAGCTGTCGGTCTCCAGGACGATCGAGCTCTACTCGGACGTCATCGACCACCTGATCAATGTCGACGGCGAGATCGCCTCGGCGACCGATGACCGGGCGCTGGTACGCAACGTGTCCACCTTCGTCGCCCTCGCCCGGCTCAAGGAGGCGGCCAGCATCGAGCGCGGCTTCGTCTTCGCCGTGGCCTCGGCCGGGGAGTTCCAGTCCGGCGAGTTCCAGCGCTTCGCCGCGATGCTCGGCGCGCAGGACACCTGGAGGTCCCAGTTCGAGGCGACCGCCGCCCCCAAGCAACGCGAGACCCTCACCCGGGCGCTGAGCTCCCGCGACGCCGAGCAGGTGAGCGACCTGCGCGACCAGCTGCTCGCCTCGACCCCTGTCGGGCGGATCGGGCTCGACGCCAGGCGCTGGTACCGCTACGCGACGGCCAGGATCGACCTGCTGCGAGGGGTCGAGCAGGACCTGGCCACCGATGTGTCCGCCGCCAGCTCCGCCGCCCGGTCGAACGCCAACCGGCAGGCGCTGCTCTACACCATCATCCTGACGGTCGTGCTCTGGTTCACGGTCGGGGTGGCGCTGCTGATGGCCCGCGTGTTGGTCGGCCCGCTGCGGACGCTGACCCGGACGGCCAACGATGTCGCCGACCAGCGCCTGCCCGGCCTGGTCGACCGGCTGCAGCAGAGCACCGACCTTCGCGACCTGGACGTCGTCCCCGAGCCGGTGCCGGTCACCTCCGGCGACGAGGTCGGCCAGGTGTCGGCGGCGTTCAACTCGGTGCACCGGGTGGCCATCCAGGTCGCCACCGAGCAGGCCGCCCTCCGCAAGTCGATCGGCGACATGTTCCTGAACCTGGCACGTCGCAGCCAGAGCCTCATCGACCGCCAGCTCGAGCTGATCGACGACCTGGAGCGGACCGAGGCCGACCCGGACGCGCTCGAGAACCTCTTCAAGCTCGACCACCTGGCGACCCGCATGCGCCGCAACTCCGAGGACCTGATCGTGCTGTCGGGCGCCGAGCCGGCCCGGCGCTGGACCCAGCCGGTCCCGCTGGTCGACGTGGTCCGGGCGGCGCTGGCGGAGATCGAGGACTACAACCGGGTCGAGCTGCTGCCGATCGACGAGGTCGGCGTGGCCGGTCAGGCGGTCGCCGACGTCGTCCACCTGCTGGCCGAGCTGATCGAGAACGCCACCTCGTTCTCCCCGCCTGGCACCAAGGTCCAGGTGGCCGGCCAGCAGGTGAGCAACGGCTACGTGCTGGAGATCGAGGACCGCGGGCTCGGCATGAGCGACGAGGAGCTGGTCGAGGCCAACGAGCGGCTGGCCAACCCGCCGGTCGTCGACTTCGCGCTCTCACGCATGCTCGGGCTGTACGTGGTCGCCCGGTTGGCCCAGCGCTACCGGATCAAGGTGCAGCTCCGACACTCCTGGTACGGCGGGATCACCGCGCTGGTGTTCCTGCCCCCCAGCGTCGTCGTCCGGACCGTCATGGAGTCGCTGGAGGCAGGCCCCAGGCGCGGGCGGGGCGAGCTGGTGCCGTCGACCCAGCCCGTCGAGCCCCCGGTGGCAGCCGGCGGCGACCACCTGCCGATCTTCGAGGCGGCCAGGTCGGACTGGTTCGAGAGCGGCGCCCGCGGCGACCACCTGCCGCTGCGCCGTCACGCCGCCCAGCAGCCGACCGGCCGGTCCGCCGAGCCCACCGGCAACGGCGCGGGCAACCTGGCCAGCGCCGACGGCGACCGTGTGGCGACCCCAGGTCCGGGCCAGGGCCCGGGTGGCGCTCCGGGCGCCGGACCGGCTGGACCTGCTGGTCCCCCGCCCTGGACCGACCCGGCTCCGCCGGCCACCGCCCCGGCGGATGGGGGGGACGCACCCGAGCCGATCCGGCCTGAGGCGGACCACGCCACCGCGCCACCCAGCGAACCGCCGCGGATGGAGGCGCCAACCTTCGGGATGGGCACGCCCCCCGCCGCCGGCCCGCTCCCGACCAGGATGCCAGGGGCCTTCGTGCCGCCGACGGCACCACCGCCCGCGCCTCCGCCGGCGCCCCGGCGGGCCAGCCACGACCGGGCGGCCGGTCAGCCGCCGCCCGCCCCGGTCGACATGCCATCGCCGGCACCGTCGCTTCAGACCACCTCGGTGCAGACGACCAAGGCCGGCCTTCCTCGTAGGGTTCCGCGGGCGAACCTGGCCCCGGGAATGGCCGCCGCGAGGACCGCGGCGACCGTGAGGCCTGCCGACACCACCGGTCCCCAGACCCCGACCTCCTCCGCCTCGCGATCCCCGGAGGAAGTCAGGAGCATGCTCTCGAGCTACCGCTCTGGCCTCGAGCGCGGCCGCATGATGGCAGCAGGCGAAGATGCCGTCACAGGCAGCGACGCCCCTTCGTCCGCTAGGAGCGACGATGACGCAACTCAGTAGGGAAGCGCAGAACCTCAACTGGCTCGTCTCCAACTTCTCCAGGAGCGTCCCTGGGGTCGCGCACGCAATCGTGGTCTCCGCCGACGGCCTGCTCATGGCGGTGTCCGAGCGGCTCGACCGGGCCAGAGCCGACCAGCTCGCCGCGGTCGCCTCGGGGCTGGCCAGCCTGACCCAGGGAGCCGCCCGTTGCTTCGACGCGGGTATCGTCAACCAGACGATCGTCGAGATGGAGAAGGGGTTCCTGTTCGTGATGTCGGTCAGCGACGGCTCGTGCCTGGCGGTGCTCGCGTCGCCGTCCTGCGACATCGGCCTGGTCGGCTACGAGATGGCGCTGCTCGTGGCCCGCACGGGGGACGTGCTCACGCCAGCCCTCCGAGCCGAGCTGCAGGCCGCGCTCCCGCGATGAGGGTGGTTTGGGGGACCGGGTATGAGCACCGAGGACCAGCGGGACAACCGGCAGGAGCCGGGTCGGCTGGTCCGGCCCTACGCCATGACGGGCGGGCGGACGCGCCCCGCTCACGACGACCTGGAGCTGGAGACGCTCGTCTCCACCACCGCACTCGGCGAGACGTCGTCGACCCTGAGCCTGGAACGGCGGTCGATCGCCCTGCTGTGCAGGGACATCCTTTCCGTCGCCGAGATCTCCGCGCGCCTGGACCTCCCGCTCGGCGTCGCCCGTGTCCTGGTCGGTGACATGTCCGAAGAAGGGCTGGTGACCGTGCACCGGCCCGCCAGCGTCGGCGACCGCCCAGACCTCGCACTTCTCGAGAGGGTGCTCTATGGACTCCGGACAATTTAGACCGACTTCCCCCGGCGGCGAGTCGCGGGCGCCCACGCCGGTCAAGATCGTCATCGCCGGCGGCTTCGGCGTGGGCAAGACGACGTTCGTGGGCGCCGTCTCCGAGATCATCCCGCTGACCACCGAGGCGGCCATGACCACCGCGAGCGTGGGGGTGGACGACACCAGCCACATCGCCGGCAAGACCACCACCACGGTGGCGATGGACTTCGGCCGCATCACGCTGGATACCGACCTGATCCTGTACCTGTTCGGGACGCCGGGCCAGGACCGCTTCTGGTTCATGTGGGACGACCTGTGTCGGGGCGCGATCGGCGCGGTGGTGCTGGTCGACACCCGCCGGCTGGACGCCTGCTTCGCCGCCGTCGACTACTTCGAGCAGCGCGACCTGCCGTTCATCGTCGCGATCAACTGCTTCGACGGGGTGCTCGCGCACGCGGTCGAGGACGTCCGCGAGGCCCTGGTCGTCGGCGAGGAGACCCCGATCGTGGTCTGCGACGCCCGGGTCCGCGAGTCGGCCAAGGCGACCCTGATCGAGCTGGTCCAGCACGCCCTGGCCCGCGCCTCGGCCGTCCTCCGCTCACCCGCCAACACCCGCGGCGGAGTCCCCTCCGGCACCTCCTGACCCACGCAGATCCCTACCCGGTGCGGCGGCGGCGGGCGCGGCGGGCGACCACGGCCAGGGCGAGGAGGCTGAGGGCGAGGCCCACCGCGGACAGCCTCACCAGAAGGTCCGACCCGCCCGCAGGCTCGCGGTTGGCGGGGGCGGTGGTTGGGGCGGCCGGCTGGCCGGCGGCGGCAGGCTCGTCGGATGGGGCCGGGTCGCGATCGAGGCGGACCCGGAACACCCACAGGCCGCTGTTCATGTCACTGGCGAGCACGAGGTCCTTCCACAGGTGGACGCCCCAGACCATCGGCATGCTCCGGTCGCCGCCCTCGGCGCTGACCACGGTCTGCCTCGCCGGTCCCCGCGGCGGGACGAACCAGGCGACCTCCCTGGGTTGGCGCGGATCGGCCAGGTCGACCACGCGGACGCCGTCGGAGTACCACGAGGCGTACTCGAGGCTGCCCTGGATGACCGCGTTGTGGACCGAGTAGACGCCGTCGCGCCGCACCCGCCCGTCGCGTCCGGGGACCGCCGCCTCGGTGGCGAACGTCGAGAGCAGGGTGGGGCGATCCAGCCGCCTGGTATCGAAGACCCGTTGGAACGTCCAGGTGGCGGCGGCGCCGTCCCCGACCGCCCTCATGGCCTCGTCGTTCTGGACGAACAGGGTCTCGTCCTCGTTGAACCAGCCGGAATGGGCGCCCCGGTAGCGGTCGTCGGCCCGGTAACCGGTCTGGCCGAGCAGCTTGGGGGCGCTCGGGTCGGAGATGTCCAGGAACTGCTCGCCGGCCGACCAGAACGAGGCGAACAGCTTGCGGCCCCCGTCGAACGGCCAGGCACTGTGGCAGAACACGTCCTGCCTGGCCGCGAGCTGGCTTCTGGCGGCCGCCGGCCCGTCCCTGCGGACATCCCAGTCCGCGATCTGCCGCGGCCGGCGCGGGTCGGTCGCGTCGATGATGCGCAGGTCGCCCTGGCGTCCCTGGCTGAGCTGGAACGAGCCCACCACCGCGGCCAGGACCAGGAGGCGGCCGTCGTCCCGCTGGACCACACCGAGCTCGTGCACGCCGGCGGGCACCCCGGTGGCGAGCTGGCCGAGGGGCCGAGGCCTCCTCGGGTCGCTCACGTCGTAGAGCGCCAGGCCGGCGAAGCCCGGGTCCTGGCGGGCGCAGCGCTGGACGCCGACAGCGGCCAGGTCGCCGCTGAAGGCCCGGGTGCGGACCGCGCCCACCCACACGTCCTGGCCGTCGCTACCGGGGAACTTGGCGAAGGACGCCAGCGGCCGAGGCCTGGCCGGGTCGTGCAGGTCGATCGCCCACACCCCGGTCGGCGGCCGGCAGTCGCCCGAGCGGAGGTTGCCGAGGTAGGCGACGTCGCGGTGCGCCCAGACGTCGGCGAACGGGCCCGGCTGACCGGGCGCGACATGGCCGACCAGCTCCGTGTTCCAGGTCCTCGGCGACGCCGCCTGCGCGTCGAGCGGCGCCGGGGGGACCAGGGCGAGCGTCGCCAGCGCGACCACGGAGACCACGCCTGGCCGCCGCCACGCACCCATACCGTTCCCCAAGCGGAGACATCCCCGTCGACACTTTGGCAGACGGGCATAAGACCCAGCTAAGAGCACTCGGTCAGGCCGCGGCGGCGATCAGCCACGCTCGCCGAGGGCACGGGGCAGGGCACCCTCGTAGACCTCGCGCAGGCGCGACAGCGGCAGGTCGAGCACGCCGGGCACGGCCAGCCGGTCGCCGCCGGTGCCGCCGGCGCGGAACGCCACCACGCCGGCCTCGCCGGCCAGCGCGAGCAGGTCACCGCCCGCCTCCGGGGCTGCGGCGACCAGGGCCCTGGACGGCGACTCGCTGGCCAGGGCGGCCAGCGGCGCCAGGCCGCCGGGCAGCTCGACGGTGGCGCCGACCCCGAGCGCCAGCGTCGCCTCGACCAGGGCCACAGCCAGACCGCCGTCGGACAGGTCGTGGGCGCTGGCCAGCAGGCCGCGGCCGGCCAACTCGACCAGCAGCCGCTGCAATGCCAGCTCGGCGGCGAGGTCGAGCGCCGGTGGGCGGCCCTCCAGGCGCCCGGTGGCCAGCCGCTGCCAGGCCGAGCCGCCGAGCTCGGGCCGGGTCTCCCCGAGCAGCCACACGTCCAACCCGGCCCGGGGGAACCCGGCCGGTACGGCGGCGGCCGCATCCTCGAGCACGCCGAGCACCCCGACGATCGGGGTCGGGTGGATAGGCCGGCCGGAGGACTCGTTGTAGAAGCTCACGTTGCCGCCGGTGACCGGCAGGCCAAGG
>Ga0210378_10000958_pt1 | contig 15220 bp, 17 predicted proteins | sample PLM1_60_b1redo_FD_155465 | JGI IMG/M metagenome (GOLD analysis project Ga0210378, IMG submission 155465) | Groundwater sediment microbial communities from an aquifer in East River, Colorado, USA - PLM1_60_b1 redo | ecosystem: Environmental > Terrestrial > Soil > Riparian zone | place: USA: East...
CTGCGGATTATCCGGATCGACCGACATGCACGTCAGCGTCCAATAGGTCAGGTCGCGTTTGGTTTGGCGAAATTCTCTACCGTCCTGCTCGAAGCGATACCATCCCGAAAACGTCGCGACGTGGAGTGCTTTCTTGCCGTTATTACGACTCATGATTGTCTCCTTTGCCGACAAGCAAACGTTGACAGACTTTTAACTCGTTCGTGGTGCGTCACGCAAGTTGACTAAGATTACGTTTTGGAAACTTCCAATCAATCTGCAGCCACGCTATGCATTCCGACGACGCAGAGCTAACCTCGTCTTCTTCAGTTTTGTCAATTTCTGTGGGTCGATTCCCGCAGTTTACTGGTTAAGTAAGATGTCTTTCCTACGTCCGTCATTCCCGCATGTTTTAAGCGGGAATCCAGCGGGTCGGACCCCCCAATAAAAACATTCGGGGCTAACGTCTTTAAGGCCCGTTAGCGTTGCCAAATCTCAATCAGCTCTTTCGAAGCGACGACGTCGGCGAAGCGTTCGATGCGTTTAAGGGCGGCGTTATGGCCTTCTTCGGTGTAGGTGCCGACGCAGTCGCGCACGATGACCATCAGATATCCGCGGTTGTGGCCGTCGCGCACGGTCATCTCGACGCCGCCGTCGGTGGTGCAGCCGATCATGACGACGGTCGTGGCGCCGCGGTTGTGCATGATGGTTTCGAATTCGTTGCCGATGAACATGCTCGGGCGCCGCTTGTCGATGACGACATCGTCCGGACCAGGCTTGAACGGTTCCATGATATTCCAACCAAAGCTGCCGTGCAGACGGCGGGGCTTGAGCTGGCTCGGATGAGCGACTTTCTGATCGCGCATGGCGCGGCGGATCCAGGTGACCGCTTCGTCTTTCCACAAGAAAGGCGTTTGACGCGTGTAAACGGTTTTTATTTTTGCTTGTGCCGCGGCCGCGATCAGCGGAGGTGCGTTGCGAATCAGCACCTCCTTATTGAACGAACCGCCGGCTTGATCATTTTGCATATCCCAGACTAACAGTACCGTGCGTCCGGGATCGACGATTTCTTTTAGTTCAGTGAGAATTTGCCTGCCTTCGAATTCAAGCATTTTTTTCTCCTCATTTATTTTGCACTGCGCAGTTCCTTCCGCGCTTTGTCCAAGAAACTGAAGTCGATGACTTGAGATGCGCTGATGGGTTGTGAAACGTTGGAAGTCTCGCGGGTCAAATCGATGAAATACTGAACCGCTTCAGAGCTGATCACAGCGTCCTTGGCCAAGCCACGCTTGAGATAGCCGAGCATTTCTCCGGCGAGCTTGGTATCGCTCACACGCCACTGTTTCATCATGACCTCGCGCGCTTGATCGCGATTGGCTTCGTCCATGACGAACAATAAGCCGCGCAATGTAGCGCGCACCATCTTATAAACTTCGTCCGGTTGCTGCTGGATTCGCGTCACCGAAGTACCAAAGCCGTTCTGCGGAAAATTTACCACGTCGCCCAGAAAAATCAGCTCGTTGTATCCTTTATTTAGAGCGATGACATTCTCAGGCACGGAGAGCAGTGAGGCATCGACGACTCCTTGTTCGAGCACGGCCAAGCGGCCTGCGCCCGACCCGCCCATCGGCAACACCTGTACGTCTTTCCCTGGCTCGAGACCGAAATGGCGCAGCGCTTGATAGGCGAGAATCGTCGCCGAGCCGCCGGGCGAGCTGCCGGCGACCTTTTTGCCTCTGAGATCGCGCGGCTCTTTGATCTCCTTGCGGCTCATGAATGACTGCAGCGGCTTGGCGATGGTAAAGATCAAAATCTTTGCCGGGTAATTTCTCGCGGCGGCGAGGGCGAGGCCAGTGAGGCCCGCGCTGTAGTCGATCTCACCTTTGAAGAAAGCGTTATTGGCCGCGGCGAGCGACATGAGAATGATTTCAAGGTCGATGCCTTCGTCTTTGTAGAAGCCGCGATGGTAAGCGGTGTAGATGGGCAGAAAGCCGACGCTGGTTGCCGCGATGCCCAGGCGGACTTTTTTGAGGCTCGATTGAGCGACAGACCTTGCCGGCGCGAGGGCCGCGCACACAAGCGCGCAGAAGCAAATTATTATTCCTGCGTAGCGCCTGAGTGATGACAACTGGTCTGCCGGGTGTCGAAAAAGCAATTACCTCTCACCCTGACCCTTATATTAACACCGTTGCAGATTGACATAGAGGAGATCATGTTTATGTGACACCGATTTCAAGAGCTTGCTGGTTGAGGACCACCCTAGCCCGATCCCGTTTTTGAGGATCTGGGAGAGACTGTCCCAGCCAGTAAGAGAACGGAACAAAGGTTCAATAGAAAGTAGTCCCCTTCGGGAGGACCGATATAAGGCTAACTTTCCGTTCAGAGCTATTGGGATTGGAATTACATAACGGAGGAGCAACAGACAGTGAAACGCTACTACATAGGAGTGGATTGGGGAGACCGCTTGCACCAGGTCTACGTAGGCGATGAGGAGGGGAAGAAGGTAAGAGAGATGAAAGTGCAAGAGAGCCCGCAGGGGCTGGCAGAGATAGGGCGCTGGCTCGACGAGAAAAGAGCCGAGGGATTTGAGCTTTGGGCGGCCATTGAGAAGCCGGCGGGGCGCATCGTGGACTTTCTGCTCGATCACGGGGTGGAGGTTTACCCAGTCAATCCCAAGGCGGTGGATCGGGTGAGGGATCGCTATCGGATGAGCGGCTCGAAGAGTGATGCGTTTGATGCCTATGTGTTGGCGGAGTTTCTCAGGACCGATCAGGCGCACTTGAAAGCGCTTCGACCGAGCTCTGAGAAAGCCCAAGAGCTTAAAATGCTCAGTCGAGATCAGCGCCGAGTGGGGCGCCACAAAACTCGGTTTCTCAATCAGCTCACCACCACGCTCAAAGAGTATTATGCCCGGCCCTTGGAGGTTTTTGAGGACCTGGAGACTGAGATCGCCCTGGATTTTCTCAAGCAGTATCCGACCCCGGCTCATCTCAGTGCACTTAAACGTAAAGAGTTCAATCGCTTTGCCACCAAGCAACATCATCTCAGTAAACAGCGCTGTGAGCAGTTGTGGGAGAAGCTTCACAAACCGCAACTTGCGGTGCCCGAGCATGTGGTCAGAGCCAAGGCACAGTTGCTCGAGGTCCTCATCGAGCAGCTTAGGGCTTCGATCAAAGCGGTGAAGATCTATAACCACAGGGTCGAGAGTTTTTTCGCCTCTAGCCCGGCCGCTCAGTTTGCCAAGACGCTGCCGGGCGCAAAAAGCGGAACCCTGGTGGCGGCGATCTGGGCCGAGCTCGGCGATGCCCAGGGTCGCTGGGAATCCTCTGGTCATCTTCAAGCCGAGGCGGGAGCGGTGCCGGTGACCAAAGCCAGTGGCAAAAGTCGTGTCGTACACTTTCGTTTTGCCTGTAACAAGCCTCTGCGCCACACGATGTACTGGTTTTCCTTTGTCTCGCTCAACCAAAGTGAGTGGGCTAATCTCTACTACCGGGCACAGAGGGATAACGGCCATAGCCATCACCAAGCGTTGCGTGCCCTGGGAGCCAAGTGGCTCAAGATTATCTTTGTGATGTGGCGGGACCATAAGCCTTACGATGAAAACTACCACCTGGCCAACATCGCTCGTCAGAAGTTGCGTCAGGCGGCGTGAAAGATTTTTTTAAAAAGCTCTTGCCAAGTCTCATAGAAAGTCTCTCCCGCAAGGGGAGAGGAAAAATTCGCTTCCGGTTCGTTCATTGAATCATTGCCATTGGCAAATTCTATTTCGCGTGATGCCCGAATTGATAATGCTGTCGTAAAAGGTCCTTGCCGTAATCGTTGCCGTTGGGCGTGCGCACAATCACGTGGATGTGGTCTTTGTATGGCTTGGTGTGTTCGCGAAAGGCGATGCCACGCTGGTGGTCGAATTCGATGATGATGACCGGACTCTGCACGCGGTAATAAAATGTGCTGTCGTCGTTCATTCCGCCCATCCAGCAAAAATGAGTGTCCGGAAAATGACGCTTCACTTCCGCCATCTTGATCCGCGCATGTTCGGTGCGCATACGTCCAAGGTGATATTCGACCAGATTGAGAAGAAGGTCGTGTTGTGAATTCGACAGGTCGTTGTAGCGAATGCCCGCGTAGTCGAGCACCAGATTATCGCGGAAAGCCGTGGTGAAATCTTGTCCGGCAGTTTCGGGCGCGATCACAGTCTTCGCGCGCTGGGTGTCCGAGAGCGTGCGCGCCAATGCGAGGCCGCGATCTTCGTCGGCTGTGAAGATGCGCAGGCCGGCGTATTTGCCGCTTGCTGCGTGCACGGGCTCGGCACCGAAGAACGTCGGCGTGACGACGATTTGATCGCCGAGCACGAGGTAATTGATAATCAGATGATGGCCGTCCCATTGCCATCCCCAGGGCTCGGTGGCCGACGGCGTGCCCATGATGCTCAGCCAGTAGAGGTCCTCGCCGTATTCGCTGAGCCGGCCGGTCATTTCCTGCACGGTTTCATTTAGATGCATGATGTTCAGCGCCTCTTCGAAGCCGTCCTTGCTCAGGCTCTCGCGCAAGAGAGCGAAGGCGCAATCGCGCTGGGCGTCGCTCATTTCGAAAAGCGGCGTGCCGTGGCGCATCAGCGTGGGATGGATGTTGCTCCACTTGCGCCACTGATCGGTGTCGACGGGAAAAAGCGTCTTGGCGCGCTGCGCCGGATTCAATGATCCGAGGAAAGCTTCCGCGGCTTCGCGGATCGATTGGGTCGAAACTCCGGTCTTCTGAATGTTGAAAAGACCGGGGATAACGTTGCCGTCGCTGGTGATGCCCTTGAAAGGCTCTGCGGCCGCGGCAAGCGATTTCTCCAAGTAGTTTGGCCCGCCGCCCTGGGTATGAAGCGGCCGATGGGGGCCGCGCTGAGCGCATGTTTCGGACAGGCTGCGCGTGCGTGGATCGCTGCTCATGGACAAAATCCTCCTGGGGGTTACCGCACTTCCATTAAGGATTCTTCTTTAGTGCGGCAACCGAAGCGAAGTCAACAATTGATTAGCGGATTCTCACCGCGGGCTCATACTGTTCGAGCGCTCCAGGCTCTGGGCAATAGGGGAGACAGTCGCCGCAGCCGGTGCATTCGTGCTCCAGCACTTCGTACATGTGATGGATGTCCTGCATCTTGGGATGCACGGCGCCCTCGGGGCAGACTTCGCGGCACAGGCCGCAGGCGATGCAGAGGCTTTCGACGATGCGGACTTTCATGCCGGATTTATTTCGACCCGCCCAGCGCGCGGCTCGGTTCCGATGCCCAGGGGCGCAGGAGAAAATCGAAAACTTCTTCGATGGGCTTTTGGTCTTCCGGCGTGAGCGCATAAGCGTCGATCTGATATTTGCCTTCCATGAAGTGCATCATCTCTTCGGCTTCCTGACTTTTCAGTTGGTGGCGTACGAGATCGTCGTCGATGACGCCGAGCGTCGCCGCAATTCCCAGGCAGGCCAAGGACTCGTTGTAATAATGCTGGCCGGCGCGGGCGAGCGGATGAATGTGCGGAAACATGGCGGTCAAGCCGAAATAAGAAAGCTTTGGCTGCGTGTTGGCGCGTGGATCGTCCATCAGTTCCTCTTCGCGCTTGATGAAGCCACCACGCAGCAGCACGTCGGCGTGGAGCTGGCCGTGCTTGACCTCGTCCCAAATTTGCCGCGCGCGCATGCGCTGGAGGTCGATATACTTCGGCTGCTCGTCGATGGTGACGGAGACAATCTGCGTCGACATTTGCTTGAGCGACATGAATGGCCCCTCGGCGGCATAGCCGGCGCGCGCTCGCACGGCTTTGTATTCATCGCTGCCGGACTTCAGATCTTTCTCGGCGAAATCAATCGCCTGGGTAACGAGCTTGTCCCACAGCGGTAGGCAGCGCTCAGTCTGGCGCAATCGAAATTCAACGCCCGCGCCGGTGAAGCCGGTGGGATAGACCCATTTGTCTAGGAAGCCTTCAAGGATGGGTTGCATATTTAGCTCTGTTCAAGTCGTTCAAACAGTTCAATCCGTTCAATTCGCTTTGATTGGAAAGATCCTTTACTTCGTTCGGGATGATAGAATGGCCGTATCTCCCTTTGAGCGCGCGCAAGAAATCTTGCTTCGCATATCACTCCGTTACTTGTTTACGCCGGCCGCGGCCACCGCCGGTTCTCGGTCCAAACTTCCGGCGGTGGTGGGACGAGCGAGCGTCCCGTATCGGCTTCGACGATGGAGCCTTCCACCGGGCAGTACATGAGACAGACGGTGCACTTCGGATACGTGCACCGATCGTCAATCTCTAAAAGATGCTGCGAGGTGGGCGAGACGACTACCGCGTTGATGTTGATCTCACGGCAGACCACGTAGCACATGCGACACTCGGTGCATTTATCGTGGGCGATTTTTAGGCCGGGCATACGTTAATGTGGTTCCAATCGTTCAAGCCGTTCAAAACGTTCAAGTCGTCAAATCGTTCAAACGGTTCAAGCCGTTCGGGTTCAATCGATATCGCCGGAAACTGTTACTTCGCCGGCTTTTTCCGCTTCCATGCCAAGGGCAAAGCGGGCGGCTTCTTCGAGAATAAATAATCGCGCCGAGTCTCGGCGCACAGCCGAATGGCCAACTCCGCGTCGATTACTTTGTGAACGTATCGCTCGACGTGAAACTTTCCCATGAGCACGTGGCTGCGGGTTTCGGCGAGTTGGCTTTGGAAGAGAGCGTGCATGGATTCGTCAGGAAACGATTTGGCGAACTTCTCCGTCCATGCCAGCTCGATCACTTTCGGTCCAAGGTTTAGCGCGGCAATGCGCACGTTCTGCGGATAGTTGGCAAGCGCGCGCAGGCAGAAAATATAGGCGCCGGTGCGCGTTGCCGTGCCGAATTCGGTGTAAAAATGTTCGAAAAGCCGCTTTTGCGTGCGCGCGCAGCGGCGCCGAAGCATCTCGTCGCAGAACTGCATCTCATGGGTCGATTCATCATAAGTCTGTTTGCCGAACAAATAAGCGACAGCGGGCGGATAATCGTTCAAATTGATCCCCTGCGCCCAGCCGCCGTAGACGTAATACATCATGCGCTTGAGCGTCCAAAGGCGGGCCAAAAGCCTGAAGCAGTGGTCGCCGGTGAACGTTCCTCCGCGCGCTGCATCCAGTACGGCGTCCATTGGCGTGACAGCAGCGTCGTGCTCGCTTTGCTTGAGCAACTGCTCTGCCAGAGATTTACCAAGATTTTCGGTCGATGAATTCATTCAATACGATTCAATCGTTGCGGAGTTTTCCGTCTCACACCGGGAAAGGGCTGAGGTGAGGGTAAGCTTGAAACGAACCACCCTCACCTTCATTCTCTCTCTCCCTCCTCGGGAGGGTGAGGAAAAAGAAGTTCCGTTCACTCAGGATGCCAACACCATAGGCGTGCTGAGACTTTCCTCAGCTCGCTGCCAACAAACGCTCGTGGCCTTTCTTCGAGATCGGCGCGAGGCTGGAGGTGACGCAGCTCCAGCTTTCGCCGTTATCGTCGCTGCAAAAGACTTCGCCGCCCGTCGTGCCGCCGAAGATCGAACAGTTGCCGTTCGACTCTTCGAGACAGAGTGCGCCGAACTCATGTTTCAAACTAGCAGGTAAGCCCCCACCGAGCCGTTGCCAGTTTTTCCCGGCGTCATTGCTGCGAAAGATCTTCCCTTCAGCACGCGCCTGCGGGCCGGCCTTGCGCCAAGTCGTCGGATTGTGCTCGGCGGTAGCGACAAACATTTGATCGGGATTGCGCGGGTTCCAGACAAAACCGTCCGGATAAACATCAACCGCCCATTCCGGGCTCATCCAGCGCTCCCAGCTGCCTCCGCCCGTATGAGTAACGTACAGCCCGGCGCCCCCGGTGACGAAAATGTTCTTTGGGTCGCGCGGGTCGATTAAGCAGCGATGGACGTCATAGAATTGCTCGGTTGAGCGGTTCTTATCGGCAAAGAAACCGACGGTATTTATTTCGCGCCAGCTATCGCCCAAGTCGGTGCTCTTCAGCAATGCTCCCTGCTCGATGCAGGCGTAAATTGTCTGCGGGTCGTGAGGATCGAAAGTGATGAATTTCGTATGAGCGATATGGGGCGCCGCTGGAAAAGACCACTGCGACGTCGTCGGCACGGAACGGAGCGAGGGAATCTCATTCCAGTGCTGACCCAAATCTTCGCTGACAAATAAATGTGCCGGTTGAGTGCCGGCGTAAACACGGACTTTGCCGTCGACGACATGGGAAGCCAGACTGTAGACGTCGTGAAAAGCGATTCCGTTATCGCGACGCTCCCAGGTCTTTCCGCTGTCCGCGCTCGCGTGGACAGAGCCGAAGAAAGCGCCGGCGAACATGGTTCCGCTGGTTGGCTCGAAAATGATCGCGCTGATGTGTTGGCCGCGCAGCGCGCGCTGCGCTTCGCGCCACTGTCCGTTATCGCCGCGCTCGAACAGAACCAAACCGTCTTGAGTGCCGACCCAGAGTTGCCGTGACCGTTCCTTGGACGAGTAAACATTGGTCCCACCGTGTGATAGTCCCGTAGCCATAAATTCACCTCCGGCTGGTTTTTAAGAACGAATTACATAAATGAACGTCAATCACCAACACTCTATCAATCGAGCTTCTTCGCCGTCAATGGCTGAAGGGGGAAGCTATTTGGTAAACAGTAGGATGGATTTGACCACAAAGAACGCAAAGTGCGCAAAGTGGAACGGCGCAGCATGCTGCGCCCCTACCGCTGAAGGAATTGTATACCGGCCGCTAGCCCAAAAGTTTTTTCAATCGGTCGATGACCTCCGGAGGTTGAGTCATGACTTCTTTGACGAGGGCCTCCAGTTCCTCGCCGCTGATTGGGTCGAGCTCGAACTTTTTCTTCTTGATGTCGTCTAGAAAGGCCGGGTCTTTGAGCATCTTTTCGAACGCTTCGCGCAGAATCTTCACCCTCTCGGGCGGTGTCCCAGGAGACGTTAAAATCGGCCTGCCCATGGAGCCATTGGCGAGAATTACGGTCGCGAGGCGTCGTCCACTCTCCGGCGTTTTGTGCCGATCCATGATCTCGTGCAGAGTCGGGGTTTCAGGCAGTCGCAGATCACGCTTGCGCCCGGTTTGATAAAGGTTGCGGACGAAACCAGTTTTTTTCCACGTGATGTAGGGCTCGCGGGCGAAAAACGTCTCAACCGTGAAGGTGCGGCACACAATCTCGCGTCGCTCTATCGCGAGGTCGAGCTCAGGTCCGCCGGGATAACCCAGGACCGACTGAATCTTGAGCGGCGGCAGAACTTCTTCGAGAAGGCGGGCTAACTGATAGTCTGAACCTGATGTACCCGTGCTGCCGCACCTGGCCGGCTCCTTCGCGTTGCGCATATCGTCGATGGATTTAAACGGCGTGTCGGAGCGCATGGTCAACTGAGATTCGCTCTTGACGGGTGAGCCAATCCAAACAAACTTTGCCCAATCGAACTTGACCTCCGCGCGTCCGACGAGCTGGTCCATATATACGCCGGGCAAGATCGATCCGATGATCGTGAGACCGTCCGGCTTGGCGACGTTGTACAAATAGTTGGTGGCGATTTTGTGCCCGGCGCCGGGCATGTTTTGAGCGAGGGTGTCAGGATTTCCCGGGATTTGCCTGCCGATGTGCGCGGCAATCGTGCGCGCCCATAAATCGTAGAGCGAGCCGGCCGTGGTGCCGATGAGGACTTTGAGTGTCTTTCCTTTGTAAAAATTTTCTTCCTGCGCGCGCACGACAGAACGACACGACAAACTCGAAAAGATAGTGAAAAAAAGGAAAACAGCGATTGCACCAGCCGGCTTCATAAATTCTCCTTCAAACTACAAAGAGGACCCAACCGGAGTTGCGCAACACAGCAGATAGGCGTCACGGAATTATTTAGTTGATGGCATTATAGAAAATGTGTTTTCCTCAAATTTCTTCAGCTGCTCTCATCTCGACGTTGCGTTACATCATTCGACCACGCGGCGTGCGAATTTGTTTTCTATTGAAGGCCGAACATTTTCCCGTACACGGCGGTGAGCCGGTCGACCATTTCTGCCTGTTCCTGTTTCATGTAGATCGTTTGCTTGCCCTGGACGAACTTGTAAGCAGGCGTACCGGGAACGAAGGCCGAAGTATGGCCGCCGAACTTTTCCAAAATTTCCTGAGCCGGAGGCGTCGGCAAAAAAGCGGAGAAGAGGTGCCCAGCGTTGGGATGCGGAGACCCTTTGAGGACTCCGGCGTTATACGCCGGAGAAATCACCGGCGTAACTTCTGTGGCATGAATAATCGGCGCGCCCTGCACTTTCGCTTCATGGATGAAGCTGTCGGTCAGCGTGATTGCGACCAGAACTTCACCTAATTGTAGGCGACTGTAAATTGTCCCGAGCGGTCCCAAGATGGGCTGTTGCGCCGCCAGAGCTTTGACATATTCCGTCGTCTTGCCTTCGCCCCAGAGCGTCGCCAGGCGGGCTATATGGTGAGTGGCGGTCGTCATGCCCAGTTTGCCGCCTTTCCATTTCGGGTCCAGTAAATCTTGCCAACTCTTCGGTACGTCCTTAGCAGGCACAAGCTGCTTGTTGTAAGCCGGCAGCGCAAATTGATTGGCCAGAATCACCGTGCCGCTATCGTATTGAATCGCCTGCGACGCGACGCCAACTTTTGCGTAGTCGTAAATTTTGTGCAGCTTCTTTAGCCACAGCGTCGCGTGGCCCGCGTCATGAATCAGCATGACGTCCCACTCTTGCGGCTGGCCGCTGGCGGCGATGCTGACGATTTTCCCCACGTCTCGGGTCATCGAGCCCGAGGGGGTGAAATTCAACTTGAGGTTAAGGCCGTATTTCTTATTGAAGGCTTCGGCCAATCGCTGCGCTCCTTCGGGAGTCAGAGTGGACGGAGCATAGAGCTCGAGGACACCCTCTTTTTTAGCGCCGGCGATGAGATCGTCGATGGGCGCGGCCTGCGCCGCGGGACAGGAGATCACGAGGATTAAGAGAGCCACGATCCGTGACACAGCAAGTCTCCGTTGCTTCACAATTCACCCCCAGGTTTCTTCTTGCGTGGGCACTTTATTGCGAAGGTAGTGGCTTGGCAAGATAAATCCAGCGACAAGATCGCCGGACTGTGGCAAGAATTATTTTTTTGGCGGTCGGAGGAAAAGACTGAGTATGGCCGAGGCGAACAGCAGGCCAACGAAGATGCTGAAAGAAAGTAGATAGCTTTGGGTTGCGTCGAAGAGGAAGCCGAAAAAGGGCGGTCCGCCGGCGCTGAAGGCCTGGGTAAGCAATGAGCCCAGGCCGCGGATTTTTCCGAGCGACACGCGGCCGAAATAGCTGGCCCAGATCATTTCCGCCAAGATCGAGGTTCCGCCCATGCCGATGCCGTAGAGAAAAAAGCCGGCGTAAAGGGAAAGCAGTCCAGGCGAAGATAGAGCTAACAATATTCCCACGGCTTGGATCAGAAACTTCGCCATGATGAGTTTGCCGATATCCGAGCGCTCGGCGAGGAGGCCCCAAACGATAGGCGTGCTGAACTGCATGAACGCGATGGTGCTCATGACGAGCGCTGCAACCATCGCCGGATGGCCCTGATCGCTGACGAATGAAAAGACGTGCAGATTGAGCCCGCTCACGCCAACGTGAGCGACGCCGAAAGTAATGACGATGAGCCAGAACGCCGACGTATGCAGCGCTTCGCCTCGGCTCCATGCGACGTCGTCGCCAGCGCTTCGATGCGATTTAACGGAACCAATTTCGTGCTTGGATGCGCTGCTTTCATCTTGCGACCTGCCGTCCGGGAGCAGCCCCATGTCTTCAGGGCGCCGGCGCATAAACAGTAAGGCAGGGCCGACAACCAACGCCAATGTCAGCAGGCCGAAGACGGCCCAAGTGCCGCGCCATCCGACTGATAAAATAAGTGACGCGGCACATACAGGCATGGCGACTTTGGCCAGACCGTGGCCCATCCCGGCCAGAGCGAGGGCGCGGCCGCGCATGCGAACGAACCAGCGCGAGATGGAGACATTCACCACCATCTGGCCCATGAGTGAGTCGCCCGGACTGATCAGGAGCCAGCGAACGATCAGGAACTGCCAAAAATCCCGCGCCTGGCCGAGGAGAAGAAAGCCGATCCCCGAAACCACACCACCGGCGGCCATCAGCCACTTTCCGCCATGCCGGTCTATGAGCGTACCGACCAGCGGCGCTGCGAATGCGCCGATGAGAACCTCTCCCGAGCGGATAAGCGAGAAGACGCCTCGGGAAACCCCGAGGTCTGTCGAGAGCGGTTTGAGAAAGACGCTCAGAGTGCTCGATATCGAAAAGGCCGAAGCGATGTGGGCGAGAAAGCCGACGGCGACGATGGTCCAGCCGTAAAAAAACTTTGACTCGTTGGTTGCTTGTTCAACGCTGCTCGTGGATCGCACGTGTGTCGTTGTATCAAGGATCGGATCGAGACTACAAGGCGGATCTAGGTTTGCGGCGTCGACGGGTATGCGTATCGATCCTGGACTGTCGAGCCTAACGCTGTTAGCTGTTGGATTCGTATGGACGTCGTTGCTCATGGATTGTGGGGCGGCGCGGTTTTCTATGCGCAAGGCAGCAAGAAGTTTTTAGCCGGGGTTCTGCTTGGCATGGCCCCGGATCTCTTATCGTTTGGTGTTTTTCATGTCACGCATCCCGGATGGATCACTCTCCGTTTGGCAGGGAAAATTTCCGGCCCGCCGGCGCTGACAATGCTGCCGCCGTACGTGTTTCACGCTTACAACGTGACGCATAGTCTTTTCGTCTGGGCCGTCGCCTTCTTTTTGTTTTGGCAGCTGACGAAAAAACCACCATGGCTTCTCGGTGCGTGGCTGCTGCATATTCTCTGCGACATTCCGACGCACTCGGCGAGCTATTTCCCAACGCCTTTCCTATGGCCGTTTCCGACGCCCTTCGTGGACGGGATTCCGTGGTCCACGCCGTGGTTCATGGCGGTCAACTACGCCAGTATGTTGATCGTCTATTGCTGTCTATTTCTCTATTTCCGTGGGAAGATTAGTTGAACATACGGCTCAAAGTTTGACTCCGATTTCGGGTCATCTGCCGATCGTGCTTCGTAACCGTGAAACCTCGGCGTAGTTTTTCTCGCGCCAAGACGCCAAGAAAGCAAAGCTCGAAGACGTATTGCTTTTCTTGGCGCCCTTTGCGCCTTTGTACTAGATAATCCCCTTGTGTTGATTATGTACTTTGCGTCCTTAAAGTTTGCGCGGTTTGCGCAAATTTTCCGGTGCACCAAAGTTACAATGCCGATTCTACAGGACAATTCGATCTAACCACGAAGGTCACGAAGAGCACGAAGTATAATGGGTGAATCATTCCCTTCGTGTCCTTCGTGCCTTCGTGGTGAATCCTGTTCTTTTGGTTGCGGCTTCGCCGCGCTAGGGAAAAGGGGTTCCGAAGAACTCACTACACTTACCTCTTTTCTTAATTCCGATTTTTGGTTAAGCGTAGCCGATGGCGGAAAAAATCAGTGCTCAATTTAGAAGTCGCGGGGCGCGAATTTGGCGAGCGATTGAAAATCACGCGTTCCTGCGTGAGCTTCACGCCGGCACCTTACCGATGAATCGCTTCACTTATTTCATCCTGCAAGATTATGTTTACTTGCTCGACTTTGCTCAAATCCTCTGTCAGGGCGGCGCCAAGTCGCCTGATCTCCAAACGCTGGAACTGTTTTGCCGTCATGCGCTCGGAGCGGTCGAAGTGGAGCGCAGTTTTCACGCAAGTTTCGGTAAAACACTCGGCTTGTCGGGCAAGGAATTAGACGCGGTGCCGAAAGGTCCGATCACGCAGGCGTATATCGGTCATCTGCAGTCGGTGGCGCGCAGCGGGACGCTGGGCGAGATCGTCGCGGCAGTTCTACCTTGTTACTGGATCTATGGAGAGGTGGGAAAGCGCCTGTACCGAAACCGTCCGAGCAAGCCGAAGATTTATCGTCAGTGGATCGAGACTTATGCTTCCGAAGCGTTTTGGCGGCCAGTGCGGGAGCAAATTCAACTGATGGATAAACTAGGCGCGGCGGCGAGCAGCAGCGAGAAGAAGCTTATGAACGCGCATTTCCTCCTGAGCAGCCGATACGAATTTATGTTCTGGGAGCAAGCCTATCGGTTGGAGAGTTGGCCGGTTTAGCTGGCCGCTGAATGATCTAATCGACAGTTGAAGATTGAGGACAGAGGATCGCAATTCTCCTCGACTCATCCTTTTGTTCGTAATTACACCGTCGAGCCCTTCCGATAACGGTGCCGCGCCCATATGACTCAGGCTGATTGTGAGGCGTCCGGGCATGAGATAGATGACCCGGATAGCCAAGTGAAATGCGCCGACCATCATCGTCGATCTGTAGAAGCCGCCGCCGACAGTCAGTGCGCGGCCAACGTTTCGTTTGCTACTCCCACCGCCTTCCTATAGAGTTTGATTGGATCATGCCTTGACGCTTTTGGTGCGCAAGAGGTCGAAGACCGGGCCATATACTTCTCAGCGGCATGGACTGCGGCGTGGTTACTACGCCGAAAGATTTCCCGATCTTGCTCCCATCCCTCTTCCTAAATCCCAGGCCGGTGCCCTATATCGGGTTTGGCAGCGACACAACCGCCATGGTGGGTCGTGCGCTGGCGTGCAATGGAAAAGCACAAAGGAGAAGTGGTGATGATTGACATGGCTAAGCGAATGTTCGTTGGAATCAAGATATCGAGGGCACTGCAATTTGAGTTGGATAGTCCGGCTCCAGGGACCAAGCATTACTTCGAAGAGAGCAACAATAAAGATTATCTTCAGGTCATCAACCTGGGAGAGGAAAAATTTATTGGCAGATACATCAAAGACGGTTTTCCCGCAGTCGAAATCACCGACGTCAGCCGCAACGTGTGCAGCATCGTGAAATTGATCGCGCGCGGCCGGCGGATCGAGGAAAACGAAGTTCACATTTACTCTCCTTGAGCTCCCGTTGCGACGTGGTCGTGAGCCCTGTTTCGGGGCCGGAGCAGAGATCTCGCTAAATGTCGGCCGGGGTGTTACTATGAATTTCCATTTAAAGCTTATTCGACGTGTTTACGGAGCCTCCGAGCTTTAAACGAGCCGGAGGTTTTTTGTTTCAAAAGGGAGGTCGGTATGCCGGATAAAATTGATATTAGTTTGCGAGACGGCACCTTGGTGCGGCATAAGAACCGGGGTTATGAAGGCAAGATCGAAGGCACGACGGCAATTAAGGCCTGCTTCACAAGAGGCGGGACT
>Ga0210378_10000959_pt1 | contig 15216 bp, 10 predicted proteins | sample PLM1_60_b1redo_FD_155465 | JGI IMG/M metagenome (GOLD analysis project Ga0210378, IMG submission 155465) | Groundwater sediment microbial communities from an aquifer in East River, Colorado, USA - PLM1_60_b1 redo | ecosystem: Environmental > Terrestrial > Soil > Riparian zone | place: USA: East...
GGGACTGGAAGACCTTGCCGCCGCCCTCGACGCAGCCGTCGAAGGCGCGGCTGAGCCCCTGGCCGCCCTGACCGTCGCCTACCGCACCTTCGCCCTCAGCCGCCCCCACCTGTACCGGCTGATGACAGACCGGCCGCTTCCCCGCGAGCACCTGCCGGCGGGCCTGGAGGACCGTGCCGCCGCGCCCCTGCTCCGCGCGGCGGGCAACCCGACACGCGCCCGCGCCATCTGGGCGTTCGCCCACGGCATGGTGTTGCTCGAGGTTTCCCGGCGCTTCCCACCAGGAGCGGACCTCGGCCCCGCCTGGCAAGAAGGCATCACCGCCTTCCAGGCCGACGCGAGTCGCAGCTCGCGGAAGGTCGGCACCGAGTAGGCGCCGGTTCACGGGGACGCGTCAAGCGCGCGTACACCAACTCACGAGTCGTCGTCGTGACCGGCGTGCTTGACCTCTGCGGCTTTACTCAGCAAGTATTGACTCAATGAATGCTGACCAGGTGGAAGAACTCCGGCGCCGGGCGGCCGTGCACGCGGCGCTGGCGGAGGCGCCGCGGCTGGCGATCGTCGACGCGCTGATCCTGGGTGACGCGTCTCCGTCAGAGTTGCAGGCGCTGCTCGACCTGCCGTCTAACCTGCTCGCGCATCACGTCAAGGTGCTGGAGCAAGCAGGTCTTGTCACCCGATCTCGTTCGGAGGGCGATCGCCGCCGCACCTACCTCAGGCTGGTGCCGGGCGCGCTGGACCCGCTTGGGCCGGTCGCCTCGCACACCGCACCGCGGGTGCTGTTCGTTTGCACCCACAACTCCGCCCGGTCACAGCTGGCAGTCGCGTTGTGGCGCCGACGCAGCGACGTGCCGGTTGCCTCAGCCGGCACCCGGCCCGCCGACCGGGTGCACCCCGGTGCTCTTGCGGCGGCCCGGCGGCACCGATTGCCTTTGCGGAGGGTCCGTCCCCGCCCGATCGACGACGTGACGGAGGCCGGGGATTTCGTGGTCACGGTGTGCGACAGCGCCCACGAGGATCTCGGTGCCGCCGCGGCTCGGCTGCACTGGTCGATCCCTGATCCGGTCCGCGTCGGCAGCGACGAGGCGTTCGACCGCGCCTTCGAGGAACTCACCCGGCGGGTCGCCGATCTAGCCCCGCACGTGAACACCATTTCGACAGCACGGAGGCCACGATGACCGAGACCTACCGCCGCCCCGATCTGACCATCGACCAGCAGCTCGCGCTGACGACCGCCGCGAACAATCTCACCCGGGACTTCGCCGGGATCTTCGGCGTCCGGACGATCGAGCGCTTCCTGCACACCTCCTACGACCAGTTCGCCAGCCGCGCCGCGGTGGTCGACTTCCTGCCGCTCCTCGCCGAGCGGTTCGCCCGCCAGCGTCTGCGTGCGCTCGCGAAAGTGGAGGGGCACACGCACGACGGCAAGCCGGTCGTGCTGTTTCTCTGCACCCACAACGCCGGCCGGTCGCAGATGGCGCTCGGATTCTTCGAGCACCTCGCCGGTGACCGCGCGGTCGCCTGGTCCGGTGGCTCCGAGCCCGGCGAGGAGGTCAACCCGGCGGCGATTGAGGCGATGCGCGAGCGTGGCATTGACATCTCCGGTGAGTACCCCAAGCCGTGGAGTGACGAGATCGTGCGCGCCGCCGATGTCGTCATCACGATGGGCTGCGGCGACGCCTGCCCCGTCTTCCCCGGCAAGCGATACGAGGAGTGGGTCCTGGACGACCCGGCTGCGCAGGGCGTGGACTCGGTCCGGCCGATTCGGGACGAGATCGAGCGGCGTGTACGCGCCCTGCTCGAACAGCTGAACGTCCCCGCCGCCTCCTGACCGCCCGCGCTCGGTCCGGGGAGCACACCATGACGAGACCACCCGAGCATCTGCCAGGACTCGGTCGGCATGCCCACGTGGGCTTCGAGGACGGCGCCTGCCTGATGGAGTACGTCTCGGTACTCGCCGGCACAGCTTTCACCGACGCGCCCGGCTGCACCCATCCCGTGCTGGCGACCATCGCCCGGCTGGTCAACGATGCCACGACCGATGCCGGCCGGCATCACCTCGTCCCACTAGCGCCCGCCCTCGTCGGCCTCACCAGAGGTGGCCCTCTCCTGACCCCGCGGCTGGTCGCGCACTGCCTGCGCGCCGCGCTGGCGACCGGACCGCGTAAGGCCCGTCGGCTGCGGCGTCGGCTGCGCGCCGCCGAGCGTCGCGAACACCGACTAGGCCAACCAGGCACAAGGGCCGCCCTGCTTCGGCGGACCGATCCGCTGTACCAACGCGGCCCGGCCATGCACGCGCTCATCGCCACCATCCGCGCCTTCGACGCCCTGGAACCGAGCCGGCGTGACGCTGCACTGCGCGTGATGCTCACCGACGCCATCGACATCGCTGCGCACCTGCTTCGTCAGCGGAGTCCATCCGGCGGATGCGTTTCGTACCGAACGTGAACCCGGCGCGCTCGACCGCAGCACACGCGGACAGAGGCGTTTCTCGCGAAAGTGCTGTGACATGGCGGCCGGCGCCACCCTCAATCGCATGGGCTTCCCACGTGGGCGAGCCGCCGGGGAGACCCGATGGCCTCCCCGGCGGCGTTCTGTAGATCCTGCGGGTCAGTTCACGACCCGCACGGAGTCGCACCCCAGGAAGCTGTACACATTGCCATCCGGAGCCTGGTACTTGCCCTTCAGGCAGGCCTGGGTGGAGCTGAGGGTGAGGCCGGACTCACTTGGCTTGAAGTGCAGGATCAGGTCGGTATCGGCGTCCCGGGTGCGCTCGTCGAGTTCGTAGGAACGCTCGGGGTGGCCAATGCCGTGCACTTCTTGAGCGCCGGCGGGCGTGGCCACGTTGAACAGTCGATTCCGCAGACCCCAGTACGTCCGCGACACGTCGATGCTGGTGGCGTCGAAGTCGAGGGGCAGCCCGTACTCCCCGGCTCTGGTGGTCAACGCCGCCACCGTGGCATCGGTGTTGAGGTTGATGGAGTTGGGGAATCCGCCGGGTCGAACGTTGATGGCGATCGGCACCACGCAGTCGATCCGGAACGATGCCGAACGCCGGTTGTTCGCCAGGTCGGGGTCGACGTCGTCAGCGTTCTTCAGCGCCAGTTCCGCAGTCAGGTCCACCGTCTTCACCCCGGGCGAGGTGCACTCGAGCCGAGCGGTGAAGGTGACCTTGCGCGGGCTGCCCACCGCCAGCGCGTTCTGCGCAGAGGTCCAGCTCGCCGGCGTGACCGTCACTCCGGCGCCGCCGGTGGCCGTCGCGGTCAGTACCGCGTCGATCGGCGTGGACGGGCCGAGGTTGTCGGTGGTCACCTCCAGTGAGGCCGTGGCGGGCTCGCCGATGAGCACCTCCAGCGGGCTGGTCGACTCGGCCGCGGTGACCCGCACATCGGCCACGGCGATGACCTTGGTCGTGGCGGCGGCCGTGTTGTTCGCCGGGTCGGCGTCCGGACCGGCCAGGTTCTCCACCCGCACGGTATTCGTGATGACCTTCGGCCCGCCGTTGCGGTAGACGAGGTCGGCCGGGACGCCCACCGTGATCGTGAAGGTCCGGCTCCCAGCGGCCGCCAGGTGCCCCAGGTTGCAGGTGAGGGTCTGTCCGTCGGGACGGCATCCCGCATTGCTGCTCTTGAAGGTGACGTCAGCGGGCAGCGTGTCCACGACCTGGACCGAGTCGGCCGGATTGAGCCCGCGGTTTTGCACGGTGACCGTGTAGACCAGATCGGTACCAGCCGCCACCGGATCGGGAGCGTCTGACTGGGTGACCGCTAGGTCGGTGGTGTTCAGCGACCGCCACATCCTCTCGAGGTCTTCGCTCGTCGGAACATCGTCGGTCTCCGGGCGCACGGCCGCGTCGGCCTTCTCACCGAAGCCGTGGAATGCCAGCGACACATAGCTCCAGTCGTCCGCGCCGCGCAGCTCGTCGTCGGAGTCGTTGTCGCACGCCGCGGGGGTCCCGTCCGTGCCATCGTCGTCGATGTTCACGTCCTCGACTACGGCCTCGAGCGGTGGGTCGGCGTCGCCGTTCCAGTTTGGGTTCTGCGACAACGATGTCCGCACACTGGTGCCTCCCTCGTTGGTGAACGCGAACTGGTTAGCCGTGTCGCTCGGGTCCAGAATCGTGTTCTCGCTGAGCTCGTCCTCGTCGAGCATGGGCAGCGGTGCCACGCCTCGGCTGTCGCCGTTCAGGACGATCCGCGGCGGCGAGTAGTCGAGGATCGTGCCGCCGGTGACCCGCGGGATCCCGTACTGCAGGTTGTAGTTCATGACGCTGACGAAGTTGGGCTTGCAGTGGGCGTGGTTGATACCGCCGTGGAAGAGGTTGAGCGTATGGCCGAGCTCGTGCATGAGCGTGCCGCCGCCGCGGTTGAAGCTGATGAAGTCGTTGCCACCGAGTTCACCCTGGCCGCCGGTCGGCTTCTCGCAGCCGGCGCGCTGGTTGGCGCGGATCGCGTAACGGAAGATGTTCCGCCGGGCCGGGTTGAACCCGCCGCCGTTCTTGGCCCTGTAGAAGTTGTCGTCGAGCTCGCAGGCCATCGGGTCGTTGATGGCGCCGCCGCCGCCGAGGCCGCCCGAGGCGAACTCCGGGTCGCCCACCAGGCAGGTCGGGTCGGCACTGCCGGCGCAGTTGGGCGTTCCCGGGTCCTCCACACTGGAGTCCAGGTGCGCCTCGATGCCGCTGTCCTTGAGTATCTTGGTGCAGTCGGTGTCCTCGCCGTCCCGCGTACCGTCGGTGCCGTTGTCGATGCCGTCGGCGCAGGTTCCGGCGGCCTGCCCGACTCGCGCGGTCTGGTCCACAAGTCCCCCGGTGTCGACGTGCAGGTTGATGCCGCGGCAGCCGGGCCGGTCCCGCGGGGCGCTCCTACCGAAGGTGTCTTCGCTGCCACCCTCACCGCCGCCGCCTTCCCGTTCACCGGCCCGCGTTCCGGCGGTGGGCGGGGCAGCCGCGAACGCCGCCTTCATCGCTCGGATGTCGGCCCGGGTGAGCTGCTGATTCGCGGGTAGGTTGCTCGCCTCGTCCAGCTCGAGGTACAGGTCCTTGCACTCGGGGTTGGCGCCCATCGCTGGCAGGTTCACGTCGACGTTGCCGTCACCGTTGTCGTCGTAACCGTTGCGCTCCCAGCTGTCGAGCAGGCCGTCGCCGTCGGTGTCACCGCCGATGTCGAAGCACACCTTCACCGCCGGCCACCCGTCCTCGCCGTTGCCCGAGGAACAGCTCTGTGGCGAGCTGATCCCGTCGCCGGTGCCGTCGGCTGTAGGGTCGACCCACGTGTTGAACTGCCGGATGACAGAGATGTCGAGGTTCCGGTCGCCGTCACGGGGGCTGGCATCGCCCAGATCGGGGCCGGAGCTGCCGTCGTCGTCCCAGACCTGGATGGTGACCGGAACGTTCACCACCGAGGCCGGAATGTTCGTGGCCACCGTCCAGACCGGGTCGATGCTGTCGTCGTCGTCGATCGTGGGAGTCGAGGGATCGTCCTCGTCGCTCCCGGCCGGCATCTTCTCGCCGTTGATGAACACCTTCGCGTAGAAGTCAGGCGTGCCTTCCCCCGCGGCCTCCAGCCCTTCCGCGTCGCAGGGATCGATACAGCTGATGTGCCGGATCGTGATCGAGAACGGCACCGTGTCCTCGGCCTTCGCCGCGGACAACGGCACCAGCGCCCACGCCACCAGGCTGGCCACCACAATCGCGCACAGGATCGCGCCGCGGTGCAGTGTTCTGGTCGGCATCGGCCGCACGCCGAATTCGGTCCTTGTCATACCCGCCCCCTTGTTCCTGGTGCAGCTGCCCGGACGGCCAGCGGCCGGCTATGCGCCAGCACGGCAGCAGAGTCCGTGCACCCCCGGGTGGGGTAGCACCCCGAGCCGAAGTGTTGGGCGGGTCGGAGCGGGGTTGACGAAGTCTGACGGACTCTGACGGAACGAGACGGGGATCGGACAGTAGGTCGAGCTCAGCCAGCATCAGGGCGTGGGAGTGGGCGGCGCCAGCTCCGGGTCCTGGTCGAGGGTGGCGAGCTGCCGCCGGATCTCCTCGGTTTGGGGCGTGCCGAGGTCGGTATAGTGAGCCAGCGCCTGCTGCCAGTGTTGGCGGGCGCCATCCGTCTCACCGGTGTCCCGGAGTACGGCGGCGATGGCCGCCAGCGCGCGGGCCAGCGCGTACGAGTCTGCGGTCTCACCAGCGAGGGCCAGGGCGGCGCGGTGTCGATCCAGGGCCTCGTCCGGCCGTCCGGCCGCGTGCAGGGCATCGCCGAGATCAAGGAGCGCCCGGATCTCGGTCTCTCTCTCGCCCAGGTCATGGCAGAGGGCGACAGCGTGGCGCAGGTGTTCGAGCGCCTCGTCGATCCGGTTGAGCCGCCCGGACACGACCCCGAGGCCGCGCAGGGCCTCGGCCTGGCCGACCCGGTAGCCGATCTGCCGGCAGAGCGCCAGCGCCTGTTCATAGTGGAGGCGAGCGTCGTCGTAACGGCCCAGCTCCTCGTCCAGGTCACCGAGGTTGCCCAGCGCGACCCCTTCGCCCGCGCGGTTGCCGACCTCACGCGCGATCACGAGGGATCGCTGGTAGTGGTCACGGGCCTCGGCGTGGTGCGCCAGCCGCTGGTGGATGCTGCCCAGGTTGTTCAGCGCCCGACCCTCGCCGATGCGGTCGCCGATCTCACGATGGACCACGAGCGCCCGCTCATGCTGAACACGGGCCTCGGCGTGCTGTCCAAGCTGAAGATAGGCGAGGCCGAGGCCGTACAACGCGCTGCCTTCTCTGGCGCGGTCGCCGATCTCCAGGTAGATCTTGAGCGCTTCGGTGATGCGCTGGAGCGCCTCGCCGTAACGCCCAAGCCGCCAGCACGCGAGACCAAGGCCGTGCAGCGTTGCTCCTTCGCTCGCCCGGTCGCCGAACTCGCGGTGAATCGCCAGCGCGTACTCGTAGCTGTCGAGCGCCCCGCGATAGTCACCCAATCGCCGGTTGACGGTGCCGAGCAGACTCGACGCCCGGCCCTCACCGACGCGATCGTTGGTCGCGCGGGCCGCGGTGCGCGCCAAGCCGTGCAGGGTGAGTGCGTCCTGGTAGTGGGCGCGCGCATCGAGATAGGGCGCAAGGGCGGCAGAGAGGCGGATGGTGTGTGCTTCAGACCCCTCGACGGCAGCTCGGGCGATGGCCAGCAGGTTCGCCCGCTCCGCATCCAGCCACGCCACGGCGGAGGCGGCACTGCTGAACCGCGGTGCCCGTGTGTCCGCTCCGATGTCCTGGCCATCGGGCCGGTAGCTCGTGGGGAAGGCGAACCTTAGCGCTTCGGTCGCGGTGGACAGGTAGTGGTCGAGCAGTCGTGTTAATGCTGCCCGCCGGATCGGATCGCCCAGCCTGCCCGCCTGCTCGGAGGCGTAGGCGCGCAGCAGGTCATGCATGCCGAACCGGCCTCCGCCGAGTTCGTCAAGCAGATGGGCCCGTGTGAGGACGTCGATGAGGCTGCGCGCGGCGGCCGGGTCGGTGCCGGTCAACGCGGCTGTGGCGAAGCGGTCGATGTCCACGCCGGGGTGCAGGCCAAGCAGCGTGAACGCCATCGCCGCGTCCTCGGTCAGGTACCGCAGTGACCAGGAGAAGACGGCGCGTACCGCCGTGTACTCGTCACCTCCCGCGGCGAGCAGGTCGAGCCGCCGGGATTCGTCACCGAGTTCGTCTGCCAGTTCGGCGATGGTCGCGGCGGGACGAGCAGCCGCCAGTTCGGCGGCGATCCGTAGCGCCAGCGGGAGCCGGGCGCATCGGTCCGCCAGCACGGCCGCGTGTTCCGGCTCGGCGTCGACCCTGGTCCCGATCAGCGTCCGCAGCAGCGCGACGGCCTCGGCAGGCGCCAGCAGATCGAGATTGACGCGGACCGCGCCGTGCCGCGCTACCAGCGCCGGGAGCGTGTCGCGGCTGGTCACCACGACGAAGCAGGACGGCGTGCCCGGCAGTAGATCGCGGACCTGGTCGACCGAGTGGGCGTTGTCCAGCAGCACGAGCATGCGCCGGCCGGCCACGAGGGTGCGGTACCGGGCGGCACGCTCGGACAGCTCATGCGGAACAGCGGGGCCAGCCACGCCGAGCGCGCGCAGGAACGCCTCAAGCGCATCTGCGGCGTGGACGGGCTGGTCGGGGTCGTATCCGCGCAGGTTGACGTAGAGCTGACCGTCGGGAAACCGGTTGGCCACCCGATGCGCCCAGTGCACCGCCAGCGCGGTCTTGCCCACCCCCGCGGTCCCGGACACCGCCGAGACCACCACGGCTGGCGCCGTCTCCGCCTGCGCGAGCAGCGCGTCGAGCGTGGCGACCTGTTCAGCCCGACCGGTGAACGCCACCACGTCGGCCGGCAACTCGCGGGGAGGCAGCGGGGACGCCTGCGGCGCAGCCGCTTCGGCCGCGATGGTCGGGGCTCGGTGCTCCGGCGCGCGGCTGGCGGCCAGCCACAGTCGATGGAACTCCTCGGTATCGCCGCCCAGGGTCTCGACGATCAGCTCCAGCAGTCCCCACCGGGGTACTCGCGGTTCGGAGAACGCGACCGACACGGTGGTGTGGCTGCAGCCAACATCCCGAGCCATGTCGCGCAGGCTCGGCCAACCGGCACGGTGGTGCAGCTCGTGCAGACCATCGAACAGCGCCCGGACCGGGCCGGCGGGCACGTTCGGTCTCGGCAGTCCGCTCAACGCAGGACCTCCTGCCTTGGCGCGCCCCGGCCGGACCGCCTGCCACGCGGCCCTGCTGCTCCGGCGTCGCCACCTCGGTGCCTCGGTGCCTCCAGGCTCGCCACCATCGTCCGCGCTGTATATCCGGTGTTCAGCCGACATCGATCGGGACGGCTCACCTGTCCAGGCTCGTCAGGATCTGTCAACCACCTCCAAGCCCCGCTGACACTGCTGTCATCGATCACCCGTGTGTCACGGGTGGAGACGTCGAACAGGGGAATGCCATGAGACCTGAACAGCCTGTCCCGCCGAACGACGACGGCACCAACCCGGACAACCTCCTCTTCCTGGACAACCTCCCGGATCCGGTGGTCGCGAGCATGGAGGTCCGCGACCGCTGGTTCGCCTCGGCGGCCGTGTCGGCTGACGGGAAGGCCTTCTTCCTCCTTGACCTGCAGCGTTGGCTCGTGGGAAGTACGGTTCGCGTCGCCTTCCTGGGCGGCGACACCGCCCTCCACCGCGACATCGAAGCCGCCACCCGTCAGATCACCGACGCCTGCAACGTCACCCTCGATTTCGGGTTCGACAAGGCGACAGGACAGTTCCGCACCTGGTCGACGAGCGACACCGAATATCGGGCCGACATCCGCGTCGCCTTCGACCAGTCCGGCTTCAGCTCGCTGATCGGCCGCGACGCGATCACATCCTTCATCGGCACCCCTGATGGTGCCTTCGGGGGCCGTCCGCATCAGCGCAGCCTCAATCTGGGCGGCTTTCCTATCCAGCGTCCGGCGAACTGGACAGGCGTGGTGCGGCACGAGTTCCTGCACGCGGTCGCTTTCCTGCACGAGCACCAGCACCCGTCGGGCGGCTGTGAATTCCAGTTCCGCTGGGAGGACGACCCCGGCTACGCGCCGACTCTGGACGCCGACGGCCGCTACATCACCGATACCGCCGGCCGGAGACCTGGCATCTACAGTTCGCTCGCGGGCTTTCCGAACTACTGGACGCGGCCCAAGGTGGACCACAACCTGCGGCCACGGGAGGCGGCCGGAGCCATCCTCGGCGACTTCGACCAGTCCTCGGTCATGCTGTACCGGTTCCCTGCGCTGTTCTACCGGGAGAACCCCAACCCGTGCGCGCCGACGGGAAACGGCATCGACCTGTCTGACGGCGACCTCGAGGGCCTGCTGGAGGCCTACCCGTTCGACGAGGGCGAGGCGAAGAGGCTGTCTGGCCGCCGAAACAGCGTGGTGGAGTCGCTGTCCGGCGTGAAGGATCTGCCCGCCGAACTGCGCGCGGGCGTCAAGAACCTCATGGTTTCTCCCTGAAAGGGATAGGTCCTCCCACAACCGTCGCGAACGCGGCGCCTCACCGGCCGGCGCGAGCACCATTAACACGCGCGTGCCTCAGCCGGGGAGCGTCCACCGCTGGTAGGCGGCGCCGTTACAGGTCCAGATCTCTAGCCGGCGTGGATCGCCGGAGTTGTTTGGGCCGTCCAGGCACTTGCCGGACTGGGGGTTGATGAGGGATCCGTTGGGGCCGGTCAGCCATTGCTGGGCGCCTGAGCTGTTGCATTTCGACAGGTTGACGCTCGTGCCGTTGGCGGTGCCGCCGTCCCTGACGTTCATGCAGCTGCGGAAGGCGTGGAGGGTGCCGTCGCCGCCGACCGTCCATTGTTGCGAGGAGGTGCCGTCACAGCTCAGGAGTTCGATGCCGCCGCCGCTGACGACTTCGACGCAGCCGCCGCCGATGCCGGTGATCACTCCGGTCGCCGGTGGCGGGATCCTTGGCGCCGGCGGGGGCGCGGGTGGTCGCGGCGCTGGTGGCGGTCTGGTGGACCGGGTCGGCGCCGCCCGGCCCGGGATCGCCGGTGCCGAGGGGGCCGCCGTGGGTGGCCCTGGAGTCGTCGTTGCGGTCGGAGTGGCTGACGTCAGCGGGCCCGACGTGGGCGGCGCCGTGGTGAACTGCCCGTCGTGTAAGGGCCCCTCGATGGGCTCTCCGACACTGACGACGACCTCCGGATCGGGGGCCGCCGACGAGCTGACCACTGCCGCGAGCGCGAGGATCGCCACGACCGCGGCTGCCGCCAGGATGCGACGGCGGCCTCGCCCGGACCGGTCAAGCGGAACCGGGAAGCCGGAGCGCCTGAAGGGGCCGGCGAGCTCGCCGCGGTAAGTGGTGCGAACCGGCAGGGCCGCATCAGCGAGCACCCGCGCGCGCAGGCCCTCGGGGAGCCAGGCGGCCCCCTGCGAGCCTGCCGCGCGACCCCCGACCGTGCCCCTCGCCTCGCCGCGCCTGGCGAGCACCTTGGCGTGCCACGGCCGGATGCCGAGCACCGCGGCCACCGCATGTTCGTGGAAGCTGTGCCCCTGGATCAGCTCTTGGATCTCGGCCAGTCCACCTTCCTCGTCGCGGTCGCGCCGCCGGGGCAGCCGCAACGTCATGCCGACGCCGTCGAGGAAGTCGGCGCTCGGCAAGCGGTGCCCGCTGCGCCGCAGGGTGCGGAGGCACTCGTTGCGGGCGAGCGCGAACAGCCAGACCTCCAGGCGCCTGGGGTGGGCCAGCCTGTCCGCCCGGTCGACCGCGGCCAGCAGCGTGTTGCAGAGCGCCTCGGCGGCGGAATCGGGCGTCGGCAGCAGCGTCAGGCAATAGCGGTAGAGGCTCAGGGCGAACCGGTCGAACAGGCGCCCTACGGCACGGTCATCCCCCGCGCAGAGGAATCGCGTCAGCGCTGCGTCATCCATCGCCGCACGATAGCAGTAACACAGCGTCACGTTCGCCTTGGCCGATCAACCCAACGAGTGGGCTGGACGCGAGCTGAGATCGCCAGTATTCGCACCGTCACCGGCTGCCGCCGGAGCGTCGCAACGATGACGGGTGAACTACGTTACGTTACAGTGAGTGACTTTCGGAGCGCCGCATGCGGGAGACTGGTCTCCGGCGAACCAGGGCACAAATCGTCACGTCATTTCGGCACCCCGAGGACCGGCTTGAATTCGTTCTCCTCGTGCGGGTGGAGCTCCTTGCCGAGGCTGATAGTGATGAGGCGGTGCCACATCGGCCGCTGACCCACGTCCTGGAGGTTCCTCGCCGCGATGATTGTCGAGGTCCGCAGGAGCCGCCGGAGCTCAGCGATATGAACCGCCGCGAAGTGCTGCGCCTTCTGAGCATGGTCGGAACGCTCGTCGGCACCGGCCCAGTTGGGAACGTGCTCGACTTGGAACGCCTCGAACACGCAGCGACCGGCCCTGGTCGCCTCGACACCGCCACCCTCGCCGAGTACGCGGAGCTCAATACGCACCTCTGGCGCGTGTTCGTCCTGTCCAAGTCAAAGGCCATCACATTCCCGCTAGTACGCCAGCAGCTCAGCGTTCTGGCGCACAGCCTTCAGCGTTCCAACAGTTCGGCGACGCATCTGCGGCTCTGTGGACTCGTCGGCGACCTCTTCCAGCTCGCCGGCGAGATCTCCTTCGACAACAACCAGTACACCGATGCGGCGCAGTGCTACGCCCTCGCGGCCTCCGCGAGTAAAGAGGCCGCTGCCTACGATCTTTGGGCCTGCGCAATGACGCGCCACGCCTTCATCGGCGTATACGAGCGGCAGTTCCGGCAAGCCCTTCCGATGCTGGACCTGGCAGTTGGCCTCGCCCACAAGGGAGACCGCACGCTCTCCACCTGGCACTGGGTCAACACCGTTCGAGCCCAAGCTCTCGCTGGCCTACGCGACCTCGATGGCTGCCTACGCGCCCTCCATATGGCCGAAGAGGTACACGAGCTGGACGGCCAGATTCACAACGGCGGCTGGCTCCGCTTCGACGGTTCACGTCTCGCCGAAGAGCGCGGCACCTGCTACGTCGAGCTGCAACGCACGGACCTGGCCGAGACGGCGCTGACCGATGCCCTGAGCCAGACGCTATCGCCCCGTCGTCACGGCAGCGTGCTCGCCGACCTGGCCGCGATCTGCGCGCAACGCCAAGACGTCAGCCAACTCATCAACTACGCCACCACCGCCTTGGAGATGGCGACGCAGACCGGCTCCGGTGTGCTCTCCCACAAGCTTCAAAATGTCCAGAGCAGTCTCCCGGCGCTGCTTGGCGATCGGCGCGTTCAGCACCTCGACCAGGAGATCACGGCGCTCGTCAGGACGTCCGCCACCCGATAGCGACAAGGAGATTCATCTTGCAGATCGAACCAGGGCAGGTCTTTCGCGAGGCATGGATCGCGGGCGTCAAGCAGCACTTCCCCGGCGAACCCAAGCCCGGCTACGTCACTCCTTGGGACGAAACCCCCGATTGGGAACGCGCCAGCGCCGCGGCCGTCTACAACCAGGTGCGCGCCTTTATCGAGGCCACGGATGGCCAGACGGCCAAGCTCAGCCGAGATCAGAAGGGCCGCTTCGTCGCGCTGTGCTGGATCGGGCAAATCTTCAAACACATCCCCGAACCCAAGCCCGCCTACATCGCCGATTGGGATGACCTGCCGCCGTGGCAGCAGGAAACTGACGCCGACATCTTCGAGCAGATCGAGCGAGGGTAGACCACTACCCCGGAGAGGACCTACACAAGCGCAGCCGGTGGGCCGCCGAGCGCCCAACCCGTGGGCTGGCCCTCGATCCGCCCCTGCAGGCGAGCCATCCGACCGTGACCCGACGGCCGACTGGTGAGCTACGGCAGAGTGTCGGGTCGGCTTGTCCAGGGAAACAGCCTTACACCGGGAACTGGCAGCTCACCGCGCGATACCACGGGACGAGCACGCGGTAGCCGGCGGCGCGCAGCGCTGGCGCGATCCGCAGCCCGCCGCCCGCGAGGCGCCCGAGCTGAAACGGTGATCCAGCGCGACTTACCGGGCCGGGCATGGACGCCCGGCCCGGTGAGCTGGCACCACGTGCCAGGACGACCCCGGTCTGGGCGTGCTGGCCCAGGCAGCCCTGGTGCTATGGCCTGAGCGGGGTGAAGTCCATGACGATCTGCTCGTTCGAACATGCGCTCATGGCCGCCTCGTTCCTGGCGTCGCCGCTGTACGCGACGGTCCAGCTGAGCGTTGCGTCAGCGGTCACACGCACCGAGGTGTTGTTGGTGCTGAACGCACCGTTCGCGTTGACCATCTGCGTCTCGGTGTAGGCGGGGGCCTCGGTGCAGGTGCTGTTGAGGTACAGCCTGAAGACAAGCGTGCCTCCAGACGGCCCGATCAGACCGGCGAGCGTGGCCTGGTCGTTGGGCAACAGGTTAGGAGCCGTACCGAGCCGCGGCCTTGCCTTCCTCACGACGACCTCTTCGTTCTGGTCACCGCAGGCGCCCGACGAGGCGGTGTTCTTGGCGTCGCCGCTGTAGCTGGCGATCCACCGGTACGTGCCGACCGCGCGCGGGGTGAACGCACCCGACGTGTAGTTGCCATTGCCGTTCACTGTCACCGTGCTGGTGAACACCGTGGCGCCCGAGCAGGTGGCGTCATTCGGGGCGTAGACCCTGAAGGTGATCGTGCCGGTCGGGTTGTTGCCGCCCGACAGGGTCGCGGTGTCGGTGACCGACCCTCCGATGGTGATCGCGTCCGCGGAAACCTTCGTCAGGATCCTTGTCCGGGCCTTCGGCACGTAGCAGAACGACACGTGGCTCAGGCCATAGAACTTCTCGTTGTTGGGGTTCACCGGCGCGTGCAGTCTGGTGCCGGAGATAACCCCGTTGGGACGGTGGTCGTAGAAGTTCGTGTTGGGGCCGCCCTTGGCCGCGAGCCCGATCACCGAACCGCCTGTCGCAGTGAAGTCGAACACCTGGCTGCCGGTCTGGTTCCCGGGGTGGTTGGGGTCATCAGCGGTGAGTGTGTACACGGACAGCGCCACCGTCAGCGTGCCGTCCGTATACGAGCCAGTGGTCGGGTTCTCGACCCGCAGCTCAGGCGATCCCGGGATCAGGTCGCTGCAGTTCCTGTTTCCCGGTACCGGTGTGCCGTCAGCGTTGGCCGCGGGAGCAGTGACCGCGCCGACTATGACGATGGTCAAGACAACGATCGCCGCGCTGGCGGCTAACCAACGCTTTCTCGGTGATGTTCGTGCCATCATGTCCTCGCTTTCGTCGCTCGTGCCTGCACGCGTTCTTCAGGGGCAGTTCTCACTATGTGGCCGCCTGCCTGGCAGATGCCATCAGCGACACACGCCGTCCACATCGGAGGGACGGCACGAGTGACCTCCTTTCGCTCGGGGAGCACGCTGCTCCTCGAGCGCCGCGCGGTCAAGGCAAAGTGGTTGGTTGTTCCACAGGGCAGAATTACCTGCCGGTAGCGCCACATCACCACCGAACTCGCCGTGAATCGCCCCGGCGTTTCCGCGGGCTCCCTGGGGATTCCTAACGGACGTGGTCAGTGGTGCTGTCCGGTTCGGGGGCGCTGTCGCGTTCTTGGCTCTTGGGGACACAGTGGATCGGGGCGGGTGACGGGTTCAGATGGCATGAAAACGCGGCGACCAGGAAGGCACATGGCCCTCCCGATCGCCGCGGCCGGCTCAGGACTTCGCGGTCGGCTCGTACTCGAGGATCACGATGCCGCTGCTGAACGCCTTCGTGGTCACCA
>Ga0210378_10000960_pt1 | contig 15188 bp, 9 predicted proteins | sample PLM1_60_b1redo_FD_155465 | JGI IMG/M metagenome (GOLD analysis project Ga0210378, IMG submission 155465) | Groundwater sediment microbial communities from an aquifer in East River, Colorado, USA - PLM1_60_b1 redo | ecosystem: Environmental > Terrestrial > Soil > Riparian zone | place: USA: East...
CCGAGATCCATCCCAAGAACGAGCACGTGCTCTACTGCCTCGCCGCCACTGCCGCCCGCGCCGGGGACACCCCTACCGCCGTCAAGGCGCTGCGCACCGCGGTGGCGGCCAGCCCCGCCAACCGGGCCCAGGCTCGTAGCGACTCGGATTTCGACTCCATCCGCGAGGACGAGGAGTTCATCGAGATCGTTTATCCGCAAGCGAGTTAGTAACTAATGCGGGGGGGTAACGACCCCCCCACGCGCACACGCGCTCCCCCCCGAGTCGCTCCGCGCCCGAGTGAATCGGGCGCTCCGTTAGTAACTAATGCGGGGGGGTAACGACCCCCCCACGCGCACACGCGCTCCCCCCCGAGTCGCTCCGCGCCCGAGTGAATCGGGCGCTCCGCTGCTACGGGCTAAGAGCTACGGGCGCCGGGCGCCTCGAACCCACGTGCTACGATCAAAATGTGAGCAAGAGCACGCACGACGCGCACGCGGTGATCCTCGCCGCGGGCAAGGGCACGCGGATGAAGAGCGCGCGGGCCAAGGTGCTTCATCCGCTGCTCGGCGTCCCCCTGCTCGATCACGTGGTCCGCACCGTCCAATCCCTCGGCGTGGAGCCGATCACGGTGGTCGTCGGGCACCAGGCCGAAGTGGTGGAGGCCGCCTTCGCGGGCCGCGGTCTCGGCTTCGTCCGCCAGGACCCGCCCCTGGGTACCGGCCACGCGGTCCAGGCCGCCCGGGAGCGCGTGGCCGCGCACCCCGAACGGACGCTCCTCGTCGTCAACGGTGATCTGCCGCTGCTGCGGGCGGAGACCCTGGCCCGCTTGCTCGAAGCCCATCGCTCCGGCGGGGCCGCCGCCACGCTCCTGAGCGTCGTCCTCGACGACCCCGCCGAGTACGGCCGCGTCGTCCGGGAGGCCGACGGCTCCGTGCGTGCCGTCGTCGAGAACAAGGACGCGAGCCCGGAGCAGAAGCGCATCCGGGAGATCAACGCCGGGATCTACGCCTTCCAGCCCGGCCGCCTCCTGGAGGCGCTGGCGCAGCTCCGGCCACAGAACGCCCAGGGCGAGTACTACCTGACCGACGTCATCGGCCTCCTGCGCAAGGCGGGGCAGCGCGTGAACGTCGTGACCGCGGCCGACAGCCAGGAGGCCCTCGGCGTGAACAGCCACTCGGAGCTGGCGGCGGCGGCGCGCATCCTGCGCCAGAGGCGGTGCCAGGCCCTGATGGCGTCGGGCGTGGGCATCGAGGACCCGGAAACCACGTTCGTGGGCGCGGAAGTCGAGGTGGAGGCCGACGCCGTGCTGCGCGCCTTCACCGTCCTGGAGGGACGGACGAAGGTGGCGGCGGGCGCAGTGGTGGGACCGTTCGTGCGCATCGTGGACAGCAGCGTGGGGCCGGGGGCACAGATCCTCGACCATTGCCTGCTGCGTGCCTGCGTGGTCGAGGAGGGAGCCAGCGTCGGCCCCTTCGCCCACATCCGGCCCGAGAGCCGGATCGGGGCGAAGGCCAAGGTCGGAAACTTCGTCGAGCTGAAGAAGACACACCTCGGCGACGGCTCCAAGGCGCCGCATCTCTCCTACATCGGCGACGCCACCGTCGGGCCGGGGGTGAACATCGGCGCCGGCACCATCACCTGCAACTACGACGGCACCCACAAGCACCCGACCCGCATCGAGGCGGGGGCCTTCGTGGGCAGCGATACGACGCTCATCGCCCCCATCACGATCGGCGAGGGCGCGTACATCGCGGCCGGCAGCGCGATCACGGAAGACGTGCCGCCGGGGGCGCTTGCCCTCGGCCGCGCCCGCCAGGTGAACAAGGCGGGCTGGGCGGAGGCGCGGCGGGCGAAGGCGGGCAAAGGAAAACCCGGGGAGGGCCGCTAGCATGTGCGGGATCGTCGGATACGTGGGAGCGCGGGACGCGGTCCCCGTCATCGTCGAGGGCCTGCGCCGGCTGGAGTATCGGGGCTACGACTCCGCGGGGGTCGCGGTCGTCGACGAGGGCCGCCTGAACCGGCGGCGGTCGGTCGGCAAGCTCAAGAACCTCGAGGAGAGCCTGAAGGCCGAGCCGCTCAAGGGAGCCTTCGGCATCGGCCACACCCGCTGGGCCACCCACGGCCGGCCGAGCGAAGAGAACGCCCATCCGCATCAAGACTGCAAGGGCCAGCTCGTCGTGGTGCACAACGGCATCATCGAGAACTACCTGGCGCTGAAGTCCCGCCTCGCCGCCGCCGGCCACAAGTTCGTGACGCAGACCGACACCGAGGTCGTGGCCCACCTGGTGGAGTCGCACATGGGGAGCGGCTCCCTGGAGGACGCGGTCCGCAGGGCGCTGCGCGAGATGGAGGGCATCTACGCCCTCGTCCTCCTGCACACCACCGAGCCGCAGAAGCTGGTGGCCGCCCGCCGGGGCCCGCCGCTGGTCGTGGGCCTCGGGGAGGGGGAGCACTTCCTGGCGTCTGACATCCCGGCCCTGCTGCCCTACACCCGCGACTTCCTGTTCCTCGACGACGGCGACGTCGTGGTCGTCACGCCGAACTCGGTCCGCGTCACCGATGCCGATGGCCGGGAGGTCCAGCGTGACCCGCAGCGGATCGCGTGGGACCCGGTCCAGGCCGAGAAGGGCGGCTACCGCCATTTCATGCTCAAGGAGATCCACGAGCAGCCCCGCGCGGTGCGCGATACGCTGCTCGGCCGAATCGGCCTCGAGGAGGGCGAGGTCCATCTCAAGGAGCTGGGCCGGGCGGCCGACGAGCTGAAGCGCGCGAAGCGGGTCATGCTGCTCGCGTGCGGCACCAGCTGGCACGCCGCGCTGGTGGGGAAGTACCTCCTGGAGCAGGTCGCCCAGGTCCCGGCCGAGGTCGACTACGGCAGCGAGTTCCGCTACCGCACGCCGATCGTGGGCCCCGCCACCCTCGCGGTCGCCATCAGCCAGAGCGGCGAGACCGCCGACACGCTCGCCGCCTTCCGGGAAGCCAAGAAGCTGGGGGCGCTGCCGATCGCCATCTGCAACGTGCAAGGCTCCATGCTCACGCGCGAGGCGGAGGGGACGCTGCTCACCCACGCCGGGCCCGAGATCGGCGTCGCTTCCACGAAGGCCTTCACCTCGCAGCTCGTGGCGCTGGCCCTCCTCGCCCTGCACCTGGGCCGGCTGAAGGGGACCCTCACCGCCGAGCGCTGCCGCGAGCTGCTGCAGAGCCTGTCCAAGGTCCCCCACCTCATGGAGAATGCGCTCCTGGTCTCGGGCCGCATCGACGAGATGTCGAAGGCCTTCGCCCACGCCAAGGACTTCCTCTTCCTGGGCCGGGGGGTGAACTACCCGATCGCCCTCGAGGGCGCCCTCAAGCTCAAGGAGATCTCCTACATCCACGCCGAGGGGTATCCCGCGGGCGAGATGAAGCACGGCCCTATCGCCCTCATCGACGAGAACATGCCGGTGGTGGCGCTGTGCCCGCCGGGACGGACCTACGAAAAGATGCTCTCGAACGTCCAGGAGGTGAAGGCGCGCGGAGGCCGCGTCCTCGCCATCACCGCCCAGGGTGACACCGAGCTGCGGAAGATCCTCGAGCAACCCGCGGATGCGATCATCGACGTGCCGCCGGTCGAGGAGGTGTGGTCCCCGCTCCTGACGGTCCTCCCCCTGCAGCTCCTCGCGTACCATACGGCGGTGCGAGCGGGCCGCGACGTAGACCAGCCGCGCAACCTAGCGAAGTCCGTCACCGTCGAATGACGCGACCGGCCGCCGGCCTTTAAACGCAGAGGACGCAGAGGGAACGGAGAGGACGCGGAGGATTAGAATAGGGTCTCTGCGTCCTCGAGCAATTCTGGGTATCTCTGCGACCTCTGCGTTAATCTGTTGAACAACGCGACCCAAGACGATCGCCCGACGGGGGAGTCCCCGCTGCTCGCGGGGCTGAATCCGCAGCAGCGGGAGGCGGTGCTGGCCACCGAGGGGCCGGTGCTGATCCTGGCCGGGGCCGGCAGCGGCAAGACCCGCGTCATCACCCATCGCATCGCCCACCTCGTCCTCGACAAGGCCGTGGCCTCCGAGCGCATCATGGCCGTCACCTTCACGAACAAGGCGGCGGGGGAGATGAAGGCGCGCACGGAAGCGCTCCTCCCCGGCCAGAGCGTGAAGAGCTGGATCTCGACCTTCCACAGCCTCTGCGTGCGCATCCTGCGCCGGGAGGCGGAGGCGGCGGGCCTGCCGAAGGACTTCGTGATCTACGACGACGACGACCAGCTCCAGGCCGTGCGCGAGGCTCTGCGCGCGCTGGACCTGCCGGAGAAGGTCCATCCCCCTCGCCGGATCCTGGCCCGGATCTCGGCCACCAAGAACGCCGGCCGCGACCACGAAGCCCGGGGGGACGAAGACTCCGAGTCGGTCGCCGCGGCAACGCTCGCGCGGGTCGCCGAGCGATATCGCCAGACGCTGGAGGCCGCCCACGCCCTCGACTTCGACGACCTCCTGCTGCGCGCCGTGGCCCTGCTGGAGACGAACGAAGGCGTGCGGGAGAGCTATCGGCGGCGCTTCCAGTACATCCTCGTCGACGAGTACCAGGACACCAACCGCGCGCAGTACGAGCTGGTCCGCCACCTGGCCGGACCCGAAGGCAACATCACGGTGGTCGGCGACGAGGACCAGTCCATCTACTCGTGGCGCGGGGCCGACATCCGCAACATCCTCGACTTCGAGGCCGACTTCCCCGGCGCCCGGGTGCTGCGGCTCGAGGAGAACTACCGGTCGCGGCCGGCCATCCTCGACGCCGCCTCCGGGCTCGTGGCCCACAACGAGAAGCGCAAGGGCAAGACGCTGCGGCCGGTCAAGGCCGCCGGCGACCCGGTGCGGATGCACCAGGCGGGCGACGAGTACCAGGAGGCGGCGTGGGTCGTCTCCCGCATCTCCCGCCTGCGCGACGCGGGCCGGGCGGCGGTGCTCTACCGCATGAACTCCCAGAGCCGGCTCTTCGAAGAGGCGCTCATGCGGGCGGGCATTCCTTACGAGGTGTGGGGCGGCGTGGGCTTCTACGAGCGGCGCGAGGTGAAGGACCTCCTCTCCTACCTCCGCCTCGTCGCGAACCCCCGCGACCCCATCGCCCTGCGCCGGGTGGTGAACGTTCCGCCGCGCGGGATCGGGGACCGCACGGTGCAGGAGCTGGAGCGCGTTGCGCGGGAGCGAGGGGTCTCCACCTGGGACGCGTTGTCGGTGGTGGAGGGCGAGGCGCTCCTGCCCGCGCGCGCCACCCAGCCCCTCCGGCGCTTCCGGGAGATGCTGGCGGCGCTGCGGGCGGAGGCGCCCGGCCTCGGCCTCAAGGGCCTGCTGACCCGCATCCTGGAGGTCACCGGCTACGCGGCCGCGCTGGCCCAGGAGGAGAGCCACGAGAGCCAGGACCGGCTGGAGAACCTGGCCGAGCTGCTCTCCGCGGCCGCCGACTACGAGACGCGCGAGGACAGCCCGTCCCTCGTGGGCTTCCTCGACCGGGTGTCGCTCCTCTCCGACGTGGACAAGGCACGCGACGACGCGCCGGTGGTCCTCATGACGCTGCATTCGGCGAAGGGGCTCGAGTTCGACGCGATCTTCCTCGTCGGGCTGGAGGAGGGCCTGGTGCCCCACGCGCGCAGCCTCGCCCGCGGGGACGCGATCGAGGAGGAGCGCCGGCTGTGCTACGTGGGGATGACCCGCGCCCGCGAGCGGCTGCACCTGACGTGGGCGCAGAGCCGCTCGGTCTTCGGCCAGCGGCGGCTGAGCGAGCCCAGCCGCTTCCTCGTCGAGATCCCCCGGGACCAGGTGGAGGCGACCGCCGACGCCCGCCTGCCCGAGATCGCCGCCTCGGCGCCGAGGCGGCGTTACGGGTCGGAGCGGAGCTTCACCCCCACCCCGCCGCCCACGCCGGAAGCGCTCAAGCAGCTGCGGCCCGGGGTCCGCGTACGCCATCCGCTCTTCGGCGTGGGCACGGTGCTACGCAGCGAGGTGTCCGGGGAAGAGACGAAGGTCACGGTCTCCTTCCCCGGCGTCGGCGCCAAGCGCCTGGTGGCCCGTTACGCAGGCCTGGAGCTGGTCTAGGCAGCCAAGCCAACGACCGGCCCTTCAACGCGGAGGACGCGGAGAACGGCAACACTGGTTCGAGGACGCGGAGAAGGAAAGGAAGCGGCTGTTTGTTCCCTCCGCGTTCTCTCCGTTCCCCTCCGCGACCTCTGCGTTAAAGAGGCTTACGCACGATTGCGAAGATATCGTGTTTTCTATCTCGCTAAGCGGGCTTCAGGTCCTGGACCACCCAGCGGGGCCGCGAGGTGCCCTTGGCGTCGTACTTACGGATGATCATGACGTAGGGCTTCTCCTCGCCGTCGATGGTGAGGACGAGGTCGAGCTGCTTGTTGACGACGTCGCCGGTGAGGGTCTCGACGTTCTCCGCGGCGTTCCCCAGGGAGCGTTGGGCGTTGCGCTTCTCCCTCTCCAGGGCCGCGTTGGCGTCGGCCAGGGCCTTCTTGAGGTCGCGGTCCTTCTGGTTGTACTTGTCCCATTCGGCGGCCACGGCCGCGAGCTTGGGCGGGATGGGCTTGCCGGCCTTCCGCAGCTCGCGGACCTGCTCCACCTCCGCGTAGTGGTCCATGGAGTAGGCCGTGGCCGCCTTCTTGTTGTCCGCCACCGCCTTCTCCAGCTCCTTCTGCTTGGCGACCAGGTCGGGCAGCGGCATGGGGCTCTTCTCTTCGTCGCCTTCCTTGGCGATCCGCCACTTGTCGACCTTCCTGTCGAAGCCGACCGCGGCAAAGCTCGACAAGGTCTGGTTGTCCTTGGCGTTGACGGCGTTGAAGTACTGGTCGACCAGCCTCTGATCCTTGTGGCCGCAGGCGGCCGCGGCCAGGACCAGGCCCGCCAGGACCCAAAGGGCTCCGATCCGATTCCTCATCGCCGTCCTCCTTCCGTCGATCCGGGGGGGTGCGGTTCTCGAATGCACCCCCCCGCGCGCATTCGCGCTCCCCCCCATGTCGCTCGCTCGCGAATGAATCGCTCGCTCGCTGCTACCGGTCATTTCAGGCCTCTCCGACCGGGGGGACGCCGTCCTCGACCTCTTCGCGCTCGGCCAGCCGAGCCACCGATACCAGGTGGTCGCCCTCCTCGAGCTGGATGAGGCGCACCCCCTGGGTATTCCGTCCGATGGTCGAGATGTCCGCCGTGTTCAGGCGGATGATCATACCCTTTTCGGTGATGAGCATCACGCCCTCGTCGCCTTTCAGGAACTTGACCCCCACCACGGGCCCGTTGCGCCCGCTGGTCTTGATGTTGATGAGGCCCTTGCCGCCCCGGCTCTGCAGCCGGTATTCGTCGAGGTCGGTCTTCTTGCCGTAACCGTTCTGGGTCACGGTGAGGACGGTTCCCCCGGCGGCCACCACCTCGAGGGCCACCACCTCGTCGCTCGCCTCCAGCTCGATGCCCTTGACGCCGTAGGCGGCGCGGCCCATCGGGCGCACGTCCTCCTCGCTGAAGTGGATGGCCATGCCCTCCTTCGTGGCGAGCAGGATCTCGTCCGTCCCCCCGGTGAGGACGGCCTCGATGAGGGCGTCGTCGTCCTCCACCGAGAGGGCGATGATTCCTCCCGCCCGCGGGTTGGCGAAGGCCGAGAGCTCCGTCTTCTTCACGATGCCCTTGCGGGTGGCGAGCAGCACGTAGCGGCCGGAGGCGAACTCCTTCACCGCGGCGAAGGCGGCGATCTTCTCCTTGGGCTGGAGGGAGACCAGGTTCACCACCGCCTTGCCGCGCCCCTGCGGCCCCACCTCGGGGATCTCGTGGACCTTCAGCCAGTGGACCCGGCCGCGGTCGGTGAAGATCAGGATGTAGGAGTGGGTGGAGGCGATGAAGAGCTGGTCGACGAAGTCCTCGTCGCGGGTGCGCATGCCCATGCGACCGCGCCCGCCCCTCCGCTGCGCCCGGTACGAGGAGATCGACGTGCGCTTGATGTAGCCGCCGTGGGTGATGGAGATCGCGACGTCCTCCTCCGCGATCATGTCCTCCACGGTGATCTCGTCGACCGCATCCAGGATGACGGTTCGCCGCGCGTCGCCGTGATCCTCCCGGATCTTCTTCAGCTCGTCGGCCACGATCTGGTCGATGCGCCGGGGCTTGGCCAGGATGTCCCTGAGGTCGGCGATCAGGACCTTGATCTCCTTCAGCTCGTCCACGACCTTCTGCCGCTCGAGGCCGGTGAGGCGCTGGAGCTGCATCTCGAGGATGGCGTCCGCCTGGATCTGGCTGAGACCGAAGCGGGCGATGAGCCCGGTCCTGGCCTCCGCCGGCGTCTTCGACTCCCGGATGAGGGCGATCACCTGGTCCAGATGGTCGAGGGCGATGACGAGGCCCTCGAGGACGTGGGCCCGGGCCTCGGCCTTCCGAAGCTCGAACGCGGTCCGGCGGCGCACCACGTCCCGGCGGAAGTCGACGAACAGCTCCGCGACCTCGAGCAGGTTCAGGACCTTGGGCCGCTGGTCGACGATGGCGAGCATGATGATCCCGAACGTGTCCTGGAGCGGGGTTAGCTTGTAGAGGTTGTTCAGGATGACCTGGCTGGGCTCGCCCTTGCGGATGTCCAGGACGATGCGCATGCCCTCGCGGGAGCTCTCGTCGCGGATGTCGGCGATGCCGTCGATCCGCTTCTCGCGCACGAGCTCGGCGATCCGCTCGATGAGGCGGGCCTTGTTGACCTGGTACGGGATCTCGGTGACGACGATGGATTCCTTGTCCCCCTTGCGGGTCTCGATCTCGGCTCGCGCGCGCATGGTCACCGATCCCCGCCCCGTGCGGTAGGCCTGGCGGATGCCCGCCCGGCCGCAGATGAAGCCCGCGGTGGGGAAGTCGGGCCCCGCGATGCGCTCGATGAGCCCCTCGAGGCGCTCGTCGGGAGTCAGGTCCTGGTTCTCGATGAGGAAGGTGAGCCCGTCGACCACCTCGCCGAGATTGTGGGGCGGGATCTTGGTCGCCATCCCCACCGCGATGCCCTCCGCCCCGTTCACGAGCAGGTTGGGCAGGACCGTGGGGAGGACCGTCGGCTCGGTGGAGCTGTTGTCGTAGGTGGGAAGGAAGTCGACGGTGTCCTTCTCGATGTCCACCATCATCGAGGCGCCCATCCGGGACAGCCGGACCTCGGTGTAGCGCATCGCCGCCGGCGGGTCCCCGTCGACGGATCCGAAGTTGCCCTGGCCGTCCACGAGCGGCGCGCGCATGTTCCAGTCCTGGGCCATGCGCACGAGCGTGTCGTAGATCGCCCCCTCGCCGTGGGGGTGGTAGTTGCCCATCACCTCCCCGGCGACCTTGGCGCTCTTCCGGTACGGGCGGCCCGGCTGCAGGCCCATCTGCTGCATTCCGTAGAGCACGCGCCGGTTGGCGGGCTTGAGGCCGTCGCGCACGTCGGGCAGGGCGCGGCCGATGATCACGGACATCGCGTAGTCCATGTAGGACTGCCGCATCTCGTCCGCGATGTTGACGGGGATCTTCTGTGCCGCTACCGGGTCTTGTTCCATTGCGTAAAGGGCTCTTTAACGCGGAGGTCGCGGAGAACGAACGGAGAGGTCGCAGAGGAATTGATTGATTCTCCGCGTCTTCTCCGTTCCCTCCGCGCTCTCCGCGTTGAAAGGCCGGGTCGTTGGCATTCCTAGATATCGAGATTGCGCACGTTGAGGGCGTTCTCTTCGATGAAGAGCCGCCGCGGTTCGACCGCGTCGCCCATGAGCGTGGTGAAGATGTTCTCCGCCACCTCCTCGTCCTCGAGGCGCACCTGGAGGAGGCGCCGCGTGGCCGGGTCCATGGTCGACTCCCACAGCTGCTCGGCGTTCATCTCGCCCAGGCCCTTGTAGCGCTGGATCCCGACCCCCCGCTGGCCCTCGGCCAGGAACAGGTTCAGGAGCTCCTCGCGGCTCGCCACCGGCGTCTCGCCGCCGTCCACCACCACCAGCGGCGGCTGGTCGAGGTCGCGGAACTCTTCGAAGGCGGAATAGAGGGCCTTGTACTCCGGGGACGATATGAAGGCGTCCCCCACGCGCGTCTCCCGGGTCTGGCCGTTGGTCCCCACCTGCAGCACGATCTCGAAGACCCCGTGCTCCTCGTCCTTCTCGAGGACGACGTCGGCCCCCGTCGCCCGCAGGGGCTTGATCAGCTCCTGCAGGCGCGTCATGTCCGCGAAGGCCTCGGCGTCCTTCACCTGCCCCCGGAGCATCAGCTCGACGAGGGCGCGCGGAGTGCCCTTCTTCTCGACCATGGCCAGCAGCTTCGAGTAGCCGACCATCCGGTCGAGGAGGCGGATGAGCCGCGGACCGTCGATCTCCTGGCCGCTCGTGAGCCGCACCTTGCGCTTCTCCACCGCGCGCTCCATGAGGAACGCGTTGAGCTCGTGGTCGTCCTTCAGGTAGCGCTCCGTCTTGCCGACCTTGGCCTTGTAGAGCGGCGGCTGGGCGATGTAGAGGTGGCCGCGCTCGATGAGCTCCTTCATCTGACGGTAGAAGAACGTCAGCAGGAGCGTGCGGATGTGGCTGCCGTCCACGTCCGCGTCGCACATGATGATGATCCGATGGTAGCGGAGCTTGGTAACGTCGAAGTCGTCCGCACCGACGCCGGTCCCGAGCGCGGTGATGATGTTGCGGATCTCCTCGGAGGCCAGCGTCTTGTCGAGGCGGGCCTTCTCCACGTTCAGGATCTTGCCTCGCAGGGGCAGGATGGCCTGGAACTGGCGGTCGCGGCCCTGCTTGGCCGAGCCGCCCGCGGAGTCGCCCTCCACCAGGTACAGCTCGGTGAGCTCGGGGTTGCGCTCCTGGCACTCGGCGAGCTTGCCGGGCAGCCCCGCGCCGTCGAGGGCGCCCTTGCGGCGCGTCAGGTCGCGGGCCTTGCGGGCCGCCTCCCGCGCGCGGGCCGCCTCCAGCACCTTGAAGACGATGCGTTTGGCGACGGCCGGCGTCTCCTCCAGGAACTGGGAGAGCTTGTCGCCCATGAGGCTCTCGACGATCCCCTTCACCTCGGAGTTGCCGAGCTTGCCCTTGGTCTGGCCCTCGAACTGCGGGTTCGGGACCTTGACGCTGATGACGGCGGTGAGGCCCTCGCGCGCGTCTTCGCCCTGGAGTGGCTCCGCCATGTCCTTGCCGAGACCGGAGGACGTGGCGTAGTTGTTGAGGCAGCGCGTGAGCGCGCTCTTGAACCCGACGAGGTGGGTGCCGCCGTCGTGGGTGTTAATGTTGTTGGCGAAGGAGTAGATGTTCTCCGCGTAGCCGTCGTTCCACTGCAGGGCGATCTCGACCTGGACGCCCTCTCGCATCCCCTCGATGAGGATGGGCCGGGGATGCATCGTCTCCTTGTTGCGGTTGAGGTGCTCGACGAAGGAGGCGATGCCGCCCTCGTATTGGAAGCGGTTCTTCTTCCCGTCGCGCTCGTCCTCGAGGACGATGAGGATCCCGCGGTTGAGGAAGCTCAGCTCGCGCAGGCGCTGGGAGAGGGTGTCGAAGCTGAACGCCGTCGTCTCGAAGATCTCGGCGTCGGGCTTGAATCGGATCTTGGTCCCGCGCTTGTCGGTGACGCCCGTGTTCTCGAGCGGGCCCTGGGGCGCGCCCCGCGCATAGCTCTGGCGGTAGACCTTCTTGTCGCGCCAGATCTCGACCTCGAGGCTCTCGCTGAGCGCGTTGACGACGGAGATGCCGACGCCGTGGAGGCCGCCCGAGACCTTGTAGGACTTCTTGTCGAACTTGCCGCCGGCGTGGAGCTTGGTGAGCACGACCTCTGCCGCGTCCATGCCCGACACCGTGGGGTGCGGTCCCACCGGGATGCCGCGGCCGTTGTCGACGACCGTCACCGAGTTGTCGATGTGGATCGTGACGCTGACCTCGGTGCAGTAGCCGGCCAGGGCCTCGTCGACGGAGTTGTCCACGACCTCGTAGACCAGGTGGTGGAGGCCCGACTCTCCGGTGGACCCGATGTACATGGCGGGCCGGACGCGGACGGCCTCCAGCCCTTCCAGGACGCGGATGGCCTCCGCCCCGTATGCGCCCATTTCCTCGTCGACCGTCTTGGTGGGGTCGCTCATAGACAGTTCGGGGGGGTACGCGCAAACGAAAGCACCCCCCCGCGCGCGTTCGCGCTCCCCCCCAGGTCGCTCGCTCGCGAATGAATCGCTCGCTCGCTGCTCATGCTCTCACCCCTCCCGCCTCGACCTCGAAGAGCCGTCCCATGGCCGCAAGGCGGCGGGCCCAGCCCGCGTGGGCGGTGGTGACGACGGCCTGTCCGCGTCCGGCGACCTCGCGGCACAGCTCGGTGGCCCGCGCCTCGTCCAGCTCCGAGTCCAGGTCGTCGAGCAGCGCCACCGCCGCGGTACCGGTCTCCTGCCGGTAGACCTCCAGCGTGGCCAGCGCCAGCGCGAGCAGCAGGCTGCGGGCCTGGCCCGAGGACGCGGCGACCCCGGCCTCTTCCCCATCCACGAGGAGCAGCACCTCGTCGCGGTGGGGGCCGACCAGGCTCCGACGCGCGCGGCTCTCGTCCCGCCGCCGGCTCTCCATCTCCGCCTGCAGCCGGGGCCGCTCGGCCTCGGCGCCGCCCGAGAGCGGCGCGGGCACGAGGACGACGTCGTAGCGTTCGCCCTCGGGGTGGAAGCCGCTGCGCAGGGCCGAGCGTAGACGCTCCACGCAAGCCGCCCGACGCTCGCGCAGGCCCGCACCCAGGAGGGCGAACCGCTCGTCCCACGCCTCGAGGTCCTTCGCTCCCCCCTCGAGCGCGGCGTTGCGCTGGAGGAGCACGCGCTCGAACTCCCTCACCGCCTGCCGGTACGCCGGCCAGAGGGCGCACCCGAAGCGGTCCAGGAACTGCCGCCTTTCGCGCATCGGGCCCCGCACGACGCGCAGGCGGTCGGTCGAGTAGACGACCACCTCGAGCCGCCCGTGGTACTCCCGCGGCGTCACCTCGCGGCCGTCCACCCGCAGGCTACGGGTGCCCGGGGCGAGCTCCACCTCGAGACAGGTCCGGCGGTCCTCGGCCACCGCCGTGGCCCGGGCGCGCAGGCCCGGCGCCCCGCGCCGGATGAGGGTCTCCGTCTGCTCGGTGCGGAACGAGCGCCCGCGCGCAAGCAGGCCCACCGCCTCGAGCAGGCTCGTCTTGCCCTGCGCGTTGCGGCCCACCAGCACGTTCAGCCCCGGGGAGAACTCCAGGCTGGCCTCCCGGACGTTACGCAGGTCCCGCACCTCCATGCTTGCCACCCACACCCTAGGAGCGTGTCCCGGTAAACGACGGAGGACACGCTCCTAATAGGAGAAGCCCGAGAAAAGTAGTCACCTTCCGTACTCCCTCGCCCCGAAGGGCCGTTTTAGGAGTCCGTCCTCCGCTTGCCGGGACGGACTCCTCCTCAGAGCCGCATCGGCATCACGACGTAACGGTAGTCGGTCTCGGCCGTCCCCTGGGGCCGGAAGATCCCCTGGCTTTCGTGATCCTTCAGCTCCATCCGCACCGCGTCCGTACCCGCCACCCCCAGGAAGTCGAGCAGATACTGGGCGTTGAAACCGATCTCCACCGCGTCGCCCCGGTACTCGGCGGCCAGCGACTCGCGTGCCTCGCCGAGGTCGGGGGAAGAGGCCGCGAGGTCGAGGCGGTCGGGGTTGAGCGACAGCTTCACCGCCCGGCTCCTCTCCGACGACAGCAGGCTGACCCGGCGGATGGCCGTGCCCAGCTGCTCGCGGCCGAGGCTCACGACCTTGTCTCCCGAAACCGCGATCACCTTCTCGAAGGCGGGGAACTGTCCCTCGATCATCTTGGAGGCGAGCGTGCGGCCGCCGACCGCGAAGACGAGGTGGTTGTCCACCTGCTGGAACGTCACCGTCTCCTCCTCTTCGAGCAGGCGCGCCAGCTCGTGGATCGCCTTGCGCGGCACCAGCACGCGCTGGGGCTCGGCGACCTTCAGCGGGCTCTGCCGGTGGGCGTAGGAGAGGCGGTGCCCGTCGGTCGCCACCATCGCGACCCCTTCCTTGTCGAGGATCATGAGGGCGCCGGCCAGGTAATAGCGGGCGTCCTCGGCCGTGATCGCGAAGGCGGTGCGGGCGATGAGCTCACGCAGGACCTCCGCCGGGACCTCGACTCCCCCCTTCCCCTTCGCTTCCGGCAAGGACGGGAAGTCCTCCTTCGGCAGGCCCGCCATCTTGAACGTCACGCGCTCGCACTCGATCGAGGCCCATGCATCGGGCAGGACCTTGATCTTGACGTCCGCCTCCGGAAGCGAGCGGGCGATCTCGTAGAGCTTCTTGGCGGCGAGGGTGATCGCGCCCTCCCCCACCACCTCGGCCGGGCAGCCGCAGCGGAGCGACACGTCGAGGTCGGTGGCGGAGATCCGCAGCTCCTTGCCCTTCGCCTCCGCGAGGACGTTGGAAAGGATCGGGATCGAGTTCTTCTTCTCGACGATCCCCTGCACGAGGTGGAGCTCCCGTACGAGGTCGTTCTTGCGGACCGTGATCTCCATCAGTGCTCTACCTCCTCGTACTCTCTCTCCCCACAGTCACTCATGAGAGGAAAAGAGAGCGTGCGGAAATCACCAAAAGGTATCCAACGCCCTCCATCCCCGAGGCTTGGCCTGTGGGAGCCGGTGCGGACGGGGGCGATGGAAGGCGCCTTGCGGTGTGGATGGTTCCGAAGGCGCGGGGCGCGCGCGGCCGCCGCTGCCCCCACCGCCGTGGAAAACTGGGGCAACCTCATCGGAACGCTTGCACAAAGCTGTTGATGCGGCGGTCGAAATCGGGATCCCGCTTGCGCAGGCCGTCGATCTTCCGCACCGAGTGGATGACCGTCGAATGGTGCTTTCCCCCGAAGGCCTTGCCGATCTCGGGAAGGGAGGCCGCGGTCAGGGTCTTGATGAGGTACATGGCGATCTGACGCGGCTCCGCCACGGTCTTCGAGTTGTTCTTGGCCTTGAGCTCGGTGATCTTCACCCCGAACTGATCGGCGACGAACTTCTGGATCATCTCGATCGTGATGGGCTTGTCCTCGGTGTGGAGCAGGTCGCGCAGGATCTCCTGCGCGAGCGTGAGGTCGATGTCGCGGCCGGTGAGGCTCGCGTAGGCGATGAGCCGGATGAGGCTGCCCTCCAGCTCGCGAATGTTCGTCCGGACCTTGCTGGCGATGAACAGCGCGACGTTCTCCGGGATCTCGACGCGCTCCGCCTCCGCCTTCTTGCGCAGGATGGCCACCTTGGTCTAG
>Ga0210378_10000961_pt1 | contig 15185 bp, 13 predicted proteins | sample PLM1_60_b1redo_FD_155465 | JGI IMG/M metagenome (GOLD analysis project Ga0210378, IMG submission 155465) | Groundwater sediment microbial communities from an aquifer in East River, Colorado, USA - PLM1_60_b1 redo | ecosystem: Environmental > Terrestrial > Soil > Riparian zone | place: USA: East...
GCGGCGGCGGCGGTGGTGGCGGCGGCGGCGGCGGTGGCGGCGGCGGCGGCGGCGGCTACCGCGGCGGTCCCGGCGGCGGCGGTGGTCCGGGTGCCGGCGGCGGCTTCCGCGGCGGCCCGGGCGGTCGCCCCGGTGGCGGCGGTCGCGGCCGCGGCGGCGGCACGGCCGGCGCGTTCGGCCGCGGCGGCGGTCGCGGTCCGGTCCGTGGGCGCAAGAGCAAGAAGCAGCGGCGCCAGGAGTTCGACAACATGTCGGCGCCGTCGCTCGGCGGCGTCCAGGTTCCCCGCGGCAACGGCGACATCGTCCGGCTGCCCCGCGGCGCCTCGCTGTCCGACTTCGCCGACCGGATCAACGCCAACCCGGCCTCGCTGGTGACGGTGATGTTCCACCTCGGCGAGATGGTCACCGCGACCCAGTCGGTCAGCGACGAGACGCTGCAGCTGCTCGGTGCCGAGCTCGGCTACACCATCCAGGTGGTCAGCCCGGAGGACGAGGACCGCGAGCTGCTCGACGCGTTCGACCTGACCTTCGGGGAGAACGAGGGCGAGGACGACGACCTGGTCGCCCGGCCGCCGGTGGTCACCGTCATGGGCCACGTCGACCACGGCAAGACCCGGCTGCTGGACGCCATCCGCAAGACCAGCGTCATGGAGTCGGAGGCCGGTGGCATCACCCAGGCCATCGGTGCCTACCAGGTGCTCGCGCACATGAACGAGGACGGTGTCACCAGCGACCGGCCGATCACGTTCATCGACACCCCGGGCCACGAGGCGTTCACCGCCATGCGGGCCCGCGGCGCGAACGTGACCGACATCGTGATCCTGGTGGTCGCGGCCGACGACGGCGTGATGCCGCAGACGGTCGAGGCGCTCAACCACGCCCAGGCGGCCGACGTGCCGATCGTGGTCGCGGTGAACAAGATCGACAAGGAGGGCGCCAACCCCGCCAAGATCCGCCAGCAGCTCACCGAGTACGGGCTGGTCGCGGAGGAGTACGGCGGCGAGACGCTGTTCGTCGACGTGTCCGCCCGGCAGCGGATCGGCATCGACGACCTGCTCGAGTCGGTGCTGCTCACCGCGGACGCCTCGCTCGACCTGCGGGCCAACCCGGACCAGGACGCGCAGGGTGTGGCCATCGAGGCGCACCTCGACCGCGGCCGCGGCCCGGTGGCGACCGTGCTGGTCCAGCGCGGCACGCTGCACGTCGGCGACTCGATCGTCTCCGGAGACGCCTTCGGGCGGGTGCGGGCGATGCTCGACGAGAACGGCCACCAGCTGGACGAGGCGGGTCCCGCCCGCCCGGTCCAGGTGCTCGGCTTCACCTCGGTGCCCGGCGCCGGCGACAGCTTCCTGGTCGTCGACGAGGACCGGGTGGCCCGGCAGATCGCCGAGCGGCGGCAGGCCCGCGAGCGCAACGCGCAGCTGGCCCGGTCGCGGCGGCGGATCTCGCTGGACGACCTGGACCGGGTGCTCAAGGAGGGCGCGGTCGAGCAGCTCAACCTGATCCTCAAGGGCGACGGCTCGGGCTCCGTGGAGGCGCTCGAGGACGCCCTGATGAAGATCGAGGTGAGCGACGACGTCTCGCTGCGGGTCATCCACCGCGGCGTCGGCGGCATCACCGAGGACGACGTCAACCTGGCGACCGCATCGGACGCGATCGTGATCGGCTTCAACGTCCGCCCGGTGGGCCGGGCTCAGGCGTCCGCCGACCGCGAGGGCGTGGAGATCCGGTACTACTCGGTCATCTACCAGGCCATCGAGGAGATCGAGGCCGCGCTGAAGGGCATGCTCAAGCCCGAGTACGAGGAGGCGCAGCTCGGCACGGCGGAGGTCCGCGAGGTCTTCCGGGTGCCGCGCGTCGGCAACATCGCCGGTGCCCTCGTCCGGTCGGGGGTGATACGCCGGAACTCGAAGGCGCGGCTCGTCCGGGACGGCTCGGTGGTGGCGGACAACCTCTCGGTGACGTCGCTGCGGCGCTTCAAGGAGGACGCCACCGAGGTCCGCGAGGGCTTCGAGTGCGGCATCGGGCTCGGCTCGTTCAACGACATCAAGATCGATGACGTGATCGAGACGTTCGAGCTGCGCGAGAAGCCCCGCGGGTAGCTCGCGACGTCCACCGGGCAGCGCGTGGTGTTCACCGGGTCGCTCGTCGCCGACCTGCTGCTCGGTGACGTGCACTCGCTGAAGGAGAAGCGAGCCGTGGTACGGCCGGTCGTGGCGGAGCTGCGCCGGCGGTACGCGGTGGCGGCGGCCGAGGTGGGCGACGCCGACCTGCACCGCAGGGCGCAGGTCGGCGTCGCTGCCGTCGCGGCGGAGGCCGCGCACGTGACCGAGGTGCTCGACGCGTGCGAGCGGCTGATCGCGGGAAGGCCGGAGGTGGACCTGCTGTCGGTCCGCCGGCGGTTGTTCAGTGACACGGACTGACACGGATTGAGGGAGTCGGAGGTGGCAGACCCCGCCCGGGCACGGCGGCTCGCGGTGCGCATCCGCGAGATCGTCGCGTCCATGCTGGAGATGCAGGTGAAGGACCCGAGGCTGGGCATGGTGACGATCACCGACGCCCGGCTGACCCCGGACCTGCGGGACGCGACGCTCTACTACACGGTGTACGGCGACGACACGGCCCGGGCCGAAACGGCCGCCGCGCTGGACAGCGCGCGCGGCGTGCTGCGCACGCAGGTCGGCCGGCAGACCGGGGTGAAGTTCACCCCGACGCTGACCTTCGTCCCGGACGCGGTGCCCGACCAGGCCCGCCGGCTGGACGACCTGCTCGCCGAGGCGCGGGACGCCGACGCCGGGCTGGCCGAGGTCCGGGCCGGCGCCTCGTACGCGGGGGACCCGGACCCGTACCGGTCCTCCGACGCGGCGGACGAGCCGACCGGGCCCGCCACGCCGTCCCGGCTGGACGGCGGCCCCGATCGCGGGCACGCTTCCGAGTCGTGACCGAGCACCCGCCCCTGACCGTCCCGACCGAGGCCGAGTGGGACAAGGCGGTCGCGGTCCTCGGCGACCATCCGGAGGCGGTGCTCGCCTGCCACGTGAACCCGGACGGCGACGCGATCGGCAGCATGCTCGCGCTGGCGCACGCGCTGATGCGTCGCGGGACCCGGGTGCTGCCCTCGTTCAGCGAGCCCTTCGACGTGCCGGCCTCGCTGGCCGGCCTGCCCGGCATCGGGCTGCTGGTCCCGCCGGGTCAGCTTCCGGCGGCGCCGTCGCTGCTGGTCACCTTCGACACCGGCAGCGCGGACCGGCTCGGCTCGCTGAGCCCGCTCGCCGACTCGGCGGCCGAGGTGCTGGTGATCGACCACCACGCCTCCAACACCCGGTACGGCACGCTGCACCTGGTCGACCCGCTCGCCGCCGCGACCGCGGTGCTGGTCGAGGAGCTCGTCCGCCGGCTCGGCGAGCCGCTGGACGCCGACATCGGTGCCTGCCTCTACGCCGGGCTGGTCACCGACACCGGCTCGTTCCGGTTCGCCGCGACCACGCCCGCGACCCACGAGCTGGCCGCCCGGCTGCTGCGCACCGGCATCCGGCACGACCTGCTGGCCCGGCAGCTGCTGGACACCCACCCGGCCGGCTGGCTGGCGATGGCGGGCGCCGCGCTGTCCCGGGCCCGGTTGGAGCCGGCCGGCGCCGGCGGGCTCGGTCTGGTGTGGACGGACACCCGGGTGGCGGAGCTGGCCGCCGCGGGGCTCGCCGCCGACCAGGCGGAGAGCGTCATCGACCTGGTGCGGACCGCGGCCGAGGCCGAGGTGGCGGCGGTCTGCAAGGAGCTCCCGGGCGGCGGCTGGTCGGTGTCGCTGCGGTCCAAGGGCGGGGTGGACGTCGGTGCCGCCGCGGTCGCGCTGGGCGGCGGCGGGCACCGCTTCGCCGCGGGCTTCACCTCCACCGCCGACCTGGACGGCACGATGGCGGCGGTCCGGGCCGCGGTGGAGGCGGCACCCCAGCCGCCACCGTGAGCGCGAGGGCTCGCAGCGCGAGCCGGGGAGCGACGGCGGCCGGCCGGCTGGCGGTTGCGCCCGGCGGCCTGTCGTCGGAGTGGGCACCGTGAGCGCGCCCCCGGCGCCCGCCGGCGGGCTGGTGATCGTCGACAAGCCGGCGGGCCTGACCTCGCACGACGTCGTCGCCCGGGTGCGCCGGCTCGCGCGTACCCGCAGGGTGGGGCACGCCGGCACGCTGGACCCGATGGCGACCGGCGTGCTGGTGCTCGGCGTGGAGCGGGCCACGAAGCTGCTCGGGCACCTGACCGGCACCGACAAGGGTTACGCCGCCACGATCCGGCTCGGCCTGAGCACGGTGACCGACGACGCCGAGGGCGAGGTGACCGGCGGCTCGCCGGCCGCGGGGGTCACCGAGGATGCGGTCCGGGCCGGCCTCGCCACGCTCACCGGCGCCCAGCAGCAGGTCCCGTCCGCGGTCTCCGCGGTGAAGGTCGGCGGCCGCCGGGCGTACGCCCGGGTCCGGGCGGGGGAGGAGGTCGAGCTGGCGCCCCGCCGGGTGACCGTCTCCCGGCTGGAGCTGCTCGGGCTGCGCCGGCCCGCGCCGGACCTGGTCGACCTCGACGTCGAGGTGGACTGCTCGTCCGGCACGTACGTCCGGGCGCTGGCGCGCGACCTGGGCGCCGCGCTCGGCGTGGGCGGTCACCTCACCGCGCTGCGCCGGACCCGGGTCGGGCCGTTCACGCTCGCCGACGCGCTGACGCTGGACGAGCTGGCCGCCCGGCCGGACCCGGTGGTGGTGCCGCTGGACGCGGCGGTGGCCGCGTCCTTCCCGCGCCGGGACCTGGACCCGGACGAGGCCGGCCGGCTCGCGCACGGCGGCCGGCTGGAGCAGGTCGGCCGGCCCGGGCCGTACGGGGCCTTCGACCCGGACGGCCGGGCGGTGGCGCTGGTCGAGGAGCGGGACGGCGCCGCCCGGCCGGTGGTCGTGCTCCGCCCGGCCTGAGCCGGTCGGCGAGGCCGTCAGCCGGCCGGCTCGGCAAGCCGCTCGTGGATGTCGAACAGCGCACCGTCGGCGGCGGCCCGGCCGGCCACCCAGCCGGCGCCGTCGCTCACCGAGGCACCTCGGGTGACCACCTCCGGGTAGGTCTCGGCCATCGCGTCGGCGACCCGCCGGTCGTGCGAGCGCAGCACCGGCAGCAGACGGGCCGGCTCCGCGTGCGCGGAGACGACGCCGCCGGCCGCGTCGCCGAGCCGCTCCGCGATGCGTGCGGCGTACGAGAGGAGGAACGACTGCCGGAACGACCTGGACCGGGATCGACCGTGCCGGTCGGTCTGCGGCCCATGGGCCAGCATCGCGCGGCTGGCCTGCACCAGCAGTGACGTGGTGAGCAGGTCGACGGTGTCGAGGTCACGGACGTCGCCGAAGACCGTGACGAAGCCGATCCGGTCGCTGCAGACGGCGCGGCACCGGTTCGCCCCGGCGACGGCGTCGACGAGATGCGCCTTGGCGAGTACGTACGGCGGGTCGAGCCAGAGCCGGCGGCCCTCGATGGGAGGTCTGTCGGCCGAGTCCGCCTCCACGACCAGCCGGTCGATGGAGTGCCGAGACATCAAGGTCTGGGCCTTCGTGGACAGGGCCTCGGCCTCCTCGGGGAACTCAGTCGACTCGGCCTTGGCCAGCAGGGCCCGGATCTTGGCCAGGACGCGGCCATCGACGCCGCGCGGGCCAACCCCCCGCCCGGTCGCCCTGCCGGGCAACGGCAGCGTCGACGGCAGCACCGGCAGGGTGCGCACCAGGCCGATGACAGCCAGGCAGGCGGCCATGCCCTCCGAGCTGCCGGCCCAGCCGGCCAACCGGTCGACCCGCTCGGCGACCGCCGGTACGTCCGGCAGGCCGTCCACCTGCGCGCTCCAGCGAGGGTCGACCCGGGCCGCGGGCACCCGTCCGGTGATCCTCCGGACCAGCGCGGACACCACCGGAAGGTGCTCGGCCGGGAGTCGCCGGCGGGCCACCGCGGCGAGGTCGACCGGCTGCCATCCGTGCTCCCACGCGAGGACCACGGCCTCCTCGGCCATGCCCGCGGCCAGCACCGCCGCCTCGCGCGCCGGGAGCAAGCCGGCGGTGAGGAACGTCTCGGCGCACCCGGCGAGCGTCGCGGCGACGTCCTGGCCCGTGTCGACGGCCGACCCGGCGGCAGTGCCCATCTGCAGGCGGGTGAGATCGACCGGATCGATGCCGACAGGGCCCCAGCCGGGTCCCGGCGCCGCTCGTCCGGCTCGGGACCTCGCGCGCTTCTTGGCCGCTCGTCGCTGCCTGTTGCGTACCCCCACCGGAGCCTCCTCGCCATCAGCCGCCAGGGTTGACGCGGACGGTACCGGCGAGCTGCGACACGATCGGCCAGGTACGAGCGTGTTTCGCCCGATCGGAGCGGTGCGTTGTGCCGACGGGCCTCAGCCGCCGCCCTGCCCGCGGCGGTCCAGCGAGCGCTGCAGGGCTTCGCGGGCTTCCTTGGGTGCCTGCTCGGTGCGGGTCATGGCGGTGTCCTTCGACGATGGAGGACGAACGGCAACGCTCCACCCCGCGGCGGGGTGCCGTCCTGGAGGTCAGAACCCGCCGCGGCGGCGAAGGATGACTACCGCGCGCATGACCCGCCCACCGTATCCCCACCCGTCAAGTCCCACCCTCTGCATCATGATGCACAAGGATGTTCAGCCGGCTGTGCCGCACCGTCGGTGCGGCAGGGCCGCTCGTCCCGGACGCGTACTTCGCCGCCCTGGCGATCGAGCACGGCTGCGAGTGGGTCACCACCGACCGCGGCTTCGCCCGGTTCCCCGGCCTGCGGTGGCGCAACCCGCTGGACGCCACGTCCTAGAGTGGCGCCGGCCGAGGAGAGGGAGGGCGTTGTGCTGCGCTGGCGAGGGCTCGACAGCACGCCGTCGGGCTGGGGCCGCTGCGTGGTCACCATCGGCGTCTTCGACGGCGTCCACCGGGGACACCAGGAGATCATCGGCCGGGCGGTCGAACGGGCCCGGGACACCGCCTTGCCGTCGGTGGTGCTGACCTTCGACCCGCACCCGAGCGAGGTGGTCCGACCGGGGTCGCACCCGCCGGTGCTCACCCCGCTGCGGCGCAAGGCCGAGATCCTCGAGCAGCTCGGCGTCGACGTGCTGGACGTTCTGCCGTTCACCACCGAGTTCAGCCGGCTCGACCCGGCCGAGTTCGTGCACCTGGTGCTGGTGGAGAAGCTGCACGCCGCCGCGGTCGTGGTCGGGGAGAACTTCCGCTTCGGGCACAAGGCGGCCGGCGACCTGGCCACGTTGCGTACGCTGGGGCGGACGTTCGGCTTCGCGACCGAGGGGGTCCCACTGCTCCGCGACGACGACGTGACGCTGTCCTCGACCTTCGTGCGCTCCAGCATCGACGCCGGGGACGTGGCGGAGGCGACGCACGCGCTCGGCCGCCCGCACCGGGTGGACGGCATCGTGGTCCGCGGCGAGGGCCGCGGCCGGGCGCTCGGCTACCCGACCGCCAACGTCCACTCCGAACGGCACGTCGCCGTCCCCGCCGACGGCATCTACGCCGGCCGGGTGGTGCTGCGCGGCGAGCGGCTGCCGGCGGCGATCTCGGTCGGCACCAACCCGACCTTCGAGGGCAAGCGGCGCACGGTCGAGGCGTACATCCTCGACTTCGACGAGGACATCTACGGCGTCGAGCTGGGCGTCGAGTTCGTCGAGCGGATCCGCGGGATGGAGCGCTTCGACCGGGTCGAGGACCTGGTCGAGCAGATGGGCCGGGACGTCGAACGCACGCGGGAGATCCTCCGCTGAGCCGCGCCCTCGCCGGTGCCCGCGCCCGGCCTGGTAACCTGGAGGTCACGCACCAGCAGGTGCGGTGTGAGGTCTGCCTCCGTGACGACGACCGGCGGCACGCACCCGACCAGACGAGGGAGACCCGTGGCGCTCGCCAGCGACGTGAAGAAGCAGATCCTGTCCGACTACGCGACCGCCGAGAGCGACACCGGCTCCCCCGAGGTCCAGGTGGCGATGCTGTCCCGCCGCATCGCGGACCTCACCGAGCACCTGCGGGAGCACAAGCACGACCATCACAGCCGGCGCGGGCTGCTGCTGCTCGTCGGGCGTCGCCGCCGACTCCTGCAGTACCTCGCCAAGACCGACATCAACCGCTACCGGTCGCTGATCGAGCGCCTGGGTCTGCGCCGGTAGCGCGTCGAGGGGAGTGGCTTCCGCCGCTCCCCTCACTCGTACGGCAACCCGCCGTACGTGCCAAGGGCTCCGAGCCGGAGCGCTCGGCGCGGGAGGACGTCCGCCCGCCGCCGGTCCTCGGTAGTGGCCCCCGGGCCCCCGGCCGCCTGGCCGGGCCCCGGGCGCTCCCATCGAAGACCGGCCCGCCGGACCCTCGTGCCGCCGCCGCGTCCCCAGGCCCGGACGACGCAGGAAGGCACCCAGAGTGTCAGACAACACCATCCACGAGTCCGAGGCGAGGATCGACAACGGTCGCTTCGGCACCCGCACCGTCCGCTTCGAGACCGGCCGGCTGGCCCGCCAGGCCGCCGGCTCCGCCGTCGCCTACCTCGACGACGAGACCATGCTGCTGTCCGCGACGACGGCGTCCCGGCAGCCGAAGGAGCACTTCGACTTCTTCCCGCTGACCGTCGACGTCGAGGAGCGGATGTACGCGGCGGGCCGGATCCCCGGCTCGTTCTTCCGCCGCGAGGGCCGTCCCAGCGAGGACGCGATCCTGACCTGTCGACTGATCGACCGGCCGCTGCGCCCGTCGTTCGTCAAGGGCCTGCGCAACGAGGTCCAGGTCGTCATCACCGTGATGTCGCTGCATCCCGACCACCTCTACGACGTGGTCGCGATCAACGCGGCGTCGATGTCCACCCAGCTGTCCGGGCTGCCGTTCTCCGGCCCGATCGGCGCCACCCGGGTGGCCCTGATGGAGGGCCAGTGGGTCGCCTTCCCGACCCACGAGCAGCTCGAGCGGGCCACCTTCGACATGGTCGTCGCCGGACGGGTGACCGGGGCCGACGAGGTCGCGATCATGATGGTCGAGGCCGAGGCGCCGGAGAACACGGTCCGGCTGGTCGGCGAGGGCGCGACCGCGCCGACCGAGGAGATCGTGGCCGACGGGCTGGAGGCGGCCAAGCCGTTCATCCGCACGCTGGTCGCGGCCCAGGCCGAGCTGGCCGCGGTGGCCGCCAAGCCGACCGCCGAGTTCCCGACCTATCCGGAGTACGGCGACGACCTCCTCGCCGCGGTCGAGGCGGCGGTCTCCGCCGAGCTCGCCCAGGCGCTGACGATCAGCGCCAAGAAGGAGCGCGAGGCCGAGCTCGAGCGGGTCAAGCAGCTCGCCGCCGAGCGGGTCGCCGAGCAGTTCCCGGGCCGGGAGAAGGAGATCTCCGGCGCGTTCCGGGCGCTGACCAAGAAGCTGGTCCGGCAGCGCATCCTGCGCGACCAGGTCCGCATCGACGGCCGCGGGCCGACCGACATCCGGCAGCTGTCCGCCGAGGTGGACGTGGTGCCGCGGGCGCACGGCTCGGCGCTGTTCGAGCGGGGCGAGACGCAGATCCTCGGCGTGACGACGCTGAACATGCTCGGCATGGAGCAGCGGCTCGACACGCTCTCGCCGGTGAAGACCCGCCGCTACATGCACAACTACAACTTCCCGCCGTTCTCCACCGGTGAGACCGGCCGGGTCGGCTCCCCGAAGCGGCGCGAGATCGGGCACGGCGCGCTCGCCGAGCGGGCGCTGATCCCGGTGCTGCCGGGCCGCGAGGAGTTCCCGTACGCGATCCGCCAGGTCTCCGAGGCGCTCAGTTCGAACGGCTCGACCTCGATGGGCTCGGTGTGCGCGAGCACGCTGTCGCTGCTGAACGCGGGCGTCCCGCTCCGGGCGCCGGTCGCCGGCATCGCGATGGGCCTGGTGTCCGACGAGGTGGACGGCAAGACGCAGTACGTCGCTCTGACCGACATCCTCGGCGCCGAGGACGCGTACGGCGACATGGACTTCAAGGTCGCCGGCACCCGGCAGTTCGTCACCGCGCTGCAGCTGGACACCAAGCTCGACGGCATCCCGTCCGACGTGCTCGCCCAGGCGCTCACCCAGGCCCGGGACGCCCGGCTGCACATCCTCGACGTGATGACCGAGGCGATCGACTCCCCGGACGAGATGAGCCCGTACGCGCCCCGGGTCACCACGGTGAAGATCCCGGTCGACAAGATCGGCGAGGTGATCGGGCCCAAGGGCAAGATCATCAACGCCATCCAGGACGAGACCGGCGCCGAGATCTCGATCGAGGACGACGGCACGATCTACGTCGGCGCGGCCGACGGACCGTCCGCGCAGGCCGCGGTGGACCGGATCAACGCGATCGCCAACCCGCAGCTGCCGAAGGTCGGCGAGCGCTTCCTCGGCACGGTGGTCAAGACGGCCGCGTTCGGCGCGTTCGTCTCGCTGCTGCCCGGCCGGGACGGGCTGGTGCACATCAGCAAGCTCGGCAACGGCAAGCGCATCGGCAAGGTCGAGGACGTGGTGAAGGTCGGCGACAAGCTCCAGGTGGAGATCACCGACATCGACAACCGCGGCAAGATCAGCCTGGTGCCGGTCCGCGAGGACGCCCCGGACGCTGCGGCGACGCAGCCGGCCACCGCCGGCAGCTGATGGCCGGTCGGACCACCGCCCCGCGACGGGCGGGGAGCACGCGCACGCTCAGCCGCGGCGCCGGCGGGGAGGCGGTAAAGCGGACGGTCCTCCCCGGCGGCCTGCGGGTGGTGACCGAGCAGATGCCCGGCGTCCGCTCGGCCGCGGTCGGGGTGTGGGTCGGGGTGGGGTCCCGGGACGAGACACCGGCGCTGTCCGGCGCCTCGCACTTCCTGGAGCACCTGCTGTTCAAGGGGACGGAGACCCGCTCGGCGCTGGACATCGCGGTCGCGATGGACGCGGTCGGCGGGGACCTCAACGCGTTCACCTCCAAGGAGCACACCTGCTACTACGCGCACGTCCTGGACGTCGACCTGCCGATGGCGGTCGACCTGATCAGCGACGTGGTGACGGCGGCGACCGTCGCGCCGCCGGACGTCGAGGCGGAGCGCGGGGTGATCCTCGAGGAGATCGCCATGCGCGACGACGACCCGTCCGACGCGGTGCATGACCTGTTCAGCGAGGCGCTCTTCGGCGACACGCCGCTCGGCCGGCCGGTGATCGGGTCGGTGGAGACGATCGAGTCGCTGACCCGGGACCGGATCGCCGGCCACTACCGGCGCCGCTACCGGCCGGAGACCATGGTCGTCGCCGCCGCCGGGCGGCTGGAGCACGCCGAGGTGGTCCGCCGGGCGCGGAAGGCCTTCGGGTCCCGACTGGACTCCGACGCGGTGCCGCTCCCACCCCGTGCCGGGACGAGGGCCGGCCGCGCACCGGCCCGCCGGGTCGCGGTGATCGACCGGCCGACGGAGCAGGCCAACCTGGTCCTCGGCGGCACCGGCCTGGCCCGCACCGACGAGCGCCGGTTCGCGCTCGGCGTGCTGAACAACGCGCTCGGCGGCGGGATGAGCTCCCGGCTGTTCCAGGAGATCCGGGAGAAGCGCGGCCTGGCCTACTCGGTCTACTCGTTCACCTCGCAGCACGCCGGCGCCGGCCAGTTCGGCGTCTCGGTCGGCTGCCACCCCGGCAAGGTGCCGGAGGTGCTCTCGATCGTGCGCGAGCAGCTCGCCGAGGTCGCCGAGCGCGGCATCTCCGACGCGGAGGTGGCCCGGGGCAAGGGCCAGGTGCGCGGTGGGATGGTGCTCGGCCTGGAGGACTCCGGCTCCCGGATGAGCCGGATCGGCAAGGGCGAGCTCGCGTACGGCGAGGTCCTCTCGGTCGACGAGCTGCTGGGACGGGTCGACGCGGTCACCCCCGAGGCGGTCCGCGAGGTCGCCGCGGACGTGCTGCGGCGGCCGCTCTGCCTGGCCGTGGTCGGGCCGTTCGCCGAGTCCGAGTTCTCCGGAGCGCTGGACTGAGCGGCGCCCGGGCCCGACCGAGGGCATGCCCTAAGGTGCCGGCATGAGCGAGCCCACGGAGCCGGCGAATCAGGCGGAGCCGTTGCGGGTCGGCGTGCTGGGAGCGCGCGGCCGGATGGGCAGCGAGACCTGCAAGGCGGTCGACGCCGCGGAGGACCTCGACCTGGTCGCCATGGTGGACGCGGGGGACTGGCTGTTCAGCGTCGCCGACGCCGGCGCCCAGGTGGTCGTCGACTTCACCCACCCGGACGTGGTGCTGGACAACATCCGCTGGTGCATCGACGAGGGCATCCACTGCGTGGTCGGCACCACCGGCTTCGACGAGGACAGGATCGCCACCGTCCGCCGCTGGGTGGCGGAGGCGCCGGGCGTCGGTGTGGTGATCGCGCCAAACTTCGCCATCGGCGCCGTGCTGACCATGCGGTTCGCCGCGACCGCGGCCCGCTTCTTCGACTCGGTCGAGGTGGTCGAGCTGCACCACCCGGGCAAGGCGGACGCGCCGAGCGGCACCGCGGTCCGGACGGCGGAGCTGGTCGCGGCGGCGCGGGCGGAGGCCGGCCTGGGACCGGCCCCGGACGCGACCAGCACCTCGCTCGACGGCGCCCGGGGTGCGGACGTCTCCGGGGTACGGGTGCACTCGGTCCGGCTCACCGGCCTGGTGGCGCACCAGGAGGTGCTGCTCGGCACGACCGGGGAGACGCTCACCCTCCGGCACGACTCGCTCGACCGGGTCTCGTTCATGCCGGGCGTGCTGCTCGCCGTCCGGTCCGTGCCGTCCCGGCCTGGCCTCACCGTCGGCCTGGAGTCCCTGCTCGGCCTCTAGCGTCAGCGGAGTCTCGTGCCGGTTGCGGCGATCCAGGCGTCGGTCCGGCAAGGCCGAGGAGTCGCCGATACCTCTGTTGTATCGGCGGCGGCGAACCATGCCATGCTCGTCTCCGACGAGGCACGGCCGGTCGGCGTCTGGGCGTCGCAGGCGGTGCAAGGACTTCGCTCACAGGGCACTGGGACGCGCCCTGACTGTCGGGTCGTCCTCGGCGTCGCGGGTGGCGGCGTCGGCGCGCCGGTCGACCCCCATGACGCAGAGTGATACCCTGACTGCTCCTTGTGCTCGCGCCCCATGTTCTGGGATCGTCGGGCCGTGGATGTCCGGTTCGGCGCCTGCCGGACCGGCCGTGACCGGCGCCCGCCGTGTCCTCGGCGTCCCCCCGTGCGTTGAGGCCGGCGGGCGCCCTCGTGCCGTCCGACCGTGCCGCGGCGTCCCCCGGTCGGGGTAGGGTGCGGCTCCGGGTGGTCACCCGGCGTGGTGGCCATGGTGAAGAGCGGGTGTTCGGGGAGGAGACCGGTGTCCGAGTCGGCCGTGCCGAGCCCGCCGCACGCGCCGGGAGCCGGCCGGCGGCACGCGGTGCTCGTCGACGCCGGGTACCTGTACGCGTCCGTCGGGCTGCTGGTGCTCGGCACCACGTCCCGGCGCGCCTTCCGGGTCGCCGCCGAGCCGCTGATCGGCGCGCTGATCGCGCGCGCCGGCCGGCAGGTGCCGGGCGAGCTGCTCCGGATGTACTGGTACGACGCCGCCCGGGACCGGGTGCCGACCGTCGAGCAGCGGCAGATCGCCGCGCTGCCGCACGTCAAGGTGCGCCTGGGCAACCTCAACTCCGCCGGCCAGCAGAAGGGCGTGGACGCCCAGGTCCGGCAGGACCTCGAGGTGCTCGCCCGGCACCGCGCGGTCTCCGACGTGGTGCTGCTCGCCGGCGACGAGGACATGGTGCCGGCGGTGGAGGCGGCGCAGGCCTACGGGGTGCGCGTGCACGTCTGGGGCGTCGAGCCGCCGTACGGAGTGAACCAGGCCGAGCGGCTGGTGTGGGAGGCCGACACGGTCGACCAGTTGGACGCGGACTTCTGCCGGCCGTACCTGGAGCCGGAGCCGGACGCGGAGGTGCCGGCGCCGCTGCCGGCGCCGGCCGACGCGACGGCGGCCGGGCCGCACGACCTGTCCGGCGACCGGCCGGTGGTTCCGACGCCGGCCGACGTCTTCGCCGGCCGCCGCCCGCTGCCGCCGGCTCCGCCGCCGCCGGCCCGGCTCGGCCCGGACCGGCCGGCGATGGAGGAGATCGGGGCCCGGATCGCCGCCCGCTGGCTGCTCACCCGTGGCCGGGAGAACGTCGCCGACCTGCTGCCCGGCCCGGTGCTGCCCACCGTCATCGACAAGGAGCTGCTGGTCGAGGCGGAGGAGGAGATCAGCCGGTCGCTCCGCCCGTACGAGGACGCTCGGCGGGCGCTGCGGGACGGCTTCTGGGTCAGGCTGCACAAGGAGTTCGGGCTCACCGTCGGCGTCTCCGGGGAGCCCGCGCCCGGCCGACCGCCACCCGGGTCGCCTGCGGCCGGCCCGCTCAGCGACGCCGGCTGACGGGCGGGTCAGCGGACAGCCCGCCGCATCACCGGTGTCGCGCTGGTCTGGATCGGCGGCCGGCACCCGGACGCCTTCCTGGACCGGCCGCCGAAGGAGCGGCTGCCGGCCCCGCGCGAGCTCTGACCGGCTGCGGGTCGAGGGCGAGCAGGGCAGCCACCGTCGCGTCCTTGTGGTCGCGCGTCCAGGGCGGGCCGTGCGGGCGGCCGAGCTCGGTGAGCAGCGCCCGGACGCCGCCGTCATCGAGGCCGAGCAGCTGCCGGGCCAGCGCCGGCACCTCCCTCGGCGGCACCAGCGTCACCGGCAGCCCGAGCCCGCCGGCGGCGTCGACCAGCACGTCGCGGTAGAGCTCGCCCTCCGCGGCGTGCAGCGTGCCGTGCGCGGCCAGCACCCGGTCCAGCGGGAGGTCCTCGCGGACCGTGCCCGGGCCGGCCGCCACCCCGGCGGCGACCACCTCGTGGCCGGCGGCCCGGAGCCGATCGACCAGCGTGGACAGCTCGGCGCCGGCGGCCCCGTACGCCGCCGTCGTCGCCTGCTCGACCAGCGCGGCCGCCTCGCCCGGGTCGAGCCCGGCCGCCTCGTGGTAGGGCTGGACGGGCGGGGGCAGGTCTGCCAGCGCGACGCGGCGCCGCTCCAGCACCCCCTGTGTCGGGTCGGCGTGCACCGCGACGGCGGCGGCCCAGCCCGAGTGCGGCCGGAAGCCGAGGGCGACCTTCATGCCGGCGACCGTAGCTCCGCCCCCCGACAGTTCGGGCTCCTCGGCCGCGGGTCCTCATCCGTTCCCTAGCACCCGGAGTGCTGAATACCGCTCTGAGT
>Ga0210378_10000962_pt1 | contig 15166 bp, 7 predicted proteins | sample PLM1_60_b1redo_FD_155465 | JGI IMG/M metagenome (GOLD analysis project Ga0210378, IMG submission 155465) | Groundwater sediment microbial communities from an aquifer in East River, Colorado, USA - PLM1_60_b1 redo | ecosystem: Environmental > Terrestrial > Soil > Riparian zone | place: USA: East...
GGGGGCGATGAAGTCCTTGACCGCCGCGGTGAAGCTGTCGGAGGAGCGGCTCTTGAGGTAGGCGCCGCTGAACGCCTCGCACTGGCCCGGCGGGAGCAGCCCGGAGTCGGTCAGGTTGATCGCAGCCTCGCCGAACGTGCGGGCCGACAGGGTCCTGGGCGCATCCGGAGGGATGGGATCAATCACCGAGCCGGTCGGTGGGTTGTTGGCCGGGTCGTTGATCGAGCCTTCGAAGTTGCCGGCCAGGCTTTGGGCCGGCCCCCAACACGGCACCGAGTTGTTGGCCTCACACACCGTGGCCGGGTTGCCGGTGGTCACCCACTTGTGGAAGCCGAGGACCGGGGTGGTGCCGCCCTGGGCCAGGTCGTATTTGATCAGCACATCCCCGGCGGTGCGGACCGGGGTCACCCCGTTGCCGCTGAGGGTGGTCGACTGGTTGAACTCGAAGTCCATGTTGGTGGTGCCGCTGGGCTCCTGGACCCGTTCCCAGGCCAGGTACAGGAACTGGTCGCCTCCGACCAGCTGGTTGGCGACATAGAAGCGGGTCAGGTCGCTCTTGTTGGGCGGGATCGACCCGGTCACCACGGTGGGGACCGCGGTGTCCTCCTTGGTGCCCTGCCCGAAGGAGTTGTCATTCCGCCCGATGATGTCGACGGCGGTCGCCAGGTTGGGGGCGTTGGCCCAGTCCTGGGCTTCGTCGTTGAGGACCAGGTTGCCGTCGCCGGCGTCAAAGGGGCTGCCGGGAAGGTTGGCCAGGCCCGGGTAGACCAGGGCCAGCGCCAGCAGGATCGCGGTGATTGTGGGCAGGGCGAGGCGGCGCAGCAACCGCCGCCTCGAAGGTGTGGTGTGCATTGAGACAGACCTCCGTTTGCAGGGTCGTGGGGGGAGGCGGGCGCGCCGCGCGGGACCAGCCCGGGGGAGCGCTGGATCACGCGGCGCCGCCCGCGTCCTTCATGTAGTGGGATGGACAGGGGAGTCCTCGAGGAGGCACTGACGAGGGGCGCGTATAGGAAGGTAGTGGGGGTAGGGGTGCTTGTGGCTGCTCGCCGCGGTTACCAATCACGCGGCATGGAAGGGCCGTAAGGCATCTGGGACGTCCGTAGAGACCCGTTGGTCGCATCGGGGATCACTGATATCGGTGTGGAGACGGCCAGGACCGTCGCTGCTCGGACCGGGCTATTGGTCCAAGCCCGTGGATCACCCGCGAGCTTTCTTACCGATGGGGGGGTCCGCGAGGACGAGAGGTTCGGGCTAGAGGCGTCCAATTGACTCCAGCGCCCAGGTCCCAGCGGCGCTGAGATCCTGGCCATCTGCGGACCAGGGACACCTGCATGCGAAACTCCCCCGTGGCCGGTGATCATGACCCGTCCGGCCTCGGAGGGCAGGTTAGAAGCAACCGAAGCAACTGTGATGCTTCTATTGCTCCACCCCGCGTAAGCAGAGCAACGTAAGGGATGGCTCCCATGTTGCGTAGCCTGCGCACTCGGCCGATTCCTGACCAAGGCAGGCAGCAAGGCCCGTGCGCTCGCGGGAATCCGCCCGGACTCTCACGACAGCTCAGCCTCCTTCGAAGCCGGCGAAGCTCGATGTTCTGATCGAAAGACAGAAGGGCGCCATTGGCCCTGGATCGGGTTGGCCTCGCATCATGTGTGAGAGATGCCGATTCGTATCGGGAGGTAGTCTCTTCGAAGTAGCCGGTCACATACAATGATGCCTCCATTTACATCATGGGCTGTACGGACAATTTCCTAAGGGATGCACGGATTGTTATTTACGGACTGCACGCCGGGTTTCGTACTTTCCCGCTCTTGTTCACCAGCGTGCGGAGCGTCCTCGTGGTCCCCTTACGGTTCGCTGAGTCCGCCAGGTGACGCCGCACGGGCCCCATGTGGTCGGGCGAAGCACATGCACCCACGGTCCGCCGCTGTCAGCGGGGCAGCGCACGTCGCACCCGATGAACGAGCGCCGGGGAGACAACCCCGACGCTCGCCTACCTTCCGGCAGGAACGGGCCCTGCCGGTCGCTAGCCGTCCCCTCTAGCACGCTCCGCGTACATTGGGCAGGAGGCATCCCGAGTCGAAGTCGGGCAGCGAGATGCTGACGGCATTGGTCGTATCGGTAAGCACCACGTTGGTGTACGACACCGACGCGAGCTCCAGGCGCTGCCCGGGCGGACAGGAGATGTCCGAGGGCGGTGGGTCGACCGTTAGCGACGCGGTGACCTGCCCATTCTTACCCGAGCTGAACGTCCCGGTCGCGATCACCGGGCCAGCGACGGTGGTCTTGTTCTGGGCGCTGGGGTTGGCGCCGCCCCGGTTGACACACACATAGGTGGCCGTGGCGTCCGCGGTGAGCGCGTAGTCGATGTTCTGGTTGGTGCCGAGGCCCGCCTCCTTGAAGGAGACGGTCAGCGACCCGTCTGCGTTCAGCGTCCCGCTGGCCCTGATGAAGTGCGGGGACTGCGCGATCGCTTGCTGGGCAATGAGGGCAACGGCCATGAAGACCAATGCCACCACTGCGATCCTTCGCTTCATCTGCTAACTCCCCCCGTAGTGATGCTGCAACCCGTGCTCGAATGGAGCCGGCCGCGGTCACGTCGGCCTTGGTGGGCGGCGGTGAACGGGCATGCGGACCGATTCGTCTTGGCGGTCGAGCGCTAGGCGGCCGTGGAACACCGCTCTGGGTGAGTTGTGGCATGGCCACCCCTGGAACGCGGATGAGTGTTCAGGTCGGGCGGTCGCTGAGGATCCACACGATCCTTTCCGTCGCTATTACCAAGGGCCAGTTACAGCCAGAGTCGATGATGTGATCGAGAGCTTGTTGGAATCCTGGAGCGTCCGAATGATGGACCTGCGATGCAGGCGTGGCTGGCCAAGCTCGGCCGACCAACCTCCATGCATGAAAGGGACGCGGATCAACGGGGATTCGGCGGCCGGATGGCGCATCTGGAGTCCCCCTCGCTCCGGTTCCCGCCCAGAAGGCGACCCGGTCACTGACCGTGGGCCTCAGGAACAGCTCAAGACTGAGGTGTAGGCAGCATCGAAACATCCGGCATCTGCCGGACTTGTAATCGGGGCCTCTCCCAGAGCAGCGATGACCGGACGGACCGTCCGTTCGAGTCGGCTGTTGGAACCGGTCGAACGGGACCCCCAAGGAGCTCCATGGCCTACCGGTCGATCTGCGCCCGCATACCGGGATGATGGCCGGAAGCCGCCTCACCATCCGGCAACTGCCGGCTACCTTGAGGAGGGTGGCCGTTCAGGTCGTGCCCGACTCGCCTGGGGTGCGAGCTGCACTCTGGACGACACGCCCAGCTTGCCGAAGACGTGGGAGAGATGGGTCTCCACCGTGCGCCGGGAGATGAACAGTCGCCGACCAACCTCAACGTTGGTGAGCCCCTCCCTCACGAGCAGCACGACCTCGATCTCGGTTGGGGTGAGACTCTCCCATCCCCTCGATGGCCGCCGGCGAGCCCCCCTTCGGCCCCGGCGGATTCCCATGCCCCGCAGGGCCGCATCCGCACGAGTCACATCCATGAATGCGCCGACGTGCTCGTAACCCCCGACAGCCTCTCCCAGCAGCGCCGCCGCTTCCTCGCGACGGCCGACCCTGGACAAGGCCGAGGCGGCGTCCTCGCAGGCGCGGGCTCGCTCGATCGGGCGCGGCGCCTGCCGATAGGCGGCCACAGATTCCACAAGGGCGTCAGCGTCCGCGTTCAGAAGGCCGCGACACCAGAGCGCCGCTGCCCGCCACGTGGCGATCGGGGTTCCCGCTGTGGCCTGGTCCATCGCTTCCACCACGGCCCGGCCCAGCTCCGGCCGTCCCCCATCGACGGCCAATCGGACCAGGTCCGGCGCGACGCGGACCAGCTGAGGTGGGATCCTGAGCAGTGGGCCCGCCCACGCGGTCTCAAGGATGCTCAGCGCCTGGGCATCGCCCCGAACCTCGAGAAGGAGGGCACGCGCCCACATCATCACATCCACCCCGTACGCCGAGCCGGTCTCGGCAAACTCCCGCTCGGCGAGATCCAAGCACTCCTCGGCTGCCAGGAGCTGGTTTCGGTGGATGGCAACGAGCGCGAGCAGGCTTCGGGGCAGGATGAGGGCTCCCCACTGCTGCTCTTCGCCGGCCTGGATCGCCGCCTCGAGCTCGGCGACGGCGTCATCCCACTCGCCGGTGACGAACCGAAGCGCTCCCAACCGCGCGTGGTAGAAGGGCATGTGGACGGCCAGTCCCAGCTCTTCCGAACGGCGGATGCCCTCACGTAGCACACGGTCGGCCTCCACCATCTGATCGCAATCCTGGAGCGCCGATCCCAGGAACAAGCGGGCAGGGTAGCGATCCAGGTGGTGCGTGGGATCAATCTCTGCCCTTCGGATTGCCTCCCTGCCCAGATCCACCGCTCGGCGGACGTCGCCCAGGAGGTGGGAGGCGATGCACAGGCCGCACAGCGCCACCGACCGAGCGCCCTCGTTCCCCTCGCGCTCTGCGGCGTCCAGCACCTCGTGTGCCCGCACGACGGCGCCCTGGACGTCGCCCGCGAACAGACGGGTCCAGGCGGCAAAGGCCAGCAGTCTGGCCCGCTGGGGGTCGTCCTCGCCAAGGGCTTCAGTAACGGCCTCCATCTCCTGGAGGGCGTCCCCGGCTCGGCCGCGGGCCAGCAGGACCTCGGCCATCGTGACCCGCAGCCTCTGCTCGACGTCGGCAGAAAGACCCGGTATCAGCAGCTCGCGGGCCTTCGCCTCGGCGTCGTGGACCCGGCCGGACCAGGCAAGAATGTCAACCAGCTCGGCGGAGATGGAGTCGCGTGCCGGGTCGGTTGGCTCCAGCAACTCTGTGGCGCGCTCGAGCAGCCCCACGGCGACGGAGGGAGCGCGGCGCACGGCCACTCCAGCGGCCCGCCGGAGCCACTGGATAGCCTCCTGGTCGCCGGGAGCGGCCCCGACCGCCAAATGGGCGGCCACCTGGCTCGGCGGGGCCGCCGCAGCTGCCAGCGCGCGACCCGCCTGGAGGTGGAGGGCCCGACGTACGGATAGCGGGAGATCCGAGTACACGGCCTCACGGACCAGTTCGTGATGAAAGGTCAAGCGCTCGCCCGCCTCACCCAGCACCCCAGCCCGAATGCCCTCCTGGATGTTGTGGACCAGGGCTGAGCTTGGCGTACCGAGGACCGTGGAGAGCTCGACCAGCGAAAACGACGCGCCGAGGACCGAGGCGACGCGGAGCACCTCGATCGTCTCCATCGGAAGAGTCCCGAGCTGACGAAGAATGAGCAATCGGAACGAAGGCGGAAGGACGAACTCGGGGAGTTCCGCTCGGCCCTCCCGAACCTCGATCGCCCCTTCGCTCGACAGGGCGTGCAGCAGCTCCGTCACATACAGCGGGTTGCCCCCGGCGCCCTCGACCGCTTGGAGAAGCGTTGGGCCGGGGGGTGTTCCCACGGCTTCCGCGACCAGGGCTGCGACCTCGTCGGGGCCCATGCTCTCGAGCCGGAGATGAGAACCGCCATGGGCTACGAAGTCTCCCAGCAGCCGGTCGAGCTCCGGGCTCCAGGGCGAGGGTCTGAGGGTTCCAACCAGGGCGAGCGGCAGGTGAGTGAGGCGCCGGCACAGGTGGCGGAAGGCGAGAAGGGTCGATGGATCGGCCCAGTGAAGGTCCTCGAGCGCGATGACCGTCGGCGCGGACAGAGAAAGCCGCTCCACCAGCGTCAGGACGGCTTCCAGGACCCGGAACCGGAGCGCCGGCGCCTCGGCGAGCGACAACCTGGAGCCTTCGACAGGGTCACGGTCCCCGACAAGCAGGTGGCCGATCTCCGCTCGTTCCCGATCCGGCGCCGTGGGGTAGAGGTCGAGCGCCTCCACCAGCGCCCCGAAGGGCCGTTCTCGCTCCAGCTCCGCCGCCGTCCCGATGAAGGGCTGGAACCCAAGCCCTCGAGATCGGTCCAGGATCTCCGCCAGAAGCCGCGACTTTCCAATCCCAGCCTCGCCCTCGATGAGCGCGACCTGGCATGGGCCCTCGGCGGCCCGGAGGAGAAGCTCGGCCAGTGAGGCCAGCTCCGCCGAGCGGCCGACAAGGGGAAGGGTTGCCGGGGAAGGGGTCATCACTCGAGCGGATGGTGTGTCGCTATTTCGCCCTGCGGGCAATCACGCGAAGCATGCTGCTTCATGGCCGCCTCCCCCGGGATGGCGGACTGATGAGCCAGAATCTTGGGTGCACCGGTAGGGCCGACACACCATCGAACGTGCTGAGACGAGTGCAGTAGGGGTGGGGTCCTATGCTCGTCGTACCGTGCTTGCTCCGCCTGCCCTTCGGTAGTCGTGCCTCACCGGCCAGGCTAGGCGCGCGGAAGTTATCGACACCTCCCGCGCGCCAGGACCACCCAGCATCTCCCGACTAATAAGAACGCAAACGCAGTCCGCGATGTTACGAACCGAGAGCTCGGAACAGCGTATGGATGCGGAAACTCGAAGGTGGTGCTGAGTCGGTCAGATACGAGCGACGCTGATCGTCTCTTCCCTACGTGATGTTCCGTATCGGGATAGTACGGATGCATGTTCCATCTGGTCCTGTTCGTGCACAGCATCCCGAGATGTCCGTCTTCCGTTCAAGGTTGGCCGCCGGTTCCTGAACAATCCAAGGAGCATCAGCATGCGTCGCAGGTTGGTAGTCGTCCTCGTCGTACTGGCCGGAGCGTTCGCCGTGGCGACACCGGTCGACGCCGCGATCGACCAGGGGGTGGCCGATTGGCAGCTGAACGAGCGGGCCGGAATCCGGACGATGGCGAACAGTTTGGGGACCGGGATGAACGGCACCATCGGGGCCCACGTGCTCGTGGGGACCGCGCTTTCCGGCGGCGGCACCGGGTACCGGTTCCCCTACATCCAGCCGAACACGCCACCCGCCGACCCCGAGCACGTCGTGCGGGTGGCGCACGACAGCCGGCTGAACCCTGGCAGCGGGAACTTCGCGGTCGAGTTCCGGATGCGCACCACCCACTCCTTCGGCAACATCCTTCAGAAAGGCCAGGCCGGATCGGCGGGTGGCTACTTCAAGTTCCAGCAGCCCAGCGGCAAGATCTCCTGCCTGTTCCGGGGCTCTGTAGCGAGTAGCACGGCCTCCTCAGGCACCGTCCGGGTCAATGATGGGCTGTGGCATACGGTGCGCTGTGAGCGCACCAGCTCCAGCGTGATCATGAAGGTGGACGGGGTGGTCACCGGCCGCAACTTCAATGCTACCGGCTCCATCGCCAACACCCGCCCCCTGAGCATCGCGGGCAAGCTCAACTGCGACCAGGTCAACATCACCTGTGACTACTTTGCCGGGGACCTCGACTACGTCAAGATCCAGCGGTCGTGAGCGTGCTCCGCAGGCAGGCAAGAACGCGGTGCTCGCGTGGCACTGCGCCGGGACACCATCGGGATGCTCTCGTCCTCCAGCCAGGCGTACAAGACCCGCAGTGCTAGACTTCCCACAAGCTGGACAGAGAGCATCAGCGCAGGTCAGAAGGCACTTTCTACGGGGATGTAGCTCAGCTGGAAGAGCACCTGCTTTGCAATTCGCCCGCGATATGCGCTGTGCTAAGCCCTGTTTCCCCTGGTCGCGAAGAACCGTAGGCTTCGCAGTTATGTGCTCTAATCAGACATAGCTGGATGCCGGTTCTCTGGCCGAACTCTTGTCGAGGAGTTCTCCCATTCAGCGTCCACCTGACCAGCCATAACGGCCCAGCACTCTGTTCCATGACTCTAGACTCCACTCGTGAACGCCTCAAACTCCGACCGCCTCACCCTCCCCTGCGAACCTCTTACCCGTCCGATTACCTGTCGCTGACTGCCTCATCAGTTACGCTCTTTCAGCGTCACAGCAGTACGGGGATGCGTTCTGAGAACGTTGTGTGCAGGCAACGCACGGGAGCAGCCGCGATCGAAAGAGAACACGGACGAGCGTCTCCGCAGGTCAACCTCGATGTAGGGGCCTCGCTGGACTTGAACCTGGGACCTCATCCTGAGTCGAAAATAGGGGTGAGGGCAGGCACCACCTCGCGTTGGGTGGTCAGGCCGCCTCGATCGGTTCCAGGGTGACCTGGTGGCCTAGCCGCTCGAGTTGGCGGACGAGCTGCCGCTGGTAGCGTTCGGCGGAGTGGCGCTGTTGGAAGTGGTCGTCGCCCAGCTCCTGATAGGCGACGCCTTGGTCCAGGACGTGGTCGGCGATCACCAGGACCGAATGGGCGACGGCCATGGTGGCCTTGCCCGGGCCGCGGCGACCCCGCAGGCGGTGGTACTGGGCGTTCAGGTAGGTGCCCTTGGTCCGGCTGGCCGCCTTGGCGACCTCGCTCAAGCAGCCACCCAGCCACTTGGAGCCCTTGCGGGTCCGCCCGGTCTTGCGTTTGCCGGCCGACTCGTTGTTCCCAGGACACACCCCGCCCACGAGGCGAGATGAGCCGCGGTGGGGAACTGGCCCATGTCCGGGCTGATCTCGGCCAGGATGACCTCGGCGGCGCGCTGGTCGACTCCGGGGATGGTGTCTCCCAGCGCCACCTGCCCGAGCGAACGGGGCGATCAGCTGCTGGATCCGCGCCGACAGCACCGCGATCGTCTCGTCCAGGTAGTCGATGTGGGCCAGGATCTGGGCGACCAGCAGCCGGTGATGCTCGGTCCGGATGTGGCCGGCCAGCGCCTCCCGCAACGCCGGCAGCTTGGCCCGCAGCCGGCCCTTGGCCAGCGCTGCCAGCACCTCTGGGGTCGTGCGTCCCGGCGACCAGGGCTTCCAGCATCGCCCGGCCAGAGACCCCGATGATGTCGGTGGCCACGCTGGAGAGCTTGATCCCGGCGTCCTGGAGCACCTTGTCCAGCCGCTGGACCTCCCGGCTGCGTTCTTGGATCTGGGTCTTGCGGTAGCGGGTCAGGTCGCGCAGCTCCCGGATCGGGCGGGGCGGCACGAACGAGGGACGGACCAGCCCGTGCTCGACCAGCTGGGCGATCCAGGCGGCATCGGCCACATCGGTCTTGCGGCCGGGCACGTTGTGCATATGGGCGGCGTTGAGCAGCCAACACTCGACCTGATCTCGAGCAGCTGCCAGATCGGCTTCCCCTAGCAGCCGGTCGACTCCATCCCGACCCGGGTCACCCCGAAGCTGGCCAGCCACTGGGCCAGCAGCACCAGCCCCGCGGTGGTCGTGGTAAAGCTACGGGTTTCGGCGTGACGCCCACCATGGCCGTCAGGCACCCGCACACACGCGGTCACCGAGTCCTTGTGCACGTCCAGGCCAGCGCAGCGCTCGACCAGCATCTCCATCTGCTGCCTCCTCCACCTCGGCAACGGATCGTCGCCATCCGGAGGAGCCTCTACCAGGGGAATCTGAGTCTCGTGCTCGCGGCAACAGTTCGGGGTGCCCGAGGCTCCCACGTCAGACTTATCAGCGGGCTCTCGGCACCAAGGGAGCGGCGACGTCGGCCGGATGACCAGCCCATTTTCATCCGTCGCGGGTGGCCGAGCACGGCCATGGGAGGCTTATCAGCAATCTTCAACTGAGCGCCATGCGGACCGCTGTTTTCCCAGGCCGCGCGCGAGCGTCAGAGGCGAAGGGATGCGTTCTAACAGCTCCGCCGAGACGGCCCCGATCCGGCCCGCGCCGACAGCCACCCGAGCAGGTCGGCCAGGTACTGGGCGCGGTCCAGTTCGAAGTCCAGAGTATGGCCGGCGCCGGGGTAGGCACGGTAGGTCTTGTCCTCGACACCCAGCCGGGCGAACCAGCGACGCGTCTTGGGCACATCGATCATCTTGTCGGCCTCGCCCTGGAGCAGCAGAAGTGGAAGCGCCAGGCGGGCGGAGGCGCGCCGGCGTTGGCGGTCCAGCCGGGCTGTCTCCCAGAAGAACTGAGCCGTCGCCTCCAGCCGCCGCAACGGATCGGCGCGGATGAAGTCCAGGTAGGGCGGGTTGGCCGTGTACAGCTCCGGCGTCAGGGGGATGGGCAGGCACGCCGTCGGGGCGACCAGGTGACCGACCACGACCTGCAGCTGTCGGGCCGGTGACAGCTTGACCTCCGCGGTCAGGCCGGGACCGAGCAGCAGCAGGCCCGACAGCGACGCCGGCCGCTGGGCGGCGTACACCACGGCCAGCTTGGCCGCCCAGCTGGAGGCGGCCAGGAAGATGGGCGTTCCTCGGTGTTCGGAGGCGACCAGCTGGACCACGTGGTCGACATCGTCGAGGGCGCGCTCGTAGCGGGCCAGGTGGCCGCGGGGGCCGCCGCTGCGCCCGGAGCCGCGGCGGTCGGGGCCATAGACGGTGATTCCCTGGTGGTTGAGGTCGGTGGCGGTCTCGGCGAACCAGCCGGCGTGGCTGGCGATGCCGTGCAGGAAGATGAGGACCGCCCAGGGTGCCGACCCGGCGGGCCAGTAGAGAGAGTGGAGCCGGACGCCGTCGTCGGCCGTGAGGAAGCGGCTCTCGGCACCCCCGCCGGCCAACACACCTGGTGGGTCAGCCGGCGCCACGGTGTCGTCGTCGGCCGCGCGGCCCTGGGTCGGACGCGAGGCGCGCCCCCGCCTCGAGGGGGAGGGAACCGAATCGGTGCTCGACACTGGCGGCTGGGTCGGTCATGGCCGTCAGTGTCGACCGGCATCTCCTCACGGTCAACGGCACCACCAACAGAGGCGTCGCCCGCCACGGCCACCAAGGGGCCGCCTGGCACCTGATGACGGCGGATGCTGCGCAACGAAGCCGCCGGCGCATGCCTCCAGGTCCGCCCAGTCGCAGAAGTCGGGCATCTGCTGGCCCGGACCGCCATCGGGAGGGCACGCGGAGGAAGCACCCCAGACGCCAGCGCGAGGTGCGCAGGGTCGCCAGCTGCAGCGCTGGCCAGGCCAACCCAGCAGCGCGAGTCACCGCATACCCATCAGCGGACAACCCGACTCCACCGGTTGCACCGGCTCACGCCCCTGAACGCCCTTTGGCGTCACGCAAGAGCCTGCGCCACTGGGCGGTGGGCGGCGGGTTGGCAAGCCCTTCCGCCCACCAGCGCGACGGCTGATACTGCCCGAGAGCAGCAAGCGCAACCGGCGGACCACACGAAGGATCGTGAAGGCTGTGGGGAGGAGTGATGGCCGTCAGACGACAAGCGATCGAGTATCGTTCCGAGCAGCGGTGGGGTGACCTGCCGGTCGTGCACGTCGCGGTCGGGGGTCGGCAGGCCGATGGCCGGTATCGGCTGGGACGGGCCCGCGGGATCATCGCCCTGGGGGACATTGCCACGGGCCTGGTCGCCATCGGTGGCGTTGCCATCGGGCTGTTCAGTGTGGGTGGGGTTGCGATTGGAGTGGTCGCCGTGGGCGCGGTGGCCATCGGGCTGGTGGCCATTGGCGCTGTGGCCGTCGGGCTGGTTGCTGTCGGGGCGGTGGCGATCGGGCTGACGGCGATGGGTGCGGTCGCGGCCGGTCTTGTGGTGGGCCCACGGCCGCCAGGTGGATCACACCGTCGGGAACCTACGGGCTGAGGATGTCGCCCAGGTGGCGCCGGAGCGGCCGTCCCGAAGCGCCGATGAAGCGAGGCCCGTAACAGGCTGGTGAGATCGTGCCGCCGGATCGCTGAGGGTCCCGGGTCGCCGAGATGCTGGTCGCTCAGGACCCCCGGGGTGACTGACATCCACACGATCGCGTAGGTGGCCAGGTTCCAGGCGGCGATCAGCGCCAGGATGGCGTCCTCCCGCCAGGACATGGCCCGGATCTCGGCCCACACCTGGGCCAGGTCGATGCCGCGCAGCAGGTAGTAGAACAGCGCCACCACCAGCACCAGCGACAGCACCGTCTGGACGATCAGGCGGGTCCGGGAGCGAGGCTTCGCGGCAGGTGCCCGCTGGTCGTCCATCACATCACCTTGTCATCTGACCCGGCCCAGCGGCCGCTGCCCGGCCGGCTCATCGTCCTTCCTAGGGGTCCAGCTCCAGCCGCCCGTGGGAGCGCTGGCTGAGCGCTTGGCGTAGGCCTTCGCGGGTGATGAACCCAAGCTCGGAGGCGGCCGTGTCGCTCATCCGTCCTGCACTGGGCGCTGCCGCGCGGAAGCGCTGGGTGACACAGCCCCCAGGAAAGACATACAAGCGGGTCTCCGAGGATCCCGCGTCGGTGCGGTAATAGCGGCGTGCCCCCGGCTGCTCGGAGGTCACCTCGCTCGCCCCGGCCAGGTCACAGGAGGCGGAGGCCGTGAGCTCCACCACCATCGCAGCCCTGCCGGCCCGGTCGTGGTTCAGGGTGATCACCGAGCGGCCGTTGTTGACGGCCACCTCGGCGACACTCCAGCCGACCGGCAGCAGCTGGACACAGGGCACCAGCGACGCCGAGGGTACCGACTGAGCCATCAGCCACAACGGCTCCAGATGGCCACAGTCCACGTCGGTCCTATTGAGCGGGGTCGCGACGGCCACCTCGTTGTTGAAGATGACCTTCGAGTTCACGGCGGCCAGGACCAGCAGGGCCAGGATCGCCGCCCACACGCCGATCCGGCGGGCGCTCCACCGCTGCATTCGGATCGGCCGGGGCGGGCTGGGCAGCAGCTGAACGAACTCGGCGTGCAGGTCACGACCTTGAGCGCGGAGCAGGTGGCGCAGCTGGGACGGGAGGGCCAGGCCGCGGGCGGCGGCGAACCCCTCGGTGATCTCCTCCACCGTGAAGAACTGCAGGGCCCGCCGGTAGACCTGTTCGGGGCTGGACCGCAGGGCCAGGCAGAGCATCATGTTGGCCAGATCCACCGCCTGCCGCCAGGGGCTGGGGCGGGCCTCCACAAAGGCCACGTCGATCAGCAGCATGCGGCCGTCGCGGACCAGCAGGTTGGCCGGCTTGATATCACGATGGGCCAGCCCGGCGTCCCAGAGCCGGCGGATGATGCGCAGGCCGTCGTTGATGAGCTGGTCGTCGACCTGCGCCTCGCCCAGCTCCACCGCCCCGTCGAAGAACTCGGCGACCAGCAGGTACTCCCGCTCGGGAGTGAGCTCCACAAACCCGAACGGGGCTGGGCTGGGCAGCCCGGCCCGCTGCATCAGCGACAGGGCGTAGTCCTCCTGCTGGACCAGCCGCCGCACGGTGTTGAACGGCTTCTCGTCCTCCAGCCGACCGTACAGCAGCTCCCGGCCCAGCTTGTACCAGCGGTCCGAGCGCAGGTGGGTCTGGGCGTACAGCTTGCCGAACAACTGCCGGGGCGGATCCCCCTTTACCTTGATCCGCAGCGGGGTGGAGCCGGCCGAGCCGGCCAGCCCAAACGGCTTGACCTCCTCCACGACGAGGCCGAGCTGATCCTCCAGGGCGCGCCGGATCGCCTGGCCGCGGGCCCCGCCGACGTCCAGATGGGCGCTGCGGCCTCGCCGGTAGGCGACTGGATAAACCTCGTTGGGGGTGAACCGGCGGAAGGCCAGCAGCGGGAGGGTGACCCCGATGCCCACCCCGACCAGTACGTCGGTCGGGGCGTCCACGCCCAGGGCCATCCGGGCCAGGGCGACCAGGGTGATCAGCCCGGCCACCACCCACTTGCCGAGGTTGCGCCAGCGGCCCTCGGGCACCAGCGTGTACAGCACGCCCATGAGGATCGCGGTCAGGAAGGCGACCTGCAGTGACGGCAGCGCCCAGCCGCCCCAGCTGGCCTGGAGGTCGACCCCGAACGGCCGTGGCCGCCGAGCGATCGTCGCCAGGCCGATCGTGAGGTTGCTCCCGAGCTCCGCGGCGACCCACCACACGAGCAGGTGCCGCCAGCGCCGCAGGACCAGCAAGGCCAGCAACAGTCCGAAGTAGGCCGTGTACAGCACCCACCAGGAGCCAATGCGGGCCAGGCCCCGCAGGGGCGCCACCAGCCCCGGCCCGGCCAGGCCGGCCAGCCACCCCACCACCGCATCGTCCACGACCGTGACCGCTACCGCCGGGCCGCGCAGCCCCCGGGCGAAGATCGCCAGCGTGAGCCCGACCAGGACCACTGCGGCCGCCAGCCAGCCGACGCCGCTGGTCTGCAGCCGATATGGCAGCGGCGGGGCTGCCCCGGTTGGCCGCCGATGGCGCGGCGACCGGACAGCCTCCCGGAGGGTCGGATGGATTGGCGGGGCGCTGGTTGACCTCGACCGGTCTGTTGGCAGGTCCATGGCCCCTCCCAACCGGGACAGCTGGAGCCCGGCAGGACGACCTTGTTTGCTGAGATGTGGGTTGTCAAGGCTAAGAATGCGGCGCGGATCAACCGCCTGCAGGCCAACGCAGTCGAGACAGGCTGAGCAGCCAGCTCCGCCGCGCGTGAAGATCGGTGGCCGACCGCTCATGATCCCCGCCACCGCCGCCAGTGCCATCAGGAGGGCAACCAGCTGGAGCTCTCAGGATGCTCCCAGGACACACCGCTCGCAGCCAGAACCCCTCGCCAGCTAAGACCCTCCGGCAGAGACTCTTCATGCGGTCCTTACTGGTCACCGCTCCTTGCTTCGCTCGCCAAACGTCCTGCAGATACTCCGCGTCTCTCGGCCATCTGCATGCACGCTCGCCATAACACTTGACCGGCAGCCTGCCGCTCTACTCTCAACCCAACATTTTCAGCACGAGAGCAATGCACCAGGGGTGCGCTGCTGGCGCCAACGAAGGCGGGAGGCGGGGCGGGGTGGTGGCCGACATCGCCAAGCTGTCGGTGGGGCGGGAGGAGTACTACACCCGCGAGCTGGCCACCGACCACGAAGCGTACCTGTCCGGCCACGGCGAGTCCCCAGGCCGGTGGTATGGCGCCGGTGCTACCGCTCTGGGCTTGCAGGGCGAAGCATCGCCGGCGGGATTCCAGCGGATGTTCGAGGGCCGCCATCCCGACACCGGGGAGCTCCTGGGCCGCCCCCACGGCAGCAACGCTGTGCCCGCGTTTGACGTGGTCCTGCGCCCGACCAAGAGCGTGTCAATCCTCTATGGCCTGGGGGATGCGGCGAGGGGCCGGGCGGTGCTGGCCGCGCATCACGCTGGTGTCGGGGAGGCGGTCGCCTACTTGGACGGACACCTTGGGACCCGTCGCGGCCACGGTGGTGTCCAGCATGTCCAGGGTCGGGGGTTGCTGGCGGTCGGGTTTGACCATCGGACGTCCCGGGAGGGTGATCCGCTGCTGCACACCCATCTGGTGGTGGCCAACCGCGTCCAGGGCCCGGACGGACGGTGGACAGCCTTGGACGGCCGCGACC
>Ga0210378_10000963_pt1 | contig 15148 bp, 10 predicted proteins | sample PLM1_60_b1redo_FD_155465 | JGI IMG/M metagenome (GOLD analysis project Ga0210378, IMG submission 155465) | Groundwater sediment microbial communities from an aquifer in East River, Colorado, USA - PLM1_60_b1 redo | ecosystem: Environmental > Terrestrial > Soil > Riparian zone | place: USA: East...
ATCGTGTAGACGCGCCCCGGTCCGGACCCCCCCCGTTCCGGCCGCAGCTCGACCACGAACCCCCCGGAGCCGTCGGGGGTGACGAGGACGTCGGGGTCGTTCGGATCCGACGGCTCATTGCTCGTCGCCGTCACCTGGAGCGAGCCGGGGGCCACGCCGGACAAGGCGTCCGCCGCGCTCACGACGGCCACCTGACGCATCTTGTGGTTGGGCGGCCAGAGGGTGCAGCCGGGGACGGGAAGACCGTTGACTGCGGGCGCGGTGCCGTCGAGCCGGATGGTGAGCGCCTTGGCCACCTCGTCGTTCCCGGCGGCGTCGGTGGCGGAGTAGGTGAGGGTCGTGATCCCTTGTGTCGTGACGCCGACGGACGCCGCGGACCCGGCCACGATCTGCGGGTCCCTCGTCTGCGCTCCGGCCAGGGAGTACTGGATCTGGTCCACCCACCCGCGGAGGTTGCCCGCCATCCCGCTCCGGTCATCGGTCGATGTCAGGCTCACGGTGACGTTCGTGTTGTTCCAGCCGTTCGCGTTGGCGGGGGGCGAGGCCACCGCCGCGGTGACCGGCAGCACGCCGTCCGAGTAGACGGCGAAGTTGCCGCCTTCCGCTCGGGGCGGGTTGTCGCTGGGCGAGTTGACGAGCTTTCGCGCGTTGTCCGCGGGATCCTGCATGGCCATGGTCGTGGAGCCGCCGCCGTCGAGGTTGAGGGCGTTCCACACCTGGTACTCGTTCCTGAGCAGGTCGGCGACTTCGCCCACGAGCATGCCGTGGCCGCCGTTCGTACCGTCGACCGTGAACAGGACCAGCGTCTGGTTGTCCTCGGTCAAGCCGATGGCCGCGCGGGCGTTGCTGAGGAAGTACCAATGCCTTCCGCCGCGGGTGTAGGTGCCGTTGGGAGTGAGCAGCTCGTCGGGGTGCGTGGCGTCTTTATAGTCCGGTATCGTCTTGACGCCGTTGGTGACGATCTGGGCCGATCCCGCCAAGGCATTCCACAGCGTGACGTCCTCCAGGACGTGCTTGCCGTCGTCGAAAGCGGGATCCCGGTGGACGATGCGGGCGCGGTTCTCCTGGTCGATGTTGATGCCGGGGGAATCCGTCACGATCGCGTAGTTCTGGAACGGCGATTCGAAGGCGGAGTAGACGTTCCCCCGCGAAGCGGCGAGCCCGATCAGGTAGGCGTAGGCCCCCTGCGTGCTCCCCCCCGGCACGGGAAACGGCGCGAAGAAGTGGGTGTCGATGGCGACCTGGGCGTGGGACTGCTCGATGAAGCCCAGCGTGGTCTGGCGGACCGTTTCGAAAAGGGGCGGCGGGAGGGGCCACCCGGGGGTCGGAAAATTGGGCAGCGGAAGGTCCACGCCCGCAGGCGACATCTTGAAGCGGACCTCGGGCGCGGTCAGATCCACGAGCACGATGTTCATTCGAGCCATACGCGACTCGGGTGGCGGGGGGCAACCGGGGCAGCGAAAAAACGGCATCGTTTCCGTTCGCGTGATGTAGGTGATGCCCGGGTAGGGGTGGGTGACGTCGGCGGCGCCGACCCCCGACGACCAGCCACACACGGCGAGTGCGGCCATCACGATCGCCCGACCTGCTCGATAGGACATGGAGGGCCTCCGGTTAGGGTGTGGCGAATACTAGTCTCCAGCCGCGCGCAGTCAAGGCTCTCCGTCGACCCGCTAGCGGAGTCGCTTCAGCTCCCGGAACCAGCGGAGGCGCTCGGCCCACGGGACCGCGGCGTTGGCGGGCGACGTGGAGGGCAGGACGAACAGCCGCGTGTCGCCGAGGCGGCGCTCCTGCACGCCGAGCACCGGACGCTCGCCGAAAGCGCCGCGATAGGCCTCCTTGCCCACGAAGGCGATCATCGCGGGCCGCAGGTCGGCGGCGAGGAGGGCGAGCCGGTCCGCCGCGCCTTTGAAATCGGCCCGCCGCAGGTCGCCGGAGCCGGGGGTCGTGCGGAATGCGGAGTTCGTCAGACCGCAGCCGTGCCGCGTCAGCTCGTGCTGCTCGGCGGGCAGGAAGAGCCGCGGCGTGAAGCCGGCGGCGTGGAGCAGGCGCCAGAAATCGTTGCGGGGGTTGGCAAAATGTGCGCGCGCCGCCGCGGAGACGCGGCCGGGGTTGATTCCGCAGAAAATCACCCGCAGGGCCGGGGCGAGGACGTCGGGGACGGATTTATTCAATTGACCCCCCACCCTTCATTAGCCCCTCCAGTCCCCACGTAGGGGGAGGGAAGGGCTGGTGCCAGCTTTGCTCCGCCTCTTCAAGCTCCGGGCATGGAGGCCGCTAGCAGCCGGGCCAGCTCCGCCGCGGTGGGACGCTGCGCGGGACGCTTCGCGAGCGCGCGCATCACCGCTTCCTCGAGCGACTCGGGGACGGTGGGGTTGAGCGCGCGGAGGGCGGGGGGGAGCTGCGCGACGTGCTTGCGGGCCAGCTCCACCGGCTCTCCGCCGGCCGACTCGAAGGGAAGGCGGCCCGCCAGCATCTGGAAGAGCGTGATGCCCAGGCCGTAGACGTCGGCCTTTCCGTCGCAGGCTCCGCTCTCGAACCTTTCGGGCGCCATGTACGCGGGGGTGCCCACGATCCAGCCGTCCAGGGTCAGGTGCTGCCGCTGGGCCACCTCGCCCAGGATGCGGGCGATGCCGAAGTCGAGCACCTTGGGCACCGTCCGCTCTCCGTCGCGGTGGAGAAAGATGTTCGCCGGCTTCACGTCGCGGTGGACGATGTCCGCCCCGTGGGCCTCGGCGAGGGCTTCGCAGACGGGGACGGCGATCGACACCGACCGCTGGACGCCGACGGGCGCGCGGGCGGACAGCTCGACGTCGAGCGAATGGCCCTCCAGCAGCTCCATGACCAGGTACGCCACGTCGCCCGCCACCGCGAAGTCGAGGACGGCCACGGCGTGGGGATGGCGGACGCGGCAGGCGGCCATGCCCTCGCGCCGGAACCGGCGCAGGGCGTCGGCGTTGCCGGGCGCCCCCGTTCGCAGCAGCTTCAACGCCACCGGTCGGTCCAGCTCCACGTGCCGGGCGCGGTACACGGCGCCATGGCTGCCGGCGCCGATGCGCGACTCGAGCCGGTAACGCCCGCCGAGCACGGTGCCGATGCCGACCTCGGCCAGCGGCATCGCGGGCACCGCGGCCTCGCGCCGGGTGCGCAGCGCCGCGTGGATGCGGGCCACCGCCACCGGGAAGTCGATGGGCTTGGTCACGTAGTCGTTGGCGCCGTGACCGAGCGCCTCCACCACGTCATCGCTGTCGGAGGAAGCGGTGACCATGATGATCGGCAGCTCGGCGGCCGAGCGGGTGCGGCGCAGCGCTTTCAGGACGTCCAGGCCGCCCATGCCCGGCATCATCAGGTCGAGGAGCACCAGGTCGACGCCGCCCGCGCGCACCGCCGCCAACGCCGCCTCCCCGCCTTCCGCCTGCCGGGTGGCCCATCCTTCCCGCTCGAGGCGCCGGCTCAACAGGTCGCGGTTGTCGGAGTCGTCATCGACGACGAGCAGCGTCTCCGCGCGCTTCGTCATCGACCCCCCCTCCCTGTCCCTCCCCCACATCCGGGGGGAGGGAAGGGCTGTTTGCGTGCGCGGCCCCTCCCCATTGACGGGAGCGTATCACCGCGGCGCCGGCCCCTGGCCCCGCAGGTTCTGCTCGAAGAGCTTCAGGATGCGCTTGTACTCGTCGGCCCAGCTCCTCTCCTCCTCGAAGGCGTGGTTCTCCACCGGGTACACGGCCAGCTCCCAGTTCTCCTTGCGCAGCTCGATGAGGCGCTGGACGAGGCGGACCGAGTCCTGGAAGTGGACGTTGGTGTCGACCATACCGTGGCAGATGAGCAGGGCCCCCTCGAGCCCCTCGGCGAAGTAGATGGGCGAGCTGCGGCGGTAGGCCTCGGGGTCGCGCGGCGGCTCGTTGAGGATGTTGGCGGTGTAGGGGTGGTTGTAGTGGGCCCAGTCGGTGACGGGCCGCAGCGCCGCCCCGGCGACGAACGCGTCGGGCGTGGTGAACATCGCCATCAGCGTGATGAACCCCCCGTAGCTGCCCCCGTAGACGCCGATGCGCCGCGCGTCGACTCGCTGCTCGGCGGCGAGATACCTCGCGCCGTCGACCACGTCGGTGAGGTCGCGGCCGCCCATGTGGCGGTAGATCCCCGTCCGCCAGTCGCGCCCGTAGCCGGCGCTGCCGCGATAGTCGGGGTCGAGCACGACGTAGCCGCGGGAGGCGAGCAGGTGGTGGAACATGTACTCGCGGTAGTAGCTCGCCCAGTAGTGGTGGGCGTTCTGCAGGTAGCCGGCGCCGTGCACGAACACGACGCCCGGCGCGAGCGGATCCCGCTTCGCCCCCACCATCTCGGGCGTGTAGAGGCGCGCCGCCACGTCCGCCCCGTCGCGCGCCTTGTAGGTGACGATCGGCGGCACCACCCAGGGAAACGAGCGCCACTCCTCGATGGGGCTGGTGGTGATCCGGCGGGGCTCGGCGCCCGGCCGGTTGGCCGCGAGGTAGACCTCGGGCGGCTGGTTCGCCTCGGAGTGGATGAGGGCCAGGACCTTCTCGTCCGGCGACACCTCCGCCTCGTTGGCGCCGCGGGTCGTGGTGAGGCGGGTGCGTGGCCCGCCGTCGATCGACACGGAGTAGACGTGGCGCTCGCCGGCGCCGGACTCCGTGGAGACGAAGTAGATCTTCCGCCGGTCGGGGGCCAGCTCGGCCTGCGTCACCTCCCAGCGCCCGAAGGTGAGCGGCTTCCTCTCCGCATCGGGCGACGAGACGTCCATGGCGTAGAGGTGCATCCACCCGTCGCGCTCGGAGAGGAACCAGATCCGCCGGTCGTCGGGCAGGAAGCCAAGGGCTTTGCTGAGGTCGCGAACCCACGCGTCGTCGTGGAGGTGCTCGAGGACCCGGCTCGCCCCCGTCTGGGGGTCCAGGACCACCAGCCAGCGGTCCTTGTTGTCCGCCGAGCGCGCCGAAGCCACCGCGAACGCGCCGTCCCGGGAGAACACCGGCAGGCTCCAGCGGATGTCCGGCTTCTTGTCCGCCGGTCCCACGAAATCCGTGCTGGCCGACACGGACGTCCCCGTCTTTCGGCCCAGGATGGCGAGGCGGCGCTTCTCCTGGACATCACCGACCTTGGTCCGAGTGGCGATGTCCTCGGTGTAAGCCGACTCGGTGACGTAGTTGGGAACCTGTGCGGTCTTGGCCCCCTCCGCCTTCTCGGCGACGAGCAGGTAGACGTGGTCGTCGTCGGGAGCCAGGGCTGCGTCCGACACCGTCTGCCCCTCCTTGAGCTCCAGCTTCGGGAGGGCGGCCTTCTTTTTCTTCTCCTCGTCCTTCTTCTTCTTCTCGGCGTCCTCGCGGACACGCTCGATGAGCTTTTCCTCCTCCTGCTTGAGGAAGTTCTGGCTCTCGGTGAGCTTCGGCTCCGGCTTCGGCGGCCCCACGTCGGTGAGCTGCGCCACGAGGTCGCCGGCGCCGGCCTCCAGCGGCACGAGGAACAGGTCATTGCCGCGCGTGAACGCGACGTGGCTCTCGCGGCGGGCCCAGCGCGGGTTCGCCTCCTTGTCCACGGTCCGGGTGATCTGGCGGCGGACCTTCGCCACGGAGTCCACCATCACCACGTCCCCCTCGTCCACGAACAGCGCGCGCCGGTGCGCCGCGTCCCAGACCCCGTCGGCGGCCGGCGCCTTCTTGCGCTCCTCGTCGCTGAGCCGGCGCGGCTCGCCGCCCTCGCGCGGAACGATCCACGTCGAGGCCTCGTCGTCCTCGGGGCGGCGCCATTCGAAGTAGAGCTCGCGTGTGTCCCCGGACCAGCGCAGCCCCGTGGGTGGATAGCCGACGAGCTTGGGGCCGCGCATGATGCTGTCGACGGTCAGCTCGAGCTTCGGCGCGGGGGCCGCGGCGAGCAACCCGGCGGCAATTAGGGCAACGCCGGCGGTGCGGACGTGATTCATGGCACCTCTGTCGTAGCAAGGGGGGGTCTGGGGGGACCGGAGAGTCTCCCCAGCTTGAATAGCGAGCGCGGATTCATTCCGCGCGAGCGGGGGGGCCTGGGGGGACCGGAGAGTCCCCCCAGCTTGAATAGCGAGCGCGGATTCATTCCGCGCGAGCGGACGACCAGGCTTGAAGGTAGCGGCTGGGCAGCGGATGGCCCAGCGGGGGAGCGATGGCGCGGGAGGCGGCGGCCACCCTGGCCAGATCGACGCCGGTCTCGATGCCCATGCCGTGCAGCATGTAGAGGAGATCCTCGGTGGCCAGGTTGCCGCTGGCCCCCGGAGCATAGGGGCAGCCGCCGAGGCCACCCGCGGAGCTGTCGACGATGGCGATGCCCGTCTCCAGCGCCGCGAGGACGTTGGCCAGGGCGGTGCCTCGGGTGTCGTGGAAATGGACGGCGAGGGCGCTCACGGGCGCGACCTGCTTCAACCGGCCCATCACGTCGGCGACCTGGGAGGGGACCGCGACGCCGATGGTGTCTCCGATCGAGATCTCGTGACAGCCCACCTCGAGGAGCCGCCGCGCGACGTCCACCACCTTGGCCGGGTCGACGTTTCCCTCGTACGGGCAACCGAAGCACGTCGAGACGTACCCGCGCACCCAGAACCCCTCCTGGACCGCCTCGGGCACGAACTCGGCGAAACGCTGGAAGCTCTCGTCGATCGTCGCGTTGATGTTCTTCTTGTTGAAGGTCTCGCTGGCGGCGGTGAAGACCGCGATCTCCCGGACTCCGGCTTCCCGCGCCTGCTCGAAGCCCTGCCGGTTGGGGACGAGCACGGGCGTCTTCGCGCCCGGCCGGCGGCCCACGCGGCGCACGACCTCGTCGGAGCCGGCCATCTGGGGCACCCAACGCGGAGACACGAAGGCTCCCACCTCCACCACCTTCAGGCCGGCGTCGAGCAGGCGGTTGCAGAAGGCGACGCGGTCGTCGACCGTGACGGGGGCGGCCTCGTTCTGCAGGCCATCCCGCGGCCCCACCTCCACGACGGTCACCCGGGACGGCAGCGGGCCGAGGCTCATTCCAGCTCCACCAGGACCACTCCGGGGCTCACCATGTCGCCCACGCGAGCCGCCACCGCCTTCACCACGCCTTCACGCGGCGCGCGGAGGGCGTTCTCCATCTTCATTGCCTCGACGACCAGCAGCTCCTGCCCCTTCGTGACCGCCTGCCCGGGCGCGACCCGCACCGCGATGACGCGGCCGGGCATCGGCGCCTCCAGCGCGCCGGAAACGGGGCGATGCGCGGAGCGCGAGCTCTCGCCGTCTTCCTCGATCCGGTAGGCGGCGCCGCGCCAGAAGAGGTGGATGACGTGCCTGTCGCGGACGCAATGGAACGTCTCGACGCGATCGCCGTCGCGCCACACGAAGGTTCCGCACCCGAGGGGGTCTGTCATCGACCCCCCACCCTTCATTAGCCCCTCCAGTCCCCACGTGAGGGGGAGGGGAGGGCTGGTGTCAGCGTTGCCCCGCCTTTGTGGTTGTTTGTTGTTGTCTCTGCCCCACACTCCCAGCGTCTCCCAGGGGTCGGGCGCCGCGGCTTCCGGCGAGCTCGGGGCGGGGCGGCTCCGGCCCAGCGCGGCGAGGGCGGCGGCCACCGCCTCGGGAGGCGGCTCGGCGGGCGCACGGTGGCCGGCGAGGTGCTCGTCGATGAAGCCCGTGTGCAGCTCTCCGGCCTCGAAGGCCGGGTGGTCGGCGATGGCCTGCAGCCGGGCCAGGTTGGTGGTCACGCCGAGGACGACGGTCCGGCGCAGGGCGGCCCGCAGGCGCTGGAGGGCCTCCGCGCGATCGCGGCCCCACGTCACGAGCTTCGCGAGCATCGGGTCGTAGTGCACGGTGACGTCCGAGCCGGCGGCCACGCCCGAGTCGAAGCGCACTCCCGGCCCCTCGGGCGCGGCGTAATGGAGGATGCGGCCCGGCGCCGGCCGGTCGTCCTCGTCCGGGTCTTCGGCGTAGAGCCGGCACTCGAGCGCGTGCCCCTGCGACCGCACGTCCTCCTGGCGGAAGGGAAGCGCCTCGCCGGCCGCGACCTGGATCTGCAGCCGCACGAGATCGAGGCCGGTCGTCGCTTCCGTGACCGGATGCTCGACCTGCAAGCGCGTGTTGACCTCGAGGAAGTAGAACGCGCCGTCGGGGGCGAGCAGGAACTCCACCGTGCCCGCGTTCACGTAGGTGGCGGCGCGGGCCGCGGCCAGACCGGCGGCCCACAGGGCGGCCCGGCGCTCCGGCTTCAGGGTCGGGCTGGGCGTCTCCTCCACCACCTTCTGGTGACGGCGCTGGATGGAGCACTCGCGCTCGAAGAGATGGACGAGGGTGCCATGCGCGTCGGCGAGCACCTGGACCTCGACGTGACGCGGCCGCTCGACGTAGCGCTCGAGCACCATGCGGTCGTCCCCGAACGCCGCCCGGGCTTCGCGGCGGGAGGCCGCCAGCGTCGATGCGAAGTCGTCCGCCTTGCGCACGACGCGCATGCCCTTCCCGCCGCCCCCGCGGGACGGCTTGAGGATCACCGGCCAGCCGATCGATTTCGCGGCCGCGAGCAGGGTGGCGTCCGACTTGTCGTCGCCGTCGTAGCCGGGGACGACGGGGACACCGGCGGCGGCCATCAGCCGGCGGGCTCCCTGCTTGTCGCCCAGCATGCGGTGGACGCCCGGCGGCGGTCCGATGAAGGTGAGTCCCGCCCGGGCCACCGCCTCGGCGAAGTCGGCGTTCTGGCTCAGGAAGCCGTAGCCGGGATGGACGGCATCGGCCCCCGTCCGCTTCGCCGCCGCGATGAGAGCGTCGATGTCCAGGTACGACCGCGCCGCCTCGGCGGGGCCCACGAGCACCGCCTCATCGGTTTCCCGGGTGTGGAGCGCTCCCCGGTCCGCCTCGGAGTAGACGGCGATGGTGGGGATGCCCATGACGCGGCACGTGCGAGCTACGCGCACCGCGATCTCACCCCGATTGGCAATGAGGATCTTGCCGAACAAGCCTTCTCCCCGACCATGCTACCATCCGCACGCATGCGGGCGCTGCGCGGCGCGGCGGCCAGCTTCCTCCTCTTCTTCATTGTCGGGCTCGCCCTTTCTTGGCCGGCGCTCGGCTGGCCGATGGCCTACGACGACCTCCATCTGCTGCGGTCTTTCACGCCGGAGGAGCGCGCCCAGGTGTGGCGAGGGACCTGGGACCCGGACGGCGTCGAGCATGCCGGCTTCCGCCCCCTCACGGCCCACTTCAACGAAGCGCGGTACCGGCTGTTCGGCGAGAACGTGGCCGCCCATCGCCTGTTCATGGTCGGCCTCTTCGCCCTCTATGCAAGCCTGCTCGCGATGGTGGCCTCCGCCCTCGCCGTGCCGTCTCCCGCCGCCGTCGCCGCCGGGGTGCTGATGCTCTGCTCGCGCTACAGCGTGTATCACTACACCTGGCTCACCGACGGGAACCATCCCTTGCAGGGAGTCCTCTTCGCCGTGGCCATGCTGGCCCTCATCGCCGGCTTGCGCCGCCGCTCTCCACCGTGGCTCGTCGCATCGCTGCTGGCTTTCGCGGCGGCGGTGCTGGTCCGCGAGGATGCGCTCGCGCTGGTGCCGGTCCTTCTGCTCCTGGGCTTCGTCGCCGCCCCCGGTGCGCACCGGTCGCTGGTGGCCTTCGCCACCGGCCTGTTGGCCGCCTCGGGGGCGCTCTTCGTCTATCGGCTGAACGCCGTGCCCGACGCGCCTCCCCCGGGGGTCGACGTGAAGAGCTTCGTCGTCGCCACCGGGCGCGTGCTGAACCTCGTCGGCCCGGAGTCGTTCGACGGCGTCAGCCGCGCGCTCGCCTGGACGTGGACGGCGGCTCCGGTCCTCGTCGTCGCCGGCCTGCTGATCCGCCGCCGGGGGGGTCTGGGGGGACCGGAGAGTCCCCCCAGCTCAAAGAGCGAGCGCGGGATTCATTCCCGCGCGAGCGAGGACGCGCGCCCCGCGTTCGTCTTCCTGGCGTCGGCGGTTTTGGCCTGCACGCCGGCGCTCACGTTCCGCCGCGATGACCTGCTGTTCTTTGCGGTGAGCTTCGCCGCGCTCTTCTACGCCCGCGGACTGTGGGCGCTGTCACGCGACGGGCTCGCGCCGCGAGTCGCCGCGGCCGTGCTGTTCGCGTCGGGCGTTCTCGGCGGCGCCTACAATTCGCGGGCCTTCGCCCTGAACTTCCACCCCGACAGCGCGCGCGCCGTTCGCTGGAACGCGCAGATGCTCTACGGCCCCTACGCCGATCGGGCGACGATCCCGGCCGAACGACGGGAGGCCCTCGAGCGGCAGCTCGCGGTCCACGGCGTCACGTCGGCCGTCGATCTCGCCTTCCTCGGCCCGCGCATCGCGCACGCCCGCCGCGAGGGCCCGTTTCGTCCGGGAACGCCCGGGACGCTGTTCTTCCCGCCGTTGCCCGAAACCGACTTTTGACGACCCTGCCGGCGCCGCTCAGAAGCCGAAACTGACGGCCATCCGCACACCCCGGCCGTCGGATGGAGCCACGCTGACATGGAGGCGGTCGAAGGAAACCACTTCCCATTTCTCGCCAGGGGTGACCGCGGCCCCGATACCCGCCCCCAGCAAGCCGAAGATCCCCGCCCCCACCAGGACCAGTTTCCCCCGCGACGTCGGACGGAAAGTGTACGAACGGAAGCACGCCCCACAGTAGTCGTCGGGCGCCAGGAGGCCGAGAAACGCGCCCACCAGCACCCCGGCCACCAGGCCGTTCGCGGCGCCGGTGTACCCGCCGCTGCGTCCCCGGCTGATCTCGATCCGGCTGATTCGCGCTCGGTCGAGGGTCACGAGACCCGTGCGCCCGTCGGGCTTTACCGTGAGCGCGGTCTCGTTCATGGCCTGCAGCGTGCCCATGATCGGCCGTTCGCCAACCGCACGAACTCGCACCCGGGGACCCGGCTCGGCATCCGCGGCGGCGTGTACGGCGGACAGCAAGACCGCGGCGGCCGCGACCAACACTGAAGCTCTCAGCGTCGCGCTCGGCATGCGTGCCTCCGCCGGCGGTAGGAGCAGGGGGCGTGCCAGCGCGTCGAGAGACGCGGCGACGGGAAGTCGTTGACGGAGAGGGCCGAGGCCGGGAGCGCGCCGGCAGCGGCCGCGGCGGCCGCCCAGCGACTGCTCCCGGCGCTCAGCGGCTGCGCACGCTCAGGGAGCGATCGGTGTCTGCTGGAACGCCACCGACTGCCACTTGCCGTTCTTCTTGACGTAGACGCGCGTGAACATCATCGGGCTTTTGACTTCCCTTCCGCCGATGGTGCCCTTCGTGCTGGCCTTGCCGGTCACGACCGCCGTGTCGCCGTACACGCGGACCTTCATATCCGACACTTCGTTGGCGGTGAGCTTGATGTTGCCCGTCTTGATGTTGTTCATGGTCGTCGCCTTGTCCGACAGCTGGCCGTATGCGTTGACGAAGATGTAATCGTCGGCGGTCGCACTTTCCAGCGTCGCCACGTCTCCCTTGACGACGGCCGCGGCGCGGTCCTTCTCGATCTTCTTGATCTGGTCCTCGACGCTCGGACCCGCGGAGGCGCCCTGAGCTCGGCCGGGGACGGCGGCCAGCGCGGCAAGGGAGAAAGCGGCGGAAATGACGACACCTGTAGCCAATCGGTTCATGACACGACCTCCTCGTTAATAAGGATTGGACCTAGAGCCTGGGGAACTCCCCAGCTTAGGCCCGCGCGCCCTCCCCGTCAACAGGGAGGCTCAGCGCGTGTAGGGCCCCAACTGTTCGACCCCAGGAGGCAGCGCGGGCGCGAAGGCGCGCAGGTTGTCGGCGAGCGGCCCGGCTTCGGCCGGGTCCACGGCGTAGAAGGCGACCGTACGGTCCCCGAGGACGACGTTGCGCCCCACGCGCCAGCGGCCGGCGCGGACCCACTCCGGCGGGACGCCGCCCGCCGCGTCCAGCCACCGCTCGTAGAGGACGGCCACCCGCACGCCCTGGGCCCGGGCCCGCTGCGCGATCCAGGGCGTCGCGTATCGGCCCGCGAGCTTCGCCTCCGCAACCTCGCGGCTGGCGAGGCCCCACAAGTCGAACACGCGCACGTCGGCCAGATAGCAGATGGCGCCGATGTCGTTGGCGGCCACCACCTGGCCCGCATAGAAGCGCGCGAGGAAGCGGCCCATCTGGATCTGTTGCTCGTAGATGTTTCCGACGGCGCCCGGCGTCTCGAGGTAGGAGCGCACGCCGCGGATCCCGCAAGTGAGCAGCGCCGCCGACGCCAGCAGCGCGGGCAGCCACGCCGGCCGCACGACGCCACCGAGATCGTGGAGCGCGACGGCCAGCGCCACGATGCCGAAGCCGACCAGATACGCCTCGTAGCGGTAGAACCATCCCGTCTTCGCGTACTGCAGGTGCAGGAGCGTCGTGCCCACGAAGAGAAGCAGCAGCGTTCCTTCCCGCGAGGACGGCGATCGCCACCGCGCCAGGAGCACGATCGCGGCCAGCGCGACGAGCGCCAGCAGGTGCGGCGTGCGCGCGAGCTCGCTCCAGCCCCCCAGGAACGGGACGAGGCCGAGCCGATGCCAGCCCGTGAGGCGCTCTCCCAGCGCGCCCTTGAGGAGGACCGGGTTCGGCAGGGGGTACCAGCCGTGGGCCACGGACACCAGGCCGTAAACGACCGGCGGGAGAAGAGAGACGGCGCCGAGCGCAGCCGCGAACCGGAGTCGGCGACGGGCCGCGAGCACGAGGCAACCGATGAACACGAGGAACAGTCCCTCGTAGCGAGCGGCCGTGAGGAACGGAGCGAGGAGCAGCAGCGCCGGTTCGGCCCCCGCGGACGTCAACAGCCCCGCGAAGGCGAGCGTCAAGGCGGCGTGGAGGATGTGCTCCTGTCCCACGAGCGTGAGCGCCGGCAGCGGCGTCAGGAAGGCGACGGCGAGGAGGGCCAGGAAACGAGCGCGGGACGCGACGCCGTGCGCCGAAAGGAGCCGGCCGGCCACCAGCAGCAGCGACGCCGCGAAGACGAGGTTGAGGACGAGCGGGAGCCAGTCGCGCGCGCCGACGAGCGCGAAGAGTCCCGCCAGGGTCAGCGTCCACAGCGGAGACGATGACGACGACGTGAAGCCGTACCGCGTCACGCCGAAGACGCCGTGCTCGGCCAGGTTCCGCGCCATCGCCATGTGGATGTAGGCGTCGTCGAGGGCGTAGACGAGGTGGCCGCCGCTGTGCCGGAGCGACCACGCGACGAGCACCGCGGCCGCGAGTGCGAAGACGGCCACGGCGACGCGGCTCAAGGGATCCAGTAGGGCTTGCGCTTCTCCAGGAAGGCGCGCATGCCTTCCTGGCCCTCGGGCGAGGCGCGGACTTCGGCGATGCGCTCGACCGTGTAGCGCTGCACGTCCTCCACCCGGCGGAACGCGACCTCGCGGATGAGGGCCTTGGCCTCCGCGATCGCTCGCGGCCCCGCCTTCATCAGCTCCTGGACCCGGCCCTCGACCGCCGCCTCGAGATCCGCCTCCGGGACCGCGGCGCGCACGAGGCCGATCTCGAGGGCCCGCACCGCCTCGAAGCGCTCGCCCGTGAGGAACAGCTCGCGCGCCGCCGATTCGCCGATCTTGGCGATGACGTAGGGTGAGATGACCGCGGGGAGGATTCCGAGCCGCACCTCCGTGAAGCCGAACTGCGTCCCGAGGGCGGCGACCGGAATGTCGCACGCCGCCACCAGCCCTGCCCCTCCCCCGAGCGCCGCCCCGTGGACCCGGGCCACCACCGGCTTCGGCGACTCGTAGACGGTGAAGAAGAGGTCGGCCAGGGCCTGGGCCTCGCGCAGGTTCTCCTCGCGGGAGAACGACGCGGTGGCCCGCATCCACTCGAGGTCGGCCCCCGCGCAGAACGACGGCCCCCGTCCCCCGAGCACGATGACCCTCACCGTGTCCACCGTGCGCAGGTCGAAGAGCGTCTTGCGCAGCTCGGTGACCATCAGGCCGTCGAAGGCGTTCCGCGCGTCGGGGCGGTTCAGCCAGATGCGCGCCACCGGGCCGTCGAACTGCACCTCCAGGCGCTCGAGGTTCACGCTTGTTCCTTTCCGCCAAGGAAATCGCGGGCAGTATGCCACGGCCCGTCCGGGCCCGGCCACTCAGCCGCGGGGGAGCGCGCCCAGCGGGGGCTCGTAGCGCCGCACGAGCGGCGTCGCCGCCGCCACCACCGCCGCGATGACGATGGTGGCCAGCCCGCCCGAGACCACGGACACGGTCACGCCCGTGACCGCGGAGGCGAAGAGCGAGGCCACCAGCCCCGCCTCCATCTCCCCCAGCTGCGGGCCGCCCATGAAGAAGATCATGTTCACCGAGGTCATGCGCCCCCGCAGGTGGTCGGGGGTCAGGAGCTGGCGCAGCGTCTGGCGGACGACGGTGGAGACGAGGTCGGCGAGGCCGGTGCCCGCGAGGGCGATGAGCGTGAGCACGAAGCTGCGGGATAGCCCGTACACGATCGTCGCCACGCCGTAGGCGGCGATGGACCACAGCAGCACCACGCCCTGCCGCCGGGGCAGCGGCCACACCGAGGTGTAGAGCGACCCCAGCAGGGCGCCGACCGCGGGGGCGGCGACGAGCCAGCCGTAGCCGGCCGCGCCGACGTGGAGGACCTGGTCGGCGAAGATCGGCAGCAGCGACATCGAGCCCGCGAAGAACGTGGCGAAGAAGTCGAGGCCCATCGTCCAGACCATGATCGGGGTCGTCAGCACGAAGCGCAGGCCCGCGCGCAGCGCGGCCAGCGGCGGCTCGTGGGCGCCGCCCTCGACGACGACCGCGCCCGAGGTGCGCATGGTCGTGAGCGCGAACAGCACCGCCACGAACGACAGCGCGTTGAGGGAGTAAATGACGGTCAGGATCGCCGTTTCCGTCCCCGCCCCGTGGCCCGCGATGAGCAGCCCGGCCAGGCCGGGGCCGATGATGAGGGCGGCCTGGAACATCGTCAGGTTCAGGGAGAGCGCGCCGGGCAGGTGCTCCCGGGGGACGAGTCGCGGGATGAGCGCCTGGCGCGCCGGGTTGTCGAAGGCCGAGGCGGCGGCCAGGAGCGCGTTCAGGGCGTAGAGACCGAGCACGGTCTCCCGCCCGGCGAAGGTGAGCGCGGCGAGCGCCGCCGACAGCACGGCCATGGACGCCTGCGTGGCGAACATCACCTTCCTGCGGTCGGCGCGGTCGGCCACGATGCCGCCCCCCAGCGAGAAGACGATGATGGGAACA